>LUMG01000010.1_pt1 | contig 38738 bp, 34 predicted proteins | sample 729691 | NCBI WGS metagenome assembly LUMG01 (sample SAMN03860269, study PRJNA289734) | marine metagenome | biome: seawater column; feature: ocean; material: water; isolation source: Red Sea water column Station 34 - depth 50m | place: Saudi Arabia: Red Sea | collected 2011-10-15 | depth 50 m
AAATTTTCTCTCCAGTATTTCTTGTTCTTTTGAATTTATTGACTATAGAGAAAATCCAATATCTAGAGATTTGTTTAAGAAACTCGAGCAGTCTGTTGGTCTTGATTTGTTGATTAATAAACGCTCAACCTCCTTCAGATCATTAACGGAAGAAGAAAAACAAAGCATTAATTATGAGCTTGTATCTAAATACCCAACACTAATCAAGAGGCCAGTTTTAATTCAAAATGAAAGTGTTTTGGTTGGCTTTAGTGAGAAAAAATATTCAGAATTTTTTTTATCAAGTCACTCTTGACTCTCTAATTCCTTTCTCACCTCATCCATATCAATGGATTTAGCTTTATCCAGTAAATCTTCTAAATCCTTCGCTGTCATTGAACCTGGCTGAGAAAAGATTCCGATTTGCTCTCTAAAGATCATTAAGGTAGGGATTGATCTGATTCCGAAGTGGGCACCAAGTGCTTGCTCTTCCTCGGTATTTACTTTAGCAAAAGTAACCCCCTTTATTTTTTCTGAAGCTTCCTTAAATGTAGGAGCAAATTGAAGACATGGACCACACCAGGGCGCCCAAAAGTCAATAATCACAATATCATTATTGCTTATTGTTTCATCAAAGTTAGATTGAGTTAGCTCAAGAACAGACATATTACCCCCTTATTTGAAATCAAAATGCATTATATCTTTTTTACTAAAATACTGGCTTGTTTTTGCTTAGCTGATAGAATAGCTTTATGAAAATACTTGGCATAGATCCTGGCTCTAGAATTACTGGTTTTGGCTTAATTGAAGCGAATAAACTCAAGTTTTCTTACATCAATAGCGGATGTATCAGGACTAAAGGAGATCTTAATGACAGAATCATTACTATCTATGAGGGAATTAAGGAGATCATTGATAAACATGAGGTTGATATTGTTGTTGTAGAGAGAGTTTTTATGCGCCCTGATAGGCCCAACCCTGATGCTGCAATAAAACTTGGACACGCTCGAGGCGCAATAATTTCAGCTGCTGGTGGAAAGGGTATTCCAGTTATTGATTACACAGCCAACCAAATCAAAAAAGCTGTTGTAGGGAGAGGACATGCCACAAAGGAGCAAGTTTCATTTATGGTGCAACAGCTCTTGAAGCTCAATAAGGCTCCCCAGGCCGATGCTGGTGATGCTCTTGCGGGCGCTATTTGCCATGGGTATCACGCGCTTTAATTTTAACTATAATAAACTTTAACTTGGCCAAACCCTGGAAGCTTTTCGATCGCTGAACTGAGATGTGATTGTATCTCTTCAGTTGAACTATCTTTTAGATAATCTAAAGATAGATAGAAATCAACCAGTATCTCTCCATCTAAATAATGTAGTTGCGTTTTCTCAAAATCATAGTTAATATTTTCAAGCTTTAATGATTGGCTGATTATCTTTAAAGCTTGGGCTCGCTCTGGCAGGTCTTTATATGGGGCATCCTCTTTTTCCTCATCATTTTCAGGGTCTATATGAACAGTAACATCATCCAGTTCATCTATACATTCTTTAGCTACACGCTCAACACTAACACTAATTATATGACCCTCACTAACAGATAAAAAAGGGTTGACCTGAACGTGAACATCAGCAGATTTTCTATGTCCAACCTTTCTTGTTCGAAGGGTGTGTACACTTTTAACTCCTTTAATCTCAGACAGAGCAACATGAAGCGCCTTGATATCTTCTTGGTCAATAGAGGTATCCACTAGCTCTTTGGTTGCTTCAAATCCAAGCTGCCAGCCGATGTAAATAATTAATAGCCCAACAACCATTGCTGCAACACTATCGAGAAAGAAATATCCATTAGTGGCGCCAATAATTCCAACAACCACGACTATTGAGGAGAGCGCATCGGTTCGGTGATGCCATGCATTTGCTTTAAGAAGATCAGACTTTACATCCTTAGCAACTTTAACGGTATACCAATACAAAGCTTCTTTACTAAATATTGATAAAACTGCTGCAGCAATCAACCAATTTTCATGCTTTAGTTCATTTGGGTTAGAGAGTCGACTAAAACCATCAAAAATAATTATCGTGCCAACAATTGCTAAAAAAATACTAAGACCTAGAGTTGCAACAGTTTCAAATCTTTCATGACCGTAGGGATGATCATCATCTGGAGCATCTCCAGATAACTTCGCAGCATACCAGGTAACCCAATCAGTAAGTAAATCAGAAAAAGAGTGGATTCCATCAGCAAGCAAAGCTCCAGATTGACCAATAAAGCCTAAGACAATTTTTACGATAGAAAGAATAAAGTCAATACAAGCTCCAACAATGGTTACTTTTTGACTTTCTATCGATCTGTTTTGCGCATGCATTTCGAGTGAATTTTGATAGTTTTATAAAATCTATTTTAGTTTATGTGGCCCCTATTAAGCGACTTCAATACAAATAATTAATTTTTTTTTAAAAAAAGGTTGCAATTGCAAATGAGAATGAGTATCATTATCATTAAATTAAAAACTTTAAGAATTTTACTGATTGAAATGATTATTAATAAAACGCACTTCCTCAATCAACTGTTTTTTTCTAATCATTTCAACTGCTTCAGAATAGCCCTCCGAACTAGTATGAAGCAAAATATCAAAGGAGATTGTTTATAAGTGATATTTTTAATTACAGATAAAAGTTATTTACTTCCTTTAATAACTCTCAATTTGTAATTAATTGGCCCTATGTCTTACTCCTTCCATAGGGCTTTTATTCATTTACAAATTAATAATGAAATATTGGTATAACTACAAAATATATTTATTAAGAAAAACAAATCGTTTGAGTTTTCACTCAATGAGATACCATCGTATTCCCAAAAAGATTATCGGAAAAATTATTTTGGATGAGGTAAAAAATGAGTTTAAAAATGAGATGAAGCTCTATTACAAAAGCCCTCGATTTCTAAATAGGAGAGTACTTTAAATTCTTCAATAAAAAATTTTCATTGAGTTGATATAGCTACTCAATAACAATTTTAAAATCTGGAAGAGTGTCAAGAAGAGGTTTTCCATAAAATTTTGAAATCAGTCTATTATCAAAAATAGTAATTGTTCCTGAGTCTGTCTCTGTTCTGATAAGTCTTCCACAGGCTTGGATTAGCCTCAAAGATGCATCCGGTAATGAAATTTCCATAAAGGAGTTTCTGTTCATCGATTCTAAATAAGACTGAGTTGTCTTTTCTATTGGTGATGTTGGAACGCTAAATCGTAGCTTTGATATAAATACGTGATTTAAATTATCTCCCTTGAGGTCAACCCCCTCGGCAAAGCTATCTAAGCCAAAAATTATGCTACCTTTATCGTTTTTACGATTTTCAATATGTTTTTCTAAAATATTTTTTTTGCTAAATTCGCCTTGAATTAGCAGATCACAATCAATTGATTTTTCGACTAAATCAGCGACCTCTTGCATCTGATGATTAGATGCAAATAAAACCAGCGTTGCAGAGCTTGGATCTATTCTTTTAACTAGCTCAAGAGCGACCTCTTGTGTATGCTCAAAAATATTAGTTGGGCTTGATTTAATTTTGCCTACTCTAAATTCAACCGACTTGTGGTCGAAAGGTGATGCTAAACGTAGGTATTGATTTTCTTTTGAGTTTAAGCCTAGTTGCTGATTAAATCTATCAAAACTCCCTAAGGCTGTTAAGGTGGCAGAAGTCAAGACAACTCCTGCAGCTTTAGACCAAATCAAATTATTAAGAGAGTCGGAAACATCAATTTTTGCTGAATTCAGTTGATAGTTCAATTTTTTATTTGCAAGTTTTGATTGGTTAATCCAGTAACTAAGGGGTGGTTTTTCAGGATCTTGAGTCTTATTGAATATTGATAAAATTGACAGAATTGAGGAAAGATTTTGATTGTTTTGACCAACAATGTTGTTGATATTATCAGACGTTGATTGCTCTATTTTGTTAGCTTTATTAAACTCTTCCCAATTCTCCTTATGCTCATAAAAGTCATTGTAAGCAGAATTAAATAGAACAAATAACTGTTGAGTCAAATTTCTGATTTCATCGGGAATACCCTTTATTGAAAAAAGGAAGGTGTCTTCCTTAAAGTCAAGTTCAGAAACAAGATCTACCAAATCTTTAATTGATTCATCAATTTTTTCGATATAGCTCTTCGAAGCCTTTGATTTGGTAATTTTAATGATTTGATCAATAGCTCCCTGGCTCTGACGGATTGAAGTCCTCATAAATTCAGTACTCCCTCCAATTGAAAAGTGAGACAGTGCTTTTTGAGATAAATGATGTGCTTCATCAAAAATAAATATGCAATCTTCAACATCTGGAAGAACATTATTACCATTGATAACGTCAGCCAGAACAAGGTCATGGTTAGCAATAATTACATCAGAGTTTGAAGCTTTTTTTCTAGCTTTAAAAAAAGAGCAGTCATTATAAAATTCACAATTTTTTGAATTACAAGTAAATCTATTGCATGCAATTTTTTGCCATAGACTATTTTCAGGAGGACTTTCCAAATCATCAATTTCGCCACTCCAACTTTTAGAAGAGTAGCTTTCAGTCATTTCTAAAAGCGCATCGAGATCTGTTTTAGTTGGCTTTTCATCCCAAAGTAGCGCGTCTTCAAAGAGTTCTGCTGAATTTGAATTATCTTCAGTGAGGTTGATTAGATTCCTAATGCATACATAGCGTGATCTTCCTTTAGCAATTGCAAATTCAAAATCAACAGATGAGTATTTTGTTGCTTCAACAATATCTTTGTTGAGAATTTGCTCTTGAAGAGCCACATTAGCTGATGCTATTACTAATTTCTTATTCAGTTCTTTTGCAATAGGTAGACAGCTCACAAGATAAGCCATAGTTTTTCCAGTTCCAGTTGGAGCTTCGACGCAAATTATTCTGTTTGAGTCAGAATATTCACCCATCAAAGTTTTCGAAATTTCAGCAATCATTTTATTTTGAGACGATCGATTACTAAAATTACTTAATTGAGTCTTGGCACCATCAAAAGAAGAGCGAATCTGTTGTTTAAGTTTTGGAGTAAGCATTAATTGTCTTAAGAGCTTCTTTCAAGGGAAAGTTTGCATAAAAGCTTTAGAGCAGTTTTATATTTTGAACTTGGGAGAATATCTATGGACTCAAGGGCCATATTTGATTCTTTATTTGCAATATCTCGACTGTATTGAAAGGCATTTACGTTCATTAAGATTTCAACCACCTGATTTATATTAGAGGCATCTGCATTTTGAATAGCATCTGTTAAAATTTTCTTATCAGATTTAGTGGTTTTTTCTAGTGCATAAATCATCGGCAGGGTTACTTTTCCTTCAGACAAGTCATCCCCAACCTCCTTTCCAATAATGTTCGAATCTGACTCATAATCCAGGGTGTCATCAATTATTTGAAAAGCATTTCCTAAGTGCATTCCAAATTTACCCATAGCCTCAATAACTTTTTGATTTGAATTAGATAAAATACCAGCAATTTGGCATGCTGCCTTAAATAGGCAGGCAGTTTTTCTTTCTATAACTCTGTAGTATTCTTTTTGAGTTACATTAGCATTTTTGATATTTAATAACTGAAGTACTTCACCTTCTGAAATCTGATTAGTGGCTTTCGATAAAATTTTCATAATTTCCATAGAGTTTGGTTCAACCATTATTTCAAAAGCTCTAGAGTACAAAAAATCACCTACAAGCACGCTTGGCGCATTCCCCCATAATTCATTTGCAGTCTCTTGGCCTCGACGCGTTGTCGATTGATCAACCACATCATCATGCAAAAGAGTTGCTGTATGAATCAGCTCAATTACAACAGCCATTGAATAATGATAATCACCATCGTAGTCAGTAGCCCTCGCACAAAGAAGAAGAAGCAATGGCCTTATTCGTTTTCCACCTGAGCTAATAATGTAATGACTCATCTGGTTTATAAGATCAACATTCGAATCAAGTCGATTGACTAAAATCTTATTCATTTGGTCAAGCTCATTCTTCATGAGAGCTTGTATTTCTATGAAATTTTGCATAAGAATTATTTTAACTGACTTGCTAATAAATAAACTTCTTTAGACCTTGGACGAGAAGCCTTAGGTTTGATTACCGTGACTTTCTTAAATGAATTTCTTGCATTTTGTACATAAGCATCAAAACCTTCTCCTTGGAACACCTTGACAATGAAGCTACCATTTTTCTCTAAAGTTTTTATGGCCATATCGATAGCAAGATCTGCAAGATGCATTGATTTTGGTTGATCTACTGAAAGTTGGCCGCTCATATTTGGAGCCATATCAGACAAAACTACATTGAATCTAGCTCCATCTGTGAACTCTGTTAAATCATCATAGACTGATTGCTCAGTAAAATCCCCTTGAAGAAAGGTGACTCCGGCTATTTCCTCGATCGGCAAAATATCACTCGCAATAACTTTTCCATTATTTCCAACAAATTTAGCTGCCACCTGAGACCAGCCGCCAGGGGCTGCCCCAAGATCTAAAACCTTGTCACCATTCTGAATAGTTTTGTTTTTTTCAATAATCTCTAAAAGCTTATAAACTGCTCTTGAGCGATAGCCTTCTTTTTGAGCTTTTTTAACAAATTCATCGCTCAAATGCTCATGCATCCAGCGACGAGAACTTCCTTTTTTTGCCACGACTTAAATTATCTGAAATTAATAGATTTATTTTATAAGAGAAGTTCTTTAAACATTATTAAATTGATTTGTGATTTATGTTTGGGTTCGAGAGTTATTTCCGGGATAATATGCCATCGATTTTTTATAAGCAATCATTATGGTAGTTAAATTAAGAAATATAGCAATAATTGCTCATGTTGATCATGGCAAGACAACCCTCGTTGATAAGTTGCTTTCACAATCTCAAACTTTTGATGATCGATTTCAAGCTACTGATAGGATGATGGATTCGAATGATCTCGAAAAGGAAAGAGGAATAACAATTAGCTCAAAAAATACTGCCATAAACTGGGGTGAGTATCGAATCAATATTGTTGACACTCCAGGACACGCAGACTTTGGCGGAGAAGTAGAAAGAGTGCTTTCAATGGTTGATAGCGTTCTTCTTTTGGTGGATGCAGTTGACGGCCCAATGCCTCAGACTCGTTTTGTTACTAAAAAGGCTTTTGAGCAAGGACTCAATCCAATTGTTGTAATCAATAAAATTGACAGACCAAGTGCCAGACCTGACTGGGTAATTGATCAGGTTTTTGAGCTATTTGATCAGCTCGGTGCTAGCGAGGAGCAATTGGATTTTCCCGTGATTTACGCTTCTGCATTGGGAGGCTATGCTTCTGAAGATGACTCTAAAAGAGATGGAGATATGACGCCAATGTTCGAGGCTATTATCGAAAAGGCTCCAGCTCCAAATGTTGATCTTGATGGACCTTTTCAGATGCAAATTACCTCTTTAGACTACTCATCCTTTGTTGGCGCCATAGGTATAGGAAGAATTCAAAGAGGTGTTGTTAAAAAAAATATGCAAAATGTATTAATTGCACCTGATGGTTCAAAGCGTAATGTAAAAATTGTTCAATTGCTTGGCTTTAGTGGACTTGAAAGACATGAGGTTCAATCTGCTACTGCAGGTGATATTGTTGGCGTAGTAGGTATAGAAAATATATCTATTTCTGATACTATTTGTGAGTCATCAAAGATAGAGCCTTTGCCTCCTCTTAGTGTAGATGAGCCAACAGTAAGTATGGCTTTCAGAGTAAATGATTCACCATTTGCAGGTCTAGATGGGAAATATATTACTTCAAGAAATATTAGAGAAAGACTAGACAAAGAGTTAATTTACAATGTTGCTCTTAGAGTTGAAGATACCGATGATTCGTCTGAATTTTTAGTTTCAGGTCGGGGCGAATTGCATCTTTCTATATTGATTGAAACAATGAGAAGAGAGGGTTTTGAACTTTCAGTAGGAAGGCCACAAGTTATCCTCAAAGAAATTGATGGGAAGATTTGCGAGCCCTTTGAAGAACTTACAGTTGATGTTGAGTCAGCTCATCAAGGTTCTGTAATGGAAAAATTGGGCGAAAGAAAGGCGGAGCTTACAAATATGACTCCAGATGGTAAAGGAAGAGTTAAGCTTGACTTTATTATCCCTGCAAGAGGTCTGATTGGTTTTAGAACAGAATTTCTAACCGCTACAACTGGAACAGGTCTAATGTACTCTTCATTCGATTCATATAGGCCTCAGAAAGATGGCAAGATTGGTCAAAGAACAAATGGTTCACTTATTTCTATGAATCAAGGCAAGTCTGTAGCTTATGCCATTTTTAACCTACAAAAAAGTGGAAAGTTTTTTGTAGGACATGGAGAAGATGTATACGAAGGCATGGTTGTTGGAATTAATTCAAGAGATAAAGATCTTGTGATTAATGTTTTAAAAGGGAAACAATTAACTAATATTCGCGCATCAGGAAGCGATGAAGCAGTGGCCTTAGTGCCAAAAATCAGTCTCGATTTAGAGCAAGCTCTTGAATTTATTGATGACGATGAATTGGTAGAAGTAACGCCAAGCAAGATAAGAATAAGAAAAAGATTATTAACCGAGAATCAAAGAAAACGTGCCAGAAATTCATAGAAAATTGAATACTCTTGGCTTAGATATTCATTCAAACTACATTGTTTCTTCATTTTAATGGCTATATAATCACATTTTTCTAAAAACAATAGCTTATTATGGATTCTTTTTTGGATTTTCTGGTTAGACAGAAGAAATTTGCTCTAGTCTTCTCTCTTGCCTTTATAGCTATTGGTGTGCTCTCTATAGTTGGCATGCAGCGTGACCAATTCCCAACTGTGGACTTTGAAGTCCTAAGCGTAACTACGGCTTACCCAGGAGCTTCTCCAGAAGATGTTGAAAAATCTGTAACTAATGTAATCGAAGAAGAATTGCTAAGTGTAAGCGGGATTAAAGAAATTACATCTTCTTCTAGAGAGGGCATTTCAAGCATCATTGTCACTCTTGAGGCGGATCTTAAAGATGTTACAACCACCAAGAACGACGTTCGAAATGCAGTTAACCGAGTTAAATCTTTTCCAGAAGAAGTAACAGATTTACCTCAAGTAATTGATTTCAATGTCACTGAATTCCCAGTGATTACTATTAATATTGATAGTACTTCTGGAGACTTTAACCAGGCTAGACAAATTACTGATGAGCTTCAGGTAGCCATTTCTAGAATCAAAGGAGTGGCCTCAGTCGATAATCCGAGTTATCTTGATAGCGAAATACAAATCAAAGTTAATCCAGATAAACTTGATAAATACAAGATGTCAATTAATGAGGTAATTTCAGCAATTTCCTCTAGAAACGCCCGTTTTACTGTTGGCGGAAATAACCAAGAGAGTCTTGAAAAAAATATCGTAATTCTCTCAGAATTTGAAAGTCTTGACGATATCAAGAATGTTGTTATTAAATCGAGCTTTGATGGCCCTGTTATCCGTCTAGATGATATCGCTGAGGTTTTTAGAGGGCAAGAAGAGGAAAAATCTATCACAAGAGTTAATGGCACTAAGGGCTTTGTGCTTCAGGTAAAGAAGCAGCCACAAGCCGATATTATTAGAACTGTTAAGCGTGTTAGGGCAAGGGTCGAGGAATTACAGAAAAATATTCCAGATGATATTAACATTTTCTATACTGATGACTCCTCTGAGGCAGTAGCAAACCGCCTAGAAATTATTATCAAAAATGGCTATATCGGTCTTGCACTAGTTTTAGTTGTTTTAGGAGTATTTCTCTCATTGAAAACCGCTTTTTGGGTTGCAGTCAGTATACCTGTAACCCTTTTAGGAACTGTTTTTGGGCTTGGTCTTACCGGTAATACAATTAACTTAATATCACTCTCAGGCTTTATTCTGGTTCTCGGTATTGTCGTCGATGATAGCATTGTTATTGCTGAAAGTATCCATCACTATAAATCAAAAGAGGGCAATCTATATAAGAACGTGGTAATGGGATTAAAAAGGGTCATCATGCCTGTAGTTACCACTATTATTTCTACCATGCTTGTGATGTCTTCATTTTTCTTAATGTCTGGAATCTTAGGTAAATTTATCTATGTTTTACCTGTTGTAGTTTTATTTGCTCTAGCTATCTCATTCCTGGAAATTACTTTCGCTTTGCCAGCACATTTGGCAACTAATAAAATTGAAAAACAAAAGACATGGTTTGTTCCTTTTGAAAACCTTTACAACAGATTTATGGTCCATGCATTAAAGTGGAGATACATTATTGTTCCTTTATTTATTGCTTTACTTGTCTATTCGGCTATGTTTGCAATGAAGAACATTCCTTTCAATCTGTTCCCGTCCAGAGGCGCAACTGTGATGTTTGCAAATATTGAAGCCCCTAATGGAAGCTCAGCGTCTTATACCGAAAACATTGTTATTGATGTAGAAAATTTAATCGTTAATGAGATTGGTGAAGACTTAAAGTCTTATACCAGTAAGATAGGTGAATATTTCACTAATAGAGCGGACATTGAGATAGCTCTCACACCTACTAGTGATAGAGAAAGGCCTGCTGAAGATATGGCTGAGAAACTTAAAGAATTAGTCAAAAATGTTGAAGGCGCTGAAGAAATTAAAATATCATTGCTTCGTCCTGGTCCCCCGCAAGGTGCAGATATCGAAGTTACATTGGTCTCTGATAATGATGCTCAACGAGCTCTTGCTGCTGACAGGCTCGAGGAAATCTTAAGAACAATTGATGGTGTTGATAACATCAATCGTAACGATGAAATAGGCAAGCCTAGAATTGAAACTGTTCTTGATTTTGATGAAATGGCAAGACTTGGAGTTGATTATCAGTCTGTCTATAGACACCTTAGGACTGCTTTTTCAGGCTCCTATGTTACGGATGCAACGATAGCAGGAAAGGAAGAAGATGTCAGGATCTATATTGGTGAAAATGATTACACTGAAAACTTTATCAAAAATACAGCCGTTAAAAATCGTCAAGGCAACTTGATCCCAATGAGTCAATTTTCAACCTTGCGAGAGATTGAAGGGGAGCCAGACTACAACCATTTAGATGGTGATCGATCGATAAAGATAACAGCAAGTATCGCTGACGCTCGTCCTAGAGGAAGGCCAAATAAAGCTGATGAGCCAAATAATAGTGATGAGAATCAGTCATTCAATGCAAATCCGGATGAAACTGAGTTAAGCGAAGCGAAACCCGCTCGAAGAGGTCCTCCACCTTCTAAGACCATCATTTTAGCTAAAGCTTTGAAAGAATTAAATGCATCTGTTGAGTATCCTCAGGTTTCTATTATTACTGCTGGCGGTGCTCAAGAATCAATTGACTCCCTCCAGGATTTCCTTAGAGCTTTTGTCGTTGCTATTATTGGAATCTTTCTGCTTTTAGCTATACTCTTTAATTCATATTCACAGCCGATGCTTGTCCTAGCAGCAGTTCCATTCTCTCTGATTGGGGTAATCTGGGCTTTTTATTTCCATGGTGAACCACTCAGTTTCTTTGCTCTAACTGGATCATTAGCTCTAATGGGAGTAATTGTTAATGATTCGTTAGTCATGGTAAGTCACCTAAACTATATTAGGGATAAAAGCGCTCAACTTGAAGAAAAAAAGGTTTGGATTGCAAGAGGCTCAAGGGATCGTTTGAGAGCTGTGGTATTAACTACACTGACAACTATGGCTGGTGTATTGCCTTTAGCATATGGCATTGGAGGAACTGATGTATTTCTTCAGCCAATGGTTCTTGCACTAGGTTATGGCTTAATATTTGGCACGTTCCTAACTTTGATATTACTGCCTTGTATGTATCTTATGAATTATGATTTTATAAACATGCTAGGCAGGATTAGAGCGAGATTTTCAAGGAAAAAAGCAACAGCTTAGTTACTTGTTTTGAAGAGCGAGCCTAATGATTTGTTCGGTGCTAAGGCCTTGATCTTCAATTTTAGATACCATTCTATTTGCTTCTTTGACTTTAAAGCCTAATGATTGCAGAGCCTCAATGGCTTGTTTGGAATTCGGATTTGAGCTCTGATTTAAATCTCTTGTTTTTTCTATAGCGCCTGTCAGCTCAAGTTTTCCGAGTCTATCCTGAAGTTCTACAATTAGTTTGAGAGCAGTTTTTTTGCCGATTCCTGGTGTTTTTGCAAGCAAATCGGCATCCTCTGTCGAAATACATTCAACTAAGGATTGAACACTCAGGTTTGATAGAATAGCGAGGGCAACTTTAGGCCCAACCCCATTAACTCTAATCAATTCTCTAAAAACATTTTTTTCATCTTTAGAAATGAATCCAAATAGAGTATGAGCATCCTCTTTAATGCTAAGATGGGTAAACAATAGAATGTCTTCTGTTAGATTATCCAGGGCATAAAAGGTAGACATTGGACAAAGCACTTCGTAACCAACTCCTTCAACTTCAATGAGAATTTCGGGAGGATTCTTGCTTGTAATCTTACCTTTTAGATGACCAATCATAACCAAGGAAATTTCGCAAAGTGCTCTGTTTCAAATGAACGAATTTGACTTTCATTCTGCAATGTTAAACCAATATCATCCAAACCGTTGATAAGTCTTCTCTTTCTTTCAGGATCAACCTCAAATGTATAAGTATTGTTATCTGTCTTAACAGTTTGATTGTTTAGGTCAATCGATATTTGTCCGGCATAGCTAAACAAGCTATCAACAATTTCACTGCTGAGAGTGATAGGCAGAATCCCATTTTTAAAACAGTTGTTATAAAAAATATCCGCAAAACTTGGGGCAATAATAGCTCTGAATCCATAGTCTTCTAGAGCCCAAGGAGCATGCTCTCTTGAAGAACCACATCCAAAATTCCTTCTCGTAAGTAAGATTTGTGCTCCAGAATACCTTGGATCATTTAAGACAAAATCAGGATTGATTGGGCGCTTAGAATTATCCATACCTGGTTCTCCATGATCTAGATAGCGCCATTCATCAAACAAGTTTGGTCCAAATCCACTTCTTTTGATCGATTTCAAAAACTGTTTAGGAATAATCGCATCTGTATCAATATTTGCCCGATCGAGAGGCACTGCAATAGAGTTTAGGGAGATAAATTTTTTCATGAATCTACTCCTGAAAATTGACCTGCAATTGCAGTAGCTGCTGCAATTGCCGGACTTACAAGGTGAGTGAATGAGCCTTGACCTTGACGACCCTCAAAATTACGATTAGAAGTACTAGCACACCTTTCTCCTACATCAAGTTTATCAGCATTCATGGCAAGGCACATAGAGCATCCGGGCTCACGCCACTCAAAACCAGCCTCTTTAAAAATTTTATCAAGACCCTCTTCTTCAGCCTGTTTTTTTACAAGCCCAGAGCCAGGAACAACAAGAGCTAATTTAACATTATTTGCGATTTTTTTACCTTTTGCTACTGAGGCAGCGGCTCTTAAATCTTCGATTCTTGAATTAGTACATGAGCCTATAAAAACTTTGTCAATCTTTACTGTGCTCATCAAGGTGTTTGGTTCTAAATGAATATACTTTAGAGCATTGCGAATACTTTCGGCCTTGACATCATCACTCTCGAGCTCTGGATCAGGTGTTGCGCCATTAATATCAACAACCATTTCTGGAGAGGTTCCCCAAGTTACCTGTGGTTTAATTAAGTTTGCATCGACTGTAATTGACTCATCAAAATGAGATTCTGAATCGCTATGCAGTGTTCGCCAATATTTTAAAGCTTTTTCCCAATTTTCTCCTTTGGGGGCAAAAGGCCTACCTTTGACATAATCAATTGTCTTTTCATCCACAGCCACTAGGCCAACTTTTGCTCCAGCCTCAATAGACATATTGCAAAGTGTCATTCTTCCTTCAATGCTCATGTTCTCAATTGTGTTTCCACAAAACTCAACAGCAAATCCGGTTCCACCAGCAGTTCCAATTTTTCCAATCACATACAATGCAAGATCTTTGGCGGTAACATTTTCAGATAATTCACCATTGATTTCAATCTTCATATTTTTGGCTTTATTTTGCCAAAGGCAACCTGTAGCAAGAACATGTTCCACTTCTGATGTTCCTATTCCAAAGGCGAGTGCGCCAAGTGCCCCATGTGTTGTGGTATGAGAGTCACCACAAACAATACTCATTCCCGGAAGGGTGGCACCTTGCTCTGGTCCTATTACATGCACAATGCCTTGTCGAATATCATTCATATGGATTTCATTGATACCAAATGTCTCACAGTTTTTATCTAAAGTTTCAACTTGGAGTCTTGAGACAGGGTCTGAAATACTACTAACACCGCTTGATCTTTCAGTGGTAGGCACATTATGATCTGGAACAGCAAGATTAGATTTGTTACGCCATATCTTTCGACCAGCCATCGAAAGACCTTCAAAAGCTTGAGGAGAGGTAACTTCATGAATCAGTTGACGATCAATGTAAATGAGCGTTGAGCCGTCTTGCTCTAAAACTTTATGTGCGCTCATGAGCTTGTCGTATAGTGTTTGAGGCATTTTTAATAGTAATACTTGATAAAATGACTATTTTACATTTATTAAAATAACTCACATTATAGAAATAGTTCTCAAAATAACTATATTTTAGATAGTGATTTTTTAAATTCTAAGGTTAACTTTTATGTGTGGTATCTGCGGTCAGCTCCGTTTTGATAGAAGAAAAGTCTCATCAGAGACACTTAATAAGATGATGTTAAAGTTGGCTAGAAGAGGACCTGACTCAAACGGTCAATGGATAAATGGAAAAATCGGTTTTGGGCATCAAAGACTAAGCGTTATTGATTTGTCTAGTCTTGGATCTCAGCCAATGATTGATGACAAGCTAAAATTGTCGCTAGTCTTTAATGGAACGATATATAACTACAAATCTCTTCGAGATCAATTGACTTCTAAGGGTTATACATTTTTTTCGCAGTCAGATACTGAGGTCATCCTAAAGGCCTACCACTTTTGGGGCGAAAACTGCGTAAAGTATTTAGATGGTATGTTTGCCTTTGCTATTTGGGACTCCTCGTCGCATCAATTATTTGTTGCAAGGGATAGAATGGGTATTAAGCCGCTCTACTTTAACACAACTTCCGAAGCCTTTACTTTTGCATCCAATTCACAGGCTCTAATGACACAAAGCCTAGACAAGACTATAAATCCTATCGCTCTTCAACAGCAATTATCTTTGCATGGAGTAGTTCCAGCACCAAACACAATTATTAATGGAATCCAAAAGTTAAAGCCTGGAACCTATGTGACTATTGATTCTGAACGAAACATTCAAGAAAATACTTACTGGAGGCCAAATGCTAAAAGACCAGTAGGTAATGTGAGTGAAGAGGAATATATTGAAAGAACTCATGAATTATTGACTGCTGCAGTAACTAAGAGGATGAATGCATCTGATGTTCCAATTGGAGTTCTTCTTTCAGGTGGACTCGATTCATCTTTAATTGTGGCGCTCCTTAAAGAGGCTGGCCATGAAAGGATTAGAACTTTTTCAATTGGCTTTGAAGATATCGATGATGAGGCTGGAAGTGAGTTTGAATACTCTGATCAAATTGTTTCAAGATTTGATACTGAACACAAGAAGTATAAGGTGAGTAATCAAGAGGTTTTGCCAAGATTATCTGAGGCAGTAATGAACATGGCTGAGCCAATGGTTGGACAAGACGCAGTTGCATTTTATTTGCTATCAGAGCAAGTCTCTAAACACACTAAAGTTGTCTTGTCTGGACAAGGTGCCGATGAGGCTTTTGCGGGTTATTTTTGGTATCCGAGAATGGCTAATGAGGATGGAGATGAAATAGAGCGATTTTCAAAGCATTACGTAGATAGGCCTCATGAGGAATACTTGCAAACCGTTGCTAACAGATATCGAGGTGAGAACCATACACGAAGTTGGCTCAACAAGGAATTTTCCAAGCCCGGTGCAGATTCCTTTATTGACAAAGTATTCAGAACTGATATGACTCGCTTGATAGTGGATGACCCTGTAAAGAGAGTTGATAATATGACTATGGCTTGGGGCTTAGAGGCTAGGGTTCCATTTATGGACACTGAACTGGTTGAGTGGGCATTAAGTATTCCGCCGTCATTAAAAATGAAAGAGGAAGGCAAGCACCCGCTTAAGAATATTGCGAGAGGACTTCTGCCTGAATCAGTTATTGATCGAAAGAAAGGTTATTTTCCAATGCCAGCCCTGAAGTATATTCAGGGAGAATTTTTAGAATTTATGTCTGATATACTTTTATCTGATGCGTGTCTAAATAGAGGTGTTTTTGATAGGTCCTATGTCAATGAAGTTATCGATTCTCCTAGACAATACATGACCGCACTGAATGGCTCAAGACTTTGGCACTTAGCTCTTCTTGAGTATTGGTTTCAGATAAATGTAGATGCCTAAATGATGGATAAGATTGTAATCTATACAGATGGAGGATGTAGAGGAAATCCTGGAGTGGGAGGATGGGGCGTATGGCTTCGATATAAAGATTATGACAAAAAGTTGAAAGGTTCTGAGCGTAACACTACTAACAATAAAATGGAACTTACTGCAGCTATAAAAGCACTAGAAGCGCTTAAATCGAGCGAGATCTCTGTGGACTTATATACAGATTCAAAGTACGTCATTCAAGGAATTAATGAATGGATAGAGAGCTGGAAATCAAAAGACTGGAAGACTGCCAACAAAAAGCCAGTAAAAAATGTTGATTTATGGAGGCAGCTGGATCTACTTAACAACAAATATAGTGTCACCTGGCACTGGGTTAAGGGCCATAGTGATGATCCTGGCAATGATATGGCAGACCTTCTAGCGAATCAAGCCATGGATGAAATTACCTAAAATTAAAATCTCTCGGGCTGTTCCAAATATTCTAATTCTGCTTGGCTGAAGTCTGAAAGAAGCCTTGCTTCTGTGTTGAATGGACCCCTTAAATTTGAGCCAATATGTTTTTTTATGAGCTTATTAAAGGTCTGAACTGGATCAATACTTCTTTGGTTACATAAATACCGGTACCAATAGCTTCCAATTTTTACATGTCCAATCTCATCTTGAAAAATAATATCTAATATTTCGACCATCCTAGTGAACTTTGAACCACTAAATTTTTTTCTAATACTTGGAGTTACATCTAAGCCTCTTGCCTCTAAAACTCTTGGAACAAGGGCCATTCTTGCTAATACGTCATAGTCCGTATCTACAGACATTTGCCATAATCCATTGTGAGCATCAAAATCTCCATACTTATAGCCGAGCTCTTCTAGATAATTACTAAGTAGTGAAAAATGATAAGATTCCTCGGTAGCAACTTTTATCCAATCAAGGTAGTATTGACGAGGCATTTTTTGAAATCTGTAAATCGCATCGAGTGCTAAATTGATTGCATTAAACTCAATATGACAAATAGCATGGATGTTTTTAATCATGCCAAGGTCTGACTTATCTCTTTTTGGAGCTCCATCAAAGCTAACTAAATTCGGCTTTATTGGGCGCCCAGGAGATATTATTTTCTTGACTTTATTTAAAGTTCCTAAGTCTTTTTTTTGATATTTTACTAGTTGATTTGTCAGTATGATTTTCTCATCTGGATCTTTGCAGAGAAGGGCCACATATGATTCTTTAAAAAGAGACATAGGAGCCAACTTTAATGTTCTCAAGTTTCCATTGATCAATTTGTGTTCTTATCAGTCTTAGTGTTGGAAACCCAACGCTTGCGGTCATTCTTCGAACTTGTCTGTTGCGGCCTTCGGTGATAGAAATTTCAACCCAGGATGTCGGGATATACTTCCTTTTTCGAATTGGAGGCTCTCTATCCCAGAGCCACTCTGGCTTTTTTATTTTTTTAATTAAGGCAGGTTTCGTTAATCCATCTTTAAGAACAACCCCAATTTTAAGAGCATTAATTGCGTCCTCGCTAATCTCTCCTTCTACTTGGACAATATAGGTCTTGATTTTGTTATTCATTGGATCAGAGATTCGATTCTGGAGCTTTCCATCATCTGTCAAAACAACAAGACCTTCAGAGTCTTTGTCTAATCGACCTACTGGGTAAATATTTGGAATATCTATAAAGTTAGCTAAAGTATTCTGCTCGCCACTGAACTGACAAATAACTCCAAAAGGTTTATTGAAGGCTATGATCTTAGCCATAAATTTGTTTTGCTCTTTCGATAAATGCGTCAAGTTGCGAATTTGCTATACTTTTAAATAATGGGGAAATAGTCATATCAGCAATTTTAGATTTAAAGCTAAATTCTAGATTCAAATAAACCTTAGCAGCATTTTCTCCAAGGGGCTCAAAACGCCATTCTCCCTGCAACTCATCAAATGGTCCATCAAGAAGTTGCATCTTGATCGCTTCATAAGGTCTTGATGAGTTGATGGTTGTAAAGGTTTGTTTAAATCCATTTTTATTTATCTGAACCGAGGCAGTAATTTGATTGCCAGTTTCATTTAAAATAGATGAAGAGTCACACCAGTTCAGAAAATTCGAGTAGTCATTAATATTATTGACCAACTCAAACATTTGTTGGGGTGTATGCGGAACAATTGCACTTTTAGAAATACGATGCATGGCTAAGAATAAAAAAGATAATTCAAATACTATTGCCTTGAATAAAAAAGCAAGGCATGACTATTTTATCGAACAAAGTCTAGAGGCTGGCCTAAGTTTGCTTGGATGGGAAGTAAAAAGCTTAAGGGAGAATAAAGTCCAAATAAAAGAGAGTTATGTAATTTATAAAAACCATGAACTTTTTCTTTTTGGGGCACATATATCGCCATTAAGGTCAGCATCGAGTCATGTTGAGTGTGACCCAATTAGAACCAGAAAACTTCTGCTTAATAAACTTGAGATAAATAGACTTCGAGAAAAAATAACTCAAAAGGGCGCAACTGTTGTGCCTCTAAAATTATATTGGGCAAGAGGAAAGGTGAAGCTTGAGATTGGAGTCGCAAAAGGTAAAAAAGCGCATGATAAGAGACAAGATATTAAGGAACGAGATTGGAAATTGGACAAAGCAAGAGCCCTAAAAGAAAGTAATAGATAAAATAATTTATTTTTTTTAAATTATTTTTCAAATGCCATTCTTTTGATAGTACAATAACCTCTAGGTATAGCGTTGGAGGCAGATGGTTTCTTTTGATTCTTTCCTCCTGAAATAGGTGTAAAAGTTACCTCTTCCGCTCTATCTTTTTTTTTTAACAAACTTTTATTGGAGAGAATTAAAATGAATAAATCAGAATTAATCGATGCAATCGCTTCAGGTGCAAACCTTTCTAAAGCAGACGCTGCTAGAGCTCTAAATGCTACAACAAGCGCAATCACTTCAGCAATGGCTAGTGGTGATGGAGTCCAACTTACTGGATTTGGTAGCTTCGTAGTTAGAAGCCGTGCAGCTCGTACTGGCCGTAATCCACAAACTGGAGCAACTATTCAGATTGCAGCTTCAAATGTAGCAGCATTCAAAGCTGGTAAAGCATTGAAAGACGCATGTAACTAATTAATAAGTTATTTGTTTCTTTGAAAAGGCGCTCTTTGCGCCTTTTTTTTGTTTTCTAGTATGAATCCTTCTGGATTTTTTTGACGCAAAATTTATTTTTCTAAATCCCCATAAAAATTTTGTTCACCATCACTAGTCTCAGAAAGATCACTAATTGCTGTCTCAACATCTTTAATTGCATTTTTTAGCTCATTAATTATTAGGTCTTTGTCATCAGTAAAAGGGATCTCTTCTATAAGCCGATTTAATTTACCCTTGGATAGCCAGGCTTTGTGGCGGGCCCACTCAGGAAACAATAGTTGATGAGGGTCAACAGTTTTAACATCAGAGAAACGTGATGGATCATCAGACTCCAGGTCTAAAGGGACATATGCATTAACCATTGTTACCCTATCATATGGTTCTTTTAGTTTGGCCCCTCTATGAACCACCATGTTTCCTTGCATTACAATAATATAGCCAGGCCCAGGGAAATAGGGGCTAAAAATTCTGTCTTCTGGCATTGATTGATTGTTATCTTTAATTTCTTGAGCCTCTTTCTTTGTGCCAAGAAAATACTGGAATTGTCCACCAACCTGCTTGTTTGGATCTGAAACCATCATGACATAGTCCAAACCAATAGTATCAGTATGCCATTTATCAACTGCACGACTGAGGTCGTCTGGGGCAAAATTAAAGTGTCCAAGATGAAGAGGAATGGAGTGAGGAGCAACAGTGATTCCATAAATCTGTGATAAAAACTCACTCACTTTAGGGCACAAACATAAATCTCTTAAGAACCTAGAACGATATACACAACCACGAAGTAAATACTGAATCCTCTCTCCACCACTCGAAGAATACTTTCTCAGTGATTGTGCAGATTGCATTAAAACTCTAACGCCTTCGTCTGATAAAAGTCTTGCTGCTCCTGATACAGCAAAATCTGTTGGGCATTTCGCAATTTCATCTTTTGTGTAACCTAAATCAAAAAGCGAAACAGATTCTTTAGGAAACTCAAGCTCTAGATGAATATTTGGATCATATGTAGGCTCATCTTCGATATAGTGGTATCCTTCAGGAAGCGTATTAGGAAAATTTATTGGCGTATTTAATAATTTACTTTTCATGTTTTCTATTCAATTCATTAGACATATGACTCTTATGGTTATAACATAAATGATAATAAAAAAATAAATGGATAATAGCAATAAAATTCAAATAAAAAATTGAATTTTTTTCATTAACTAATTTTTTTAATTATGACTAAATTCTACCCTTACTGGTGGGAAGACCAACCAGATTATAAAGAGAGTAGCGGGCTGCCAAAGAAAACCGATACTGTAATTGTTGGTGCTGGTTTTACAGGTTTAAGTGCAGCAATCACTTTAGCAAAATCTGGAGTTTCCGTTGTTGTTTTTGACTCTGAAGATATTGGTTTTGGCGCAAGCACTAGAAACGGTGGGATGATGGGCTCAGGCCATAAAGTTTCAACCCAACAGGCCGAAAAAAAGTATGGCTCAGATATAGCTGGAAAAATCCATAAAGAAGCAAATGCATCCCTCGCATTTACTACCAATTTAATTAAAGAAAACAAGATTGATTGCGACCTTCAGATTTGTGGCAGATTAAGGACATCTTGGGTGCCTCAAGACCAAATGATTATGTCAGAGAATCTAGAAAAATTAAAAGCTATCGATGATTTTAATTCTAGAATGATTGATCCATCCAAAATGTCTGAATCCATTAAGACTGATTTATACTTTGGCGGTCAATACTATGAAGATCATGGATCAGTCCAACCTAGAAAGTTTCATTATGGCCTTCATCAGCTCGCTATAGATGCAGGTGTGAAAGTCTTTGGAAATATGCCAGTAAATCAGATAACAAGAATATCAGGAGTAGAAAAGGCTAACTTCAATGTTTCCGTTGCTAGTAAATCAATAAGCTGCCGAAATGTTTTGATAGCAACTAACGGATACACTCGAACATCCCTTTCAAAGTATTTATCAAGAAGAATTTTGCCAGTTCCTAGCTTTATTATTACGACTGATGAAATTGGTGCTGATAAAGTAAATTCACTAATACCAGGAGGTCATTGCATAGTTGAAACAAGAAAGCGATATTGTTATTATCGACCAACACCATGCGGGAAAAGAATAATGATTGGAACAAGGGCGGCTATGCATTCAATGTCAGCAGAAAATGCTCTTCCAATCCTTAAAAAAACATTATCAGAGATTTTTCCAGAGCTTAATGGGGTTGAGGTAAGTCATTGTTGGACTGGGTTCACAGGCTTTAGTTTTAGTATGCTTCCAAATTTGGGATGTCATGATGGAAAATATTCAGCGATGGGCTACTGTGGCAATGGGGTAGCTATGGCGCCCTATTTGGGACATATGGCTGCATTGAAGATTCTAGAACCAAATAAAAAAGTAACCGTATTTGAAGATACATTATTAGAGACTCGCCCCTATTACTTTGGAGCGCCCTGGTTCCTTCCAATTGCTAGTGCCTACTTTAAAGTATACGATAAATTTGATAACTACCGCAGAGTAAAAAATTTAAACAATATTTTGTGAATTGCTTGGCACTTCAATAGCTATCCATAATCTTAAGAAATACATAACTGCATGGTAAAATACCCGCTTTTTAAATAATTGGAGATTATCCATGGAGCAAACTTTATCAATAATTAAACCAGATGCTGTGGCTAAAAACGTCATCGGTCAGATTTACTCAAGATTTGAAAATGCTGGCTTTAAAATAGTCGCATCAAAAATGATCCATTTGGACAAAGAAATGGCTGGTGGATTCTATGCTGTTCACAAGGATAGACCTTTTTTTAATGACCTAATGTCTTTTATGACTTCTGGGCCAGTAATGATTCAGGTTTTGGAGGGTGAAAATGCAGTTGCTAAGCACCGTGAAATTATGGGCGCTACAAACCCACAAGAAGCTGATAAAGGCACTATAAGAGCGGATTTTGCTGAATCTTTAGATGAGAATGCTGTCCATGGTTCAGATTCTCTAGAAAATGCTGCCATTGAGATTGCCTATTTTTTTGGTGAAGATGGCGTTTGTCCAAGAACGCGATAAAATAGATAATCATTCTTATGTTGGAAAAGCAAAATCTACTTGGACTTACTCAAAGTAAGTTAAGGGATTTTTTTTCTGACTTAAATGAAAAACCTTTCCGCACAAAGCAGGTTATGCAATGGATTTATCACCAAGGTGTTTATGACTTTGGTGATATGCATAATCTATCTAAAGAGTTAAGGCAAAAGCTTGCTGCAATAGCTTCTATTAACTTACCGGAAGTTATTTCAATCAATAATTCAAGAGATGGTGTTATCAAGTGGGTTATTAAACTTGGTGAAGAGAATCATATTGAAACTGTTTATATTCCTCAAAAAGATCGTGGAACTCTCTGTATTTCTTCTCAAGTTGGCTGCTCACTAGCATGTACTTTTTGTTCAACAGGATATCAGGGTTTTAATAGAAACCTCAAATCTCATGAGATTATTGGCCAAGTTCTTATCGCTCAGAATCATTTAAACCAAAATAATAATCGCATCTCCAATGTTGTTTTTATGGGAATGGGGGAGCCGCTTCTGAATGAATCACCAGTTTATGATGCTTGTGAGATTCTATTAGATGATTGGGCTTTTGGACTATCTAGGAGGCGCGTCACTGTTTCATCATCCGGGATTGTTCCTGCATTGCTAAGGATGTCAGATAAAGTTCCAGTGAGTCTAGCTATATCATTACATGCACCAAACGATGAATTAAGGGATATACTTGTTCCAATTAATAAAAAATATCCCATTAAAGAGCTAATGAAGGCTTGTCATTATTACTTAAAAGCAGGAACGCAAGAAAGGCATATATTGTTTGAATATGTCATGCTTGAGGGTGTTAATGATTCTATAGAAAATGCTAAATCACTCTCAGAATTATTAAATTTTTGGTTTGAGCGAGAGTCTGCCAAGGTCAACCTTATTCCCTTTAACCCATTTCCAGAAAGTCAGTATAAAACTTCAAAAAATACTACTATAGATAAATTCCAAGATATACTGCATCGTTCAGGAATACGAACAACAACGAGAAGAACCAGAGGCGATGATGTAGATGCCGCATGTGGTCAGCTTGCTGGAAAGGTGCTGGACAAGAGTAGAAGAAATGTTGGACGGAATTGATTACTACCCGAAGAAGAAAAAGCGAATATTTGGAAAATTAATTTGGTTATTTCTATTTTTATTGACTTTAATTGGGGTCTGGTATTATCTCCAAGGTCTAGATTTTAGTCAAAGTAAATCAAGCTCGATTATTATCAGTCAGCCATCCGTTATTGTTGAAAATGAGAACAAAATTATTGAGGTTTCTGAAGAAGAAATTAAGCCTAAAGTAATAGAGACCAATGGAGCAAGTCTTGATGAAGTTGTAAGTAATTATGAAGCAAATACACAAAATTAAAAGAAGGGTTTCTAGACAAATATTTGTCGGTGGTGTTGCTATTGGAGGTGATGCCCCGATAAGCGTCCAAAGTATGACTAATACTGACACTTGTGACGTAAATTCTACTGTTTCCCAGATAATTTCTCTTGAAGAAGCTGGTGCTGATATGGTTCGAGTTTCAATTCCAACTATGGAGGCTGCAGAGGCCTTTAAAGAAATAAAAAAATTGGTTAAGATACCTTTGATTACTGATATTCATTTTGATTATAAGATAGCTTTGAAAGTTGCAGAGTATGGCTCTGACTGTTTAAGGATAAATCCTGGGAATATCGGCAAAGAGGATCGAGTAAGAGAGGTAGTCGCATCTGCAAAACATAATGGTATTCCTATTAGGGTTGGAGTAAACGCTGGATCACTTGAGAAAGATTTGCAAAAAAAATATACTGAACCTACTCCTGAAGCAATGGTAGAGTCCGCTTTTAGACATATTGATATCTTAGATAAGTTAAATTTTGACAATTTTAAAGTTTCTCTCAAAGCTTCTGAGGTTTTTATGACTGTGTTTGCCTATCGTCAACTAGCTACACAAATTGATAATCCACTCCACCTTGGTATTACTGAGGCTGGATCTTTTCGTTCAGGTGCAGTTAAATCTTCAATTGGAATGGGTTTGTTATTAAGTGAGGGCATTGGTGATACCATTAGAGTATCACTGGCATCAGACCCTGTGAATGAAGTTAAAGTAGGTTTTGATATTTTAAAATCACTGAACCTAAGAAAAAAGGGTGTCAACTTAATTGCATGTCCATCCTGTTCAAGACAGAAATTTGATGTTATTTCTGTAGTCAACGATTTAGAATCTCGCCTTGAGGATATCAATGAATCTATTGATGTCGCAGTGATTGGTTGCGTAGTTAATGGTCCAGGAGAGGCAAAAGAGGTTAGTGTTGGTCTTACGGGAGGGTCCCCTAACTTGCTGTATATTGATGGTAAAACTCACAGCAAGGTCGACAATGAATCTTTGGTTGATACTCTTGAAAGGCAGATTAGAAGGCGAATACCTATTTCAAATGTTTAAGTCTTTTGAATGCTTTGTATTTATAGATGCCAATAATTAAGTAATAGCCTATCGATGCGCTGATTACTGAAGTAATTATTCCGCCAACCCAAAAAGCTAACGTTGCATTTCCAAAATTTTGCATTAGATAGGAGAATGTGAATTCGAACTCTGGATCCATCTCAATACCCATAATAGAGGCCCCTAATTTGTAGGTAAAGAAATAAAAAGGAACCATTGTAATAGGATTATTAATCCATACAACAAGGATTGAAAGTAGAATATTTGCTGAAAACAATACTGCAAAGATCGCGACTAATAAGGTATGCATTGGTAGAGGGATAAATGCAAAAAAAAGACCAATTGCAAATGCTCTAGAGATTGTTTTTTTGTTCCATTTCCAAATTTCAGGATTGGTTAAATGTTTGTTGAACCAGCCAAGATTGATACTTTCTGGTTTAGGACTATATTTTTTTAGAGTGTCTTTCATTAATTTCTTGAAGCCTGGATTATGTTCTCTGGAGTCAAGCCGTAAATTTCATAAAGTTCTGATTGTGAGCCGTGTTCTGTAACTTTGTCAGGAACACCTAATATGTGAAGATTCGTTTTAATATTGTTATTTTGAAGGACTTCATTAATGGCACTTCCCGCGCCACCCTTTAAAGTATTGTCCTCTATAGAAACGAGAGTTTTAGATTCATTTGCAATTTTAATAATTAGTTTCTCATCTAGGGGTTTTACAAACCTCATATCCACTACAGTAGCATTAATTTTTTCAGAAGCCTCAATTGCAATATCAAGCATGTTTCCAAAAGAGAAGATGGATATGTCTTTTCCAGTTCTTACTACACTTGCCTTTCCCATTTCAATTGAGGAGTCAGTTACAAAATCATCAACACTAGATTTTCCTCTTGGAAATCTTATACAAACTGGACCTTCAAATTGATTTGCAAAGTTGAGTGCTTTATACATCTCTAAAGATGAGCTTGGAGCTATGATGGTTATATTTGGTATACATCGCAAGAAACTCAAATCAAAAATTCCTGCATGAGTTGCTCCATCAGCTCCCACAAGACCTGCTCTGTCGATAGCAAAAGTAACATTTAAATTCTGCAATGCAATGTCATGAATAAACTGATCATACCCTCTTTGTAAAAAGGTTGAGTATATTGCGACTATGGGTTTTAAGCCTTTGATTGCCATTCCTCCTGCAAGGGTTACTGCATGCTGCTCGGCTATAGCTACATCAACAAAACGGTCAGGAAATTGATTCGCAAAGTCAACCATTCCTGAGCCTTCAGACATTGCAGGGGTTATTCCAATAATCTTTTCATCGTCCTTGGCAGAATTACAAAGCCAGTCTCCAAAAACACTACTATAGCTCGGTAAATTATTCTTCGAAGTAGAAGGAGGTGAGATGCCATGAAATTTAAGTGGATTTTCTTCAGCTGCTTCAACACCATGACCTTTTTTTGTAATGATGTGCAGAATTCTTGGCTTCTGAAGATTTTTAAGATTTTCTAGAGTTTTAACTAGGATAGAAATATCGTGGCCATCAATTGGCCCAAAATAGTCAATACCTAATTCTTCAAAGAGAGTTCCAGGAAGAATCATTCCTTTCAAATGTTCTTCAGATCGTTTCGCAAATTTTTGAATTCGTGGCAGTCTTTCTAAAAATTCAAGTGATTTAGATTTCATGGTTGAGTATATCTTTCCAGAAATTAGTCTGGTTAGATATTTACTCAGTGCCCCTACATTCTTAGAGATCGACATATCATTGTCGTTAAGGATGATCAAAAGATTGGCATCAGTATCTCCAGCATGATTGAGTGCCTCAAAAGACATCCCGCCAGTTAGTGCGCCATCACCAATAACAGCAATTGAGGTGTCAGATTTATTATTCAGATTATTTGCAAATGCAATTCCTAAGGCGGCGCTTATTGAAGTCGATGAATGGCCTGCACCAAAGACATCATGCTCACTTTCGCTTCTTTTTGTAAAGCCAGATAGACCGTCTTTCTGACGAAGAGTTGACATCTTATCTTTTCTTCCTGTTAAGATTTTATGGGTATAAGCCTGGTGACCTACATCCCAAATAAAAGTATCATCTGGACTATCAAAAACATAGTGCAAAGCTAGGGTTAACTCAATTGTTCCAAGATTAGAGCTTAAGTGGCCTCCAGTCTTTTCAATGCTTTCAACTAAAAATACTTTAATATCTTCTGCAAGGGTATTGAGTTCATCAATACTTAGGCTTTTAATGTCTTTAGAATTTTGAATTTGGTCTAATATCATCTCAGAAGAATTATTAATAAAGCATGAAAAACAAGAAAGGAGGAATTATACACTTCTCAGCGCAATTTAAAGTGAAGCCCTCATGGAGTTTTAATGTTTATCAAAGGGTTAATTAAGCTTAATTTCTCAGTTATGGTGAGTAAAATTATAATTTTTAAAGTCCTATATTCCAAAATATGCATACTATCTGTGCTTTATATAAGTTTACAAGACTTGATGATTTTGAGGCTATACAGATTCCCTTAAAGTCATTTCTAAATTCTTTAGCTATCAGGGGTACACTTTTGTTGGCAAGAGAAGGAATCAATGGAACTATTTCTGGGAGTAAAGACAATATTGAAAAAGTTCTTGACTATTTGCAGTCAGATGCCAGATTTCATGGCATTGATTTTAAATATTCATATAGTGAAAAAATCCCATTTAAGAGGCTAAAGGTTAAACTAAAAAAAGAAATAGTCACAATGGGCTTAAAAGAAATTGACCCAACACATTCAGTTGGTACCTATGTAAAGCCAAAAGATTGGAATGATTTAATCAATGACCCCGACGTTGTATTAATTGATACTCGAAACAATTATGAATATGAAATCGGAAGTTTTAAAGGCGCAATCAATCCAAAAACTGAAACTTTTAGAGAGTTTCCAAATTTCACAAAAAACAATTTAGAGAAATACCGCAATAAGAAAATAGCAATGTTTTGCACTGGAGGTATTCGCTGCGAAAAATCTACTGCTTACCTCAAGTCTGAGGGTTTTGAGAATGTGTTTCACCTTCAAGGAGGAATTCTTAAATATCTAGAAGAGATTGGTGAAGATGAGAGTTTATGGGAAGGCGAGTGTTTTGTTTTTGATGATAGAGTTGCAGTTAAACATAACCTTGAGCAGGGTAAATATGATCAATGTCATGCTTGCAGATTCCCCATTACTAAAGAAGATACGTTGCATCCTCATTATGAAAAAGGTGCTTCATGCCCGAGATGTTTTGGAACTAAAAACGAAAATCAAATAGCCCGATATAGAGAAAGAGAAAAACAGGTTCAGTTGGCAAAAAAAAGAGGTCAAGAGCATATTGGAGATGATGCAATCAAAGTTATGAAAAAAAATAGATAATCTAAAAAAAGGTTCGTTAATGTTTGAAAGAAAAGATATTTCAAGGCTTAAGAAGGACATTGTTCTAGATGTTGAATTATTGGGCTCTAAATTTAATTTGCATACTCGCTGGGGTGTTTTTAGTCCTCGTTCAATTGATGACGGCACTGTCCTTCTCATGAAATATATTAGCGCGGATGAGAACGATGTTTGTTTAGATTTGGGTTGTGGTTATGGGCCTATTGGTCTTGCCCTGGCAAGGCATTGCTCTAAGGGCCAAGTTCACATGGTGGATAAGGATTTTGTGGCCGTTGAGCTTGCAAATTACAATGCAAAAAATAATGGTATTACTAATGCCAAAGCATACCTCTCAGATGCTTTTACCCATGTGCCAAATGAGATAAGGTTTGACCAAATCATTTCAAATATTCCAGCAAAAGTTGGACGTGAGCAGCTTTCAGTTATTCTTTATGATGCCTACGACGCTCTTGAAACTGGAGGAAAAATCACTGTTGTTACTATTAATGGTTTGAAAGATTTTATCAAGGCTAATTTTAAGTCCGTTTTTGGAAATTATAAAAAAATTAAACAGGGACAAAAGTATATAATTTCGCAAGCTGTAAAACAATAATTCCTTAATTGACTCTTTACAGTGATTTAAATTCTAGATTAAAATAGCAGTTAAAAAATGGAGTAATAAATTGGAAGTATTAGAAAAAATTCAAAAACAAGTCGACAGTGCTGCAATTGTCATTTATATGAAAGGAACCCCACAATTTCCCCAATGTGGCTTCTCTGCTCGAGCAGCTCAAACGCTTGCTTCTACTGGAGTTGAGTTTGCTTATGTAAATGTTTTTGAAGACCAGGAAGTTTTTCAAAGTCTCCCTGACTTTGCGGATTGGCCTACCTTTCCACAGATATATTTCAATTCAGAACTCGTTGGTGGGGGAGATATTATCGTTGAAATGGCTGAGCAAGACACTCTAAAGGACGCCATGCAAGAAGCTGTAGAAAAGTTTAATAGCTAAATATCTACACTCTTCTCAGCCTATATCCGTTCAATTTCAACCATTGTTTCTGCTCTTTGTAGTCAGGCATAATTGATTCGACCGATTTCCAGAAGTTAGCAGAATGATTTCTATGAATTGTGTGAACTAATTCATGGACAATAACGTAATCAATGACGCTCATAGGGGCCATTACCAAAAGGTAATTTAGGTTGATATTGTTTTTTGAAGAGCATGATCCCCACATTGTTTTTTGACATTTAATTCTGATTTGATTAATTTTCAAATTATGCTTATTGCAAAAATAAGCCACTCTAGGGATTGCTATTTCTCTGAATTTTTGTTTATACCATTTTCTTATGGCCAATGAGAGAGATTCTGAATCAATCAAATTAGCAATAAATTCCTCACCATTGAAGGTTATCTCATTCGACTCACTTTGTTTTATGATGATTGGAAAAAGTGAGCCTAAATATAAAAGTCTATTACTATTGATAGCAGCATTCTTTAATTGATCTTCAATTAATTTTGTTTTGTTTAGAATCCACTTTTCTTTTTCGTTAATAAAATCTTGAATCTTTTCGATAGAGAGTCTTTTAGGCGCTCGAACAACCAGCTCTGCATTTTCGTTAATAGTTAAGCTGAGTGTTTTTCTCTTACTTCTTATTATCTTGCTTGGCGTCATAAGAAAATATAATTACTTCATCCATTCTCTTGCATTTTCAAACATTCTCATCCAGGGTGAGCGCTCTTCCCATTCATTTGGATGCCAAGAGTTCTGAACTGCTCTAAATACCCTCTCAGGATGAGGCATCATGATGGTAATCCTACCTGTGTCATCACAAATTGCTGCAGCTGCATTTTGAGAGCCATTAGGGTTGTGAGGATAGGTTTGAGATGGTATTCCAGAGTGATCAACATATTGCATCGATATGTTTTTAAGAGGTAAACTTGACTCAAAGGTTGCTTTTCCCTCGCCATGAGCAATGGCAATTGGCATGATTGAGTCTTCCATGCCCTCAAAAAGTATCGATTTTGTTCGATTAATCCTAACTCCAGTAAATCTGGCTTCAAACTGTTCAGAAGTATTTCTTTCAAATGATGGCCAATCCTCAGTTCCAGGAATAATTTCTCGAAGATTTGAAATCATTTGACAGCCATTACAAACGCCTAAGGTGAAGCTGTCAGACCTTGAAAAATAATCAGAAAATTCATCTCTAGCCCTGTGATTTAATAAGATTGAGTTTGCCCATCCTCTTCCAGCTCCAAGAACATCACCGTAGGAGAAACCCCCGCAAGCAGCTAAACCTTTGAAATTTGATAAAGAGATTTCTCCAGACAGAATTTGACTCATATGGACATCAGTTGCCTCGAAACCCGCTTTTGAAAATGCTGCTGCCATTTCAATATGGCCATTAATGCCTTGCTCTCTTAGTATTGCAATTTTCGGTCTAACTCTTTGATTGAGATAGGGCGCACTGATGATTTCATTGATATTAAAACTTGGTAAGACTTTAAGACCCTTTGAATTTTTAGATATTTCTAAATTTTCAGACTCAGCACATTCTGGATTGTCTCTAAGTTTTGAAATTTGGTAAGAGGTTGAAGACCATAGCTGCTGAAGATTGCTTCTCTTGCTTTGAAAAACTTTTTTATCCTCATGGCAGATTACAATTTCGTCACTAGCATTAATCTTAGCAATTGATTTTGTATGATCTTTGAGTCCAATTTTAGAAAGCTCACCTAGAACAGTTTTTCTATTTTTATCATTGACTTGAATAATACAGCCAAGCTCCTCATTAAATAAATCAGTAATGATATCTGAGACAATTATATCTAGGCCACACTGAGAGGCGAATGCCATCTCTACTAGGGAGATAAATGCTCCTCCATCAGACCTGTCATGGTAAGCGCTAACCATGCCTCTCTTGTTTAAGGAGTTCATTACTGAGAAGAATTTAGCAAACATAGATGGATCATCAAGATCAGGAGCGATATTGCCAACTTGATTAAAAACTTGTGCTAGGGATGATCCCCCCATCCTATTTTTTCCAAGCCCAAGATCTACTAGAAATAACTCAGAATTAATATCAGTATTCAGTAAAGGCGTCATTTGTAACCTTGCATCAGGCGTTTTTGAGAAGGCACTGATAATCAGTGATAAAGGTGCGGTTACAGATTTATCAATATCATTCTCTTTCCAAGAGCTTTTCATGGACATAGAGTCTTTTCCAACCGGGATGGCAATGCCAAGTTGAGGACAAAGTTCCATTCCAATTGATTTGACTGCTTCATAAAGTTTTGCATCTTCTCCAGGATGACCACTTGCACACATCCAGTTTGCTGATAGTTTGATGTGACCAATATCTTCAATATAAGAACTGAGCATATTCGTTAAAGCTTCGCCAACGCTCATTCTTGCTGCTGCTGCTGCATTAATCAGTGATATCGGGGTTTTTTCACCAATAGACATAGCTTCACCTTGGTAGCCATCATAATCTGAAAGAGAGATGGCGCAGTCTGCAACCGGTACTTGCCATGGACCAATCATTTGATCTCTAGCAATAAGTCCAGTAACCGTCCTATCTGCAATTGTGATTAAGAAATTTTTACTCGCTATAGTTGGAAGATTGAGTAGACGGTTGATTGCATCTGAAAGTTCAATATTAACTGAATTAAAATGATTTTCAATAATAGGTAATGACTTGACATCCTTATGAATTTTAGGAGATGAGCCAAATAAAAGTGACATTTCAAGGTCGATTGGTTTATTGTTGAAATGAGAGTCTTCCAATAATAAATGTCTATCTTCTGTTGCACTTCCTAAAACAGCATAAGGCGCTCTCTCTTTCCTGCAAATCTCATCAAAAAGTGGAATGCTTGCCTCTTTAATTGCTATGACATATCTCTCTTGTGATTCATTGCACCATATTTCAAGTGGAGACATTTTAAGTTCATCATTTGGAATTGATCTTAATTGGAGCTTAGCACCTTTTTTTGAGTCATTGACGAGCTCAGGAATTCCATTTGAAAGTCCTCCAGCACCAATATCGTGAATTGAGACAATTGGGTTATTCTTACCTAAATTCGTGCAGGCACTAATGACTTCTTGAGCGCGTCTTTGCATTTCTGGATTGGCTCTTTGGACAGATGCAAAATCAAGGCTTTCGTTTTGATCACCACTTCCGATGCTTGATGCTGCCCCTCCACCTAGTCCAATCAGCATTGCTGGACCTCCTAAAACGATTATTTTATCGCCATCAGAAATCAAACCTTTTTCAACATGATTATTTTGAATGTTTCCTATGCCGCCAGCTAACATAATTGGCTTGTGATAACCTCTCACATCATCATTCTTTGTCTTTTGTTCATATGTTCTAAAATAGCCACATGTATTAGGTCTTCCAAATTCATTATTGAATGATGCCGCACCAATTGGTCCATCAATCATGATTTCTAATGCGGAAGCAATCTGGCTAGGTTTGCCATAATCAATTTCCCATGGCTGAATTGAATTTGGCAATTTCAAATTTGATACCGAGAAGCCGCATAAACCCGCTTTGGGTTTGGAGCCTCTCCCAGTGGCACCTTCATCTCTAATTTCGCCTCCAGAGCCTGTAGCTGCTCCAGGATCAGGTGCTATAGCCGTAGGATGATTATGGGTTTCTACCTTCATAAGCACGGCTTTCTCAGCAACTCTGGTTTGATAAATACCTTCTTCATTTGTCTCAAAGTAGTTTGAATCATAACCATTCATAACTGCAGAGTTATCGCTGTAGACAGACAAAAGTCCTTCAGGGTTCTGCTTGTAGGTATTTTTAATCATTCCAAAAAGAGAGATAGCTTGCTCTTCTGAATCTATAGTCCAATCTGCATTAAATATTTTATGTCTACAGTGCTCTGAGTTTGCTTGAGCAAACATCATGAGTTCGACATCTCTTGGATTTCTTTCTAAAGCAATAAAACTCTCAAACAAATAATTAATTTCACTCTCACTCAATGCAAGTCCAAGTTCATTATTGGCATCAGTAATAGCTGATTTACCAAAAGTAAGAATATCTATGCTATTAAATTCACTTGGCTTAAATTCACTGAATAATAAATCTGAGTCATTGATTTCCTTAAGGTGAGATTCTGTCATCTTATCCATGACAAGCTCCAAGATAATGATTAATTCTTGGGCATTAATTTTTCGATCAAAATGATAATTGATTCCTCTCTCTACTCTTGAAATTACTGATAAGCCGCACAGCTTACAAATATCTGATGCCTTAGAAGACCATGGAGAAATGGTTCCAATTCGAGGTGAAATTGTCACACTATATTGAGAATTTTTTAAATCAATTTCTGGTGCGTAATTTAAAAGTTTATCCAGAGTTTTTTTGTTGGATGTGCTTAAATCTTTATTCGAGTCAATAAAGTGAATATACTCAGCCCCAATTAGGTTTAGATTTGGGATTAAAGCCTCTAGTTTTTCATTGAGAGCGTTGACTTTAAATTTTCTAAGCGCCTGGATTCCTGAGTGAAATGAAATCATAGCTCAGACAAGATCTCATCTGAAATATCAGCGTTATGATAAACGTCTTGCGTATCATCAAGATCTTCAAGTCTTTCTATAAGCTTCATAAATTTTTGTGCATCTTCCAAGTTAAGCTCAACTCTATTTGCTGGTTCCATAGTTATCTCTGAATGGTCTGGAGTTAAATCATTAGCTAGTAGAGCATCTTTAACTGTGAAAAAATTCTCAGGTGAAGTAATTACATCAATCGAGTCGTCATCATTGACAACAATATCATCAGCACCAGATTCAATTGCTATTTCCATAATAGTGTCTTCATCTCCAGATGAGAAGCTAATAAAGCCTTGTTTGGAAAACATGTAGGAGACTGAGCCATCTGTTCCAAGGTTCCCCCCGTGCTTTGAAAATGCATGCCTGACATCAGATACGGTGCGATTTTTATTATCTGTAAGACAATCAACCATTATGGCAGTACCACCAAGACCATAACCCTCATAGCGGATCTCCTCGTAATTTTCGCCTTCAAGGTCACCAGAGCCCCTTTTGACTGCGTTGTCGATAGTATCTCTCTTCATATTAGCCGCCAAAGCTTTATCAATTACGGCTCTCAGAGAGGGATTATTTTCAATAACGCCGCCACCCATTTTTGCAGCAACTACAATTTCTTTAATCAGCTTTGTGAAAATTTTCCCGCGTTTGGCATCTTGCGCACCTTTTCTGTGCTGGATGTTATGCCATTTACTGTGACCTGCCATTTTTTATTACTATCTCCAATAAAATGTTATTTTGTAAAATCTAGTAAACGTTGAATAGAATGTTTTGCATTGTCTATTACATTAGAATCGATAAGAATTTCGTTTTGACCAGTATTTAACGTTTCAAGACATTTTTCTAGGCTATTCATCGCCATCCAATTGCAGTGTGCGCACGACTCGCAGTCTGCACCCTCGCCCATAGTAGGAGCTTCGAGTAATTTTTTATGAGGAGCAACCTCCTTCATTTTGTGAAAAATACCGTTATCAGTTGCCACTATGAAGGTTGTTTCTGGTCTTGAAGATACAGCATTAATCAATTGAGTTGTAGAACCTACGACGTCAGCAAGAGCAATAACCTCTTTAGGTGATTCAGGATGAACCAATATTCCAGCTTCAGGATGCATTTTCATTAGTCTTTTAAGGCCTTCAGCTTTGAACTCTTCATGAACGATACATGCTCCATCCCAAATCAACATCTCTACACCAGTCATTGACTGAACATAATGACCAAGATGTTTATCAGGTGCCCAGAGGACTTTTTTTCCTTCGTTATGCAATTTCTGAACTACTTTTAGTGCACTTCCTGATGTTACAACCCAATCTGCCCTTGCCTTAACTTCTGCAGAGGTATTAGCATAGACAACGACCTCGTGATCAGGATTTTGATCACAAAACTCGGAAAATTCATCAATTGGGCAGGATAAGTCAAGAGAGCATGTAGCATTCTCATCCAAAACCAAAACTCTTTTCTCTGGAGATAAAATTTTAGCAGTCTCACCCATAAACTTCACGCCAGCAACAATAATAGTTTCAGCATCACTATTTTGACCAAACCTAGCCATCTCAAGAGAGTCTGAGACTATACCACCAGTTTCCTCAGCTAAAGTTTGAAGGTCACCACTTACGTAATAGTGGGCGACCAGAGTAGCATTATTTTTCTTAAGTGCTTCCTTAATTGAATCTTCAATAGATTGATCTATAACTATGTTTTGCATTACTGAGTTTTATTTAAAAGGTTAACCTTAATATTCAGTTCTTTAAGTTGAGTCTTGGAAACTATCGATGGTGCATCAGTAAGAAGACATGCTGCTGTTTGAGTTTTCGGAAATGCAATGACATCCCTAATTGACTCGGTTTTGCTCAGAATCATCACTAACCTATCAAGTCCAAAAGCAATACCTCCATGAGGTGGGCATCCGTAATCGAGAGCATCCAATAGAAACCCAAATTTTTCTCTAGCCTCATCATCTTCAATCCCTAGAATCTTAAGGACAGTCTTTTGCATTTCACTCTGATGAATTCTTATTGATCCGCCACCAACCTCAGATCCATTAATAACTAAATCATAGGCTCTTGAGAGAGACTCTTCAGGGTTGTTTTGTAACTCTTTTACGCTGACACTTGGTGCAGTAAATGGATGGTGAATGGCGTTTAGAGAACCATCATCTGAGGCCTCAAACATAGGGAAGTCCCTTACCCAAACTGGCGCCCATTCTTTATCAAATAAGTCGAGGTCATGACCCAGTTTTTCTCTGAGGTTTCCAAGTGCTTCATTGACAACTTTAGATTTATCTGCTCCAAAAAAGATGATATCTCCAGTCTTAGCTTCAGTTAAATCTATCACCTTTTGAGTGACATCATCACCTAAGAATTTAATGATTGGCGAAGAAGGCCCTTCTTCATTAAGCTTGATGTAAGCGAGACCCTTGGCACCATAAATACTGACAAATTTTGTATAGTCGTCAATTTGTTTACGACTAATTGAAGCGCCTCCATCTACTTTCATGGCTGCTACTCTACCTTTTTTATCGTTCGCTGGCCCAGAGAAGACTTTGAATTCAACGTCTTTCATGATTTCATTTACATCAACCATATGAAGTGGAATTCTAAGATCAGGCCTATCAACACCATAGAGCTTGATAGCATCTTCATAAGAAATTGATGGAAACTTAGATGGGAGATCAATATTTCCAACATCTGCAAAAAGACCTCTAATCATTTCCTCCATAAGCGACGTAATTTCTTCTTCATTCATGAATGACGTCTCTACATCTAGCTGAGTAAACTCGGGCTGTCTATCGGCTCTTAAGTCTTCATCCCTGAAGCATTTAACAATTTGGTAGTACCTTTCAAAACCAGACATCATTAAGAGCTGTTTGAACAGCTGAGGTGATTGGGGGAGGGCAAAAAAACTACCTTCATGAGTTCTTGATGGAACAAGGTAATCCCTAGCTCCTTCAGGTGTTGCTTTTGTAAGGAAAGGAGTTTCAATATCAAGAAAATCATTTCTATCCATAAAGTCACGCATGAAGTGTGTTACTTTTGATCTGAGACGCAGTCTCTTTTGCATCTCATCTCTTCGAAGGTCTAGATAGCGATATTTGAGTCTGACCTCTTCTGAGGTCTCCATAGAATCTAGTTGAAATGGCATTGGTTTTGAGTTATTCAAAATTTCAATGTGTTCAGCAAGAACTTCAATTTCACCAGTTGGTATTTTCTCGTTTACCATTTCTGTATCTCTGGCAATTACTTTTCCATTAATTAGAAGAACGAACTCATTTCTGATTGTTTCAGCTAACTTAAAAGTATCAGCTGTATCAGGATTAATCACTACCTGAGAGATTCCTTTTTTATCACGAACATCCAGAAATATTACTCCTCCATGATCTCGCCTTCTGTTAACCCAGCCGCAAAGCGTTACATCTTCATTAAGATTAGCTTTGGTTAGTTCTCCACAAAAATGTGTTCTCATTTCTTTCCCTTAATTTTTAAATTCTCAGGAGTAACAACTCCTGCTGAGATAACTAGTTTGAATGCTTCTTCGACTGACATTTGTAGCTCATAGGCGTCTTTTTTTGGCATCATTACAAAGAACCCTGAAGTAGGGTTAGGTGTTGTTGGTACAAAAAGATTGATTACATCTTCACCAATGATTTTTTTGACCTCTCCTTCATAGTCTCCAGATTGAAAGGCAATAACCCAGATTCCTTTGCTTGGATACTGAATCAAAAAGGCTTTTCTGAAGCTGTCACTTGAAGTATTGAGAACAGTTGATGATATTTTTTTAAGAGCATTGTAGATATTTCTAAAGCCCGGAATTTTATTGAGCGCTCTTTCCCAAAGATCTACAAGCTTTCTGCCTAATATATTCGTTACTAGGGCGCCAGTAATCAGGATAATCAAAATTACTAGAATGATTCCAGAGCCTGGTATTGTTGTATCTAAATTTAAGAGTGATTCTGGAAGAAGTTGAGGAGGAACTAGATTATTTACAACCTCTAAAAAGAATTTAATAACGAGCACACTTAAGGCTAAAGGAATCCAAAAAAGGAGTCCAGATATAAAGTAATTTCTTAAGCGCTTCACTGAACTAAATAAGAAAGTCTAAAAAAACGATTATTTTAACACAAGCTGGAGTTGCAATTTAATACTCAGAGGTTGAATATGAGTAGGCTATAGATTATTTTTCCTCTTCTCGAAGAGTTAGAACTTCATGACCATTTTCAGTAACTAAAATGGTATGCTCCCATTGGGCTGAGAGAGATCTATCTTTTGTTGTTACAGTCCAGCCATCAATCCTTGATGTCACGACTTCATATCCACCTAGATTAATCATTGGTTCGATTGTGAAGGTCATACCAGGTTCTAAAATAGGGCTCTGGTTAATCTTGCCATCATCATAATGAATAACTTGAGGAAGCTCATGAAAGACTTCTCCTATACCATGTCCACAGTAATCTCTAACAACTGAGCAGTTTTTACTGTGAGCATAATCACCAATAACTTTTCCAATCTCACCAAGATGAATCCCTGGCTTAACAATATCAATACCCAACATCATTGAGTCTCTTGCCACATTGCAAATTTTTTGAGCTTTAACGCTGGGTTTTCCAATGATAAACATTTTTGATGTATCGCCATGAAATCCATCTTTTATCACTGTGATATCTATGTTGATAATATCACCTTTTTTTAATTTTTTTTCACTTGGAATTCCATGGCATACAACATTATTGATGGAAGTACAAATAGACTTTGGAAATCCGTTATAGTGCAGTGGTGCAGTAATTGAGTCTAAATCATTAATAATAAAGTCATGACAAATT
>LUMG01000069.1_pt1 | contig 38126 bp, 39 predicted proteins | sample 729691 | NCBI WGS metagenome assembly LUMG01 (sample SAMN03860269, study PRJNA289734) | marine metagenome | biome: seawater column; feature: ocean; material: water; isolation source: Red Sea water column Station 34 - depth 50m | place: Saudi Arabia: Red Sea | collected 2011-10-15 | depth 50 m
AAATTGCTCTTCTTGTGAATCTTTTAGACCAATTTCGTTTGCAACTTCTTTTGCAGTCTGTGCATCAACATCTCCTAATCCCACTTCACGAATGGTCTGATTCTTCACTGATTCTATTTCTACTCCTCCCTCTGATGAGGCAATGATTGTGTAACATCGTTTACTTCTATTCAAAAACAATGATAGATACAGTTCTTTTTCAATATCGGCCATTTTTTCAAGTAAAATAGCACGGGTTTTTTCTCCTTTTATTGACATGTTTAGTAATTGAGGGTATTTGAGCTCAAATTCATCATCACTGCTACATTTTTGAATTCCGCCTGCTTTTCCTCTTCCTCCTACTGGAACCTGAACTTTTATGACAAATGGATATCCTAATTCTTTAGCGTCTTTTCTTCCTTTTTCGATGTCTTTTGATGAAATACTAGGTGGGGTTCTTATACCAAATTCTTTGAAAAGCTCTTTTGCTTGGTATTCTAAAAGACGCATAAATCCAGTCCAGAAATGGACTTTATATTCCTATTAGCTATTCAAACTGGTCTTCTAACAGGTCTACTACTTGTCCGAAAAGATCTTTACTCTTTTTTAATAGCCTATTTGGAAATTCTTCTGTAGAAAATACTAACTGTTGTTTAATCTCTGGAATTACCATTCCGCCTGAAACAATCACCTGCTCAATGACGTGGTCTTGTGTTAATGTACAGACAATCTCTTCGAAAACATCTTCTTTTTCTTCTAATGTTTCTCTGTATAGGACAATTGGTGTGTTTGTCTGGCTGATGAAATTTGTAGCCTTTACCAGTAATTCTTGTAGATGATGAACCGACCATGTGTCTAAACTAATCTGTTTCACCATGCCCTACTATTGCGAATTTTCTATATAAGCTTCGTAGGTACTTGTTAACTCAACAATTGGTCAAGCTTTTGTAAAATCACTCGACTGCGATCCGTATTTTTAGCCCGTCAATGTCGTCATCTTTGTAGTTTTTGCATGATTCTGTAAAATCCACATTTTTGACTCTGACTAAAAATGCAATATCTTCTGTCTTGTCTTTAATCAAATTCAACGACTCTTCATCTAATTCTAAAATCGAAGCTCTTTCCAAAATATCTGTAGGATTAAATCCTCTTTCTTTCCTTAAGGTTTGAATTCTTCTTGCCAAATCTTTAATCAAACCTTTTGACATCATCTCGTTGTCTCTTTCCAATGAAATTACAACAATTAGATTTTGTCTTTTTGCAAATTGATACTTTTCATTAACCTCAAAATCTACAATGAAATCTTCTTTATCTAATACAACTGAATTATCTCCAATTTGGAATGTGTAATTATTATTTTTCTTTAATTCATCAATGATTGATTCTGGATCTGTTTCTGAAAACATTTTCAATAATTTTCCCATGTCCTGCTTTGCTTTTGGACCAATAGCGCTTCTTTCTAACTCTATTTTAGGCACAACTGGCAAGCCTTTTTCTTTCAATTCTAGATATTGTTCCATACCTTCAGAATTATCAATTTCAAAAATTTCATAATTTTGTATGTTCATTTGTGACTTTACAAGTTCTGAAAGTGATTCTAAAACTTGTTTTTCACCTTTGTTTACGCAAATCATTGCTTGGTTTAATGGCCATCTTCGTTTCAGCTTGCCTTTCATTCTTGCAGCAGATGTTACTGAAACTGTTTCTTTAAGTAAATCAAATGCGGTCTCAACTTTCTCATCAATTAATGATGAATCTATCTTTGGCCATGATTCAAGTAAAATATTTTCCTTATTGGAAAATACTGTTTTGTAGAGATATTGTGATGTAAACGGCGCAAATGGATGAATCAATATGTTAATTGTTTTCAAAGTTTTAGCAAGAATTGCGTAAATTGTGAAGCGTCTGTCTAGATTCATGAAATCTACATGAATCATTGGTTTCTGTAGTTCTTGCTATCATTCTTTGAAGCTTTGATAGTAGCCATACATCTGGTGGTGTAAGTAAATTCTTTTTCTTTGCCCATTCAATAGTTGATTCTTCTACATTGAATTTATCATACTCACTATTTTGTTTGTAAAATGTATGTAAGTGATATAATGTACTAATTACTTGGTAAGGTCTTGACATTAATTCTTTAGTGCTGAAGTTTAATGGTTCAATTGGACTTGCTTTCCACATAAAATAAAAACGAACAAGATCCACTGGATATTTTTCTAAAAGCTCTTTTGCTTCTAGTACGTTTCCTTTACTTTTACTCATCTTGTTTCCATTTTCATCTAACACATGTCCTTGAAACAAAAACGATTTGTACGGTGAAACTGGTGCGTTATTGTAAATTACATTTTCAATCAAAAGTGTGTATGCCCATCCTCTTGTTTGATCTATACCTTCTGTAAAGAATGGTGCTGGAATTTTCTCTCTGTATGTAGATTCATCTAATGATGCTATTGGTGCTGAACCGCTATTGTGCCATGTATCGAGCACAAATTCTTCTCTTTGCATTACTCCGCTACACTTTTTGCATTTGACTTTGATTTTGTCAATCCATGGTCTGTGTAATTCAAAATTCTCTCCGTCTGGTAACTCGATTGCAGATTCGACAATTTCTTTTCTTGAAAATAACTGTTCCATGTTTTCACAATCATTACATTTCCAAACTGGAATTGGACATCCCCAAAATCTTTCTCGTGAAATGCACCATGGATGTTTTTCTTTGATAATTTCTAAAAATCTATTTTTTGGTTGATCAAAAAAGTATTCTACATCTTCAGCTGCTTTGATTGCTTTGTCACCGAGTTTATCTAAGATGTAAAAATATTCTCTACGTGCAAGCCATACTAATCCGTGGTTGCAGCGCCAACATAATGGATATTTGTGCTTGATTTTGCCAATTTTTACTAGTGCATTTCTGTCTTTTACAGATTCGACTAGTTTTTCATCTGCATCTCTAACAAAGAGCCCAGCATATTTTCCTGCATCTTCTGTAAATTTCACTTCATCATCAATTGGACAGAAAACTGTAACATTGCGTTTCATTGCAATGTTGTTATCTTCTTCACCGTTAGCTGGGGATAAATGAACTAGTCCACTTCCTGCATTAACATCTACAAAATTTTCTGCAACCGTCACATGATAATTCTCTTGTTTTGAAATTTCTGCAAGTTTTGGTATTTCATCTAATAATGGATGTATGTATTTTTTACCTTCCATCTCGCTTCCCAAAAATGTTCTTTTGATTTCATATTTGTCAATCTTAACTTCTGTCATGAACTCTTCTAAGCGAGTTTTTCCTACAACCCATGTTTCACCTTCTACTAAAACTTCCACATATTCCTCTTTTGGATTAACTCCTACCATTGCATCTGTTACAAGCGTAAATGGCATTGTGGTCCAGACAATCAAAAATTTTTCTTCTTCTGCAAGTTTTACTTTGTAATATAATGATGGATCTTTTACCATGTCATATCCTTGGTTAACCTCTGAATGACTTAGTGATGTCTGACAGCTTGGACAGTATGCTACAACTCTAAAGCCTTCAGTCATAATTCCATTCTCAAATGCTTTTTTCATCAATTGCCATTCTTTTTCAATAAATTCGTCTTTGTACGTCCAGTATGCTTTATCTTGATTAAATGACATTCCAATTAATTTATCAACTTCCACCCATTTTGTGTGGTATTTTTGAACTATGCTCTTACACTCTGCAACTAATTTTTCAATATCCTCTGTTGATCTAATATCGCTTTTTCCATTTTCTATACCTAATTCTTTTTCAGCTTGTAGTTCAACTGGTAATCCCTGTGTGTCCCATCCTGCATTGAAAATTACTTTGTTTCCTGATAATACATTGTATCTGTACCATAAATCTTTGAAAACTCTTCCTCTCAGATGTCCTGCATGTGGAATTCCATTCATCGTAGGAGGTCCTTCGATAAACATTATCTCATTTTTTTTACTCTCGTCTTGCTGAATTAATTTTTCAATATCTTTCTCTTTCAAATCTTCTTGAACATTTTTTTCAATTTGTTTGATATCGAATTTTTCTACTAGTTCCATCTATCGTTTGAAAAGGTATTTCATATAAAATCTCTTTGAGGAATATATACTGGAATCTTGTTGAATAATTATTGGTTAATGTCTTAGTTGTGGGCGCTGGAGGACGCGAACACGCACTGTCATGGAAATTATCAACTTCTGAAAAAATTGATCAAGTATATACTGCTCCTGGAAATGGAGGCACATCTCAAAATATTGAATTATCTGTTACTGATATTGAAGGATTAGCAAAATTTGCTCAAGAAAAAAATTGTTTTACTGTAGTTGGTCCTGAAGATCCACTTGCAGCTGGCATAGTCGATACCTTTGTTGAAAAAGGTCTGCCTGTTTTTGGACCTACTAAAAATGCAGCAAAATTAGAATCAAGCAAAATTTGGGCAAAAGAATTCATGAAACGAAATTCAATTCCTACTGCAGATTTTGAAATATTTGATGATGCACAAAAGGCAAAAGATTTTGTAAAATCGTATGAAAAACCTGTTGTAATTAAGGCCGACGGTCTTGCAGCAGGAAAAGGTGTAATTGTTTGTAAAAATAAAGATGAAGCAAATGACGCCATTGACACAATTTTAACAAAAAAATCATTTGGTGATGCAGGTTCTAAAATTATAATTGAAGAGAGAATTGATGGTGTTGAAGCATCATACATTGCGTTATGTGATGGAAAAATAGCATTGCCTATGGCTACAAGTCAGGATCACAAGCGGGTTTTTGATAATGATGAGGGTCCGAACACTGGAGGTATGGGTGCATATTCTCCTACGCCTATAATTGATGAAAAACTTGGAACAGAAATTCAAGAAAAGATTATTGATAAAACAATTCATGCAATGCGTGATGAAGGATTTGAGTTTAAGGGATTCTTGTATGCTGGAATAATGATTAAAGATGGCACTCCATATGTTCTTGAGTACAATGTACGCATGGGTGACCCTGAATGTCAACCAATACTGATGCGTCTTGATTCTGATTTGTATGATTATCTTCATGCATCATCTGAAGGAAAATTAAGTGAGTTGCCTGAAATTTCTTGGAAAAATCAATATTCTGTATGTGTTGTTCTTGCATCCAAAGGATATCCTTCATCATACCCTACCGGAGATGAAATTACTGGATTTGAAAATATTCCATCTGACGCATTTGTTTTTCATGCTGGAACAAAAAAACAAGATAACAAAATAAAATCTAACGGTGGACGTGTTCTTGGAGTTACTGCATTAGGTTCTAGCCTTCAAGATGCAATTAACAATGCATATGATGCATGTAATCATATACGTTGGACTAACAAATACCATAGAACCGATATAGGAAAAAAAGGTCTATCTAATTTATGATGTTTTTATAACATCTTTTTCTGTAATTATCCAATCCATTTTGACATCTACATCTGAAATTGGAATTGTCTTAACGATTTGTTTTGAATATGAAAGTCCAATCTTGATTGAATTTTTATTTTCTAGATATTTGTCATAAAACCCTGCTCCATACCCAATCCTATTTCCTTCATCGTCTAATCCCACGCATGGCACTAAAATCACATCATGATTTTCTTCTATTGGTGCATTATCTTTTGGTTCTGGTATGTCAAATTCTCCTTTTTCTAATTTTGTTAAATCTTCAATTTTCCTAAATGACATCATGTCGTTTGATATTCTAGGTAATGAAACAGTCTTTTTTTCTTCCAAAAGTTGTGTGATTAATTCAACTGTTTGAACCTCACTTCCTATAGAATAATAGCATCCAATTGATTCTGCCTCTGAAATTACCTTTGTCTTCATTAATTTTGATATTATTTTCTTACTATGAATCTCCATCAAATCAAATGATGTGGAGTCTCTTTTTTCTAAAAGATGCTTACGTAAAGCAGCTTTTTCAGGATTAGATGTCAATTCCCTTAGATATTGCAGCTGCAGTTACAGTATTTTTCAAAAGCATGGCGACAGTCATTGGTCCAACTCCTCCTGGTACTGGTGATGCATATGATGCTTTTTCAATAATTTCTGCAAAATCTGCATCTCCTGCTAACTTTCCTTCATGTCTTGTAGTTGCAACATCAATAACTACTGCTCCTTCTTTCACCATGTCTGGTGTAAGTTTGAAAATTTCCCGATTTCCAACTCCTGTTATTATTATGTCTGAATCTAAACAAATTTTCTTCAAATCTTTAGTTTTTGAATGACATGTGGTCACTGTTGCATTGTTTTGTAATAATAGATGGTAAAGTGGTTTTCCAACCAAATTACTTCTGTTAATGATTACAACATTTTTTCCTTCTAATTCGATATTGTAGTGCTTGCACATTTCAATAATGCCTGAAGGTGTACATGCTACTAGCATTGCTTTTCCAATTGATAATAATCCGACATTTGGCGGTGTTAAACCATCCACATCTTTTTCAGGTAAAATTTGTGTTGTTGTTTTAAATTCATTTAAGTGAGATGGTAGTGGTAATTGTACCAAAATGCCATGAACCGTTTCATCTGCATTTAATTTTTCAATTAATTCATTTAATTCATCCTGTGTAATGTCTGCTGACGGTGTATGATCTTTTGTTAAAATTCCAACTTCTTCGCAGGCTCTGTGTTTATTCCTAACATACGTTGCAGAAGCAGGATTTTCACCAACTAAGATAGTTGCAAGACATGGGTTGATTCCTTTTGATTTTAAATCACTAGTTATCTTTGAAACTTTTTCCTTGATGTTTTTTGCAACTTCTAAACCATCTATTTTTGTTCCAGTCAATGATGGTTAATTCTCAAGGCTAATAATAAATCCTTGAAAATCACCGAAAAGAAATTATTTGGTTAACAAAAGTCGATGATATGTTCGTCGCAATTGTAGAAATTGTTCTCAAAGATGAGAAAAAAGATGATTTTAAGACTTGGATAACAGATTCAAACAAAACATTATCAAAATTTGACGGTTTTGTTTCTAGAAGATTATTAGAATCACGTGATGGCGGAAATCGAATAATGGTTGAATTCAATGATATGGAGTCATTCCAAAAAATGCATTCTAGCCCAGAACATAGTAAATTTGCATCTGAAATTGGGCAATTTATGGCTCAACCACCACAACGCAATTTCTTCCAAGTGGTTGCAGAATAAAATGAAATTTGAATATAACACAGATGATTATATTAGAAAAATAAATGGCAGCACCTCATATTTTAACACATTTCTTGATAAGGAAACACTTGCTGCTGGAGTTTTGGTCTTAAAACCTGGTGAAGAAGATACTCAACTTCCACATGAATCTGATGAAATGTATTACATTTTAGAAGGTGATGGATTTCTAAAAATTAAAAATAAAAACTATAAACTAAAAAAAGGAAAAGCATTTTTTGTTCCAAAAGATACTGAACATTATTTTTTTGGAAATAAAACTAAATTAAAAGTACTATACTTTTTTGGCGGTCCTGACTCTTAACTTGAAATTTTTACTTTTCTTCCCTTAATTGAAATCTTTTTCTTAGCAAAAAGTTCAACGGCTTTTGGATAGATCTCGTGCTCTTTCACAAGAATCTTTTTTGATAATGATTTTTCCGTATCATTGTTGCTTACCTTGACAACTTCTTGTATGATTATCGGACCTGTATCTACGCCTTCATCTACAAAATGAACTGTGCATCCTGAAAACTTTGAGCCAAATTCTATTGCTTGTTTTTGCGCATCTAATCCTGGAAATGCAGGTAGGAGTGCAGGATGAATGTTTAAAATTTTATTTTTATATTCTTTGATGAAGTATGGGCTGATAATTCTCATAAATCCTGCTAAACAAACCAGTCCATTTGAAGGAGTTACTTTGTATTTTTTTAATGTTGAAATGATTTCCTTATCGTACTGCAGTCTCTTTCCTTTGTATTTTGAACTATCTACGATCTCTATTTGAACACCCATTTTTTTTGCAATTGCTAATCCTTTTGCATTGGGTTTGTTTGAAATAACTACTGCGGGATTGATTGGAATTTTTTTCTTTTTAATTGCCTTAAGAATTGATTCCATGTTGCTACCTCTGCCTGAAATCAAAATTCCCAGATTTTTCAATACCTGATTTTATTCATGGAATAAATTAAACGCTATGTTAACATTCGATCAAACTTGCAATTTATAATCAAAATCATCTGATTAAATGTAATGAGAGATGTCCGATTGACAAAAAATGGCATACAGTGTACAGATTCTAATTCCACCGTATACCTAGATCCAAAAAAAATTCAAAATGACGGTGTGCATTTTGTCTCGCACGCACACATTGATCATCTTCCAAATAGTGGAACTGGCACGATTCTTTCTTCACCTGAAACTGATAAAATTGCGGAATTACGTGGTTTTACGCTCAAAAACTCTACTGATTCTATTGAAAATTTCACACTTGTTGACAGCGGTCACATTTTTGGTTCAAAGGGTCTTCTCTTTGATGATATATTTTACACAGGTGATATATCTACACGGGATCGTGGTTTTCTAAAAGGTGCACAAATTCCAAAATGCAAGACGTTGATAACTGAATGTACTTTTGGATTGCCTGAATTTGTTCTTCCGCCTGTTACTGAAATTGTAAAACAAGTAAATGAAATAATTGCAAATCTTTATTCAAAAGGAAAACCTGTTCTTCTCCTTGGTTATGAACTAGGAAAAGCTCAAACACTTTCACAATTATTTGGAGATTGGGATCCAATCTATTATCATGATTCTGTAAAAAAAATGAATGATTTACATCGTTCAATGGGTGTTCCTTTGAAAGATTCAATTGGTCATACTGAAGCTGAATCAAATGGTTTGTTAGATAAAAAACCATGGGTTATGGTGGCCCCAATGATGAGTGCAAAAAATAATTTCATTAAACATATGAAAACAAAATATGATGTAATTACAATAGGATTTAGTGGCTGGGCAAATTCTAAAAAATTTGGTTTTTCAAGAGGAACTGATTATTCAATTCCACTAAGTGACCATTGTGATTACAATGAACTAATTGATCTTGTAAAACAATCTGAAGCAGAAAAAGTATACACAATTCATGGATTTGTTGACGAATTTGCAATGGACTTGAATAATCTTGGATTTTCTGCACAACCGTTACGTGAAATTTCTCTAGATAATTTCTGTTAATCGAATTTCCGCAAACTTCGATTATATGCAACCCCAAATCTATGTGTCTCATCTCTAATGTGTTGCAAAATTTTTATCGAATCTTTATTTTTTGATATGCGTATTGATTTTGTTCTTCTTGGAATGAAAATTTCTTCGTTTTCTTTTGCAAGTGATACGCAGGGTGTTTCAATTCCTACCTCTTTCAATGCTGATAGTGCTGCAGTAAGCTGACCTTTACCACCATCAATTACTATTAGATCCGGAAATTCACTTTTCTCTTTTCTCAATCTCCAATATCTTCTGCCTACTATTTCGTTAATCATAGCGAAATCGTCTCTCCCTGTCACTGTTTTTATCTTAAATTTTCTATAGCCTGATTTGTCTGGTTTGCCGTCCACAAATCTTGCCATGGAGCCTACTGCATATTCATCTCCATGATTTGATATGTCAAAGCACTCTATTATGCGTGGAATTGATGGGAGTTTGAGAATATCTCTTAATTCTACTAATCCGGGTTCTGCATTTTTACTTTGAATCAAATCTAGATTTCGAAGAATTAATTCAATCATTTCCTTTCTTTTTCCCTTTGCACCGACTACAATTTTGACTAAAAATCCTGCTCTGTCTGTTAATGCATCGGCAAGTGATTGTTTTTCTTCAACTTCTTCGCTTGTAATAATTGTCTTAGGAATTTGATGTGTTGTATAATATTGATATAGAAAATTTGTTAAATTATTATCTCCGATTAGATCAAAAGAAAATTTCTCACTATCTCTTATCACTCCGTGTGTTTGTCTAAATGTCATCACTACTGCATCTTGTTTTCCATATCTTATACCAAAATATTCCTCATCTGATTTTTTTGCATCCTCCATTTTTTTGCCTGAATCTATACTGCCTAATCTTTGTAGTGTATCTCTAATCTCTATGGCTCTTTCAAATTGTTGTGATTCTGAAGCATCTTCCATTTGTTTCTGTAATTTCTTTGCAAATTCTTTCATTTGCTGTTTACTTTTTAGAATTGATTCTAAATCTGAAATATTTTTCCCATATTCTTCTTGTGCTGATTTGAATTCACACGGTCCATCACAATTTCCTATATGATACTCTAAACATACTTTTTTTGGTAGCGTATTGCAAATTCTTACTTTGAATGATTTTCTTAACGAGCCTATTGTTAATAATTTTGAACTTCCTTTTGTAAATGGCCCAAAAATCTTTCCTTTTCCTAAAAAATCTCCATTACGTGTTCGTCTTGCAACTAATAATCTAGGAAATTTTTCGTTTGTAACTCTAAGGTATGTGTATCTTTGCTGATCTTTTAATTCAATATTGTATGTTGGTCTGTATCTTTTAATCATGTTTGATTCAAGCAAAAATGCTTCGCTTTCATTATCTGTTAAAACAAATTCGATATCTGCAATTTTTGAAACTAACTTTTGTGTTTTATAATTTTGATTTTTCAAAAAATATGATTTCACTCTATTTTTCAAATTCTTTGCTTTCCCAATGTAGATTATCTCTCCTTTGGAATCTTTCATTAAGTAAATTCCAGGTTCTTTAGGTATGGAAATTTTGGATATATCAAATGTCATTTATTTATCACTTTTTTGAGATATTTGCCTGTGTAACTTTTTGTAAACCCTGATACCTCTTTTGGTGTGCCTGCTATGACTAAATTTCCACCCTCATCTCCTCCTTCTGGACCTAAATCTATTATCCAATCTGAATTTTTTATAACATCCATGTTATGTTCAATCACAATTACCGTATTTCCTACATTCACCAATCTGTTCAAAACATCAAGTAGTTTTTGAACATCTGCGAAATGTAATCCTGTTGTAGGTTCATCCAAAATGTAGAGTGTCTTTCCTGTTCCTCTTTTTGATAATTCTGATGCAAGTTTTACTCGTTGCGCTTCTCCGCCTGATAATGTAGTTGACGATTGACCAAGTTTTATGTATCCTAATCCTACGTCAAGAACCGTTTCTAATTTCTTTTTTATTGCTGGTATGTTTTCAAAAAATTTTAGCGCTTCTTCTACTGTCATTTGTAAAATATCTGCAATATTTTTCCCCTTGTACATAACACCTAATGTTTCAGAATTGTACCTCTTTCCATTACATTCATCACATTTTACATATACATCTGATAAAAATTGCATTTCAATTCTTTTTACTCCATCTCCTTCACATGCAAAACATCTTCCCACTGCAACGTTAAATGAAAATTGTCCTGGCGTGTATCCCCTTTCTTTTGATAGTTCTGTATTTGCAAAAAGCTCTCTAATTGGTGTAAATGCACCGATGTATGTTGCAGGATTAGACCTAGGCGTTCTTCCTATAGGTGATTGATCAATTGAAATTATTTTATCTATATTTTCTACTCCTGCCACATCTTTGTGTTTTCCCGGAAGTCCTGTGGTCTTGTAGAAATAAGATGATAATGCTTTGAGCAATATGTCGTTGACTAATGTTGATTTTCCTGAACCTGATACTCCTGTAACTGAAATTAGATATCCTAATGGAAATTCAACGTTTATGTTTTTTAGATTATTTTCTTGTGCACCTTTTACAACAATTTTCCCTTTCTGTTCTCTAATTTTATCATCAATCTTGATTAGATTGTGATCTTTTAGATAATCTCCTGTAACTGATTTGTGATTGTTGAGAATTTGTTTTAACGTACCTTCGAAAACTACATTTCCTCCATGTACTCCTGCACCTGGACCTAAATCTAAAATCCAATCTGAATTTCTAATAATCTCTTCATCATGTTCTACTACTATGACTGTATTTCCTAGATCTCGTAATTTTGATAATGTCTTGATTAATCTTGCATTGTCCCTTTGATGCAAACCTATTGTAGGTTCATCTAGTACATACAAAACTCCTGTCAAATTCGAACCAATCTGTGTTGCTAATCTAATTCTTTGAGATTCTCCTCCTGAAAGCGTTGCACTAGAACGATTCAAAGAAAGATAGTTCAATCCAACATTTCTTAAAAATTCCAATCTTTCTTTAATTTCTTTTAAGATGTCTCTTGCAATGAATTGTTCGGTATCAGTTAATTCTAATTTATTAAAAAATTCGTAAGCTGAGTCAATTGATAAATCACAAACTTCCATTATGTTCTTTGAATTAATTTTTACTGCTAGTGCTTCTGGTTTCAGCTTTCTACCTTGACATGTTATGCATGGTGTATCTCTCATGAACTGTTTTAACCATTCTCTTTTAGACTCTGAATCAGTTTCCATGAATTTTCGTTGTAGATTGTTTAACACACCTTCAAATGCATCTGTATACTCCCAAATTGTATCGCTAGTTTTTGCTTCATATGAAAATTTCATAACATCTTCTGTACCATACAAAATTACTTTGATTTGTTTTGATTTCATTTGGTTTATCGGGGTCATCAAATTGAATTTGTATTTTTTACCGACTACTCTCAATTCTTGTTTTCTATATGATGAAAATCTTCCACTCCATGGAACAATTGCTCCATCTAAAATTGATTTTGTTTTATCCGGGATTACTAAATCTGGATCAAATTCCATTTTGACACCTAATCCATTACATTGATTACACATTCCAAATGGGGAATTGAAAGAAAATGTGCGTGGCTCTAACTCTCCTACTGTAATTCCACAATGCGGGCATGCGTTATTTTGCGAAAAAATTTTCTCATTTTTTTCTGATGCAACTAGAACTGAACCTTTTGCAGCCTTTAATGCAGTCTGTATGCCTTCAAAAATTCTACTTTTATCCGATTTTGTTGCTACGATTCTATCTACTACAATCTCAATATTGTGCCATTTTTGTCTGTCAAGTTTTGGAAATTCATCTTCCAGTAAAATTATTTCTCCGTCTACTCTTGCTCTTGAGTATCCATCTTTTTTCATTTGTTCAAATAATTTTTCATATGTTCCTTTTTTTCTTTGAATTAATGGGGCTAAAACAAGAACTTTTTTCTGTGAAAATTCTTTTATCACTGAATCTGTAATTGATTCAATTGATTGAGTTGAAATTTTTCTTCCACAATTTGTACAATGTGGAATTCCAATTCTTGCAAACAATAATCTCATATAATCATAAATCTCTGTTGTAGTTCCCACTGTTGAGCGTGGATTTTTACTAGTTGTTTTCTGTTGAATTGAAATTGCAGGTGATAATCCATCTATAGAATCAACATCTGGCTTGTCCATCATTTCTAAAAATTGTCTTGCATATGCAGAAAGTGATTCAACATAGCGTCTCTGGCCTTCTGCATAAATTGTATCAAATGCAAGTGTGGATTTTCCTGAACCTGACAATCCGCTGATTACGATTATTTTATTTTTTGGAATGTTCACATCGATATTTTTTAAATTATGGTGACGTGCACCTCTAACTTTTAACTCATTTTGTTCCATCTTTTTCTAACTCCTTTTCAATTCTTTTTATTTTGTCTCTACATTTTATTGCATTCTCAAAATCTAGATCTTCTGCAAACACTTTCATTTTCATTTCAATTTCAATTTTTTGTTTACCCAAGTCTGTTTTTGATTTATTTTTGATATCATCTAGTTCTGTTTCTTGTTCTGGTATTGATTTTATGATTGTTCTAGGTGTAATTTTATTCTCGTCATTATACTCTATCTGTTTTTGTCGTCTTCTTTCTGTTTCTGCAATTGCAGATTTCATTGATTTTGTAATATTATCTGCATACATGATCACTTTACCTTCTGAATTTCTTGCGGCTCTTCCAAAAGTTTGGATTAAGCTTGTGTTATTTCTCAAAAAACCTTCCTTATCTGCATCTAAAATTGCTACTAGTGATACTTCTGGTATATCCAGTCCTTCTCTTAACAGATTTATGCCTACTAATACGTCAAATTCTCCTAATCTTAACTGCCTGATTAATTCTGTTCTTTGTAATCCTTCTATCTCTGAATGTAGATATCTCACTCTGATTTCTTTTTTAGATAGATATTCTGCTAGATCTTCTGCCATTCTTTTGGTTAATGTTGTAACTAAAGTTCGTTCATTTTTTTTGGCTCTCTTTGAAACTTCTTTAATTAAATCATCCATTTGTCCTTGAGATTTTCTTATTTCTACTGTTGGATCGATTAATCCTGTAGGCCTAACTAATTGTTCTACAATCTGTTTTGATCTTTCCTTTTCATAATCTCCTGGCGTTGCTGAAACAAAAATCACATCATTGAGTCTTTTCTCAAATTCTTCAAACTTTAACGGTCTATTATCAAATGCGCTTGGTAGTCTAAATCCATAATCTATTAGTGATTTCTTTCTAGAATAATCTCCTTTGTACATTCCATGTAATTGTGGAAGAGTTACATGTGACTCATCAATAACAAGCAAGAATTCTTTTCCGTAAAAGTCTAAGAGACAAAATGCTGGTTCTCCCTCATTTCTTCCATCGAAATGTCGTGAATAATTCTCAATTCCTGAACAATATCCTAATTCTTCTATCATCTCTAAATCGTATTTTGTTCTCATCTCTAGTCTCTGTCTTTCTAGTTCTGGCAATCTGCTTAGTCTGTCTTTTAATTCAGTTTTGATTGATTTTACAGCATTATCGCGAATATCTTTTGCAATCAGATAGTGTTTTGCAGGAAAAATTTTGAAAGATTTTACTTGTTTTTTGATATCTAATGAAACGTTATCTAGAATTGTTATTCTTTCAATCTCATCTCCAAATAATGAAATTCTAACTATATCTTGGGAGTATGCAGGTATGACATCGATTGTGTCTCCTTTAACTCTAAAATTACCTGGAATTAATTCAACATCGTTTCTTTCATATCTTGCATTGATTAATTTTTTAATAATTTCATTTCGTGCTATCTCTTCATTTTTCTTTAATGTGATTGCCATATCTTCCCATTCCTTTGGTGAACCTAGTGAATAGATGCATGATACAGTTGATACTATGATGGTTGGTTCTCCTGATAGAAGCATTGCAGTGGCTTCTAATCTCATTTTCTCAATTTTTTCATTAATTTGGGTGTCTTTTTCTATGTACGTATCTGTCTGTGGCATGTAACTTTCTGGTTGATAATAGTCATAATAGCTAACAAAATAGCCTACATTGTTTTTTGGGAAAAATTGTTTTAATTCTGAATAAAGTTGCGCTGCTAATGTTTTGTTATGAGATATGATTAATGCATTTTTTCCAGTATTTGCAATGACATTTGCTACTGTGAATGTCTTACCACTACCAGTTACTCCTAGCAATGTCTGATTCATCTTTGTTTTGGAACCTTTTACAAGATCATCAATTGCTTGAGGTTGATCTCCTGTAGGTTGGAATTCTGAATTTATCTCAAATTTTTGCAATACTTACCGATATCTGTAAGAAAAGATATAGCTAGCTATTGAAATTTAACAAACCGCTTCTCTAACTGTTTGACCTGGGAAATTTCTATCAAACCAGTCTTTGTAATTTGGTTCGTTATCATATCTGTCTAGATAGTGTTGCAAGTCTTTTTCAGGATCTGGAAATCCTGGAATTATTGTTTCTTTATCTCCTACTTGTGGTACCAAAACCTCTTCCATTGTTTGACCTGGGAAATTTCTATCAAACCAGTCTTTGTAATTTGTTTGATTTCTTTGTAGTTGAACGATCTGTTTCAACATGCTCAATGAATTTTTCTTCTATTGTAGGTTCTTTTGATGCAAGTTCTTCTTTTTGCGGTTCTGGTTTTTTTATTTCTGTAGTTGATTTGATATATGGATTATCTGATGTTTTCTTTTCTGCTGTGGCCTTAACTTCTGTAATCTTAAATGCTGACTCTGTTGTTTTTCTAATTCTTGGGAAAGTTGTTTTTTGCCTCTCTGATGGCTTCATCTTGCTTGTCATTTGTCTATGTCTTGGAGTCAAATACTGCTCAACTAGTGCGTCTACGTATTTTCTATCTTGCATGGAAATCATACTTCTTTTTTGAAATGATTCTATAATCTGCTTTAATCTGTCTGGATTTCCTTTGCCAATTTCTAACAGTCTTAATGCATCATCTATTGTTGAATCTGACATGTAATATCCCTGTTTGAAATGTTTATAAAAATTAGTACCGACTTACCACTCTACATCTTCTTTCATGACCAGTTTATCATTCTCTATTGTGAAACCCATGATTGCCAATGTCTCTTTGGATGTTTTTGAATTTCTATTCTTGATTTTATTGGCCAATTCTACTTTTTCTTCTTTACTCATATTTTGACCAATTTTGTACTTTCCATTCATCTCTTTTGGTATTATTTTGATTACTGCAGTTGCATCCAACACTCCCATGTTCTTGTTCATTGGTTTGTATTGTCCTTCGGGTTGGTATTTCTCCATTAACCCATTCAATGCTAGCACTTTTTCTTCATTATCTTCAACCAACTGTGCTTCTCCTTTGATTACAACACTAATGTATAATGTATCTGCAAGTGATGCGTCTTCCGGATCTGAAAAATATGATGGCAGAAATTCTAAATTTCTATCTACTTCGAAACCTACTTTGGAATTACGCTTAATATTTTCAATTTTTTCTCCTCTGATATGTGAGTGCATATACACTAAATCATTTAAGAAAACAAAATTCATTGGAATGATTTGTGGAAATCCTTGTTCATCAATACTGGAAATTCTACCGGTATTTTCTTCATTTAAAAATTTGATAATTCTATCTTTAGATTTTATGACTAACTTACCTAACAGTTGCATACGCTTAGAAATTTCTTGTCAGTTAAATTATTTATCTTGATCTTTGAAATATGGAATTACCTTACTTGCAAATTGATCAATGGAGCCAATCTCTCATTTTTACAATCCAATCTTGATTTGACATTGAATATTCTGTAAAGTATTTCTTGAAATCAAATCCTTCTATGTCTTTTAATCCGTGAACTCTTAATACTTCTGGTTTAAACAAGCTAACTTTGATTGCTTCTTTCATTTTTGCCCATGATGTTTCTGCATCATCTGAGAAGTACACATCAATATCTAATGCCATTTGGAAATCTTGCTTTTCTTCTTCGGTTCTACCGTTCTCATTCATTGAATCAACAATTTGATTTTTGTGGTCTTCAAATAGTTCTGGCGTGTATCCAATTGGTAACCATCCGTCTCCATATTTTCCTGTCATCTTTAGAGTACGTGGTCCTCCAGATGCCATGTAAATTGGAACATGTGGTTGGCGTACAGATTTTGCTTGTAGACATGCTTCTGTTAATTGATAATATTTTCCTTCCCAGGTTTTTCTGTTATCTGGATCTGATTCGTATAATTGTTTGATAACTTGAAGTTGTTCTTCAAATTTTGATACTGGTTTGTCAAATGGAATGTTAAATTCTTTTAGATTTTGTGCTTCGCCTGCACCAATTCCTAAAGTTCCTCTTCCTTTTGATAATCTATCTAATGTGATTGATGCTAGTGCAATGTTTGATGGATGTCTTCTAAGTGCATCTGTAACACATGTTCCCAGTTCTACATTGTTTGTCACTGCTGCAATTCCTGCAAGCATTACCCATGGGTCATTAACAATTGCATTACTCCATTGTGGTACGTTTGAGTGGTCCATATACCAAATGGAATGATAACCTGTTTTGTCTGCTAAACTACATGCTGTTAAAATTTGATCTTCTGTTAATCCTAATCTTGCGACATTTAATCCATTTTGAATTCCGAATTTGAGCATTTTACCTGTTGATACTCGAAAATTACCGTTAATAAAGCATAGCGGTTTGCAAAGGCACTAGTAAATAAAATATAAAAAAGAAAGTGTTTAGAGATTTCCGGCTTTAATATCATTTAGACATTTTACGACATCTTCTTTTGAAATTGGAATTGGGTTTGGATCTAAATGACCTTTATCTGTCATTACAACATCTGCAGCTTGATCAACATCTGCTTTAAGGTCTAATTTATCAAATCCCATTTTCTCGATAATTTCTTTGAATCTGTCATAGAATATCGATTTGTTATGTTTGTGGGCAACTGTGGTACATGATGAAAGTGAGTAACCATGTGGTACTCCCTCATTTGAAAAGACATACGATAATGCATGTCCTAATGTTGTTGAACAGTTTCCAAAGCCCATACCAGATAACATTGAGCCATATGGATAATTCTCTGGTTTATCATTCATGATTGCATCATACAATACATCGAATGCTTGTTTACACAATGTTTTTGTTAGGTCATTTCCAAGTTTACTGTCATAACCTTCCGTAGCTTGTGCACATGCATCACACACTGAACTTTTGATAACTTGATCTGGTGTACCGTCCATAAAGTATGAATCAATTACTGCTCTATCTGCAAGGAATCTATCCTCACGTAGCAATTTCTTTTTTCCATCAAACTTTAGAACGCAATATGTTGTCATCTCTGCACCAGTTCCAAATGTTGTAGGAATTAGAATTTTTTCTACACCCATTTCAGAAGCTGCATATTTGACAACATCCATTGAACTTCCTCCACCCAATCCAATCATTGCACTAATGTTTTTGGATTTGTATTCTTCAATTACCTCATTGACCATTTCAATTGATGGTTCTGGTTGTACTTTATCGAACAACAAATAATCTTGTATGCCCATTCGTCCTAACCATTTGTCAGATAATTCTGGTGGAACAGTTGTTACCACTAACGCATTCTTTGGATATTCAGCTTGTGATAATGCATCTTCCCCAAATTGAATTACTTTGGGAATTCTTACTGTATCCATATTTGATGTAAGATACTATTCTTACTTATACCTTCCAATGTCAAAAACTTAAGTTATTTTCATCCAATCATAAGTAATTGATCAAAAATCCCTCAAAATTACCTCTTAATCGTAATTCTAACGACATTCTAAAAATATTGAATGAAGGTATGATCTCATCTAACTCTTCACAGCATCTAAAAAAATACATATTAAAAAATAAAATTCATTTACCTTCTTCTAAAATTGATCTCAAAAAATTCAATAATGTTTTTCTAATTGCAGTTGGAAAATCTGCCGGGAGCATGTCTGAATATGTTTCTAAAAAAATCAAATTTAAAAATGGAATAATAGTTGTACCAAAAGGCATCACGCCAAAACTAAACAAAAATACTTTTGAAATAATTAATGCGGGTCATCCTTTACCTAATTATAATAGTCTCAAAGCCGGAAAAAAACTAGTTAAATTTTTGGAAAAAACTGAAAAAAATGATTTTGTAATATTTCTCATTTCAGGTGGTGGTTCTGCTCTATCTGTATATCCGAACTCTATATCATTACATGATAAAATACTTGTAAATGAAGAATTGATCCGATCAGGTGCAAGCATTAATGAAATTTCGTGTATTCGTAAGCATTTGTCACTAATCAAAGGCGGACGTTTAATTCAAAATATGAATTGCAAAGGGACATCGCTTCTTGTTTCTGATGTAATTGGGGATGATGTTGGCTCTATTTCCTCTGGAATGACATTCTATGACAAATCTACTTTTGCCGACGCACTTAAAATCATTAAAAAATTTTCACTACAACGCAAGTTTCCAAATACGGCATTAACTATTCTGAAAGAAGGAGCTAATGGCAATATTCCTGAAACTCCAAAAAAAGCAATAATAAAAAATACTATCATTCTAAATAATTTTTCTTGCCTTTCAAAAATGAGACAAAAATCTAAAAAATTAGGTTACAAAGTAGAACTCATTCCAAATATTACTGGTAATCTTGATCAAGTCACTAAAATGCTTGCATCTAAAGCAATTACTTCAAAAAATAATTGCATAATATTTGGTGGTGAGCCAACAGTTAATGTTGTTGGAAATGGAAAAGGCGGACGTAATCAAGAGCTTGTATTGCGGTTATATGAAAAATTGAAAAATAAAAAATCTAATTTTACATTTGCCTCAATTGGAACTGATGGAATTGATGGAAATACAATATTTGCTGGTTCTATTTTTTCAACAGAGTATGAATATGATACAAAATCATATTTGAAAAATAATGATTCATCTTCATTTTTTAAAAAATTTGGTGGCATAATTAAAACAGGCATTACTCAAAACAACGTTAATGATATTGGTGTTATAATTAGACATACCCTTTAGAATCTCTTCCTGCTGTATCTTCTTCCGCCAAAAGATGTTTTGTTGCAATATTTTTCTCAGATTCTATTAACCGATAATTTAGTTTTAATTTTCTTAAATTCGTTAATTGGTTGATGAAGTAAACCTTATCGTTGATAATTTCATTATCACTTTTTTCTCCTCTAGTCATAATTCCAAACATGATTTTTGAATCACACATTACGTTAATGACATCATTGTCTTTTATGATATTGACACCTAATCCCCAGTAAATCCCTACATGTAATGCAACAAATCTTGATTCTTCGTTATTTTTTATATCTAATTTTCCACCTGAACGAAAAGCTGGCGGATGTTCTCTTATCTGGTCTGCAACTTTATCTTTTGTTTTTATCGACCATGAATATTCTTTCACATTACCATCAAAGAAAATATCATGCTCCATAAGTCAATCAAAAAGGTGTTTTTTGTCTATTTAATTTGTATTCTTGTCTTAATGATCCATATCGAAATTAATTTTCATGATGAAGTCACATAATTTCTTCAGAAAAATGGTGGATGAACTTGTAGAATTCTCTGCACATGATCCTGAATTAGCTGACGGAATAAAATGGCTGGACAGTCAGGCTCAAAAAAAGGGAATTACATTTTACGATATGGTTTTTGAAGTATTATACAGCCATGATGTAAATTCAAAAGCTCAAAATTGGTTGAAAACAAGAAATTAGTTTATTTTCTTTCTTCTATTGGTATGTAATTACATCCTTGTGGACCTTCATATTTTCCAACATAGGTTGCCTTTGGTCTGTATAACATTGGTTTTGGTGCAGCTTCTGCAAATTTTTCTTCAATGACGTGTGCCGCCCATCCAGAAACTCTTGATATTGCAAAAATTGGTGTATTCAAATCCATAGGAATGTTTAGCATGTAGTATACTGATGCACTATAAAGATCAACGTTTGGAAAAATATCTCTCTCTTTTCTATTTTTCATAATTTCTGAAGTAGTCTCTTCAACTTTTTTTGTAATATCGTACCATGGCAAACCTGTTTTTTCCGATAATTTTTTTGACAGTTCTTTTAGAACCATTGAACGAGGATCAACTGTTTTGTAAACTGCATGTCCCATGCCCATAATTCTGTCTCCATTTTCAATTTTGGATTTAACCCACTCTGGAACCTTACTTTCATTCTCAATCTCTAGTAGCATTTTCATTACCTCGTAATTTGCACCTCCGTGTAATTCTCCACTGAGTGCTCCTACTGCTGCACTAACTGCTGAATACATATGCGCACGAGTAGATGCAACTTCTCTTGCAGCAAAAGTTGATGCATTAAATGTATGATCTGCATGCAAAATTAAACAAACATCAAACACTCTTTCCATTTCCTTATCTGGTTTATTTCCCGTCAACATGTATAGGAAATTTGATGCATGACTTAATTCTGAATCTGGTTGAATTGGGTCTTTACCATTTCGAACTCTCTCCCAACTTGCAATGATAGTTGGAACCTTTGAAATTAAATTGATTGCTCTTTGTTGACTAATTTCTTTTTCTGAACCTTGTTCATCATAATATCCTGCAAGTGCTGCAACAAATGCCTGAAGTACATCCATGGGATGAGCATTTTTCCTCCAGTTTTTCATATTTTTTTGCATTTGTTCAGGAATTGCTCTTGCTTCTTTTAGCTTTGTTGTAAATTCCTCAAATTCTATCTTATTTGGTAAATGATCATGTAAAAGTAGAAAACAACATTCCTCAAAATTTGAATTTTTTGTTAAATCTAAAACATCAAACCCTCGATAAATGAGCTTGCCTTTTTCTCCATCAATTAATGATATTTTTGTATCTGCAATTGGAATATTCCTTAATCCGATATTCTTGGTTTCCATACAATATTCGTAATTTTTTTACTTTTAAATTTTCAACTAATGTCCTATATTATCAGTCAATAATTTTCGGTGTAGAAAGTCTAAAGAATCAAAGCTTGAGCATATTAGATCATATTTCATTAATTTACATGTCAACCCTATCTGAACGTGAAATGAGAAAAAGAATAGATGAAGAAATTCTCAATGCAACCCCTGAATTTCTTGAAAAAGTTCAAAAATTTGATCAAGAAAACCAATTGAATTATTCTACGATTTATGAGATTTATTCAACAATACTAAATTCAGAAAAAACGGTATCTGCAAAATCAAAGTCAAATCGAAAATAATCATTTTTGGTTTAAATGAGGGTTAATCCACTTTTGATCATTAATGGCAGCTAAAATAAAAAAATCTAAAATTGTTTGTGTTTCTCATAGGGAAGATACTGATGGTATAAGCTCTGCTGCATTAATCAAACAAGCTTTTGGTGGAGAAACAATTCTCACAGACTATCCTGGAATGATGGATGATATGGAGCCTCTCAGAAATGATGAATCTTTGAAAGAATTGTACATCTGTGATCTTGGATTAAATAAAAAAAATGAATGTGACTTTGTTGAATTATTAACACAACTTAGAAAACGTAGTGTAAAAATATCATACATCGATCATCATGATCTTGATAGGAAAATTATCAATCAATTAAAAAAAGTCAAAGTAAATGTAGTTCATGATACAAACGAATGTGCTTCTGTTCAAGTTTATGAGACGTACAAAAAGAAATTAAATGATCATGCCGCATTCATTGCCGCATGTGCTGCAATCACTGATTACATGGAAGACAGACCTCTTGGTTCAAAACTTCTCCAAATATTTGATAGACAATTTGCGTTGATTAGTGCAACTGTAATGACGTACAATATTGTTGGTCATCAAAAAGATCCTGATTATTTGCTTTATCTTGTAGATGAACTTAGTGAATCTAAATATCCACATGAAATTCCAAACTCTTATGAATTTGCACAGTTACAAGTTGAAAAACTTGCATCCATTGTTGCCAAAGTTAAAGAAAATATGAAACTAAAAAAGAATTTAGGATATATGGAAATTACTGATTCTGGTGCAAGTGGTGCAGTAAATTTTGTTCTTGGTTTGTCTGGCAAAGATGTAGGTGTTGCATACAAAGAACGAGTTGACTATGGTGTCTATGCAGTTTCTGTGAGAGGATCAAAACAATGTAAAATTCATCTTGGAAGATTAGTAAACAAAATTACTACTGAAATTGGAGGTTCTGGTGGCGGTCATGATAAAGCATGCGGTGCATCAATTCCTAAAAATAAAATCACAAAATTTCTAAATACATTAAACTCCGCATTGGCAAAATAACATGTCTACTCAATCATTAAGAAAAGATCATAAATTAATTGAAAAGGTATTACAAGCTTTAGATGCAACAATCAAACTTCTAAAAGATGGAAAGCAAATTCCTGAAGAAATACTATCTCCTACGCTTGATTTCACTCAAAATTTCACTGATGTCTGTCATCATGGAAAGGAAGAAGAAGCACTATTTCCTGCACTTGAAAAGGCAGGCATGCCTACAAACATGGGACCAATCCATATGATGTTACTTGATCATAAACGAACTAAAGAAATTGCCGAACATATTGGCCTAGCATCAAAAAAATATCTTGAAAATGGTGATTCTGCTTATCTCATAGAAACATTGGAGCTTTATGTACAGCATGTTACTGAGCACCTATGGAAAGAGAATAATCGCTTATTCATGATGGCTGATGCGAGACTGAATTATGCTGCAAATGAAATTGATAAGAATATGGATGACATAGAAGAGAAAAAACTTTCTGAACTAGGAAAAACTCGCTCACATTATGAATCTCTTGCAGATAAATTAGAAAAAAACGTCTCTGAGATTAATTAGAAAATTCAACAACCATATCAATTTCTACAGTGGAATTTAACGGAAGACTTGCTACTCCTACTGCAATTCTAGAATGTTTTGCCATATCTCCAAAAATTTCAACTAGTAAATCTGATGCAGCATTGATTACTTTTGGTTGTTCAGTAAATTCTGGATTGGAGTTAACAAATCCTGATATTCTAACAAATTTTGTAATCTTATCTAATGACCCAAGATTTGCTTTTAATTGCGCAAGACCATTAATTATACAAATTTTTGCCGCGTCTCTTGCCGCATCTAAAGATTGTTCATTTGGAACCTTTCCTTCAAACACAACTTTTCCTTCTTTCATTGGAATTTGTCCTGACACAAATGCAAGGTTTCCTGTAGTGACTACTGGTATGTAAGATCCTGCTGGACTAGGCGGTGTGGGTAAATCGATAGATAATTCTCTTAATTTATCCTCAATCATGAGTTATCCCTGAAATTTGCATATTTAGTCTTATGTTGGATTTTTGTAGGCGTCAGTGCTAATTTCGGTTGAATTAATTTCACTAAAATTTCGATACCAGTTTACTCTGGGTAATACCTAGTCAAATACTGACTGAATTCATTAGTGAATTAATATGAGTATGGCCCCACAAGAATTAGAAAAAAGCGCTAGCAAATATGCTGCTGCTGCTATAAGAGCTGATTCTCAAGGTGCTGCAGGAATGGCCATAACTGACTATCAAAATGCATCTGAAACCCTACTGAAATTAATGAGACTTTACCCTACTAGTAGTCTAAACAAGATTTATCAGCAAAGTTATCAAAAATACCAAGAACGTATCAAAGCATTACGTGAAACTCGTGGTGGTGATATTGAACCTGTAGTAGATCCTAACGCATCTCCTGAAGAGCAAAAAAAGGCTTTAGCTAAAGCACAACCTCACAAAGAAACTGAAAATGATCTTGAAGATTTAGTTATGAAAGAAAAACCTGATGTAAAATGGTCTGAGGTAATTGGATTGGATGATGCAAAAGGCGCATTACGTGAATCAATTGTTTATCCTAGTAAAAGACCTGATTTATTCCCGTTAGGTTGGCCACGTGGAATGTTATTGTATGGTCCTCCTGGAACAGGAAAAACAATGCTTGCTGCAGCCACTGCAAATGAATTGGACGGTTATTTCATCAATGTCGATGCTGCATCTATGATGAGCAAATGGCTAGGTGAAGCTGAAAAAAACGTATCAAAATTATTCACTATGGCTAGAAAGTACAATGAACGTGAAGGAAAACCTGTTATATTATTCATTGATGAAGTAGATTCTCTTCTTGGTGATCGTAATAGCGAAGTCGGTGGTGAAATTAGAGCAAAAAACCAATTCCTTTCTGAATTAGATGGTGTTAATGGAAAAGGTAAGGAAACTATGATGTATGTAATTGGTGCTACAAACAAACCATGGAGTCTTGATGAACCATTTTTGAGAAGGTTCCAAAAAAGAATCTATGTTTCACTTCCTGCACAAGAAGCACGTTACAAACTATTTGAACAGTATACTCATCCTTTGAAAAAGTCTTCAAGATTCAATCTATCAAGTCTTGCAAAACAATTTGACGGATATAGTGCAAGTGACATCAAAGATGTTTGTCAAGGTGCACAATTACTTGTTGTAAATGAATTGTTTAGATCACCTACTTATCATGAACCAGTTGATGGAGAAACTCCACAAGATCCTCGTGAACTAACCATGGCTGATTTCAAAGATATTAAAGCAAAAAGAAAACCAAGTGTCTCCACAGAAAACATACGTGCATATCATAAATGGAGCGAATCTTTTGGTGCACTCTGATCGGTTTTAGCATCGATCAGCTAAAGAAGCTTTTAAATCCCGTTTCAAAGAGACTTGTAGAGGGTCACAATAACTACAAAGAAATCCGAACATGCAAACAAGTTTGGGAAGCTGATCCTTTCTGACGGAACTGTTCTTGACGGAATGGGTTTCGGTTATTCAACTACTGTTTTCGGTGAAATTGTCTTTAATACAGGCATGGTAGGTTATACTGAAGCCTTAACTGATCCCTCTTACAATGGTCAGATTCTTACACTCACATATCCTTTGGTTGGAAATTATGGTATTCCAGATTTAGATGCGGTGGATGAAGATGGAATTTCTAAATTCTTTGAATCTGATACAATGCAGATTCGAGGATTAGTAGTTCACGAGTTGTCTCAAACTGCAAGTCATTGGAATCTAAAAATGACCTTAGATGAATGGATGTATAATGAAAAAGTTCCAGGAATTTCTGGAATTGATACTCGTGCTATTACTAAGAAATTAACTACTAGTGGAGTTATGATGGCTGCTCTAGTTGTTTCTGATGAAGAAATTGATGTAGAAAAAGTCAAAAAAGAACTTGCAGATATTACCACATACAATTCTGAAAAATTCATGGATATTGTATCTACAAAAGAAGAAAAAATTTACGGTGATGAAAATAATTCTGTAGTAGTTATTGATACTGGGGCAAAAAACGCAATTGTTAGAAATGTACGAGAATTAGGATACAAAGCAATCGTCGTCCCATGGAATACTCCGTTTGATAAAGTAATGTCATACAAACCTAAAGGAGTTGTTTTGAGTAGTGGTCCTGGTGATCCTCAGAACTGTCCTGATACTATTGATACTGCCAAAAAATTAATTGAAAATAATATTCCTACATTAGGCATATGTTTGGGTGCACAAATTATTGGTATTGCAGGAAACACTGAGACCTACAAATTGAAGTATGGTCATCGTGGACAAAACAAACCTTGTGTTAATTTAGAAACAAATCAAGTTTATGTAACAAGTCAGAATCATGGATATGGCATCAAACCTGAATCATTAGAAAAATCTGATTTCAAATTATGGTTTGCAAATGCTGATGATGATACTGTTGAAGGCATAAAGCACAAAACAAAAAACTGCATTGCTGTACAGTTTCATCCTGAAGCTGCTCCTGGTCCTTTTGATTGTAAATATGTATTTGACGAATTAAAAAAATTAATGGAGAAATAAAATATGCCAAAAAATGAATCATTAAAGAAAATCTTAGTACTTGGAAGTGGTGCAATAAAAATAGGTGAAGCGGGAGAATTTGATTATTCTGGAAGTCAATGTTTGAAAGCAATCCATGAAGATGGCATCAAAAGTGTTCTGATAAATCCCAATATCGCTACCATTCAAACTGATACACGATTTGCAGACCAAGTTTACCTTTTACCTGTAACTCCAAACTATGTTGAATCCATTGTTGAAAAAGAAAGACCTGATGGTATCATGTTGGCTTATGGTGGACAAACTGCTCTAAACTGTGGTGTAAAATTGGAAGAGGCAGGAATCCTCAAAAAATATGATGTAAAAGTTCTTGGAACTCAGGTAGATGGAATAAAAAATACTGAAGATAGGCAGCTTTTCAAGGATTCGATGCGTGAAGCAAACGTACCTGTTCTCAAAAGTAAGACTGTTACAAATTTCGAGGATGCAAAAAAAGTTGCCGAAGAATTATCATATCCTGTAATAATTCGAGTTGCATACACCCTTGGTGGACGAGGAGGGGGAATTGCTCATAATGAAATTGAACTCCATGAAATTGTAGAACGTGGTTGTAAGGCTAGTCTTGTAGGTCAAGTTTTAGTTGAGGAATACATTGGACACTGGAAACAAATTGAATATGAGGTCATGCAAGATTATGATGGAAATAATGTAATTGTTTGTAACATGGAAAACGTCCTTTCTATGAAAGTTCATACCGGTGATAACATTGTAGTTGCTCCATCTCAAACAATCAATAACCATGAATATCACATGTTGCGTACTGCAGCCTTACGTGCCACAAAACATGTTGGAATTGTTGGTGAGTGTAACATTCAGTATGCATTAGATGCAGATTCTGATAGATACGTTGCAATTGAAATCAACCCTCGTCTTTCACGTTCTTCAGCTCTTGCTAGTAAAGCCACTGGTTATCCATTAGCATACATGTCTGCAAAAATTGGTCTAGGATACAATTTATCTGAATTAGTAAATCGAATCACAAAAAGTACAACTGCATGCTTTGAGCCTTCACTTGATTATGTTGTATGCAAACACCCTAGATGGGATTTCTCCAAGTTTGAGCTTGTAAATCGTAAATTGGGTGTAACAATGAAATCTGTCGGTGAAGTTATGGCTGTTGGACGAACTTTTGAGGAATCTTTACAAAAAGCAATTAGGATGCTTGATATTGGAAATGACGGTCTTGTATTAAATCGCTCAAATGGAAAAACGTACACTGAAGAAGAAATTGAATACAAACTTTCACATCATGATGATCAAATATTGTACAATGTCTCAATTGCGCTAAAAATGGGAATATCTGTTGATAGAATATACGAACTATCTGCAATTGATCCTTGGTTCATTGAAAAAATTAAAAATATTGTAAATACTGAATCAAAACTTAAAGAATCTGAATTAAATGAATCTGTTTTAAGAAATGCAAAAAAGATGGGATTTTCTGATAATCAGATTGCACGTGTAAAAGAAAAAACTAGTGACGAAGTTCGAAAAATTCGAAAAGACTTTGGAATAATTCCTGCTGTAAAACAAATTGATACTTTGGCTGCTGAATGGCCTGCTGTCACAAATTATCTCTATCTTACTTATGGTGGAAATTCTAATGATATCCAAGTCTCTCCTGATGAAAAGGGAATTGTTGTAGTTGGAGCGGGTCCATATCGGATAGGAAGTAGTGTTGAATTTGACTGGGGAACTGTGAATATGGTGTGGGGTCTTCAAGAAAATGGCGAAAAAAATGTATCAGTTGTAAACTGTAATCCTGAAACAGTGTCTACGGATTATGATATCTGTACTAGATTATACTTTGAAGAATTAACTCAAGAAAGGTTACTCGACATTGCTGATTTTGAAAATCCTAAAGGAGTAATTACTTGTGTTGGTGGACAAACTGCAAATAATCTAACTCCTGGTCTTGCACAACGTGGAATCAATATCATGGGTACAAGTGCAATTGATGTTGACCGAGCTGAAGACCGTTCAAAGTTTAGTGCAGAATTGGATAAACTTCACATAAAACAACCAAAATGGCAAGCATTTTCAAACCTAAATGAAGCAAGAAACTTTGCACAAGAAGTAGGTTTTCCTGTAATTGTTAGACCTTCTTATGTTCTGTCTGGCGCTGCGATGAAAGTTGTATGGTCTCAAGATGAGCTCAAAACTTATGTGAAAGAGGCAACTGACGTATCTCCGGATCATCCAGTTGTAATTTCAAAATTCATGTTAGATTCACTTGAAGTAGATGTTGATGGAATCAGTAATGGAAAAGAAGTAGTCATAGGTGCAATAGTAGAACACATTGATTCTGCTGGAGTTCATTCAGGTGATGCAATGATGTGTATCCCGCCATGGCGTCTTAGCAATAAGATAATTGAAACCATAAATGATTATACAAAAAAGATTGCGTTGACATTCAATGTCAAAGGTCCATTCAATTTACAATTCCTTATTCATGATGATCATGTCTATGTAATTGAGCTTAACATTAGGGCATCTCGTTCAATGCCTTTCGTATCAAAACTAGTAAAAACTAATCTTATTTCATTAGCGTCTAAAGCAATTTTGGATAAACCCCTACCAAAAATTCCAGAAAACAAATGGCAAAAAATTCACAATTATGGAATCAAAGTACCACAATTTTCATTTATGCAACTAGATGGTGCTGATATTGCATTAGGTGTAGAGATGCAGTCTACTGGTGAAGCTGCATGTTTTGGAAATAGTTTCTATGATGCATTATCTAAAGGTCTGACATCTGTTGGTTACAATTTACCTGATAAAGGAACTGCTTTAGTTACTGCAGGTGGTTCTCAAAATAAAGAAAAACTTTTGCCTTCAATTGCTAAACTTAAACAACTCGGATTCAAAATACTTGCAACAGAGCACACTGCTGAATTCTTTGAAGAGAAAGTTGGAGATGTAGAAATTGTACATAAAATATCTGAACCAGAACGCAAACCAAACATTTCTGATTTACTTTATGAGAAAAAGATTGATTTCATTATCAATATTCCAAGTACACTTTCTTTAGAAAAATATGTTGGAATGCTAGACGATGAATATCAAATTAGACGAAAATCACTAGAATTGGGAATTCCAGTACTCACTACAATTGAATTAGCTGATTCTTTTGTAAAGACGCTAGAATGGCTACAAAATAACGAAACAACAAAGGATCCAATAGAACCATACGATATTATCGAATAATTCTCTAATTTCTTCTCATAGAACTTGATGTATTATTGATTCATTTCCAATTATGGTTCCATCTAATGTTAGAATTTTTGCCATTGTAGAATCTTTAATCTTCTCTACTATTGGTGAAATTGATTTTTTATAATATCTTTTTTCAGTTGCGTAAAAATACGGATTAAACGATGGTATGATTGTAATGTTTAGATTTCCTTTCGTTGATGGAAAAATTTTTGATTTATCGGTTTTAATTGAAATCCAAATTCTTTCTCCATTGAGTAATGAATTCTGATCAAAATAAACTGGATGTATGTGTCCCATGATGATGTTATTTACATTAGAATAATTTTTTGACGGCATCGTATGACCGTGTGTTAGTAAAATATCGTCTATGATCATTCCTTTAGAACTAATTAGTGTCACATCATTTGGAATTAATCTATCAATGTTCGAATCATGATTTCCAGGAATTAGTATTATGTCTAATGAATTTTTAATCTCTTCAAAAAAATATGGAACATCATTCCATTCTGATTTTGTTATATTTTGAATACTTGATTTGACATCTCCTAAAAGAATTAATGTATCTGGATTTTCTTTTTTTATAATTTTTTTAACATTTGAAATTATATCCTTTATTGACGAATTATTCTCAATCATATTTTTATTTGATGAAAATTTATGCTCAAATCCAATATGGAGATCAGATATCACTAGGTTCTTTTTCTCTTCTTCAACAATTAACGCTGGTTCTGAATCAATTATTCTTGTAGTTACCATCAAGATTATACGCATGTCTTAGATTAATTCCTTATGTCTACAAAACAAGAAAAAATCAACTCTATTGTAGAACAAAGACGTGTAAAGTTACATTTGTTTAATCCTAGCAAGAGAGAAATCTGGACAATAGTTGGAAAAGCAAAAGAACATTGGATTGATCCTGATTCAAATTTTTGTTCTTGTTCAGGGTTTTACTTTGGCATGATAAAAAACAAAAATCCTTGTTATCATTTAGAATCAATTTTTAAAGCAAAAAAAGAAAATAAATTTGAAATTATCGAATTCATGGATGATGAATACGAATCATTCATTTCTGGAATTGTTAGCGATTTGTAATCTATTCTAATTTAATCTCAAAAAGGTCTTCTTTTGAAACACCCTTCCAAACTCCAATCATTCCTTCAGGTTCACATTCTTCTACTGCAGTGATTTTCTGAACTTTGATATTTTCTGGATTTGGTCCTGGTGGCCATAATTGTACCATGTAGTCTCCAACTTCTCCTGCTTGTTTTGGATTGCCCATGATTGCATTCTCTTTTTGAAATCCATTACTTGCTAATGAATTCAACATTTTTTCATGCAAGTCCATTCTTCCATGAAGAAAGAGATAGACCTTTTTGCTTGAATCTACGTCTGCCATGCTTTAACTCAGTAAATTCCGCAAATAAATCTAGATCGGATGAAAGCATTAGATATTTAAAATACCTAAAAAAATGGCTGATATGACATCAGCAGACAAATTTGGTGTGATTTTCTCAATAGCATTTGCAGCTGCAATGATTGCTCTAATGGGTGGTCTATTACAAGCTGATACAGCTCCTGCAACTCCAAGTATGGCTGCTCCAACTCAAACATATTCTCCACCACCAGCTCCTGCACCAGCAGCAGCACCTGTAACAACACCTACTCCACAAGCAGCACCACAAACATCCTCTAGTGATAATTTGAAATACACAATTCGTGGCGGTGTGGTTGATTCTATTTCTCAAGATGAACATCATAATGCAGTAAAAATTATGATGGATTCAAGATTAGATGGACAAATTACAATTACAGTAAACAATAACTCAGTAACTCCATTTAGTGATGGAACATATTTTGTAACAATTGATGGTGAAGAAGTTGAATTTACTCAAGTAGGAAAAAGATTAACAATTGACTTTATGGCAAACTCACAAAAAATTATGATTTATGGTGAAGGCTACAAATCTGGCGGACACGATATGAGTTCTATGGGTCACTCTGAAGATTCAAAAGAACATGAAGCCATGATGGCAGCTGAAAAAGCAGCTGAAGAAAAAGCAGCCCATGAAAAAATGATGGCGCTGAAAAAGCAGCAGCAGACAAAGCAGCAGCAGCCGCAGCAGCAGCCGCTAAAGCACCAATGACTGCAACTGTTGAACCTGTAGCAGGTTCTGGTGCACCAGGATGTGAAACTACTGAATGTTATACTCCATCAACTGTAACAATTTCTGCAGGTGGAACTGTAACTTTTACAAATACTGATACTGCTCCACACACATCAACAAGTGGTAGTGCAGCAAATGGTCCTGATGGTGTCTTTGATACTTCATTAATCATGATGAATGCAAGCTATGATGTCACATTATCTGACGCAGGAACTTACACATACTTCTGCATGGTTCATCCATGGATGGAAGGCACAATTATTGTAGAATAATTGTATAAAATTAAACAGTTATACTCGAATAATCTGATTCAGAATTAAATTGGTTAGAGTCGGCGGAATCATTGTAATCGGAGCAATATTTGCAGTATTAGCTGTTTCTTTCTTCTTTTACTCTGATGAAGTTTTGACTGATGTCAAGGTCTCTTCATTTGGTGAACCTGTTCAAGTAGGTGATGTGATGTTTGATGTACAATATGTCGCAAACTTTGATTTTCTTCAAAAAACTAAAGAATTCAAACTAGCTGAAAAAGCTGAAATTGATAGAGGGTTGATAGAAGCCTCAAACGAAAAACCTACTCATACGTATTTCCAAATTCAAGTAACTGCTGAAAACAAAGGTAATGATATTGTGAGATTTACTGGAGGTCAGTTGCATCTCTATGATGGTTCAAACAAACGTTTTAGTCCAATTTTTGTTGGCTATGGTGAAAATGAATTATCTTTGATTGATCTTGAACCTCAAAAAGCCGTTACCATGACAACGCAATTTGATATTGAATATGATGAAGAAATGCAGTATCGTGTAGGTATTGTTCCAAATAGACATGGTATGGAAGGAACACAAGAAATCGCATTCATCTGCATTAAAAATTGTAGTTAACTCTTAGAACATCCACATTTCACATAAACAACTTTGAATTCTCCTTCAGTCTTTATGTTATGCGACATGGGTCTTTGACAATATCTGCATTCTGTAAATCCGTGGTATTCTTCAACTTTTACCATCTTTGTTTTCCATGATTTACTCTCTTCGTCCCAATATACTGAGTCGATCTCTTGTGGATTTTCCATATTTTTCCTTGAATTAGTAATGTTTGAATTTTTTGTTTGAAACGGTTAAATTGCATGTCTTAAAAATCAGATTTAATGAAGGTAGTAACTGTTGGAAGTCGTGTATTTGTCACAAGTTTCCAACTTGCCGGCGTTCAAGGAAAAATTGTTGATTCATCTGATAGTGCCTTTGAAGAAATCAAAAAACTATATGATGATTCTGAAGTTGGTTTAGTTCTTGTTAGTGATGATTTAACAGAACAAATTAATGATAAACTAACAAAATTGCGCGCTGAAAAATCTACTCCTCTTGTATTTGCTCTTCCGGCATCAGGAAGTGAAAAATCTGAAGTCGATTATAGAGTAATGCTCAAAAAAATCCTAGGCGTATAAATATAGTGTAAATTATTCATCATTATGAAAGCAGCTGTAGTGAAAGGAAATTCAAAAGTTGAAATAGAAAATTTCGATATATCTGATATCGGTTCAAATGACTTGTTGATCAAAATGCAATCTTGTGGAATTTGTGGGTCTGATGTTGAAAAAGTATTTGGAAAATATGGTCAACCTTCTATGAGATTAGGACATGAACCTGCTGGGGAAGTAATTAAAACAGGAGATGCCATCACCGATTTCAAAATCGGTGATCGTGTATTCACACATCATCATGTTGCGTGTTATTCAAAAGATTGTCATGAATGCAGTCATGGAAATGAAACTATGTGTAAAAAATATTATCAATCAAATCTTAATCCTTGTGGATTAGCTGATAATTATGTTGTACCTGAATGGAACGTACTTCATGGTGGTGTTCTAAAGCTACCTGATAATGTTTCATATGAAGAAGCCGCATTAATTGAACCTCTTGCATGTTGTGTTCGTGCATGGTCCAAATTCAAATACCAGAAAAATGATACTGTTGCAGTTTTAGGTGTAGGTCCAACTGGTATGATGCATGTTTTACTTGCAAAATCATTTGGATTCTCAAAAATATTTTGTATGGATTTAAATGACTTCAGATTAGATTTTGTGAAAAAATTCGATGTCACAACAATACGTTCTGATGATCCAGATTTAATACAAAAAGTCACTGACGAGACTACTATCGGCGTTGATGTTGCAATTGTTGCTACTAGTAGTCTACATGCATTCCAAGATGCAATTAAACTTGTAAGAAAAGGTGGAACAGTTGTAATGTTTGGAGTACCTAGTAAAGGTGCCACAACTGAAATTGACATGAGTGTAGTTTATTCAAAAGAAATTAGCATAGTAACAACGTATGCTGCATCTGATATGGATACAAAAAATGCATTAGAGATGATTTCCTCTGGAAGTGTTGATGTAAAATCATTAATCACTCACAAATATTCACTTGATGAATCACAAAAAGCATTTGAGCATGCTAAAACAGGTGATAATGCCATGAAGATAATTATTGAAAATTAGCAAAGGCTTAAGAAAGGTAATTTTTTTTCAAAAAAATAAGAAAATGGACTGGGGTTTAAAAAATAGACTTGCAAGAATAATTTCTCCTGCTGATAATAGGGCATTAATGCTTGCAGTTGATCATGGCTATTTCTTAGGTCCTACTGAGAAACTAGAAGACTTGAAAAAAACAATCGCTCCTTTGGCAAAACATTGTGATTCCTTAATGATTACTCGTGGAGCATTAAGAACCTCTGTTAATCCTGATTATCCTGTACCTGTTGTATTACGTGTTTCTGGCGGAACTAGTATAATTGGAGAGGATCTATCTCAAGAAGATATTACAGTTAGTATCAAAGATGCACTCAGACTAAATGTGTCTGCAGTTGCAATGTCAGTTTTTGTTGGTTCAAAATATGAATATCAAACAATTGTAAATCTTGGAAAACTTGTTAACGAAGCAGAAGAATATGGAATTCCTGTGCTTGCAGTTACTGCAGTTGGAAAAGAAATTGGAACAAAAGATGCACGTTATCTATCTTTAGCTTGTAGAGTTGCTGCAGAACAAGGCGCACATGTAGTAAAAACATACTATTGTGAAAACTTTGAAAAAGTTGTAAAATCCTGTCCTGTACCAATAATTATTGCAGGTGGTAAAAAAATTCCTGAAAAAGATGCTTTGAAATTAACATATGATGCATTAAAGGCTGGAGCAGTTGGTGTCGATATGGGACGAAATATCTGGCAATCTGACAACCCTGTTGCAATGATTAAAGCTGTTCATTCCATTGTACATGGAAGTAATAACGCTGAACAAGCATTTACTTTATACAAACAATTATCTGGAAAATCTAATCAAAAACAAAACAACAAGCCTAATCAAAAACAAAACAACAAGCCTAATCAAAAACAAAACAACAAGCCTAATCAAAAACAAAACAACAAATCTAAAAATAATTCTAATAAAAAATCAAAAAAACGTAATTAATTATCTGATTTAGACAAGTGAATGTGGACAATTTTCCATGTAGGTTTTTTTATTAACACAAATGTTGCCCTTCCTCCAATTGTGATATGTTCGCCTGTGAATGCCTTGTTGTCCACTAACATTCCTTTTTGAATTAATTCTAATGCTACCACTGCAGTTTCACCAAAAATACTCACTTTGACATTATTTATTTTGTAATCGTAATCTGAAATGCTAACAAATCGTAATTCTTCTAGCGCAATGGTTGTGGCAAAATCCTTTAGGTCGTATGGTGGAACGTCACTAAAGCTGGAAAATGCAGAATCATTAACTTGAATATCTTTTAAAATTTCTAATTTTTTTGATTTCCCAATTTCAAAAAATGTTTCTACAATTTTTATAATTTCTTCTTGGTCGGACATATTATACCACTTCTCAAAAAGGAATCTTTATAGGTGCATCCCCTGTTTTTGAATTTACAATGCAACATGAAGCAACAATTAGCACTTTTGGTATGTCACTGCTAGTTGACCTGCTGCTGTAAACAACAGCCAATTTACCGATTTAAATTAGGAATATGAGTGATAATAATAAAATGAATGAAACTATGATCGGCGCAACTGCGCTAATGAAAGCATTGGAAAAAGAAGGAGTAAAGGAAGTCTTCGGTCTACCGGGAGGTGCGAACCTTCCAATGTATGACGAATTGGGTAAAAGCAACATTCGTCATATTTTGGTTAGACATGAACAATCTGCTGCACATATGGCAGATGGTTTTGGTAGAGTTAGTAGAAAACCTGGCGTATGTTTTGCAACTTCTGGTCCTGGTGCAACTAATTTGTTAACTGGAATTGCAACTGCACAAGCAGATTCTGCACCAATGGTTGCAGTTACTGGTCAAGTACCTGTTGCAATGATTGGAAAAGACGCATTCCAAGAAAGTGATATAATTGGAATGGCAAATCCTGCTTTGAAATATTCGTATCAACCTAGAACCCCTGAAGAAATTCCAACCATGGTTAAACAAGGATTCTACATTGCAGAAACTGGAAGACCTGGACCTGTATTGTTAGATATTCCTAAAGATGTTCAACAAAATGAAGCAAACATTCCATTTCCAGATGAAGTTCGAGTTCCTGGATATCATCCATGGACAGACCCTGATATGCAAAATACTGGACGTGCAGTAGAATTACTATTATCCGCACAAAAACCAATAATTCTTGCAGGTGGTGGTGTAATCATTTCATCTGCATTTGCAGAATTACAATCAATAGCTGAGTTGTTAATGATTCCTGTGGTAACCACATTCAAAGGTAAAGGTGCATTTCCTGAAGATCATCCATTATCATTAGGTCCAATTGGAATGCATGGACATGCTGAAGCCAATAAATTAATGACTGAAGCTGATTGTGTATTAGCAATCGGAACAAGATTCTCCGACCGTTCTGTAGGAACATTTGAAGAGTTTGAAAAGAACTTGAAGATTATTCATATGGATGTTGACCCTGCAGAAATTGGAAAGAACCAAACAACATCTGTAGCTGTTGTAGGCGACGTTCGTACATCACTAAGAATATTTGGAAAATTATTGATGGATAAAGCAGTTAGACCTTCTGATGACAATCCTTGGTTAAAACATGTTAAAGAAACAAAACAATATTGGCGTGAAAATCTAAAATTACATCCTGGAGAAATGGGTGCAGCAAAAATTCTTAGAAAATTAAGAGAATTACTTCCAAAGGAATCTATAGTTACAACTGAAGTAGGACAACACCAAATGTGGGCATCATTATTCTTTGATGCAATTCATCCTGGAACTTTCTTTAGTTCTACTGGCTTGGGTACTATGGGATGGGGATTCCCAGCTGCTATTGGTGCAAAAACTGCACGTCCTGATGTACCTGTAGTTGACATTGCAGGTGATGGTAGCTTCAACATGACTGAACATTCACTAGCAACAGCAGTCTTAGAAGATTTACCTGTAATTGTATTCTTGATTAACAATTATTCTTTAGGAATGGTTGCTCAATGGCAGAGAACTTTCTATGACCGACGTATGGTTGGTGTCGACCTTAAGAAATGTCCTGATTATGTTAAATTAGCTGAATCATACGGCGCACAAGGAATTCGTGCACAATCTATGGATGAACTTGAAAAGGCAATCAAAGATGGATTAAACAGTGACGTTGCCACTGTAATTGACATCCCAATTGATCCTGAAGAAGATGTT
>LUMG01000021.1_pt1:0-27500 | contig 36721 bp, 34 predicted proteins | sample 729691 | NCBI WGS metagenome assembly LUMG01 (sample SAMN03860269, study PRJNA289734) | marine metagenome | biome: seawater column; feature: ocean; material: water; isolation source: Red Sea water column Station 34 - depth 50m | place: Saudi Arabia: Red Sea | collected 2011-10-15 | depth 50 m
ATACATCTTTCGCCCAAGAAGGGCCAAGTAGTAGGTTAGAGATTGAGGAAATTATTGTCACAGGAACTAAGCGTGATATTGGTCAGCAAGATGCAGCGATAGCTGTTTCTGCAATTACTGAACAGGCTTTTGCTAATCAAAATGCAAATGATCCGAGAGCAATTGCTAGTTTGGTACCTAATGTAACTTTAACTTTGCAACCTGCATTTAATGCTGTTGCAGGTGGAATTAGAGGTACAGGAAGTATTTCTATTCTAGTTACAGAAGATCCATCTGTTGCTTTTTTAGTCGATGACTTTGGGTTAAATCATGTGCAATCTCAGTTTATCGAAATGTTTGATATTGAACAGATCGAGGTTTATAGAGGTCCACAAGGAACTCTTTTTGGAAAGAATGCTACTGGTGGTGTTATTTCTGTAACTACAAAAAAACCTGTACTTGATGAATGGTCAGGTGAATTTAGCGCAATGGCAGGTCAATATGATTGGAATGAGGGAAGTATAAATAAGTTTAAACTTGCCCTAAATGCACCAATTGTTGAAGGAAAGGTTGCAATGAGAATTGCAGCTATTTGGGATAAGAGCCAAGGCTTTTATACTAACTCTAAACCTGCTGGTGATTTTCCTGGACCAATTGTTCTTAATCCAGCCGCAGCTTGGCCTGATGATGGAACAAGTCTATCAAATGTTGGTGAATTATTCTGGTCATCTTATTTTTGAAATCAGTAAAGATGATTCTGGTGCACCTCCTACAGTTAATGAAACTGATTGTCCGGGAGGTCAACTTTTTTGTTTATTAGGTTTTCCTGGGATCCATACACCTTCACCTAATTGGGGTGGAGAAAAGTGGAGTAATCCATATGCTACTGGAGAAAGCTTTCATTGTAACTCTGTAATAGCTATTTGTAAGGGTCACAGAATGGATAGTAAAGGTGTCTACTTTAACCAAACTTTCGCAATTGGTGACAACTATACTTTAAAATCAATAACGGGTTATAGAAATCATGAAGAGAGAAATGCTAGTACCTATACTGGTGAGGCCTTTGCAAGTTTATATGATGCTTCTAGAAATACCGAAAGAGATCAGATGCAACAAGAATTCCGCTTATCAAGTGAATATGATGGACCATTTAATTTTACAGCTGGTTTAAGTTATGCCGAAGATAATCTTAACTTTGCTGCATATGCTGCTGTTGGTCTTCAATGGTTTCTTGGTGTACCTGGATGGATACATACAGATTATTCTTCTACTGCTACTCACCAAAATAGAACAAGTAAGGCTTATTACTTTGATTTTACTTATGAGATAAATGAGGCTTGGAGAATTTCTGCTGGTATTCGTGAAACAGAGGATGAAAAACAATTTGTCCGTGAAACAGGAACTCTTGGTAATAATTCATTAGGCAGACCTAACAATAATATTAGTACAGGTGGTTTCACTCGTGATAATGATGTGCCTCTATTTAATACCGATTGGTTGTCATGCGATTTAAGAACAATTTGTGTCGACAACAAAGACGATTGGAGCGAAACAACATACAGATTTGTTGTTGATTATACAATGAATGAAGATGTTATGTTCTATGCATCACTGGCAACAGGATTTATGGCAGGTGGTTATACTGAAACTTGTTCAACAACATATTCTTGTGCTTATCCATATGATCCAGAAACCAATACAAATATCGAACTTGGTATGAAAGGTGACTTCATGGATGGCCGTCTAAGATTAAATGTAGCTATCTTTAATACAGAATTTGAAGATCTACAAAGAAACCAAGTTCTTCCATTGCCAATCCCACCTTATCAGGAAACTGTAAAAGTAAATGCTGGTAAATCTACAAATGAAGGTTTTGAGCTAGAGTTTAACTATCTTGCTACAGATAATCTTCGTATTGATGGTAATGTGGCCGTAATGGATCATAAATATGATATCTTTGTTTGGGATGAAACACCAAATGATGGCATTGATAATCCAACTGATTTTAGTGGCTTTGGATTACCTTTCTCACCAGAATTAAGTTGGTATTTATCTTTTACATATGATCAAGAGTTAGGTGATATGGGTTCGGTTACATATAACCTTAATACCTATTTCCAAGATGAGGCTGAAACTCAGCCTACTAATCCGATTTACAGTCAGCTTGAAGAAAGAACTATTATAAGCGCTAATGTGACTTGGAGAGATGCTGCAGATCAATACTATGTTAAATTGTGGGGACAGAATTTAAATGATGAAATGTACAGAGACGGATCGAATAATGTTGCCGGTCTTTGGAATTTCACATTATATGGCCCACCAATGTCTTATGGTATTGAGGCTGGAGTTAAATGGTAAATTTAACTAAATAAAAAAAGAAAAACCCCAGTTTAGCTGGGGTTTTTTTATGGAATACCAATTCCTGGTATATCAACTTGAAAAGATTCTATTCTACCTTCCTTCTTTTCTATGCAAGATTGCATATCTGATCCTCCTGATGTGCAAACAAATAATGTTTTTCTATCTTTTCCACCCAAAACACAAGCATAGGCATTTGTTTGAACAGCGATTTTATCAACTATCTTACCGCCTTCTTTTATTCTAATAACCTCATTTGTACTTGGAGAAGCCATCCAAATAGTGTTTTCTGCATCAAGACAAATGCCATCAGGAACTGGGTTGTAATCCTTTTTTATACTTGTTAAATCAGCCCATACTCTTCTATTTGATAATGATCCATCATCATTAATATCAAAGGCAGTTAATCTTGATGCGTAGGTTTCACCAATTATCAGAGTTTTGCCATCTTCTGTTATGATAGTTCCGTTAGGAAAATAGAGATCCTCTGCAGCTATAACAGGTTTTTCATAAGGTCTAACAAGAATGAGATTTGTTGATTTGATGTTTTCATTTTTACGTCTGTTAAAACCAAAATTTCCAATATATGCATTACCATTTGCACTCACTATCATGTCATTACAATGAAAATTGGCATATTCAGAACAGTCAGCATATTCTGTTAATACATTATTTTTATATGCTAAAACTTTTTGATCAATCATAGAAACAACAAGAAGAGTTCCATCAGGTAACCAACCTAAACCAGATGGCTGGTTAGGCACTTTAAGTATACTATCGCAGTTCCCTATGGGATCTGTAGCGTAAACTTGATGAGTAAAAAAATCTGAAAAATATAATTTATCCTTGTACCACCTAGGGCCTTCAGGAAAAGTTAATCCATCAACTACGATTCTACTTTCTCTCATCACAGAGAAAATATAGAACAAAATGTTGTTGTTTTAAATTATTGTTTGAATTGTGATTGAGAGATACCGAAGAATTTTGAAATCTTTTCTAAAAATAAAAATATAGCTATTGAAGTCATTTCTCTCTCGTATTGGATTCTATCAACTTTTTTTCTAAGTTCTGGCTCTTTGAAATCAATTATGTCTTTATTTAAATTCATTTTTCTTTCCTAAATTTTTTTGGGTAATCCCACCTTGAAGGGTTGGGAGGGGGAAGGATGGTAAGATTACCCAATACCGTTTGCTTTTCAGCTAAATTTTTTAAATCAGTTAAATCAATATTGACTGATTGTCGTAACTATATAAAAACAGGTTGTATTGCTATAAGCACTGAAGCGAATAAGAACACTATTAGTATGTTTTTTAGTATTGACATTTTTTCTCCTTAAAAACTATGTCAGTGAATTAATGTTGACTTATATATAGTGATCTCATATATATTTATCAAATGAATTATAAAAATGTAGAGTATTTATAAAATGAATTTTAATAATCTTGATTTAAATCTGCTTGTTGTCTTTGATTCAATCTTTGATGAGGGCTCAATAACAAAAGCTTCTGAGAAACTTAATTTATCCCAATCTGCAGTAAGTAACGCACTTAATAGATTGCGCTATACAATGAAGGATGATCTTTTCTTTCGATCAGGCGATAGAATGCAACCAACACCTGCAGCCCTAGAATTTGTTGGTCCTATAAAAAAGGCACTGGAATTAATTGATGGAACATTGACACGTGAAGGTTTTAATCCTGCCGAGTCTGAAAAAAGATTTGTTTTTTGTACGCCTGATGTTGCTGCATCTAAAGTTGCCGCAAAGGTAGTTCAAACACTTCAAGAAGAAGCACCAAAAATAAAAATAACAAATATTGCCTTGCAAAATGGCGTTTTAGAAAGATTAAAAAATCATGATATTGATTTTATACTCGCTGCCGATCCGCATATGGTCCAGGAAATGGAATCACCTGTTGGACAAAGATTTGATGAATATTTTGATAGTTTTGAAGTTTATCGAGATACTTATCGATGTGTTGCAAGGAAAGGACATCCATTAATTAAAAATAATAAGATAAGTTTTGAAAACTTTTTATCTGCAGACCATGTATTCATTAGTATAGATGGCATCAGTAACAGCCCTGTAGATATGACATTAGCGAAAATGGGAAGAAAACGAAATAAAATGGTATCAGTGAATTATTATCAAGCTGCTATTGAAATAGTTCGTGAGACAGACTGTATTATATCATTATCAAGTAATGTTAGTGCTCTAGTAAATAACAAAGATGAATTTGATGTAGTTCCTTTACCATTTAAATCTGATGAATTTTCAGTAAAAATGATATGGAATAAAAGATCTACTGATGATCCAGCAAATGCTTGGATGCGTGGTGTTCTCTTTGGCGTTAAAGACGACGTTTTCCTCTAAAATTTTCAATATTTTTTAACTAATAATAATTTTATTTTGTCTCAAATTTCATGACATAATAGTTCTGTCGAACTAAAGTAAAATTAGTATAGGGAGTGAATTTTGAAAAAAGAAACATATAATGTTGTTCAATGGTCAAGTGGCAATGTTGGTAAAGCTTCAATCATTGGTATTAATAATAGAAAAGATTTAAATCTTTCAGGTTTAATAGTTTCTGATGAAAACAAAATCGGAATGGATGTTGGAGCCATTATTGGCATTGAAGAATTAGGGGTAAAAGCTACAAATAATATAGATGAATTTTTAAATGCAGATTTAGATATCGATTGTATTAATTACACTCCTCTGGCCTCATTTAGAGTTAATGAGGATCCAGATCTTGATAAAAACAATATTATTAAAATTTTAAAAAGTGGAGTTAATGTAGTTACTACAGTTGGTTTTCTTTTTCCTAAGGCATTTGGAGAAGATTATTTAAATGAAATTGAAGAAGCATGTAAAGAGGGTGGAGTAAGCTTGCATGGAACAGGATATAACCCTGGCTGGCTTGCTGAGTTGGTCCCCCTTACAATGACTGGGATGTCTCAGGAAATTAAAAAAATAATTGTAAGTGAGAGTTCAGAATTTTCTTATTATCCTTCAAAAGAGATCGTTATTGATGGGATGCTTATGGGTAAGACTATGGAAGAATATGAAGTTGAAGCTGAACGCTATGAGGCGTGGTTATCTGGTTTATTTAAAGAAGCCATTTACCTTATTGCTGAAGGAATAGGTGTGGAAGTTATAGATGTTGAGGAAGATTTAAAACTGGTTACTGCCGATAAGGATTTTGAAATTGCTGCAGGAAAGATTCCGAAAGGAACAATTGCTGCACAAAGGCGTAAATGGACAGGAAATTGCTCTAATGATGTTACAATTATTCAAGAAGCAATTTATAGAGCGAGCGAAGACTCAGCACCTGAATGGAATGATCCTGTAGGTGTTACTGTGGAAGTTGAGGGTGTACCACAAATGAAAGTCTCATTCAGTCATGACTGGAATGATGATCCTCTTATTTCAACAGCTATGCATGGGGTAAATGCGATACCTTATGTCTGTGATGCTGAGCCAGGATTTGTTTCTTTTCTTGATTTACCTTTGATATCTTTGAAAGTAGGTTCATGATGAAAATGAGTAAAGGAGTCTAAATATGGATGATAATTTTTGGTTTATTCCAATAGGTCTTGGTTTTTTATGGTTAGGACTTCAGATTTTTTGGGTTTCAGGATTACCAAGACAGCTCAAGTCTGGTGAAACTGCAACTGCAGAAAAGGGCTCACAAAAAGCCTTCATGCTTTTTTGGTTCGATCAATATGCATGGATAGGTATTAGCTTGTCAGTCATTGGTTTTATATTTGTTATTTTTGGAGCGCTATAATGGCATCGATCACTTTATTATATGCTGGAATATTAATCTTACTATCCGTTCTATTAGCAAACCAGGTCCTTTATGTTCGTTTAAGGGGCGATAAAGAACCAGAATGGAGAGATAATACAGTTCAAAGGGTTCAATCTAATTTTGTTGAAAATGTACCACTTTCTTTATTCCTTCTTTTTCTTATAGAGATATCAGGTGTTCATCCGCATATTGTTCATACAATGGGAGGCCTACTTGTTATCTTTAGGGTATTACACGCATGGGGAATGAGCAGAAGTCCTGGAGCTAATTATCCTCGTTTAATAGGCGCTCAAGGTACATTTCTTTTAATGAGTATAATGGGGTTTACCGCTATTGTGATTAGTATTTTAAGTCTTTAGGTGTAATAAAATCTATTAATTCATTTTGGTTGTTATATAAGTTTTCCCAATTACCATCTTTAATTTTTATAACAGCAAGAGCTGCTGTGGGATATTTGTGATTTATCTTTTCAAATTTAGGATCGATAGAGCTTTTTTTGACTAATGATAAAGCTAATTGATGAATCCCTGGGTTATGACCAACACATAGTATATTTTTTTTATTAATTGAATTTTGATAGATGATATTTATCATTTCATCAGAAGTAGCCAAGTATAACTTATCAAAATAGTAAGTTTTAATTTTAGGTAATATGTTAACCAAATAATTAGATGTATTTATTGTTCTGATAGCATTTGAGCAAAATAAACTAATGTTAGTATAATTTTTTGCCAATAATTCAGCTATTTTTTTTCCATCTAATTTTCCTTTGTCAGTTAAATCACGATTAATATCTTCTATACCTAAACTCGCTTCCGCATGCCTCCATAATAACAAATGAGAATCCATAAATTAACTTTATACAAAAAAACAAAAATAACTAAAAAAATTGTTTGTTTTTATTTCGAATTTTGTTATGGCTGCAACAGATATTAGAAAAATTTTAATATTAGTTTTTTGGAGGCTGAAATGCTTAATTATAAACTAAAACTTATTTCAATATTTTTCTTTCTTTCTTTATTAATTTTTTCATCAGTTCAGGCTAATCCATCAATATATGGGCGGTTTGATATAGCAATTTCTAACATAGATAAAGCTAATAAAGGGTCAACCTCAGATGTAAAATCTCATGCATCACGAATAGGGATTAAGGGATCGCAAATTTTTGATAATGGTTTAACTGCCATTTACCAATATGAATGGCAAACGGATCCAATTGATGGAGATCCTACCTTTAAACAAAGAAATAGTTTTGTAGGATTAAAGGGAGCTTTTGGAAAATTTATTGTAGGAATGCACGACACACCTGTAAAGATAGCCCAGGGTAAGATTGATTTATTTAATGATACTGCGGGCGATATTAAAAATATATTGTGGGGTGAAAACAGAAGCAGAAAGATTGTGCAATGGTCATCACCTTCTTTACGAGGTTTTGAAGTTAATTTGATGGCAATTATGGAAGATGAAGAAGATGAAGCTTACTCATTATCGATTAATTGGTCCGGTAATTTTGTGGGTAATAAAGCAAAATTCTCTTTAGCTTTTGATTCAGAGGTGCCTCAAAAAGGGTATTTTTTTGATACAACTAGATTTTCAGCATCAATTCCACTAGGTAAGCCATCTACACTCGGAGTTATATGGCAAGAGTCTGAGGATACAACTGGTAAATTTGATGATGATGGTTATATCATTTCGTTGAAATCAAAATTAATAGAAAAACTATCTCTTAAACTTATGTATGGAGAGTCAGATATGATTAAATCTGGTGGTGAACTTATTGGTTTTGGTTTTGACTATAAAGTCGCAAAACCTCTAAAACTTTATGTCAATTATGTAGAAAAAAACTTCGATGATATTGGAAAAAGTTCGGAAGAAATTATGTTCGGTATCCAGTACAAGTTCGATATTGGTTTATTTTAAATTAATTATTTCAATTTAAGGATTTGATATGAAAAAATTACTAAAAAAAATTACATTTATAGTTTCGACAATATCTTTAATAACTTTGTCATCAATTTCTTATGCTGAGGATCAGATACGCATCGTAGGTTCTTCAACTGTTTTTCCTTTTTCAACAGCTGTCGCTGAAGAATTTGGTAGATCAACCAAATTTAAAACGCCTATAGTTGAATCAACTGGATCTGGAGGCGGTATGAAGCTTTTTTGCTCAGGCATTGGTTTTGAATATCCCGATATAACTAATGCTTCAAGAAGGATAAAGCAGAATGAATACAATACATGTTCTGAAAATGGGATTAGGATTATAGAAGTTAAAGTTGGTTATGATGGAATTGTCCTAGCTAATTCAAAAAAAGGTAGTTTGTATAATTTGACAACCCGAGATATTTATCTTGCCTTAGCAAAAGAAATACCAGTTAATGATAATGATTTAACTTTAATAGATAATCCAAATAAGACTTGGAAAGATGTTAATGCAGAGTTACCAAATATAAAAATAGAGGTTCTTGGGCCACCACCGACTTCAGGCACAAGAGATGCTTTTGTTGAACTAGCAATGGATAGTGGAGCAAAATCCTTTACTGCTTTAAAAGACCTAAGGAGTAGCTCTAAAGAAGGCAAAGCTGAGTTTAAAAGAATTGCAAGAACTATAAGAGAGGACGGCTCATATATTGAAGCTGGAGAAAATGATAATTTAATTGTTCAAAAGCTTGAAGCTAATCCAAATGCTATTGGAATATTTGGGTATAGTTTTCTTGAGCAGAACTCTGATAAATTGCAAGGTTCCAATGTTAATGGAGTTGAACCAGAATTCGAAAAAATACTTTCTGGAGATTATGTAATTTCTAGATCTCTATACTTTTATATTAAAAAGAATCATATAAGGATTAAACCTTCATTATTAAATTTTGCGAAAGAATTTACAAGTGAGGGCGCTATGGGGTTTGATGGATATCTTGCAGACAAGGGTTTAATTCCTTTGTCTGAAAATGAGTATGAAGAGGTAAAAATAAATATTATAAACCTAGTTGAGCTTGAACTTTAATTCTCTTTGAATTAAGAGGTTAGATATTAATATAGATATAATCATAAGTTTAACTGTAATTACTTTAATTGGATTACTATCATTTCTATTTTTTAGGAATCGCGCACAATCTCTTCTTATTCAGGGCAAGCCCCTAAGATCAATGCCAAACTATCATGGTCTATTTGTAATTTTATCTAGTTTATTGCCTTGTATCATATTTCTTATTGTATTCATTTCTATTGATGGCTTTATTAAGGGAGTGATTATTCAGAATCACCTACCAAATTCATTAATTTTGTTAGGGCAGGAGGAAGTAGATTTCTCAGTAAGTATTCTTAGAAATAACATTCATAATTTGCAATCGATCCTATCTTTGGAAATTTTATCGACCGATTCAGCAAATTCATTATATAATTATTATTTCTTTTACAGAGCTGGATTTTTAACCTTAACGATCTGTATAACTACTTTCTTGGCGTATCTTGCCGGTAAAAAGCTTAATGTTAGATTTGATGCCAGAAGAAATGTAGAAAAAATATTAAAGTTTATTTTCTTTGTTTTTTCCATAGTTGCTGTTTTAACTACTTTTGGAATTATTTTATCTTTAATTTTTGAAACAGTTAGATTTTTTTCGCAAGTTAGTTTTAGTGAATTTCTATTTGGAATTCATTGGTCTCCACAAACAGCTATTAGAGAGGGTCAAGTAGGGTCATCTGGAAGTTTTGGAGCCATCCCAATATTTACGGGAACTCTTTTAATAACTGCCATATCTATGTTAATAGCTGTTCCTTTAGGTTTATACTCAGCTATTTACTTATCTCAATATGCTAGGCCTAAAGTAAGAAATTATTTTAAGCCAATTCTTGAAATATTGGCTGGAATTCCGACTGTGGTATATGGTTTTTTTGCTGCATTATCGGTTGGTCCTTTTATTAGGTCTACAGGAGAAAGTCTGGGCCTTACAGTTTCAACAGAATCTGCATTAGCTGCTGGTTTGGTTATGGGTATCATGATTATCCCTTATGTATCGTCATTATCAGATGATGTTATGACCGCAGTGCCTGAAAGTTTGAGAGACGGCTCTTTAGCCTTAGGTGCTACTAAGTCTGAAACTATAAGAAAAGTAATATTTCCTGCTGCTTTACCAGGAATTGTTGGAGCAATATTGCTCGCAATATCCAGAGCTATAGGGGAAACAATGATTGTAGTTATGGCGGCTGGATTGGCAGCAAATTTAACTGCAAATCCTCTTTCTGCTGTGACTACTGTTACAGTTCAAATTGTTACTTTATTAGTTGGAGATCAAGAGTTCGATAGCCCTAAGACCCTTGCTGCTTTTGCTCTAGGCTTAGTTTTATTTTTTATAACTTTGGCATTGAATATCTTAGCTATGGTTACAGTTAGAAAATATAGAGAAAGATATGAGTAAAAATATTAATAGTATGATGTTAAAAAGACAATCAGCTGAAAAAAGATTTAGATTTTATGGTCAAGCATCTTTAGCGATAGCTTTGATAATGTTAGTAGTCATTATTTCCTCTATGACTTATCGATCTATTCCAGCATTCACAAATTACGGTTTAAATCTAAACATTAATTTATCTAATGAAAATATTTCTCAAGATAATATAAATTATCGTCGTTTAGTTAGAGATAACATTTCCTTATTAGATTCTGGTTGTGATGACAGGAAATGCAGAAAAGAGTTTTTAAGATTATTTTCATCTGGTGCTGCATATGAACTAAGAGATACAATTGAGAATGATCCTTCCTTAATTGGAAAAGATTTTAGTAAGTTTATCCTTTTCTCTGATGATGCTGATTTATTTTATAAGTTTGGAATTGATAATAGTTTGCCAGAGAGTGAGAGAAGATTGAATGATAGAGAAATAACTTGGCTTAATGGATTCAAAGAATTGGGCCTAGTTGAAAAAAGATTTTCAACAAACTTATTTACAAATGGCGATAGTCGAGAACCTGAAATTGCAGGGGTCCTGGGAGCTGTTATTGGATCTTTATTAACTATTTTAATAACTTTGATAATTAGTTTTCCTATTGGCGTCCTTTCTGCAATTTATTTAGAGAGCTTTGCTCCAAAAAATAAACTTACTGATTTTATAGAGGTAAATATTAACAATCTCGCTGCAGTTCCTTCAATTGTTTTTGGCCTATTAGGGCTTGCCTTATTTATCAATTTTTTTGGTATGCCTCGATCAGCTCCTTTAGTTGGAGGTTGTGTGTTGTCTCTTATGACTTTACCAGTCATAATAATAGCTACACGCGCATCTCTTCAATCTGTACCCCCATCAATTAGGGAGGCTGCACTTGCAGTGGGAGCTTCAGAGATGCAGGTTGTATTTCAGCATCTGCTTCCAGCTGCTTTACCAGGAATTTTAACAGGTACAATAATAGGTTTAGCAAGAGCTTTCGGTGAATCTGCTCCCTTACTTTTAATAGGAATGGTAGCATTTGTTGTAGATATACCGGGGTCATTTACTGATCCTGCAACGGCTTTGCCCGTTCAAGTATATCTTTGGGCGGATAGTCCAGAGAGAGCTTTTGTAGCAAAAACTAGCGCAGCGACCTTAGTTTTGATATTCTTATTAATAATAATAAATTTAGCTGCAGTAATTTTAAGGAAAAAGTATCAATTAAAATGGTAGATGGCACAGAAAATGATATTAAGCCAAATGGAAATTATTCTTCGGATAATAACCTTTTAATAGATTGTAAAAATGTTGATGTTTTTTACGGAGATAAGCAGGCATTATATAATGTTAGTTTAGGAATCAATGAGAAAGAGGTCACATCTTTAATCGGACCATCTGGATGTGGAAAATCTACTTTTTTAAGATGTCTTAATAGAATGAATGATGTAATCGATTCATGCTCAATTTCTGGAAATATAAAAATCAACGGTGAAGATATTTATAATCCACATATAGATGTAGTGGAATTAAGGTCTCGTATAGGAATGGTTTTTCAAAAACCAAATCCATTTCCAAAATCTGTTTTTGACAATGTAGCTTATGGACCAAGACTGCACGGGAAAATTACTGATAAAGATGAGATGCATCATAAAGTAGAGGCAAGTCTTGTTAGGGCTGGTTTATGGGATGAAATAAAAGATCGTCTTAACGAACCTGGAACAAGTTTATCAGGAGGTCAGCAACAAAGATTATGTATTGCTAGGGCAATAGCTGTAGATCCTGAGATTATTTTAATGGATGAACCTTGCTCGGCACTTGATCCAATTGCAACAGCTAAGATAGAAGAATTAATTGATGAATTAAAAACAAATTATACAATAGTAATTGTTACTCATTCTATGCAGCAAGCTGCAAGAGTTTCCCAGAGAACCGCTTTTTTTCATTTGGGAAATTTAATTGAGGTAGGTGATACTGAAAATATTTTTAGATCACCTGAAAATGAACAAACAGAAGCCTATGTAACTGGGCGTTATGGTTAGGATAAAATATGACTGAACATATTGTAAGTTCTTATGATGATGATTTAAAAGAGATATCAGATGGTGTGATAAACATGGGTGATGAAGTTCTCGGAGCCTTAAATAATATTGAAACTTTATTGAAGAATAACGATCATGAATTAGCAAAAAAAATTATAAAAAATGATCTTATAATTAATGATCTTGGCCAATCAGTTGAAAACAAGGTCTTTAATATACTTGCTTCGAGACAACCTATGGCTATTGACCTCAGGATAGTATTTTCGGCAGTTAAAATTTCATTATATTTAGAGAGATGTGGTGATATGTGCAAAGGAATATCTAATCGCGTATTAAAAGGCGATCTTAATGAAGCACAATCACCTGAAACAATAAGCCTCTTAGTAAATATGTGTTCAATGGTCCATTCTAACTTAGGGATTGTTATGGAGGATTATTCTAAAAAAGAGTGTGACAATTCAGTTAAAGTTTGGAAATCTGACAGCGAAATCGACTCATTATATTCTGAAATATTGATGGATATACTTAACTCCATTAAAACAAACCCTGATGCAACAGATGCCTTAGTTCCATTATTATTTATTGCTCGATATCTTGAAAGGGTTGGTGATCAAGCAACTAATGTGGCTGAGGAAACTTATTTTGTTGTTACCGGAGAAGATTTAGAAGGTTTAGAAAAAACAGAAGTTGAGAATGAAACAACTTTTTAATTTATAATTTAATATATATTTCTATTTAAAAATTATTAATTTTGGACGCGGGCATTCTCTTATTTAAAAGTTTGTTCTTCTTCTTTTTCTTTTCAAGGGGCTGATAAGCTACTCTTGTATGTTCAGCGCAATAAGGAGAGCCATTTTCTTTGCGGTTACCGCAGAATCTGAAATCATCATCTCCAGGTTCGCCAATAGGCCATTTACATACTTTTTCATTTAAGGATAAGATATTAATTGGTTCACCATCAGATGTCACTGCTGGCTCAGGCATAACAAGTGGTTTAACATTGTCATTAATTCTTGATCTTGAGCTTCCAGGGTACGAAGACTCTCCATAATCAATATGTTCTCTATGCCTTAACCTACTTTTTGGTTTTGTAGGACTAGCTCTACCAGCTAAACCTAACCTATGAACCTTACCAATAACGGCATTTCTAGTAACATCACCAAGTTCTCTAGCAATTTGACTAGCACTTAAACCTTCTGCCCATAATTTTTTAAGAATTTCTACTCTATCATCCGTCCAAGCCATTTTTCACCCTTTTTTTAAGTATATATGGTATGCTAAAAATAACTTTGGCACAAGATATAGATTTATATTTTCGTTAAAAATTGTTGTTTTTTTGGAAATACAGCTAATATAGATGTTTATATTCTATTATTATAAAGATTAAGTTGAAAAATGGATGAAAATGAAAATTATCATTGGAGGGAGCCAAGAGTTCCCGGCAGTATAAACTGGTATGGGTTATGGACCTTATACAAAAAAGAAGTTTATAGGTTTATTAAAATCTTTTTTCAAACGATTGCAGCTCCAATAGCGACTTCACTTCTTTTTATGGCAATATTCACTATTGCATTGGGTGATTTGAGACCAGATGTAAATGGTGCACCATTCATTGAGTTTTTAGCTCCAGGTTTAATAATGATGTCTGTTCTTCAACAGGCCTTCGCTCATACTTCTTCATCTTTATTAATATCAAAGATACAAGGAAATATAGTTGATATTCTTTTGCCTCCTTTAGGAGAGATAGAATTAAATGCTGCTATCTCATTAGGAGGAGTAACTAGAGGGGTTATAGTTGCTGCAGGTGCAATTCTTTGTATGTCCTTTTTTGTAAACTTTAACTTCGTAGACATATGGGCAATATTCTTCTACTTAATTTCTGGTTCACTTATGCTTTCATCAATAGGCATAATAACAGGTATATGGGCAGAGAAATTTGACCATTTAGGGACAATAACAAATTTCATAATTGTACCTTTATCTTTTTTATCGGGAACATTTTATTCAGTTAAAAGAATGCCCGAATTTGCCCTTTATTTGATTGAGTATAATCCATTTTTCTATGTCATTGATGGTTTCAGATATGGCTTTGTTGGTAATGCTGATGGAGATTTGATCTTCGGAGCAATCTTCCTGACAATTTTGAATCTAATCTTAATCATAATAAGTCACATCCTTCTTAAAAGCGGTTGGAGGTTGAAGACATAGAAAATAAAGAGTATGAAAGCTAAAATTTTAGTTTGAGGTACACATGATCGAAAATCTAATGGATACATATAAGAGATACCCAATATCTTTTTCTAAGGGCGAGGGTTCTTGGCTGTATGATAGCGATGGTAGAAAATATTTAGATTTTGCAGCAGGTATTGCCGTTAATGTTTTGGGTCATGGTCATCCAAAAATAAAAAAGGTAATGCATGAGGCTATTGATAATGTTTGGCATGTTTCGAATCTGTATCATATTCCGGAACAGCAAAAATTAGCTAAAAAGTTATGCGATATAAGTTTTGCCGATAAAGTATTTTTTTGTAATTCGGGAGCTGAAGCTGTTGAAGGGGCAATTAAAACTTCAAGGAAATATCATTTTGAAAAAGGTGATAAAGATAGAACAGACATCATTACTTTTAAGAATGCATTCCATGGAAGAACTTTAGCTACTTTAGCAGCGGGAGCAAATCCCAAACATACTGAAGGATTTGGACCTCTTCCTTCTGGTTTCGAAAATATAGAGCTATCCCAACAACAATTGGAAGAAAAGATCTCTAATAAGACAGCTGCAGTGCTTATTGAGCCAATACAAGGTGAGGGCGGAATAAGGCTCACACCAAAAGAAGACTTACAAATGATTAGAGATCTAACAAGTAAACATGGCGTATTAATGATTCTAGACCAGGTTCAATGTGGTTTAGGAAGGACAGGAGATTTTTTCTCACATGAATGGGCTGGAGTTGAACCAGATATTATTACTCTTGCAAAAGGTTTAGGAGCAGGTTTTCCAATAGGGGCTATATTGGCTTCAACAGATGCATCATCTGGAATGGTCCACGGTTCTCATGGGTCGACTTTTGGTGGCAATCCGTTAGCTTGTTCAGTAGCGCTTAGTGTTCTTGAAATTATTGATGAAGAAAAAATCCTTTCAAATGTTAAGTCATTATCAGAATTTTTATTGACGGGAATAAATGACATCATAGAAAATCATAAGGATAAAATTACTTCAGTGAGAGGAAGAGGTTTTATGCTTGGTATAAAATGTGAAGTTGAAAATACACTGATAGCCGAAACCGCTCTCAAAAATGGTTTATTATTGGTTCCAGCTGCTGACAATATAATTAGATTGTTACCGCCTTTGAATACTGAGAAAAAAGATATTGAGGAGTTTTTCAACTTACTCAATATGACACTAGAAAATTTACCTAGATAGAAATATAATAAGAAATGACTGAAACAAAAAAAGATTTCATTGATCTTACCCAATTCAATAAGGATGAACTTATTTTCTTAATTGAAGATGGAATAAACAAGAAGAACATATCAGCGAAGAATGGTATGGCATCTGTTGATGAAGATGCATGCGCCAAAGATAAAATATTAGCAACAATTTTTGAGAAACCTTCTACAAGAACAAGGTTTTCATTTGAAACAGCGATGTATCAATTAGGTGGGAAAACTATTTATGCAAATATGTCTGATATGCAATTAGGCAGAGGAGAAACAATTGATGATACTGCAAAAGTAATTTCAAGATATGTTGATGTTGCAATGTTGAGAACGAATAAACATTCGACTTTAGAAAATTTTGCAAAAAATGCATCGATACCTGTAATTAATGGGTTAACCGATAAATCACATCCCTGCCAAGTTTTAGCTGATTTAATTACAGTCAAAGAGAAGATTGGTGATATCGAAAATAAGAGCTATGTCTGGTTTGGTCCTGCAAATAATATGTTAACAAGTTGGATACATGCCGCGCAAATTATTGGTTTTGAATTACGAATATGTTCACCAAAAGATTATTCAGTAGATAATAATTTGGTGAGTGGTTTTCCAAATATAATTACTGATCTAAATCCTAATGATGCTGCCAAAGATTGTGATTGTATAATTACTGATACTTGGTTCTCTATGGGAGAAGATGACAATGATAAGAAAAGAAAAATTCTTGAACCGTATAGAGTAGATGCTAACAAAATCTCGATGGCATCTTCAGATGCAATTTTTCTTCATTGCTTGCCTGCTCATAGAGGAGAGGAAGTTGACGCCGATGTTATTGATGGGGTCAATTCAGTAGTTTGGGATGAAGCAGAAAACAGGGTTCACGCTCAAAAAAGTATTATTAGGTGGTGTTTGAGTTAAGTTTTATTTCCAAAAAGAACGACTAAAAATAACAAGAAAAGTTAAAAATTCCAATCTCCCAGCCAGCATTCCAAAAGATAAAACCCACTTTGAAAATTCTGGTATCTCTTCAAAGCTGTAAGCTGGCCCAATTAAATTGCCTAGGCCTGGTCCAACATTTGATATTGAAGTAGCAGCTGCAGATACTGATGTTAAAATATCCAGACCAGATAATGAGAGAAGAAATGAAATAATTACGAAAGTTACGAAGAATATAAATAAAAATGTCATAACAGATTCAACGATCTCTAAAGTTAAGTTTTCACCATTATATTTATGATTTGTCACACGATTTGGACTTATTAATTTATTCATAACCTGCCCAGAATTTTTTAAAATGACCTGTAGTCTGAAAACTTTCAATCCGCAAGTAGTTGATCCAGCACAACCCCCAATAAATGTAATTGCAAGAAACACAATAATTGCTGGCGTTCCCCATTCATCATATGAAGTAGAGGTATATCCAGTTCCAGTGAGAATTGATGTAACATTAAAAATAATTTGTCTGAGAGGAATCTGTAATTCAAAATTATTTTGCACCAATAAAAAAACCGCGATTAAAATGATTGCTAAGAATAAAGTTTTAAAGAAACCTGTGACCTGTTCATCTTTAACCAATGCTAAGGGCTTACCTCTAAGTGTTTTGAGATAGAGAACAAAGGGAAGGCTAGAGAGAATCATAAAAAGAATACAAACATATTCTATGGAGAAATTATTATATCCACCTATAGATTGAGAATTAGATGAGAACCCGCCTGTAGCAATTGTTGTCATTGCATGATTTGCAGAGTCAAAAAAAGATAGACCACAAACCCAATAAAGTGTGGCGCATAATGATGTTAAAAAGATATATAAGAAAATTATCTCGGTAGCTAAATTTGCTGTTCTAGGCATTAGCTTTTCTGTCGAGTCAGAGCTTTCCAATTTAAATAATTGCATACCACCGACGCCAAGACTTGGTAGAATAGAAATAGCGCTGACGATAATACCTATTCCGCCTAGCCACTGTAAAATACTCCGCCAAACAATTATACCTTCTGAAGTATTTTCAAGATCATCAATTATTGTAGAACCAGTAGTTGTTAAACCTGATACAGACTCAAAGAAAGCATTAGTTATACCTGTAATATTTGATGAAAGTAGAAAAGGAATTGAAGAGAAAATTGATAAAACAATCCAGCTCAAGGTAACAAGAAGAAATGCACTTTTAGTATTTAATTCACTTTTATTCCCTCTTGATACTAGAAAGAACATTAATCCAACAAAACTAGTAATAATTGAGCTGATAACAAAATTATCCCAACCAGAATTATCATAAATCAAATCGACTATTACCGGAACAAACATAGTGGCAGACAACCCTAGGAGAAAAAATCCCAAGACTGATAGAACGGGTCTTATATCAATTGTTGCAATATTCATTATATTATTATTTTAATTATGTTTTATACTCATATACTAAATTAATATAGTTTTTTAGGATCGCTTAAAAGATGGCAGAAAAGAAAATACCAGATTTATTTCCTGATACAAAAGAGACAGCTAGTGACTTTGATGGAGCGCCAGGACAAAAAGCACAGATTTCCGGAGTGCTACCGGGTCAAATGATCCGCTCGATGATTGAGAATGGTGAAATTTGGTCTCAAGGAGAAATTAATGATGAACAAATTCAACCAGCGAGCCTAGATTTAAGATTAGCAGATACAGCATATAGAATTAGGGCAAGTTTTTTGCCATCAGGTGGTTCAGTAAATAGAAAATTAAAGGATTTTGCTCTACATAGAATTGATATTACAGATGGTGCCGTTCTTGAGACTGGTTGCGTATATCTTGTTCCTTTAATGGAGGCTTTATCTCTTCCAGAAAGAATAATTGCTGTTGCAAATCCTAAAAGTTCTACTGGAAGAATAGATGTGTTTACTAGATTAATATGTGATGGAACTCATGAATTTGACAAAATACCGAATGGTTATAAAGGACATCTTTGGCTTGAAATTTCACCTAGAACTTTTCCGGTTATAGTCAGAAAAGGTTCACGATTAAGTCAAATGAGATTTAGACGAGGAAGACCAACAAATTCTGATACTGAGCTTAAGAGATTACACTCGGAAGACAATATTGTTTACGATGGAAAAGTTAATATTTCTGAGGGTCTAGCATTATCTGTTGATCTTAAAGGAGAGGCTGCAGAAGACATAGTTGGCTGGAAAGCAAAGAGACATGCTGGTTTAATAGATATAGATAAAAAAGATGCCTATGATATGGAAAAGTATTGGGATCCTGTTTTTGCAACTGAAGGTCAAAGAATTATTCTTGATCCTGGAGAATTTTATATATTATCTTCATCTGAATCTATTGCCATTCCTCCAAGTCATGCCGCTGAAATGGTACCATTTAAACCATCAGTAGGTGAATTCAGGGTTCACTATGCTGGTTTTTTTGATCCTGGTTTTGGGCATAACTCATCTGATGGTAAGGGATCTAAGGCTGTTCTAGAGATAAGAAGTTGGGAAGTGCCATTCATTCTTGAGGACTCTCAAATTGTAGGAAGATTGATTTATGAAAAGCTTCTTGAGCTACCAGAGCGATCTTATGGATCATCAATAGGATCAAATTATCAAAAACAAGGCCTAAAACTTTCTAAACATTTCAAACAATTATAATATTTTACTTACCATCAATACTGTAGGTAGATATTTCTACGGCATCTTCAGCATTGGAATATTCTAAATTTGTTTTTATATTTTTACTTTTAAAATTTTTATGATTTCTCACGTATTCTAGGTAATCAGATGATTTACCCCTTTTTCCAACTAATGCTTCAATAAGATTACCAACATTATCAGCAAAAACTACTGATTGATCTCTCAACAAACCCCTTTTTTCTATTAATTGTAGGTCTCTTTTGTATAAATCTTTCCAGTGGTCAATAAAAATGAGATCAAATTCATATCTGAGAGTAGGAATAATTTTTTCAGAAGGTCCTTCTATAATTATCACTTTATTTTTTAAACCTGCAAATTCGATTATTTCATTGGCTATACTGGCATAATTGTTATTTACTTCGATAGAAATAACCTTACCTTGTGCACCAAGGTTATTGGCCATCAATATTGCAGAATAACCACAGAAACAGCCCAGCTCTAGAATAGTAAGGTTTGCTCCAAGTTTATTAATTTCATTTAATAAAAGATTACCTTTGACATCACCAACATTCATTAAAAACCTTTTCCGCTTTGCAAAATCATCCATTGTTTTTAAGACGCTATCAGGGTCATTTTTATTCGCGTGTTTGAAAACATAATTTCTAACATCGGAAGCTATATCTTCTTTTTTAAGAAATTTTTCTTGTAATCGTTCCTTAATCATACGAATTAAAAAACCAATATTTCTTGGTTTAAAAAATATGAGGTTCATATCAATCCTTTTTAATTAATCTGAATATTTAGTTTTGATTGTATATTTAATTGATGCTGATTCAAGATCATTAATATCAAAGTTTTTTTCAAATAATTCTAATAATCGTAATTTTTCATTGGTGAAATTTTCTTCAACCATCATTATTTCCATAGATAAGGCATAGGCAATATATTTGGTTTTTTTATCAAGGGATTGATCAATTAATTCTATAATTGTTTCTGGATCATTATCGCCACTTAATAATTCAAAAAACATATTTATAGTTTTTTCTAAATCGTCATTACTAAAGTTTTTAAATATAGGTAAATTATTGATGCAATCCTTTATAAATTGCATCTCTGTGTTTGATATTTCCCCATCTATTGCAGAAGATAGAGTCATGCTATAAATAAGAGCATCGTTTGGATTTAATAATGTCATGAATAAATCAATAGTATCTGTAGCTCAAGAAAGCAAGTCATGGCCTTTCGAAGAGGCAAGAAAAATTTTAAAGCGCCTTGAAAAGTCAGGCTCCAATAGTGCTGTTTTTGAAACTGGTTATGGAGCATCAGGTTTACCGCATATAGGCACTTTTGGAGAAGTTGCTCGGACATCAATGGTTAGGCATGCTCTTAAGGTATTAGATAAAAGTGTCGAGACAAAATTAATATGTTTTTCAGACGATATGGATGCATTAAGAAAAGTCCCAGATAACATTCCAAATTCTGAAATATTATCTGAAAATTTAGAAAAGCCATTATCAGATATTCCTGATCCTTATAATAAATTTTCAAGTTTTGCTGATCATAATAATAATTTATTAAAAGAGTTTCTCGATCAATTTGGTTTTGAATATGAATTTGCTAGTGCAACAGATTATTACAAGAATGGTAATTTTGATGAGACATTATCTAAGATCTTGGAAAATTATGAAGCAATTATAAATATCATTTTACCAACTATAGGTGAGGAAAGAAAAAAAACTTATTCACCTTTTCTTCCTATTTGTCCGGACACTGGACAGGTGCTCCTCGCAAAAGTTTTAGATTACAATACCAAAGAAAAATCAATTTTATATGAGCATCCAAATACGCAAGAAGAAAAAGAGACATCAATTTTAGGTGGTAAATGTAAATTACAATGGAAGGCTGATTGGGCAATGCGTTGGGTTGCATTAGATGTTGATTATGAGATGGCAGGAAAAGACTTAATTGAATCTGTAACTCTTTCAGGAAAAATATGTAAGGCAATTGGAGGCTTTGCTCCAGTTGGTTTCAACTATGAATTATTTTTTGATGAAAAAGGTGAAAAGATATCCAAATCTAAGGGTAATGGTATTTCAATAGATGATTGGCTTAAGTTTGCTTCAAAAGAAAGTCTGATTTTATACATGTATCAGAATCCAAGAAGAGCAAAAAAACTAACATTTGATGTTATTCCAAAAGCTGTAGATGAATACCAAAGTTTTTCGGAAAAATATCCTAACCAGGAAGTAAAAGACCAGTTAAGTAATCCGGTTTTTCATATTCATGACGGTAATCCAATAATAATTGAGAGTCCGGTTACATTTTCACTGATTTTAAATCTCGTTAGCGCCTCTCAAGCCAGCAGCAAAGAAGTAATCTGGGGTTTTATAAGGGGGTATTTTGACGATATTTCTGAAGAGGCCAGCCAATATATTGATCAATTAGTTGTTTTCGCATTGGAATATTACAAAGATTTTGTTTTACCTACTAAAAAATATCGTAAGCCAGAAAAACAAGAGATTGAATATCTTAAAACTCTTAAAGAAAACCTTCTAGAGATGGAAAATGAAACGGATCCTGAGAAAATTCAAACTATAATTTATGATATTGGAATGAATAGTCATTTTGATTCTTTGAAGGATTGGTTTTCTGCTTTATATGAAATTCTGCTTGGACAAACTCAAGGACCAAGATTGGGTTCATTTATCATCCTTTATGGTGTTAAAGAGGTTATTGATCTCATTGATAAGGCTATTGAAGGTAAGCTTTAATTTTTTTATTCAAATTTTTTCACGCCTTCAACCATATTGGTCATTCCTGATCCTCTCTTAAGAGGTTTTTGCTGACTTTCATGATATTTCCATCCCGTGAGCCAAGCTATTTCAAAAGTGGCAACAATTTTTCCATCTTTGGAAAAATTATCGATATAAATTTCATACATTCTATTCAAAACATCTTTTCTTAAGACTGATTTATTCATTCTCAGAAGGGAATTTGTTTCTCCGAGTTTTTTTAAGTCGGTTAATAAATTTGAGGGATGTTTATAATAGACAGAATGACGGTCAATATCAGCAACCGGTAGAGAAAAATTTATTTCCTGCATTAATGAAGCCAAAGCTTGTAACTTAGCAAAAGGACTTACTCTTGGACTCATTCCTCCGCAAATTTCTTCCTCGGCTTTAATAAAAGAATAATTGAGTTCTTGCAGGGTATTTTCACAAAACATAGAGGCTATAAATAAGCCATTTGGTTTTAGACTTCTTAATGTTTGATAAAGAATGCCCGGTACATCATTTGCAAAATGAAGATTAAAGAAACTCATAATTAAATCTAATGATGACTCTTTAAAGGGTATTAACTCTTCATCATAGATAATATTTGTTTTATCACTTTTTCCAAGATTTCCATAAATTACATTTTTTACATTTTTTGAAAACTCTAGTTTTGATCCTCGAAAACCAAACGCAAGAGAATTTTCAAACTCTTCATTAATGAGTGAAACTCTCTCAACAAAATCATTCTGGTAGTCTTTAAAAAATATTTTTTGGTCGAAATTACTTATATTTTCTTTTTCTTGCCTAATTTTTATAAGTTTTCTGTTATGCATCAAATAACTCTTTTTATTAAGAAATCTTGAATTTAATTACCAATCTACCATATTATAAGCATAGAGGATGAAATGGATATTATAATTTATACTGGACCTATGTGCCCTTATTGTGAAAAAGCAAAGGCTTTACTGCAAAGTAAAAGTTTAGATTATCAAGAAATATATGTTGGCGATAACCCAGATCTTATGATGGAAATGATTGAAAAAGCTAATGGAAAGAGGTCAGTCCCTCAGATTTTCATCAAAGATACGCATGTAGGTGGTTACGATGATTTATATGAAATTGATAGAAGCGGCGATCTCGAAAAGCTTTTATCATGATTAAATATTCTCTCATTTGTGACCAAGAACATAATTTTGAAGCTTGGTTTTCTGACTATGATACTTGCGAAAAACAATTAAAAAAATCTGCGGTTGAATGCCCTCTATGTGGGTCAAAAAAAATTAGCAAATCAATTATGGCGCCGAATATTCCTTCTAAGTCAAATCAGAAAGCCCCTAAAAGTGATGTTAAGAAAGTTGAAATGGTTATGAACAAGATTAAAAAGCATGTTAAGGAAAATTATGAATATGTTGGTGATAAATTTCCTGATGAAGCTAGAGCGATGCATTATGAAGAAAAAGAACAAAAAGATATTTATGGCGAAACAACAGTTGAAGAGGCAAAAGATCTTATTGAGGAAGGTATCAATGTCCAGCCTTTGCCATCTTTAAATCCCAAATCTAAGAATTAAGATTTAATAGCAGTACCAAGATAATTTACACTTGTGTCATCAGATAAATACCAACTATCGTAAATAGGGTTATATTTCATTCCCATAATGTCAGTAATATTTAATCCGCTAGATTTAAAAATTATTTTCAATTCCTCAGGTGTAATAAATTTTTTCCAATTATGGGTACCTTTAGGTAGCCAGCCAAGAATATATTCTGCACCAACTATGGCTAAACCAAAGGACAATAAATTTCTATTCAGTGTAGCAAAAAAAAGTAGACCATTTTTTTTCAATAATTTTTCACATGACTCTATGAAAAGATTTAAATCAGATACATGTTCAATAACTTCCATATTTAAAATTACATCAAACTTTTTCTTACCTACCGCTAGTTCCTCTGCAGTTGTCATTTTATAATTAATTTCTAGGTTTTGTTCTTCAGAATGAGTTTTTGCTACATTGATATTTTTTTCAACAATATCAATTCCTGAAACATTTCCTCCTAATCTTGACATTGGTTCGGAGAGAAGACCTCCTCCGCATCCAATATCTAATATATCTAGATTTGAAAAAGGATTTTCTGCGTTTGGTTCAATTGAAAAGTGATCAATGATTTTATTTCTTATAAATTCAATCCTTTTAGGGTTAAATTTATGTAGGGCTTTGAATTTTCCTGATGGATCCCACCATTCTTCTGCCATTTTAGAAAACTTTTCTCTTTCTACAGGATCTATAGTTGTATTCATCTTAAATTCTTCTTCACTTATACTTGCTCCTAGGAGTCCTATACATTATCTATTACTTGTCCATATTATATAGAGTAATCTATATAACTAATTAAGGATAAATTTTGAAATAATTTTGGAGATCAAGATGTCACGTATCGTTATGAAATTTGGTGGAACATCTGTTGGAAGTGTTGATAGAATAAAAAATGTCTCGAATATAGTTCAGTCTGTATATGATGAAGGGCATGAGGTTGTTGTTGTTCTATCTGCTATGGCAGGAGAAACAGACCGCTTGATAAATCTTACAAAAGATATTTCCGATGATTTTAATAAGGAAGAATATGATGTTGTTATTTCTTCTGGCGAACAAGTCAGTGTCGGATTACTCGCTGCTGCATTACATGAGAATGGAATAAGTGCAAAATCATGCTTGGGCTGGCAAATTCCTATAATAACATCTAAAGATCATAAGTCTGCGAGAATTGAGGGTATAAGATCAGATCTTATAAATAAGATCTTAGACGATAAAAAAGTATGCGTTATTCCTGGTTTTCAAGGCATAACTTCAGAGGGTAGGGTTTCTACTTTAGGAAGAGGAGGCTCTGATACATCAGCTGTTGCAATTGCTGCAGCTATAAAGGCTGATTTTTGTGACATATATACTGATGTAGACGGTGTATATACATCTGACCCCAACAAAATACCTGATGCTAAAAGACTAGATAAAGTATCCTATGAGGAGATGCTGGAAATGGCATCTTTGGGAGCTAAGGTTCTTCAAACACGTTCAGTAGAAACAGCAATGACAAATAATGTTGCCTTAAGAGTTCTATCAAGTTTTGAAGGCGCTGATAAAGAAAATATAGGCACCATCGTTGAAGAAGAAGATAAAATTAATGACCAAAGAGTTGTTACAGGAGTAACCTCAAGCCTTAATGATTGTAAAATTACTTTAATTGGAGTGAGAGATAAGCCTGGTATTGCAGCAAAAATATTTTCATCTTTATCCGAGAACAACATTAATGTTGATATGATCGTACAAAATATCTCAGAGAGATCAAAGACAACAGATATTACTTTTACTATACCGAAAGATGATTTATCGAATGCAGAAAAAATTATGGACCTAATAAAAGACGATGTTCCATATGAAAGCCTATTGATTGATAGCAATATTGCTAAAATCTCAATTATTGGTGTTGGTATGAGAAGTAATGCTGGTGTAGCTGCAAAAATGTTTAGCGTATTGTCGGATAACGATATAAATATTGATGTTATTTCTACTTCAGAAATAAAAATATCAATCCTTATTAATAAAGAACAGGCTGAAAAAGCTACTAGTATGCTTCATCAGTATTTTATTAATGAAAATGAATAATTTTTTGAGTTTATGAGAGATAATTGATGAGTAATCCTTATGGCATAGATATTAAAAGGAAGAAAACAAGACAAATATTTGTTGGTGATGTTCCTGTTGGAGGTGATTCACCAATCAGCGTCCAATCTATGACAAATACCGATACTCGAGATATTAAATCAACGGTTGATCAAGTAATTGGTCTTCAAGATGCCGGCGCTGATTTAGTTAGAATATCTTGTCCAGATGAAGAATCCTCTATTGCTCTCAAAACAATAATTGATGAAACAAATGTTCCTATAGTTGCAGATATTCATTTTCATTATAAAAGAGCAATTGAAGCAGCAGAATCGGGAGCATCTTGTTTAAGAATTAATCCTGGTAATATCGGATCAATTGATAGAGTTAAGGAAGTTGTTAAAGCTGCAAAAGACAATAATTGCTCAATAAGAATTGGAGTTAATGGCGGATCTTTGGAAAAAAAAATAATTGAGAAATATAAGGGTCCTTCTCCAGCGGCTATGGTTGAAAGTGCATTATTTCATGAAAATATTTTAAGGGATCTGGATTTCCATAATTTTAAAGTATCTGTCAAAACCTCAAATGTTTTACTTACGGTTGAATCTTATAAAGAGTTATCAAAAGTAACCGATGCACCTCTTCATCTTGGTATTACAGAAGCCGGAGGATTGATGGATGGGACAATTAAGTCCTCAATTGGTATTGGTCAACTTTTAGCTCAAGGTATTGGTGATACATTGCGGGTTTCTCTATCGGCTGATCCTGTGGAAGAAATAAAAGTAGGTTTTAGTATTTTAAAAAGTCTTGGGTTGCGACATAGAGGCGTTAATATAATTTCTTGCCCATCATGTGCAAGACAAGGTTTTGATGTTATTGATACTGTAAAAAAACTAGAGGATCGTCTATCAAATATTTCTGAACCTTTTACAATTTCTATAATTGGTTGTGTTGTAAATGGTCCGGGAGAAGCTACCATGTCAGACATTGGATTCACTGGAGGTGGAAACAATAGTGGTATGCTCTATGTTGACGGTAAACAGCTTGCAAAAAAGAACAATGGGGAACTAATTGAATCAATTGTTAATGAAGTTGAAAAAAAAATAAAACAAAAATAAGTTTGTACATAAATAAACATGGCTCAAATACCATTAGATAAATTAGAAAGTATATTAGATAGATCAAGCGAGTTAGAAAGATCTCTAAGCAATGAATTATCCTCTGAAGATTATGTAAAGTTATCTAAAGAATATTCAGAAATTGAACCATTAAAAAATGCAATTATTGACTGGAAAAAATTTCAAATAGAAAGCGAAGAACTGACTGATATTATCAATGATGAAACATCTGATAGTGAAATGCTTGATCTAGCAAAGAATGAACTCGAGGAGTTAAAGAAAAGTATTCATAATATTGAAGAGTCAATACAGCTG
>LUMG01000021.1_pt1:32500-36721 | contig 36721 bp, 34 predicted proteins | sample 729691 | NCBI WGS metagenome assembly LUMG01 (sample SAMN03860269, study PRJNA289734) | marine metagenome | biome: seawater column; feature: ocean; material: water; isolation source: Red Sea water column Station 34 - depth 50m | place: Saudi Arabia: Red Sea | collected 2011-10-15...
TGTATACTTACAATCAGTCGGAGCCCGCAAGGGTGACGGCGTACCTTTTGTATAATGGGTCAACGACTTAATCTAGCAAGCAAGCTTAAGCCGATAGGTGTAGGCGTAGCGAAAGCGAGTCTTAATAGGGCGACTAGTTTGTTGGATTAGACCCGAAACCGAGTGATCTAGCTATGAGCAGGTTGAAGGTGCGGTAACACGCACTGGAGGACCGAACCCACTTATGTTGAAAAATGAGGGGATGACTTGTGGCTAGGGGTGAAAGGCCAATCAAACTCGGAGATAGCTGGTTCTCCGCGAAATCTATTTAGGTAGAGCGTCATGTGAATACCATCGGGGGTAGAGCACTGGATGGGCTAGGGGGACTCACCGTCTTACCAAACCTAACCAAACTCCGAATACCGATGAGTAATGCATGGCAGACACACTATGGGTGCTAAGGTCCATAGTGGAAAGGGAAACAGCCCTAACCGCCAGTTAAGGTCCCTAAATTATTGCTAAGTTGAAAAGGATGTGGAACGTCCAAAACAGCCAGGAGGTTGGCTTAGAAGCAGCCATCCTTTAAAGAAAGCGTAACAGCTCACTGGTCTAATCAAGATGTTCCGTGCCGAAAATGTAACGGGGATCAAGCAATATACCGAAACTGCGGGTGCTATTTATAGCGCGGTAGCGGAGCGTTCCGTAAGTCTGTGAAGAATATTCGTGAGAATATTTGGAGATATCGGAAGTGAGAATGTTGACATGAGTAACGATAAAGAGGGTGAGAAACCCTCTCGCCGAAAGTCCAAGGGTTCCTGCTTAAAGTTAATCTGAGCAGGGTTAGCCGGCCCCTAACGCGAGGGCGAAAGCCGTAGTGGATGGGAACGAGGTTAATATTCCTCGGCCAGTGGATAGTGACGGATTTAGTAAATTGTATTTCTTTATTGGATTAGAAATGCAGTGAATAAGTCCCAGGAAATAGCTTCCACATTATTGACCGTACCCTAAACCAACACAGGTGGACAGGTAGAAGATACTAAGGCGCTTGAGAGAACTACGTTGAAGGAACTCGGCAAAATGCCTCCGTAACTTAGGGAGAAGGAGGCCCGATTAGAAGGCAACTTTTAATCGGGGGCACAAAATTGGGGGTGGCGACTGTTTACTAAAAACACAGGGCTCTGCGAAGCCGCAAGGCGATGTATAGGGTCTGACGCCTGCCCGGTGCCGGAAGGTTAAGAGGAGGAGTGCAAGCTCCGAATTGAAGCCCCGGTAAACGGCGGCCGTAACTATAACGGTCCTAAGGTAGCGAAATTCCTTGTCGGGTAAGTTCCGACCTGCACGAATGGCGTAACGACTTCCCCACTGTCTCCAACGTAGACTCAGTGAAATTGAATTCCCCGTGAAGATGCGGGGTGATTGCGGTTAGACGGAAAGACCCCGTGCACCTTTACTATAGCTTTGCAGTGATATTAGTGATGATATGTGTAGGATAGGTGGGAGGCTTTGAAACATGGGCGCCAGTTCATGTGGAGCCATCCTTGAAATACCACCCTTATTATTATTGATATCTAACCGCGGTCCGTGAAGCCGGATCCGGGACCCTGCATGGTGGGTAGTTTGACTGGGGCGGTCGCCTCCCAAAGAGTAACGGAGGCGCGCGAAGGTAGGCTCAGGCCGGTCGGAAATCGGTCGTTGAGTGCAATGGCATAAGCCTGCCTGACTGCGAGAGTGACAATTCGAGCAGAGACGAAAGTCGGTCATAGTGATCCGGTGGTCCCGTGTGGAAGGGCCATCGCTCAACGGATAAAAGGTACGCCGGGGATAACAGGCTGATGACCCCCAAGAGTTCATATCGACGGGGTTGTTTGGCACCTCGATGTCGGCTCATCGCATCCTGGGGCTGGAGCAGGTCCCAAGGGTTTGGCTGTTCGCCAATTAAAGCGGTACGTGAGCTGGGTTTAGAACGTCGTGAGACAGTTCGGTCCCTATCTGCCGTGATTGTAGGAGAATTGAGAGGAGCTGCCCCTAGTACGAGAGGACCGGGGTGGACGTACCTCTGGTGGACCTGTTGTCGCGCCAGCGGCATAGCAGGGTAGCTATGTACGGACGGGATAACCGCTGAAAGCATCTAAGCGGGAAGCCTCCCTCGAAACTAGTTCTCCCATGAGAGTCCTTGATCTTTCTTATCTTTAATACTCATTTTTTTTCAAATTCTACTTAATGTAATTCATTAGCTTGGTGATTATAGCGAGAGGCCTAAACTCGATCCCATCCCGAACTCGACCGTTAAACTTCTCAGCGCCGATGGTACTGCATCTTAAGGTGTGGAAGAGTAGGTCGTTGCCAGGCTTATCAATTACATTTACTTTTCACAATTAAACAACGGGATTGTCGCGGGGTGGAGCAGCCCGGTAGCTCGTCAGGCTCATAACCTGAAGGTCGTAGGTTCAAATCCTACCCCCGCAACCAACCTCAACCAATCATCATATTATCAGCAATAGCTATTTCGATATTATTAAGAGAGTAATACACATAGATATCGTCATTTCGTGTTTCTGATGCACCCTCGGGTAAAACTACTTTATCGATGTTATCTCCTTTAAGGGATAGAGTTTGAGAATTTATGGAGGAAAAATCATCTGTGTCCAAAACAATTATTTGACCTTCATTGTCGGTAAAATCAAAACCTTCGAAGTTGACAAATGCTTTTCGGCACAGGGTAAAATCCTTTTCGGTATCGGGCGCTAAATCGATTATAATCCAATCAAAATAGGAGGATCCTAAACCCCCATTAATATTCAAAGAAGTATCTGGATCAAGAGTAGTGTAGGATATATATACTGTGTCTGCTCCGGCTCCTGTATTCACAATATCCGTAGGCAGAACATCTCTAATCACATCATCGCCGGCACCAGTGCTGACATCATTAATAATTAATGTATTTAGAGTTAAATCATCATTACCGCTTGAGCCGATATATTTTTCAATATCGGTATGAGAACTTAATACAAAGAAATCTCCAGATTGTTGGCTATCACCTGCCCAAAATATTTTATTGGAACCAACTTCTGATACAGCACCTGGAATCAAGGAAATAGTCGTATTCTCCGTATAGTTCGATAAATCTATTGTATCATTTCCTCCCATATCGTGAATCGTTTGATAAATATTTATTGACGGTGAAAAAGTATAAATAGTGTCTTCGGATTTATAATTTGTACGGTAACCATACATATGGCCGAGTGCATTTATGTCATGAAGATTCCAGGAACTCTGATTTAAAGAATTCTCATAATCTTCTGTATCACCCTTATAGATACCACTTCCATTTCCTGTAGCAATTCCATAAGTATCAGTTGTTCTTAACCAGAAGGCGTCATAAGCCATTATAGAAAAAAGCAATGTATTTTGGGAGCTTTCAATCTTTGTTCCATCAAATGGATGTGCGAGATTTAACGCGTGCCCCGTTTCATGTAATATAGTTTCATACATAATACTACCGACAGAAAAATCAGTATATTTACCTCCATTATATGTTCTAAGATAAATATAAGAGTGATTTTCAGGCGATGGGTGCCAAGCTTGTGAGTTACCAGCATCGTCACTAGTTTCAAAAAGGATATAACGAAGGTCTGCTTTATTGTAATTATCCTGAGTTAATTCAGTAAACTTAACATTGAACATTTTTTCTGTCGTATTTAAGACACCTCGAACAGCACCTTTAAATTCTTCACTATCAATATGTGTGTCACGTGAATCACCTAGTTCCCAGAAAGATGCAGAAGGTTTAGACACCCAGGGCATGACATTATGGGTATCGTTTGAGGGTGGAAAAGCAAAAGTAATTTCTGTAATTTCGGAATTATTTTTATTTGCCCACTGCCAATTACTGAAAAGCAAAGCATTAATATTATTATCGCTTGAGTTGACAACTTCTTTTACTCTATCCCCATCTGGTATAGCATCTATTGGTCCATTTAAATTATTGCTATAAGAGTCAATAACAACTTTATGAGTCTTTAATTTACCGTTGTTTTTGTATTCAAATGTAATACTGAACTCATTATCTCTCACATTTGATGTTGTAAGATCATGAAATTGCCAATCACTGCCATATATGGCTGGTCCCAAAAACAATTTATATTCATCAGTATCATAATCATAATAGGAATATTGAGCAAATTTAAGGACATTTTTATTAAAGTGCCAGCATCATTTGTTTTACCTGGACCAACAGCCACA
>LUMG01000011.1_pt1 | contig 35733 bp, 30 predicted proteins | sample 729691 | NCBI WGS metagenome assembly LUMG01 (sample SAMN03860269, study PRJNA289734) | marine metagenome | biome: seawater column; feature: ocean; material: water; isolation source: Red Sea water column Station 34 - depth 50m | place: Saudi Arabia: Red Sea | collected 2011-10-15 | depth 50 m
GATAGTGCATACGACATCACCAAGTTCCCGTATGGGCCAGAGCATAATATCATTAAGTAAGATTACTGATTTTTAGAAATGATAAACATAGAGTATTCTGAATTACTCAGAGAGTTGCGAATAATTGCAAGGGAAGCTGGCTCTGAGATTATGAAAATCTATGAGAGCTCTATTGATGTAAATTTTAAGATTGATGGTTCACCAGTTACTCTTGCTGACGAAGCTGCAGAAAAAATCATCTTAACCAAACTCAATACTATCGCTCCTGATATCTTAATAGTGTCTGAGGAGAATGCTAGCAGCCATAGCTTTGAAGCTAGAGATCAATTTTTTCTCATTGACCCGCTTGATGGAACAAAAGAGTTTCTGAAGAAAGATGGGCTTGGCTCGTTTACTGTAAATATTGGACTGATCGAAAATGGAATTCCTACTTTAGGAGTGGTTTTTGCACCAGCACTGAACCGCATGTTTTTTGCCTCAATTATGACTGGGGCTTTTGAAGAGTATAAGGGTGATATGAAAGAAATAAGCGTCAGAGAAGTGCCAAACTCTGGTCCCGTTGCGGTTGCGAGTGTTTCTCACAGGGATGAAGCAACAAACAATTGGCTAAAAAATAATAATGTCATGGAAACGATTTCAATTGGCTCTTCACTGAAATTTTGTTTGGTTGCTTGTGGCGAAGCAGATGTTTACCCTAGATTTGGACCTACAATGGAATGGGATACGGCTGCAGGAGATGCTGTATTGAGATCTGCAGGTGGAAAGGTCCTACTCCCCAATAATGAACAATTCAGCTATGGAAAACAAAGCTATAGAAATAGCGCTTTTATTGCTTACGGAAATTTTTAAAATAGAATCTACAGATTGATCTTAGCTCTCGTAAGAATAAATCTCTACCATCATCTCATCGGCAATAAGCTCAAGCTTATCTCTCACAAGATTTTCATCAAGAGCTTTGGGCAAATGAAGTGTAATTTGGGCCTTAAAAAGCTGCTCTCCTGACATCGAAGCGTCAATGATTTCAGTCTTTAGCTCTTCAACATTAGCACTCAATTCATCGGCTAAAACATGAGAGAGTTTATTAATAATTCCAACATGGTTCTGCCCAATAAGCTCTATGTTATAACTCTTGACATCGCTGAGCTCGTCAACAGTGTGAGTTTCCTCACAAGCAATTTGAAGACCTAAGGAGGCGCCAGTTAAATCTTTTTTTAGTTTAGAAGCGTCGCTTGATGGGACATTTACCTTAAGAATCCCAGCAAATTTGCCTTCAAAGCTGGACATATTACTTTCAATCCAGTCTCCATTATTTGAAAGAATAATCTTTGACAGGCCGTCAACAAGCCCAGGCTTATCGTCTCCCAAAACGCTAATCAAAAATGATTTCATAAAAATCTACTTATAATCTTCAACACTCGGACAAGAACAAACTAAATTCTTATCACCATAGACATTATCCACTCGAGAAACCGGGGGCCAGTACTTGACTCGCCTAAGGCTTTCAACGGGATACGCTGCCTCTTCCCTGGAATATGAAAACTCCCATTGCGTTGATGTTACCATTTCTAGAGTGTGTGGCGAGTTAATTAATGGATTATCTTCAGTAGAGTACTCACCAGACTCAACCTTTTTGATCTCTTTTCTAATTTGTATCATTGCATCACAAAACCGATCGAGCTCATCTAAGGACTCAGATTCTGTTGGCTCAATCATTAGCGTTCCAGCAACTGGAAAAGACATTGTCGGGGCATGAAAACCAAAGTCAATGAGTCGCTTAGCGACATCATCAACGCTTATTCCTACTGAATCTTTAATAGGCCTAATGTCAATAATACATTCATGCGCAATTCTTCCATTTTCATCACTGTAAAGAATCGGATAGTGCTCCCCAAGTCGCTTAGCGATATAATTTGCATTCAGTATAGCGTTACATGTTGACTCATATAACCCATCTTTTCCAAGCATCGCTATATACATCCAACTGATTGGGAGGATGCTTCCTGAGCCCCATGGAGCGCCTGAAATACTTCCAACCTCTGTATTATTTAATGGTGTTCTAGGTAAGAAATCGATGAGGTGCTCTTTGACGCCAATTGGGCCAACGCCAGGACCGCCGCCGCCGTGAGGAATGGCAAAAGTCTTATGAAGATTAAGATGTGAAACGTCTCCACCAAATTCACCTGGAGCTGAAAGCCCAACCATTGCGTTCATGTTTGCTCCGTCAATATAAACTTGACCGCCAGCGTCATGAACAATATCGCAAACTTCTCTGACATCTTTTTCAAAAACACCATGAGTAGAAGGGTAAGTAATCATTATGGCAGCAAGATTTTCTTCGTGTTCTTTAGCTTTTGCTCTTAAATCAACAAGGTCAATACTCCCATCATCTGTACTATCGATGACTATAACTTTCATTCCTGCCATTTGAGCGGAGGCGGGATTTGTGCCATGAGCTGATGATGGAATCAAGCAAATGTTTCGGTTTTCATCGCCCCTACTTCGATGATATCCTCTTATTGCAATTAACCCAGCGTACTCTCCTTGTGCCCCAGAGTTGGGCTGAAGAGAGATTGCAGAATATCCAGTTGCCTCACATAGCATCTCCTCAAGCTCACTAATCATCTGCTGGTAACCAATCACCTGATTCATAGGTACTGCTGGATGAATTTGAGAAAACTCTGGCCAACTCACAGGAATCAACTCTGCTGCTGCATTTAGTTTCATTGTGCATGAGCCCAGAGGGATCATTGATCGATCAAGTGCAATATCTTTATCTCCAAGATAACGAATATATCTCATCATATTGGTTTCAGAACGATAAGTATTGAAAACTTCATGCGTCAGAAAATCAGATTCTCTTTTTAAACTCTTCTTAATTTTTGATTTATTTTTTTCAAAAAATAACTGAGCACTCAATTCTGACTCAGTATTGAAGATTCTCCATAAGTACTCTATGTCTTCAGGAGTACTGAGCTCATCAAACGAGACTGAGACAAGGGTTTTACTGAATACATTAACGTTATAACCATTTTTCTCAGCTTGCATGACTACTGCATCTGAATTTTTGACTTCAATGGATAAGGTGTCAAAATATGAGTCGTTAATGACATTAAAGCCCATATCCTTCATTCCATCAGCAAAGACACTGGCATATTTATAAATTCGTTGGGCGATATTTCTGAGGCCTTCTGGACCATGATAGACAGCATACATGCTGGCCATAATGGCTAAGAGTGCTTGTGCAGTGCAGATATTGCTGGTCGCCTTCTCTCGACGAATGTGCTGCTCTCTTGTTTGCAGTGCTAATCGATAGGCGAGCCTTCCTTTTGTATCAACAGAGGCGCCAATAATTCTTCCGGGCATTGAACGCTTGTACTTATCCCTGGTTGACATATATGCAGCATGAGGGCCGCCATATCCAATTGGAACACCAAATCTTTGAGTATTGCCTACTACAATGTCGGCACCCATTTCACCGGGAGGCTTCAGAAGTGTTAAGGCAAGTATGTCAGCGCTCACTGTAACAAGCGCCTTCTTGTCATGAATAGATTCTATTAATTTTGTGAAGTCACTAAATGCACCATAAGTATTTGGGTACTGCAGAAGCACACCAAAGCAATCAAGGTCTTTTAAATCGACAAGAGGGTCACCAAAAACTATTTCAATATTTAATGGCTCGGCTCTAGTTTTAATTACTTCTAAATTCTGAGCATAACAATCATTTGCAACAAAGAAAACATTGCTTTTAGACTTGCTCACACGATGGCTCAATGTCATTGCTTCAGCACAAGCAGTTGCCTCATCAAGCATAGATGCGTTAGCTAGGTCCATACCTGTTAGGTCAGAAACCATTGTTTGGTAGTTCATTAAAGCCTCAAGACGACCTTGAGATATTTCAGGTTGATAAGGAGTATAGGCTGTATACCAAGCTGGGTTTTCTTCGATGTTACGCTGAATGACTGGGGGTGTAATCGAGTTGTAATAGCCCTGGCCAATGAAAGACTTATAGCGAATATTCATTCTTGCAAGGTTTCTTAATTGTTTAAGTGCAGCAAGCTCTGACATGCCCTCAGCAATATTCATCGGCTCTTTTCGACGAATAACATCTGGCACTATTTCATCAATTAATTTATCTAAGTTATCAAAACCTAGATAGTTAAGCATACGATTTTTTTGTTCGCTAGATGATCCAATATGCCTATTTGTAAAAGCATCGTTGTTCAATAAATCTTCAATCTTATCTTTCATTTACTTTCTCTTTCTAATCCTCAATGAATGCGTTATATGCCTCTTCATCCATCAGCTCATCTAGCTCAGATGGGTTAGATAATTTAACCTTGATAAACCACCCTTCACCCATTGAGTCCTCGGTTACTATCTCTGGCTCATCCTCTAGTCGACTATTCACTTCAATAATAGAACCTGAAACTGGGGCAACTAGATCAGATGCTGCCTTGACCGATTCAATTACTGATATATTTTCGCCCTTAGTACATTCATCACCAACCTCTGGTAGTTCAACATATACTAAATCACCCAGTTGCTCTTGAGCAAAATCGGTGATTCCTATTACTACTAAATCATCCTCTTTGGCATCAACCCATTCATGGTCCTCAGAATATTTAATACTCATTACTTCTCCTTATTAATTTCAACCTCTGTAATAATTATGTTCAACAAATGGCAGTTTTATAATCTCAACTGCTATTATTTTATCTCTAACCAGCGCAAAGAGCTTGGACTGGCTTTGATTAAATTTTGTTTCTATTCTAGCAATAGATATTGGTTTGTTCAGAGTTGGACCAAAGCCTCCACTTGTAACATACCCAACTTGATTGCCATTTTCGTCCTGTATTGTTGCACCATCTCTGACTGGCATCTTACCTTCGGGAAGAATGCCCACGACTTTGGTATCAGATCCATTTTCAAGTTGGTTCAAAATCACTTGATCGCCTAGATAATTACCCTCTCGTTCTCCACCCAACCTTCTCACCTTGGAAAGTGCCCAATTCAAAGAAGATTCAACTGGGCTGTGACTAATATCTAGTTCATGCCCATAAAGAGATAGTCCAGCCTCAAGTCGAAGGGAGTCTCTAGCGCCAAGACCGATCCATTCAACCTCATCATTTGCAATCAGAAGGCTTGCAAGACTTTCAGCGTCCTTAGCTGAAACTGAGATTTCAAAACCGTCCTCACCAGTGTATCCTGAGCGAGTAACCAAACAATCTATTTCGTTGATCTTCGTCTGCTTGGCAGTCATAAACGCCATCTCTTTGATTGAGGGAGCATGCTCACATAGAACCTTAACTGCTTTGGGGCCTTGCAGAGCCAACAAAGCCAAATCATCACAAAACTCTAATTCACAGCTTGAACCTAAATGATGTTGTAAATGTTCAAAGTCAGAATCCTTGCATGCTGCATTAACAACTAGAAATAAACTGTTATCTCCAAGATTTGTCACCATTAGATCATCCATCACACCGCCATTTTCACTCGTAAAAAGAGCATAACGGGTTTTCATCAAAGGTAAATCAATGATGTCAACTGGAACAAGAGACTCTAAAGCACTCATAGCATGTTCACCAGATAATCTAATTTGCCCCATATGAGAAACATCAAAGAGTCCTGCTCTTTCTCTTGTGTGAGTGTGCTCTTTTTTTATTCCAAGAGGATAACTAACTGGCATTTCATATCCAGCGAATGGAACCATTTTTGCACCTGCATCAACATGCATTTTATGGAGTGGGGTCTTTCTTATTTCACTTCCTACAGACATTAGATTTTGTCTCAAAAAAACAATATTATATAAGATTAGTGTTTTTAGTTGAATTCAATTGCTCTTGAATTCAAATAAATAAATAAATTCGTATAATCCAACCTTTCAGCTTCTAACACATTACCAAATCTTGGCAAATTATTCTGTAATAATTTTTATTTGCTAATACCCACTATTCAAGCTATATATGGGATAAGGGTCTTCACCCTTTTCTACAAGTCGAATATTTTCAGCGATTGTTTTTGCAGCAGAACCGGGATTGCTTTGACCCGCAATATGCGGAGTAATGTATACAGAAGGATGAGCCCAAAGTGAATTATTTTCAGGGAGTGGCTCTTCTGCGAACACGTCCAAAGCTGCAGCACTAATGTATGCTTCATCTAAGACAGATAAAAGGTCATCCTCATTAATAATACCACCTCTTCCAATATTAATAATAAAAGAACCTTTTGGAAGATACTCGAGCTCAGACTTTGTCAATAAATTTATTGTGTTTTCAGTTAATGGCAGAACATTTATGAGGATATCAGTTTCACTGAGAAACTTCGAAAGCTGCTCATGGCCATAATAATATTCAATTGCCCCAAGAGAGTTTTTTGGTCTTGCACCCCATCCAACAACTTTAAAGTCCAGATTAACAAGTGACTCGCCAATTGCTTTGCCAATGTTACCTAACCCCATGATTCCAATTGTGCGGTCTTCAGACTGAACCGAGCTTTGCTGAATCCATTCGCGGTTTTGTTGCTGAATTCGATACTGATATTGATCGCTGTGAAAATGCAAAACCCAGTGAAGCGAATGCAGAATCATTTCATGGGTTAATTTTTTATCAACCAGTCGAACTATGGGAAGCCCATCTGGCAATTCTGGATCACTAATGACGTGGTCGACTCCAGCACCTAAAGATAGAATCGCTTTTAAATTAGGGTATTGTTTCAGAATTCCCCTTGGGTGCTTCCAGACCACTGCATACTCGATCTCATTAACATTACCCTCATCCGGATAGACTCTAACATCCATCTCTGGCATTGCCTCTTGAAGGCTACTAGACCAGACATCCATATCCTCCCAAAAGTCAGTAGAAGCTAATAATATTGCCATCTTAGATACCAATTTAAATAGTTAATTAATTATTATATCTTTGAGTTTGCTCTAAGATAATCAAGAATGTTATTCACAAGATCATCTATATTTGCGTCACTATTTTGAAGGGCAATTTCTGGCATTTCAGGCTCCTCATAGTCAGAGTCAATACCTGTGAAGTTTTTTAATTGCCCAGCTCTTGCTTTTTTGTATAAGCCCTTAGAGTCTCTGGCTTCGCAGACCTCGATTGGAGTGTCAATGAAGACCTCAATGAATTCGTCATCATTGAATAAATTCCTCGCCATTGATCGTTCTGCACGAAAAGGCGAGATAAAAGAAACAATGGTTATTAATCCTGATGAAACCATGAGCTTTGAAACTTCTGCAATCCTTCTAATATTCTCAACCCTATCTTGGTCTGTAAATCCTAAGTCTCTATTGAGGCCATGACGAACATTGTCACCATCAAGTAGCATCGTGTGTTTCCCAAGCTCATAAAGCTGTTTCTCAAGCTCATCAGCAATCGTTGATTTTCCTGAACCTGAAAGCCCAGTAAACCATAGTACACATGGCTTTTGATGTTTAGTTTTAGAGCGAGTCTCTTGATTTATATTTGTCTCATGCCAGCTAATATTTTGAGCTCGCCTTAAAGCAAAATCAATTACTCCAGCACCAATCTGCGACTTATTTGTAGTATCAAAAATTGTAAAAGTGCCAGTTTGTTGGTTGTCACTATAAGCATCAAAAGACACTCTTTGACTAAGTGATAACTTACAATAGCCTATTTCATCTTGCTCAAGCTTTTTAGCTGCGAGCTGGCTCAGTGTTTTGATATTAATCTTGAAGCTAAGATCTGTTACCTGGACAATAGTGCTTTCATTCTGGAAATGAATACTATAGGTTCTCTCAGGAATCATTGGCTCAGCATCAAGCCACAAAATATAAGCTGCAAACTGATCGGATAATTCCGGCTTATCTTCAGCCTTATTATTGCCGGAATTAACTACATTCATTCTGTCAAGAAGATCGTGAAGTCGATTAAATTGCACGTTTTTTGACATAACTTATTGGTTATTAAAATTTTGAGTTTGGGTTATTATTATAATTGATTAGTTAAGCAAACTATCCTCGAATGGATAATGGCTTAGGCGCTCTCCACCGGACTCATTTACAAGAACCATTTCTTCAAGCTTGACTCCAACTTCACCATCAGTTTTGCCAGAGTAGCTTTCTACACAAAGAACCATATTGGGCTCGATTAAACCATCATAGCCATCCCTTTCCCAGTCTTCATGGTAATAAATTTTGGGATACTCATCTGACAATCCAGCACCATGGAACAAACAAGGATAATGGTTAGCTTTAAAGTCGTTATTTCGTTCATATGCTTTTTTTGATAATTCAAAAAAAGACATGCCTGGTTTAATCAAATCTACATTAAAGTTGACCTCGTCATAAGCATGTTGATAGGCAATTCTTTGCTCTGTACTTCCTTTTCCTCCCTCGCATATCCACGACCTAGAAATATCAGCCATGTAGCCTTTTGGACCTATTAGATCAGTGTCAAAAGCTATCATTTCCCCCTTGACTATAGTTCGATTTGTTGCCTCCTGAAGCCAAGGGTTAGTTCGTGGGCCAGAAGAGAGCATATGACCCTCTATCCATGATCCGTTATTCGCAATATTGACTTTATGAAGAATTGACCACAGCTGTCTCTCGGTGACACCTGCAACAGAGCTTTGATGCATTAACTTCATGCCATGTTCTGCGACTGTAATTGAATGCTTAATGCACTCTATTTCAGTTGAGCACTTAATTTTTTTGGCCTGTTCAAGTATACACTCTGCATCCACAAGGTCATAATCAGCGCTTTTTAATTCATTGTAGGCTTCGGGCGAGATTCTTTCTATAGCAATCTTATTATTTTGACAATGTTCTTTGGTAAATTGTTTAACGTCACTGCAAAATAATTTAGCATTTTTTTCAAGATTTAAACCTCCATCAAATGGTGATAAATAATATGGTCGTCTATATTCTGAAACATTTGGGAAATCGTTTCTAGTAGCGCCATGCATTACTAATGGCCCCTCTAAAGGAACAAATAAATAACAGGTTGGAATGTGTGCTTGAAAAAGCTGATACTCATCAAAATCAATTGCATATCTCAAGCTTACAGGGTTTAGTAAGATTGCTAAACTGACATCTTGTTTTGCCATCGATTGACGTAATCGAGATAACCTATAGTCAAACATTTTTTGCAATGCTGAGAGCGCCATTTTATTTTCAAATATCATCTCTTTCATGGGCTTATTTCATTGGCTTGAGTTGGGTGTAGACTCAGTGGCTTTTCCAGAGCGAACTCTTGCAATTGTGCCATCTCGCTGAATTTTTCGAGTAGATTGGTTTATTTCATTTGCCAACTCTTTTAGTCGCAGACGTTTCGTTATTGGTACCAATCGGCCCTCATCAGCGAGCCCTTGATATCTGTCATATGCTGCATATTTCTTATGCATCTGATGAGGCTGGTATAGACTCATGTCATCTGGTGTAATATCATATTCAATATTAATAGCACCGCTCTTTGCCGCTGCTTCCAATAACTCTATGCCAGTTTCTGTTCTCACAACAACGGCGTTGGTACCACGATCTGTCTTGCTCCCGCTTCGAGTTGGAGACCCTCCAATCCAGGTGTCAGAGGCCGCAATATCGGCCGCCTCTCCGATACCATCAGGACAAATTTTGCATCTGAACGGAAGATTCCATGTGCTCTCATCGTCTCCCCAGTAATCAAGGTAATGCAGCTCTTTTTTCTCATGAAGCGTCTCAATTTGCATTGGTCCTGGGCAACCTTGACCCCGATAACGAAGCGATAAGAGCTTATCTCGATCAACTCCATTACGAGTTAAAAAATTATCTGTTGAGCTTGGGCTCATAAAGCCCCCACAAACAGGTGTCAACCAGTATTTAACTAATTCATCCACCCTTTCGTCATATCGCGCCAAATTTCTTAGAGCGCTGATATCGCAGGGTTTGCCGATAAATGCAAATGGACTGCCGCGAGATAAAACCTCGTCTATATCAATAAGTGGGGCGGCAGGTCCATACCTCGATCCTGTCGCTTCGAGAACATCAGCCTCAGTGAAACTTAAAAACCTTGTCCCAAAAGTTGGTTCTTTACTAGACGCCTTTACATGCAAGATGAAATCTACTCTTTTCTCGCTTAAAAGAAACTTCGCGAGTGCTGTTAGAACGCCTCCCGTAGACCCCTCAAATCGTATTTTTGGATTGCCTGCCCAAGCCCTAACAATTCTATGCCAGGGCCCCCAAACATTATCTGTCTTAGTGTTAGGACTTAGTTGGTTTTTTGGTAAACCCTCAATTCGTGTTCCTGGGCATATTTGGAAAATTTTATCTACCGTAGCGTCATCCAAATCACCGATAATCACGGGTCTCTCGAATCCGTTCATTGATTTAACGACCTTGATCTTGCTTGATCCAGCTATTGATTGACAGATGCCGCATCCTGAACATAAACCCTGCTCTGATATAGAATTCATTCTATCAATGGCTGATTTACTCATTATAAAAAATCCTTATCCAAACTAAAGTTGTCAACTCCAACTCCCTAATGTTTCTTTCTCAATTTTTGATTATGTGCTTCCTCAATTAATCGAACTACACTTAAATGCGGTGAGTCATCACCATATTGACTTTTTGCCTCTTGATAGGTTTTATAAACTTTTTCACCTAGTGGCATTGATATGCCTAGATGATGGCCGAGCTCAACAATGAGCTTAATGTCTTTTTCAGCTAGCCCCAAAGAAAATGAATCGTCATAACTACCATCAAGAACTTTTGGGATATAGTTTTCAACAACATAACTTTGCGAACAGCTATTCATTAATACGGAATGAAGAGTTTCCAAATCTAGATTTGCTTTAGCCCCCATCATTAGAGTCTCTCCAATGCCTTGAGCAACCAAGTAGTTCAGATGGAGTTGAACTAATTTTGTAACGTATCCTGATCCAGAGGGCCCCATATGAATCACCTTGCTAGAAAAAATCTTAAGCAACCATTCAAATTTCTCCAAGACTGTTTTTTCAGCACCAATAAAAATAGTCAAAGTTCCAGCTGCTGCTCGTTCAGCACCTCCACTCACTGGAGCGTCAACTAATGTCAAGTGGCTCGGAGCTATCTCTTTAACGCGATCCCACTCCGATAATTCATTTGTTGAGGTTTCAAACCAGATAGCACCTTGCTTTAAATTATTCAGAATGCCTTCATTGCCGAATGCTAATTGATTGACTTCTTTTGAGCTTGGAAGCGATGTAAATAATACGTCACACTGACGACACATCTTTGATATGTTTTCACCACTGGTAGCGCCTTTGTCAACAAACTGAGACATGGCTTCTATGTTTATATCAAGAACAATTAAGTTGTTGCTTGAATCATTGCAATAATTTAACAAATTATTGGCCATTCCTGAGCCCATATTTCCTAAACCAACAAAACCTATATTCATTTTCTTTCCTAAATCAATTGCTTTATTTAACCGTTAAACGATGTTCGTATAGTTCATTGTAGTGAGGCATAACTATGTCATAAATCTTTTTGACACGTTCGGGTAAATCATTAACTTCAACATAGTTGCGTTTTTGTGGCTTCAAACCATCTGAATTTCGTAAATTTTCATGAAATGACCCACCATCCCACCAACTGACTTCCTCTCGCTCGCCTGGCTTCCAACTTAGCGCCTCTTCAATAAATGGAATGCCTACAGCATTGCAATAAGTCTCAATCATCTCATATGGATTTTCAAGAAGGTCATCACTATCAATAACTACCGGCACCTTATTAGAAATTGAATAAACTTTATTAAAAAGCTCTCTTTGCTCAATATAGCCCAATTCCTCAATGACAAAGTCTGGAAAATGCTTGTATATTGAGCTGATTGTTTTTGCTGGATTTCTAATTAAGAAGCTATGATTAAAATGAGACAGAAACTCTTCAGTCCAAATAGTGCTTACATAGTGCGGAAAGTCCTTAGTAAAAACCGGTTTTTTGGAAGCAGTTTGCTTTAGGTTTAAAAAAACACTATCTAGCGTTAGTCCAGGTGTACGAACACTATCTTTTTGCAATCTTGGCCATAGTGGACTCTCTCCCTGGTACCAGGCCTCTCCAAATGGCTCATGAAAACATTCCATATCACCGCGCTGGCGCATCATCCACTCAAATGCTGTTGAGGTAGACCTAGGTGTTGCCCAAAGTGTTAGTATTTGATGCATAAATTAAGATGCCTTACTCAGCATTGAGAGTAGTTGTCCATGTTGACCTATGGGGGCTAAATTTAGAGTCTTAAAAATCCTCCAGTAGAGTGCAATATCTGATGAAACGACAGGCATATTAGTTACCTTCTCAAAGCTAGGGATATAGTATAGCGCTCTTTTAGGCAACCCATCTTCACGCCTCCAATTTGGCATACCATTAATCACGATTGCATCCGCATCAGGCACCTGTTCTGCAACGTAGGTCACCGATTTCTCAGCTAACTCATGAGGAAAAATCCAAGTCAGATCATTTACCTCTTGTTGTGTTTGATAGAATCCTTGGTCTACAAAATTTCCAACATAGGCAACTTCAAATCCAGCCTCTCTAAGGAATCGAGCGATACCGTCACGCCAATCAGGCCAATAATATACTGAGTTTAAAGCTATTTTTTCTGCATTAATCTCATGAAGAGCCTCCACTAGACACATGCCCGCCATATGAAAGGGTGTTTCGTACTTATCACTCAATTTATTACAGAATTCACGAATTTCATTTGGACTTGTTCCATTACAATGAACCCAGTTGGTTCCAACTTGACCAACAACATCTGCACCACTATTTGACATACAGTTTACAAATTCCTCTAGAAGATCAAAGTTTTTTGTTCTCTGTTTCAATTCATGAGCGTAACCTGGGACATGCATTATTCGACCATGAACTCCTACCTCCTCAGGTGCTATTCCTAGGAAGTCGCTAGGAGCAGCATCAAAATCATGAGGCGGAGAAGTAAATCCAACCTGATAGGGAAATAATTTATTTGCTGGGTTTTTCCATCTTTCTGGCTTCATGACTTTTCCTCTCTAATCAGTTAAATCATCAAGTCTTTCAAGGTTGCGCTCATGATGAATTGGCATTGAACGACCATAGAATGCTTCAGCATGATGCGGTCTATTGACTAAATATGGATTTGTCACATAAGTTGGAAGAGCTATGATTCTAGGCTCTTTTCCTGTGGTTTTTGTGACCCTGTGAAGAGAATATCGGCCTTTAAATATCTGAATATCTCCAGTTTTTAAACTCAAAACTCTCACTTTTTCTCGTTGGCCATGCAAAACACTCTTAACGTCTTCAAAATTTTCATTTTTTGGTGTGCGGATATCCGGAGCATATTCAAAATCACCCCCATCAATTGACTCATTAACCAATATACTCACTGTGAAGTCATTTCCATCGAAATGCCAGGGAAAATAATCACCATCATGCATGACGCTATATGGATTTCTCCCAAGAGGCTCAGCCCAACGATAGATTGGACCTACATTCAAACAGTCAGATACAAAATGAACCATGACATCAGAATCGTATATCTTGCGCAGTATAGAATCTCTATCTAGCAAATCGGAATTTATAAAAGAAGATGTTCGTTCTTCAAAAAATCGCTTCGGATGGTCTTTAGGCAATGTAGTATCGTCTTCGGTTAGATAAGGGTTTACAAATTTGTGAGCTCTTCGAGAATCATTAATAAGCCTAAAGGCTTCATCCCTCATTTTTTGTACTGCTGAACTAGTAATAAAATTAGGGATATGTGCACACCCCCATTTCTCTAGATCTTTACGACAATCATTAACGAGCATCTCTCTTATTGGACTCGTCAAATCGTGTATAGGGAATTCTTCTAAATCGACAAACTCTTCTAATCGAATTTCAAAAGAACTAAAAGCCGATGGTGCCGAATTATTTTTCATTATCTTTTTACTCTTTATAGGACGGGTCAAGTCGATCGCATCGACGCAATAATGCAGGCCATTCATATAAACCAGGCTTAAATGCCTCGTATTGCTTAGAAGCAATTGGCCATAGCTGCTCTAAACCAGAGTCTATCTCAATCTTTGACGCAGTTGCTGAGAGTGCAACTTCACACATCCGAATTAAATAGTACATATTCATAAAGCATTGGCCAGCTGTCTCTCCTACAGTTAAAAAACCATGGTTTCTCATTACAAGGCAAGAGTTATTGCCTAAATTTTTTGCAATCCTTAGTCTTTCATCTGGATCAACAGACAAACCTTCCCATTCGTGATAACCAATTTTGCCAAATAACATTGAAGAGTCTTGAACAAGAAAAGGGATCTCCTTAAAAGCAGTTGCCGCAATAGCACTGGGCGGATGCGCATGAAAGACAAATTTATTGTTAGGATGATTTAAGTGAATTGCACTATGGATTATAAATCCTGCGGTATTAACATCCTTTGGCCCCTCAAGAACATTTCCCTCTTCATCAACCTTGATTAAGTTAGACGCACAAACCTCTTCATAAGACAGCCCAAAACGATGCATATAAAAATGATGCTCAGATCCTGGAACTCTCGCAGTAATATGATTCCAAATTGTATCGTCCCACCCATGCATTGCGGTTAATCTAAACATGGCAGCTAAATCTATTCTTATCTGCTCTTGTTGCAAATGAAGATTATTTTTCTCTTTACTCATATCATGAATTTATTCATAAAAAATTTCTAATATACCTTTTAAATAAATATTTGACTTGATAAAAATATGATTTATAAATTAACTAATTCGATATAAATAGGACAAATCAACAATATAATATCAAAATATTAATATTTAAACACTAATCAAATTAAGGGGTGAATTTTGAATATTGAACACATGAGAACTTTTTTAGAGGTGACTACGACTGGGAGTTTTTTACTATCCGCAGAAAAATTACATGTTACTCAATCCACTATCAGTGCGAGAATCAAGTCACTTGAAAATCAACTTAACCAAAAACTCATCATTAGAAACAGAAATGGATGTAGCCTAACGACTGCAGGTAGAATTTTTCAGCGCCATGCTTATACAGCTGTCACATCTTGGGATAAAGCCCGTCAAGAGATAGCCCTTCCAGACGATATGATTGGCACATTTATTCTAGGGGTCCAGCTGAATCATTGGGATTATTTTGCTCCAAGTTGGCTAAACTATATGCAGACTATGGCTCCTAATATAGTAACAAGGGTTATTAGTGAATATTCAATTAGTCTCATGAATCTTCTAAAAGATGGTCTCATTGATATGGCAATACTCTATGAACCAATCCATCACCCTAGTATAAAGATAGATAAGCTAATGGATGAAAAGTTAGTTTTAGTCTCAACGGAGCCTCGCTCAATAGAATCAGGCCAAGTTGAAGGTTATGTTTTTGTAGACTGGGGGTATGGCTTCACAACACAACATAACTTAGCCTTCCCAGATGCACATAATCCGAAAATTTCATTTGCAATTGCAGATACTGCTCTGAATCATGTTCTAAAAAATGGAGGCTCAGGTTATTTTTCTGAAGCCTCGATTCAACCACTACTTAAAACTAAACAGTGCTTCCTTGTTAAGGATGCTCCAATCTTTAATCGACCTCTTTATCTTGGTTATTCAAAAAATGGCATGAACTCTAAATTGTTTAACGACTCTATAAAAGCACTAAATCAAACAATATCATCTAGGTCAAAAAAGTAAATGGCAGTACTATGAAAATTGATGCAATAAAGACGCAAATTATCGAAATACCATTTGATAATACTATAACAACTGCCATTCATACTATGAGATCAGTTGGATGTGTTCTTCTAACTATCAAGACAGACGGGGGGATTTCAGGTGAGGGATATTTATTTAGTTTGAATGCTAAAAACATCAAAATTTATAATGAGCGGCTCTCTAAAGTTGCTTCTTTATTGATTGGTCAGGACCCTTTATTAATACCATCTATTTTGAAAAAGATAAATCTTGCAATAGACTCCATAGGCAGAGATAGTATTAGCATTGCTGCTCTATCAACGCTTGATACTGCTCTATGGGATATCAATGGAAAAGCGAATAATTTGCCTTTACATAGACTATTTGGCATTCATCATACAAAAGTTAAAACCTATGCCAGCGGGGGATTGTGGCTATCCCAATCTATTGACTCAATAATTAATGAAGCTCATGAATTTTTACGCCAAGGTTTTTTAGCTATGAAGATTAGAGTTGGAAGTAGCAATAACTCTGTAGATATAGAACGCGTTAGAGAGCTAAGAAAAGCAATTGGACAAGAAATTGAACTGATGGCTGATGCTAACCAAGGCCTCAGCATTGATGATGCTATTGCTCTAGGAAAAGCTCTCGAAGAGTATGATTTAATCTGGCTGGAAGAGCCAGTTAATGCCTATGATTATAAAGGACATGCAATGGTTAAAAAGCAAGTAGCAATACCTATTGCTTCTTGTGAAAACGAATATTCTATTGAAGGTGTCCAGAAAATGTTAGATGCAGGAGGGTGTGATGTTGTAATGCCCGATCTTCAAAGAATTGGAGGCATCTCTGAAATGAGGACAACAGCTCATCTATCTAATTCTTATGATATTTCAATCTCTACACACATCTTTACAGAGCAAAGCTTATGTGTTGCAGGTTCTGTTGAGAACTGCATCTCAGTTGAACATATGCCATGGTTTGCTGAAATTTTTAATGAAAAAATCGATATTATTGACGGATATATCAACATTCCAGAAAGGCCTGGAACAGGTTTTACGTTTAATCAAAATGCGATAAAACAATTCAACATTTAGTGAATTTTTTAAGATTTGAAATTTGTTTCATAATGTAGAATGGCAATTTTCATATCGATAAATTTACTATGTTTATCAGTGTTTTAGACTTATTTAAAGTAGGGATTGGACCATCAAGCTCTCATACCATGGGACCTATGGTTGCGGCAAACGCATTTCTAAATGATGTCGGTCATTATATTGAATCAAATCCAGACACCACTGGTTATCATATTAGGTGCACGTTGAAAGACTCATTGGCCTATACCGGTGTTGGGCATGCAACCGATAAAGCGGTTGTCCTTGGACTTCATGGTTATCTACCCGATACAATAATCGATGAGAACATGGATGAAGTTATCGATCGAACCTGGAACTCTAAAACTGTAACTATTGGTGAGGATAAAGTCGCTTCTTTCTTTTCAGAAGATGACATTATTTTTGATACGCGTAACTCATTAACACAACACCCAAATGGTATTATTTTTGACCTCTTGAATAAGTCTGGTGAGCTGTTATTTTCAAGTACATATTTTTCAATAGGTGGTGGCTTTATATCAACCTTAGAAGAAATTGACAATGTCGAAGCTCCAATAGCTGCTGAGCCAAGTTCGGCCTATCCATATCCATTCGATAACTCTGATCAGATGCTAGAAATGTCTAAAAAACATAATAAATCGATTTGGGAAATGAAGCTAGCTAACGAAATAGAAAACCTCCCGGAAAAGATGCTCAATGAGGAATTAGATAAAATCTGGAACGCAATGAAAACTTGTGTTGAAAGAGGCCTGACTACTGAAGGAATATTGCCTGGGGGTCTGAACACTAAAAGACGAGCTAAACAACTTCATGAAAGCCTATTAAATGATTCTGAAAATGCTGGCACAAGCGACTGGCTATGCGCCTATGCTATGGCTGTAAACGAGGAAAATGCTGCTGGTCATATGGTCGTAACAGCACCTACAAATGGTGCTGCAGGAGTAGTTCCAGCGACACTTTACTATTACTATAAGCATAAGAATGCAACTCCAGAACAGATTAGACAATTTCTCTTATCAGCCTCTGCAATTGGTGGTCTAATCAAACACAACAGCTCAATTTCTGGAGCAGAAGTTGGGTGTCAGGGTGAGGTTGGCTCTGCTTCCTCCATGGCTGCAGCAGGATTATGTGCTGCAAGAGGGGGAACAAGTGAACAAATTGAAAATGCTGCTGAAATGGCTCTAGAGCATCACATTGGCATGACCTGTGATCCTGTAAAGGGATTGGTTCAGGTTCCATGTATTGAAAGAAATGGCTTTGGAGCGGTTAAAGCCTATACAGCAAGCTCACTCTCCTTAAGAGAAAGCGGCGAGCACTTAATTTCACTGGATCAATGTATAGCTGCAATGAAGAGAACAGGCCTTGATATGTCTACAAAGTATAAAGAGACCTCACTTGGTGGATTAGCGGTAAGCTTTATTGAGTGCTGAATTAATCAGTATCAACTAGGCCGGCTCCTGCTCCTGATGCTCTTGATTCGGCGCTCGATTTAACTAGACATCGAGAAAAATACTCATAGATTTTTGGCCATTTTTCTCCAACCTTGACTCCATTATTCAAAACCTCAAGTTTTTCATTTTTTATATCAAATGTTTGAGTTTTTCCATTTGGAACTTCTGTGTTATTAGAGTCTAAAGAAGAAATGTAGATATCAGCATAATGGCTTGACTCTATTGGAGCCTTTGAAGTAGAGATAATTTCCCACTTCGTATCATCTACGAAATTTACTTCATAAAAATGGTTGTCCTGATCAATCCAAGATGCCTTAACACCAAAGCATTGATTTGCGCCAAGAGCTGCAATCACTAGGAAAGGGCAGTCAACATTGGATATTTTCAGCTTACCTTCAAGGCCATTAAATTCAATCCAGTCTATACAGCTTACCGAGGCCTCTAAAGAGGACAATACCTTGTCTTCTGGACAAAAAAGATGACTTATCTGATTATCTTTTTCAAACTTTATTGAAAGGCTACTTTTTTTATGATCAAGATGATCTAACGCCGACAAGCTGCACTCACAAGGATCGAAACCATTTTGTGCAGCCCAAATATTACTTCTTGCAAAATCCTCAGAAACACCAATAGGCGCATTGACACCAAAGCCTGCACGCGTGAAATAAAAAAGAACTTCGTTTAATGAAATCGTTAAATCGCTTTTTGGCATGAACAATTAATGCATGGGTAAGACTGAGAACGCCCAGCAATTGGAAAAGACCAGCAATCATGATTTGGATCTTGGACTTGCTCTGGAAGGGGAGCACCCTGGTACATTGAAATGCGAGTCCAGAGATCAGACTTAGGATCAAACTTTGAGGCACCAAAGAATGCCAACTTGAACCGCAACAAATCTAGTGGCCTCATAGACTCACTCAGTAAATTATCTTGAACTTCGGAGTAAGGCCTTTCAAAAGTATTCTGAATTCTGCGAATAATATGTCTGAACTGAGGATAGATCATCACAAATTCACCTATCGGCATATCTTCATCAGTTCTTGCTAATACCTCATTTAAATCATGGACATCGCGCCCAATGGCTAGTGGCATTTCCTGATCAACGCCCTCATCAACCCCTCTAGATCCAAATCTTGGCTCTAACTTATCCTCCGAATAATACCAAAAGTGGTGCTGAGACTCCTCAAGAGAAAAGTCAATTGTTGTTGCCCATTTGTAAGCATCAGCAACAACCTCCTTTAATTGAGATAAGCTCATAGCAGCCTTAAATTTAGGTATTTTAGCTGTCGACATTGTGTCAGCAAGGTCATCAACAATTGAGCCATGAGGCTCAATAATTAAGGAAACAATCATCTCTTGGCACTCCAAAGAAAAGTTATCCTCAACATACTGATAAATTCCATTCCATGGATAAGGTCTAAAGATATTAGACTCATCTTCACACCACATTCTAAGTGCTTGGATTTCGTCTGTGAGGCAATTAATTCTTGCTGATTGAGCTTCATCATCAACATTCCATTCGTCAATATGCTGGCTTACCTGAAGCAAAGACTTAAGAAAAACCTCAAGAGTTCTTGGCAATGCAGTTTCAATAGATCTGACTCTTGCTAACGCAGTTTCTTTGGCAACAACCCAGTTGTGAATGAGTGTTGGATGCTTCAATAAAAAAGGCGCCATCCCGAGTCCTGTAGAATTACCAACGCCAATGAATCTACTTATGTTTTGATCGAGTCGAACTGCCTGCTCACCACCCCTCACTCTGGCAAGCTCCTCAACCAAATCAATGGTAAACCATCGAATCAAATAGACTGCTAATAGTTCAATCTGAAATGGACCGCTGCATTCAGGCCGATCAGCAATCTTTTCTCTATCAGCACAGCCGAATTTACCACTACCATAGACCGCGGTTGTTCTCATTAGGTATCCCACCGAAGAAATCAATTCTATGTCGGGCTGATTTCCTGATGCCAATGCATTTATAATATTCTCAAAGACTCTGAGGCTTTTATTTGCCCTTGCCAGAACAAGCTCACTTGGCCTATACCTTCCGCCTTCTTGGAGAGGAGTGTTTTTAGCTAAATAATCAATATCCTCTTGTGTTGGAACACCATCAAACAGACTAAATGTAGCATCCCATACCTCTGCAATAACCCTGTCAGTTCTCATATCAGCAGGAATCTCTTGCGTAAATGCGATTAATGAATAAGTTCTTTTTGGAGTTATTGCGGAGTAAACACTGACGCCATAACCGTCTTTATCAATATTACTAATTATTCTTTTAAACTGCCAATTCTCCTGAGACATTCGCCTAATGAGTGATCTCATAAAGCTTAATCGTGTAGGAAATGAGGAGCCCATTCTGTCTAGGCGCATAACCTTTTCAGGTGACCTCATAAAATCAGATTCAATATCAATTAATGCAGTTTCACTAGACATAAATTTATTTTAAAGGTTCGAATGAGGCTTCGAAAAAATTTAACCAGTTTTTGCCCATGACTAACTCAACATCTTCATTTGAGAAGCCTTTTGACAACAATCCCGATGCGATGTTAACAAAATCTCGGTTGTCACGAAACCATTCAGGCTGGTCTGGAAAACCAGCAAAGCTTGCTGACCCTTCTCCATAATCACGGTCATTAGTCCACGTTCCATTTCTCATCCACTCTACAACACTGTCGGGCTGATTTTGACAAAGGTCTGTTCCAATACCAATGCTATTGATTCCCATAAGATCAGCTGTATCAGCAATCATATTGCAAAAACTCTCTAATGTGCAGCTTGAACCATCTTTGAGATGATGAGGATAAACTGAAAAACCAAGCATACCTCCACTCTCACCTAAGGCTTTAAGCACCTCGTCCGATTTGTTTCTCAAAGCGGGGTGCCAAAAAGTCGGATTTGCATGAGTGATAGCAATTGGACGCTCTGAAATTTCAATTGCCTCCAGTGTGGACCTTTCTGAAGAATGGCTCATATCAACCACAAGCCCTACGCGATTCATCTCTTTTATAACCTGTTTGCCCATACGGGTGATTCCAGGATCATTCTCTTCATAACAACCTGTACCCAATAAACTTTGATTGTTATATGTCAGCTGCATAAACCTAACGCCTAATTGATGACATACCTCAACCAGCCCAATATTGTCTTCAATTGGTGAACAATTTTGAAAACCAAAAAATATCGCTGTTCGTCCTTCTTTTCTTGCTTTTAATACGTCACTTGCAGTCCTTCCTTGAAAAATTAGAGCGGAATAATCCTCAAATCTTCTATTCCAATCAATAACATTTTGAACCATCTCTTGAAAATCTTCGTGATAACAAATTGTCACATGAATTGCGCTTATACCACCCCAATTGATTTGCTGAAAAACCTCTTCACTCCAATTATTGTATTGAAGCGCATCAATGAAAAGTGATTGGTGAGCCATTATGGATTTCCGCTTGAAATGTAAGAAGTTTTAACTTGAGTATACAGCTCTTTGGCGTAACTACCTTGCTCTCTTGGGCCAAAACTTGAATTTTTTCTACCCCCAAATGGAACATGGTAATCAGTACCAGCAGTGGGTAAATTCACCATTACGCATCCACTCTCTGCATTCCTTCTGAAGTGGCTTGCTGTAGATAGTGACTGAGTTATAATCCCTGAAACTAGACCAAAATCAGTATCATTTGCAACTGATAATGCCTCATCGTAGTCCGCAACCTTAATCACACATGCCATCGGTGCAAAAAGCTCTTCTCGGTTAACCCTCATTGAGTTATTACCACCAATTAATAAGGCTGGCTGCATATAAAAACCTGGGTTATCTAGCTCAAGTTTTTCGCCTCCACAGACGACTTCACAGCCCTCTTCTTTAGCCAGTGCCATATATTTAAGATTAGAGTCAAGTTGCTGCTGACTAGCAGCTGGACCGATTTGAGTTCCCTCTTGAAGAGCATCCCCAACCTTGAGAGCTGAAGTTGACTCTTTCATGCGATCAACAAATTCATCATGAATCGATGAATGAACAACCAGTCTTGATGAAGCCGTACATTTTTGACCGGTCGATCCAAAAGCTCCTGCTGTGGCTGCAGCAACCGCAACATCCATGTCAGCATCATCCATTACCACTAGTGGGTTCTTAGAGCCCAACTCAAGCTGAAACTTTGTTAAATTTTTCGCTGCTGAACTCGCAATCTGACGACCGACATCGTAAGAACCAGTAAAGCTGATTGCGTGAACTTTGGGGCTTTCTGCCAAAGCCTGACCGATTGATGATCCAGACCCCATTACCAAGTTAAATAACCCATTAGGTATATCTTGTTTTGCAATAATCTCAGTTAGCGCAACCGCACTAGCTGGTGTCAAATTAGCAGGCTTCCAAATAACTGCATTACCAAATGCTAGAGCTGGAGCAATTTTCCAGCTGGCTGTTGCAGTTGGAAAGTTCCATGGAGAAATAATGGCAACTGTTCCCATAGGCTCACGACGGACATCAATTTCAATATTTGGTCTGACTGAATCAGCTGTATCTCCCCCCTGCCTTAAAACTTCAGCGGCGTAGTAGGTAAAAAATTGACCTGCTCTATAAACCTCACCCTTTCCCTCTGCAAGAGGCTTGCCTTCTTCCCTTGAAAGAAGCTCTCCAAGCTCAGCACTGCGTGCCATCATCTCCTCGCCAATCTTCATTAAAACGGCTTGACGCTGTTCCAGACCTGTTGCAGCCCATTGTCTTTGTGCAGCTTGAGCAGAATTAAGAGCATCCTCCAATTGAGCATTATTGGCTTGAGCAAATTCACCAATGATATCGTTTGTATTGGATGGATTAATATTTGATATTGAGCTAGCGCCCTTAACCCAGTCACCGGCTATGTAGTTATTAGAAAGATTTGACATTACTTAAATTCATTTTTCAAAATGATAAATTTTACTCTTAATTATTGATATATCAAGAATATAAGCATTTTAGTGGATATAGTATTTTTCACCTTTCTTTGAAAAAAAACTGTTGCGTTAAATAAATTATTAATCTACGATACGCTTATTGTAATAGAGATTAAAAAATAACGTGTCAAGCACTACAGAGAGACTTGGTCGAGCAGCTAGAAGGTCTGACCGCCTGAAAGTAAAAATCGAAATGCTCCCTACACTGAAGAGGAACATTCCCCTAACGGAGCCAATGAATGCGGAAGAGATTGAAAAGATGGATGACGCATCACTATCCATCCTAGAGGAGGTAGGTGTTGAATTTCATGATCCAATTGCTCTGGAGCATTGGAAAGAGGCAGGAGCTGATGTTAAGGGTGAGCGAGTTCGCTTTGATAGGGGCCTTATTAAAGAACTAATCAAGTCTATTCCAGAAAACATTACTATGCATGCGCGTGACCCCAGTAAATCGCTGCAAATTGGTGGTGACAACTCCATATTTGTGCCAATGACTGGAGCGCCTTTCCTCACCGACCTTGAAAATAACAGAAGACTACCAACGCTCGATGATCTTGCTAATTTTCATAAGCTTTCCCACATGCTTCCTGCCATTCATTCAAGCGCCCATCACATCGTTGAGCCAATGGATCATGCAATTTCTCATAGGCACCTTAGGATCACCTATTCATCCATGAAGCACTCCGATAAAACCTTTATGGGAATGACAAGTAGTGGCAAGAATGCGGAAGACGTAATCGAGATGTGCAAGATTCTCTTTGGAGAGGAATTCATAGATAGTCATGCAGTTGTTACTGGCAACATCAATGGAAATTCACCTCTAGTGTGGGATCAAACTATGCTCTCAGCACTGAGAGTTTTTTCTGCTCATAATCAACCTGTTCTCTGCTCTCCTTTCGTTCTTGGCGGCGCCAATACTCCCGCAAGCGTTGCTCCAACTGTAGCTCAAGTCAATGCGGAAGCTTTATCAGCACTAGCCTACACCCAAGTTATTCGCAAAGGTGCGCCAGCAATCTATGGACATTACTTGGCTACCGTGTCGATGCAGTCTGGTGCTCCAATGGCTGGAACTCCAGAAATTTCTCTAATGAATTTTATGATTGGCCAGATGGCAAGATACTATAAAGTTCCTTGGAGAAGTTCAAATACTCTAGGAGGCTCAAAAGTATTCGATGCTCAATCAGGATATGAAAGTGCATCAACAATGATGGCTGTCCTTTTATCTGGGGCAAACTATATCTGGCATTCTGCAGGATGGAATGAGGCAGGTATGCACTGCTCAATGGCAAAGTTTGTGGTTGATGCAGAGCAGTGTGAAATGGGATATAGAATGGCCGAAGGTGTCCGATGGGACGACTTTGAGGAAGGCTTAGCGGCGATTAGAGATGTTGGGCCTGGCGGTCATTACTTAGGCCATCCCCATACCATGGAAAACTTTCAAAGAGCCTTTTTTATGCCAAAGCTTTTTGACAATAACTCCATTGAACAATGGCAAGCTGACGGAAGTCAAGATACAATTCAAAGAGGTCTTGACGGAGCCAAAAAATTACTAGAAGACTACCAAGAACCTAAACTTGATCAAGCAAAAGATGAGCAGCTATTAGATTTCATAGCCAAAAGAGAGGCCACGATTCCTAAAATGGAGGCACTCAATCAAGAGTACTAGAATATGAATAATAAGAAATCAAATGTTGTTCTTGTGACTGGTGCTACTGGTGGAATTGGAAAATCTATAGTCAATAAATATGCTGGGCAAGGCTTCACGCTTGCAATTGCCGATAGAGATGAAGATGAAGCTAATAAACTGGCCAATGAAATCAATCATAATGATGGCAAGGCGATGGTATTTTCTGGTGATCTTTTAGATCAAAGCTATTGCGACAATCTTATCAGTGAAGTTCAGACAAAACTAGGGGGTGTTGGAATACTCATTAATAATGCTGGATTTATGAGTCGCGGCGATATCACTCAAACCAGTGATGAGGATTATGAGCTATCAATGAAAATCAATGTTGAGGCTCCGTTTAGATTAATTCGAGCGGCAATACCCGTGATGGCCAAAGCTGGTGGTGGATCTATTGTTAACATATCATCATGCTGGGGAATTAATCCTGGACCCAATCATCTGATTTACTGCACGACAAAAGCGGCCTTGGCAGCTATGACAAAGTGTCTAGGTAGAGACCATGCTCATCAGAATATCCGAATCAATGCGGTATGTCCTAATGAAGTCAATACTCCAATGCTTAGAACGGGTTTTGAAATCAGAGGATTAAATCCTGATGATGCTATTGAGAAGTTAAATCAATCCGTTCCTATTGGGCATATTGCTGAGCCAGATGAGATTGCTGATGTAGTCTCATTTTTGAGTTCAAATGAAGCTAGGTATATTTGTGGGTCCTTAGTGGAGATTAATGGTGGAAAAGCGGTTTACTAATAAAATTGTTGTTGTTACTGGAGCCTCAAAAGGGATTGGCTTAGCCTGCGCAGAGCGCCTACAAAAAGAAGGTGCAATCGTGTGCGCTATTCAAAGAGGACACTCAAAACTATTTGATTCTTTTCAGTTTGATTTAAGCAAAGAGCAAGACTGCTCCAAAAGTATTGAGGCTATTGTTAAAAAATATGGTCGTATTGACTCTTTAATTAATAATGCTGGAATGATGAAAGAGTCGTCAATTCTTGATACTTCTCTTGAAGACTGGAATCAAACTTTAGCGGTAAATCTCACAGCCCCTTTTTTATTAGCTAAATTTTGTATGCCTTTTCTGATGAAGTCTAAGGGCTCCATTGTGAATATTGGTTCGATAGAGGGAATAGGAGCTAACCCAAATCATGCATCCTATTGTGCAAGCAAGGCTGGACTTCATGGTCTAACTCGTGCCATAGCGGTTGACCATGGGAAGGATGATGTAAGATGCAACGCAGTTGCCCCGGGATGGATAGATACTGAGCTCAACGAAGACTTTATTAATTCGATGCCAGACTCCGAACACTTTAGAAATAGTATTGGAAGTATCCACCCACTCAACAGAACAGGTAAAACAGAAGAAGTTGCCTCTTTAGTTGCTTGGCTTGCCTCATCAGAATCAAGTTTTGTGACAGGACAGGTATATACTATTGATGGAGGAAGGATGGCAAAAATTAGTTTGCCCAACCCTTAGGAGAATATATGAAGTTTGAAGGAATCTACACCCCGGTACTGACTCCGTATGATGATAATCATAAAATCAATTTCGATGCTATTGAGCCTATTATTGAGGATCTAATTAAAAGCGGTGTACATGGCATAGTCGTTGCAGGAACAACCGGTGAGTATTATGCTCAGGATACCCAGGAGCGCCTTCAGGTTATGAAGATTTCAAAGGATATTATCAATAATAGAGTTCCCTGTATCGTTGGTACAGGTGCCATTCGGACTGAGGACTCTGTATTCTTTGCTGAAGAGGCCGCCAAAATAGGTGCAGATGGAATATTAATAGCAACGCCTCCTTATGCTCTTCCCACTGAAAGAGAGAATGCGCTTCACGCACTAGCAATTGATAGGGCGGCTAATCTTCCAATTATGCTTTACAACTATCCTGGAAGGATGGGCTCCATGATGGGAGAAGAATACCTCGACAGGGTAGGCAGGTCATCTAACTTTTGCGCGATAAAAGAAAGCAGTGGAGATATAAACCGTCTCCATCTTTTGGCGAGAGATTATCCTCACATTCAGCTTTGCTGTGGAATGGATGATCAAGCCCTAGAGTTCTTTGCCTGGGGCGCAATTGGATGGGTCTGTGCAGGGTCCAACTTTGCACCAGAAGCTCATGTTGCACTCTATGAGGCCTGCAGAGTTGAAGGAGACTTCGATAAAGGAAGAAGAATCATGTCTGCCATGATGCCTTTGATGAGGGTTCTTGAACAAGGAGGGAAATTTATCCAATGTATCAAGCACGGATCAACCATGAGAGGACTCCCTGTAGGCCCTCCAAGAAAGCCATTACAAAAACTGAATAAAGACGATAAACGTCAACTAGAACAAGTCATACGAGTTATGAATCAAACTGTCAATCAAATTAAACAGGAGGGTAGTTAAATGTCAGATCTTCTAACCCATGAGGAATACAGTGCAATTGCAAATTCACTCAACTTCCCAACTAACGCATTCATCAATGGACAATTCCAATCTTCAAAGTCAGGAAACACATTTGAAACTATAAATCCTGCAACTGGAAAGGTAATCGCCAACGTTGCTGCATGCAATGCAGATGATGTGGATCATGCTGTTATCAAGGCAAGGGAGGCATTTGACCAAGGACACTGGTCAAAACTCCATCCGAGTGAGAGAAAACAAACCCTCATAAAATTATCAAAGCTGATTAAAAGAAATCTTAATGAGCTGGCTGTTATGGAGAGCGTTGATTCAGGTAAGCCGGTTCGTGACTGCGCGACAATCGACCTTCCTGAAACAATTGACTGTCTGCTCTGGCATGCTGAGGCAATCGATAAGGTCTATGATCAAACTGCACCTGCAGGAGAGGATGCCTTATCGGTCATCGTTCGCGAACCAATTGGAGTTGTTGGCTGCGTTTTGCCATGGAACTTTCCTCTTCTGATGATGGCATGGAAAATAGCGCCCGCTCTGGCAACAGGAAACTCTGTGATTGTAAAACCAGCAGAGCAAACCAGCTTAACTGCGCTTAGACTTGCTGAACTCGCAATTGATGCAGGAATCCCTAGAGGCGTCCTAAATGTTATACCGGGCATGGGGCCTGATGTAGGAGAGCCCATTGGCCTTCACTCGGATATTGATATGGTTTCTTTTACTGGCTCTACAGAGACCGGTAGGCGCTTTCTTCGGTACTCGGCTGACTCCAATCTCAAGAAGATTGTGCTTGAGTGTGGAGGAAAAAATCCGGCAATTGTTCTGGATGATGCTGAAGATTTAGATCTAGTTGCAGAGCATATTGTGAACGCTTCGTTCTGGAATATGGGAGAGAACTGTTCAGCAAACTCACGACTTATTGTTCAAGAAAACATTAAGGAGGCTTTACTTGAAAAAGTACTTGCTCATCTTAGAGATTGGAAGACTGGTGACCCACTTGACCCTTCAAATTATCTTGGATCTTTGGTGGATGAAGAGCATTTTAAGAAAGTCTGTCGCTATTTGAAACAAGACAACATATTGGTTGGCGGAACGACTGAAAAACCTAACTATGTTCTCCCCACTATTGTCGACCAGGTAGATCCGAACTCCAAGATTGCTCAAGAAGAAATTTTTGGGCCTGTACTCTCTGTGATAACTGTTAAATCATTCGACGAGGCAATTGCAGTTGCAAATAATACTGAGTACGGATTGGCTGCCAGTGTTTTCACTTCGAATGGTAAAAAAGCTATCAGAGCTGCAAGAGCTATAAAGGCAGGAACAGTAACAGTTAACTGTTATGGTGAAGGCGATATGAGTACGCCATTTGGAGGGTACAAACACTCAGGTTTTGGCGGTAGAGATAATTCAATCCATGCGCACGATCAGTACACTGAACTCAAAACAATATGGATTGATCTCTCTGATCGAGCACCAGAAGAATCGGTAGATTAAAAATTAATGAATCAGATTAAGTTACCTAAAAATCCTGGTGATACAGGCTGGAAAGAAATCCTCCCTAAAAGAAAGGTCAACTCAAAGCTTTCTGATCATATCAATGCAGACTACTTGATTATTGGTGGCGGATTTGCTGGCCTATCTGCAGCTAGGCGTTTAAATCAAATCGATAATAAAGCAAAAATTGCTCTGCTCGAAGCCTGTGAAATTGCAGAAGGGCCCGCTGGTAGAAACTCAGGCTTTATGATTGACTTGCCTCACAACTTAGCTTCAGATGATTACGTAGGAAGCCTTGATAAAGATCGTGAACAAACCCTAATTAATCGATCCGCAATTGAATTTGCTAAAAGTGCATCTGAAGAATATGAAATGCCGCCTGAAGCAATTCAACTTGTTGGAAAAACGAACGCAGCCGCAACTCCAAAAGGAATGAATTTCAATACAGAGTATGCGAAGCACCTAGACAAGACAAGTGAAAGTTATAAGGTTCTAGACGCACAAGATATGAAAGACTTGACTGGGATTGATTACTACATGAATGGTCTGTGGACACCAGGTACAGCGATGCTGCAACCTGCTCTTTATATCCAGTCACTAGCAGATGGTGTTTCTAAGAGTACCAATACAACGATTTATGAAAACTCTCCGGTCATTTCTCTTGAAGAGGAAGGAATGCATGATGGACAAAAAGTATGGAAGGCTAAAACTAGTCTTGGATCAATAACAAGTCCAAAAATAATATTAGCAGTCAACGGAATCGTAGAACGCTTTGGGTATTTTCAAAATAGGCTAATGACTATTTTTACATACTCATCCTTAACTAGAGAATTAACTAATGATGAAACCAATACGCTGGGTGGCTCCTCTCAGTGGGGATTAACCTCTGCTGACGCTATGGGCTCATCAGTGAGACGTATTTCTGGAATGGGTGGCAATAGAATTCTAATTCGAAACCGGTGGTCATATAACCCAAGCATGGAAGTCTCAGATTCATTTATGAGTTCAGCTGCCAATAGTCACAACGAATCATTCAAAGCACGCTTTCCTATGCTTAAGAAAGTGTCCATGGAATACTCCTGGGGAGGACGTCTGTGCCTGAGTCTAAATAGTGTATTTGCTCAAGGAGAAGTTGACGAAGGCATTTACTCTGCATGCTGTCAAAATGGCCTAGGAACAGCAAAAGGAACTGCAATAGGCATCATAACTGCAGAAAAAATTACTGGGGCCATTAATAGTCTTGTACCCGACTTTGTTGATGAGGAGGCGCCTAAAAAACTGATGCCAAAACCTTTCATGTGGTTTGGAGTAAACAGCTATATGCGCTGGAAAGAGCTTATGGCAGGAAAAGAAAAATAACTCTATTATTTGTAACTAATTACCGGATTACCCAAAACGTCAAGACGAGGAGTAACACCCAATCCAAATGATTGAGGTGCAGACACAAAACCGTTAACAACATCAAAGTCTCCATCTGCAGTTTTAACAGTCACCATATCTCTACAGTCGAGAATACATCGAAGATATTTTTTTGGGAGTGTCTGACCCAAATGAACAATGGCAGCAAATGCGATATCAGAACCCGTTGTGTCTTGGACACTCATTGTATAGCCAGCCGAAAGACAAATATCTCTTTGTCTTCGGCACTTCGTCAAACCACCGTTTTTTGAAATTTTTAAACCAATACCATCGGCACCATCCTCAACGGCAATTTGTAGAATATCCTCTTCATTTAGAGCAAGTTCATCCCAAATTATTGGAACAGAAGTTCGTCTTCTTAGAGAGAGGTTTTCCCGCCAAGTAGCACATGGCGCTTCCAATACAAAATCCAATCCACTCGGAAGAATATTCAATAACCTCAGTGCAGATTCGACAGTCAGCCCTCCATTCGCATCCACAATAAAGTATTCTTCTTTCTTTCGGTCTGCTAAGCAAGCTTCAATTCTATTTGCATTGTCATGAGGGTCATTCCCAAGCTTAATTGAGTGCCCTCGATACCCCAAATCCCTATGCCTTTGCACTCGTTCTCTCATATCATCTGGTTCACCAGCATAGATTGATGAAATTAAGGGCAGTAGTTCATTGGTATTACCACCTAAGAGATCACAGACAGGCATCTCTACAGACTTTCCAAAAATATCCCAACAGGCAACATCGAGCGGTGTTTTTGCATGATTGTGTCCGGTTAAAGCGTTATCCATTACTTCATTGATTCGGTCTAGGTGCCTAGGATCTTTGCCCAGTAAGCTAGGAGCAATCTCATCAATGCCAGCTCGCACCCCCTTGGCATGAGCAGCAATATAATTCGACCCGAAAGGAGTGCTTTCACCCCAGCCTTCGATACCTGAATCGGTTAAAACTCGAACAATAGTAGCATCAAAAACTGAGTACTCTCTACCACCAGATAATGAATAAACCCCTCCTGAATAGGGAAGATCTAACTGAAAAACATCTATTTGCTTAATTTTCATTAGGGCAAAAGAACCAGCTTACCCACGTACTTTTTTGATGCAAAGTCTTTTTGAGCATTGATAATATTTTTTAAAGGATAGGTCTTTGAAACGAGAGGCTTAATTTCATTTCTTTCGATGTATCCAATCAAATTTTGAAAGACTTCTCGATTCTGAAATGTGCAACCAATTAATACCAGATCTTTTAAGTAAAGTGTCCTAACATCTAGCTCAACAATCGGCCCTGCGATGGCTCCAGCGGTTGCATATCTTCCGCCTTTTTTTAACACATCTAGCAGACAACCCCAGTTTTCTCCAGCCACAAGATCAATAACCACATCCATGGTTTCGTTGTCTATCGAATCCTTTAATTTATCCTCTCGATGAATGACTTCATCTGCGCCTATATCAATGACTGCAACAGACTTAGCTTTGCTAGATATAGCAACTACTTTGGCACCTCGTCTCTTTGCCAGCTGGATAGCGGCTGACCCAACACCACCGGAAGCACCAGTTATGAGGACAGTCTCGCCCTCTTTGACACCTGAGCGCTCCAGTAGGTTTTCTGCTGTTGAGTATGCACAGGGTATGGATGCCAGCTCTGCATCGCTCCAGTTACTTTCAATCTTAAAACTCTCGTCACTAAAGGCGACCATGTATTCTGCAAACGCACCATCACACTCTGAGCCCATCGTCCAGCATTCAAAGGGCCTGTAATCCACAGCATACTGCTGCATCGTTCTAACCAAAACCCTCTCGCCAATTCGCCCAGAATCAACACCCTCTCCAACAGCAACGATTTCACCACAGCAATCTGCGCCCTGAATAATCGGAAATTTTAAAGGCTCACCTGACCAGCTACCGTCATCATCTTTTCCTTGAGAGTCTTCTGCGTTAGTTTCCCCTATAACTGACTTTGAGTACCAAGCCGTTCGGGTGTTAATATCAGTATTGTTAATACCTGCTCCCAATACTTTAATCAGTACTTGGTCAGAACTGGGTTGAGGAACTTGAACATCATCGCTGAATTTAAGCACCTCGTAACCGCCATGGCCAGTTGTCAAAACCGCGCTCATCTTTTTTGGAATAGTGCTCATATTAATTAGAGTAATAGGTCTGATTCAAATGGATAACTTGTCAAAAGCTCATATCCATTATTGGTGATTAAAACTTGTTCCTCAAGTTTCACTCCAGGCCCACCACTAAACCTACCAACATAGGTCTCAACACACATCACCATCCCAGGCTGCAGAACCCCATCAAAACTGTTCTCATTGAGCTCCCAGCTAAAGGGTATTGCGGGAAACTCATCGCACAGACCCACGCCGTGAAAAAGGACTGAGTAGTGACGAAACTCATCTTTCGAGTACTCTTTAGAGTTAAGTGTTAACTCTTTAAAAGTAGTGCCAGGTTTTAATAACTCCATGTTATTTTGAATTTGCTCATAACCCATGGTGTAGATTTCTTTTTGTTCATCTGTCGGCTTCTCTTCACCACACAGCCATGTCCTAGACATATCAGTGCAGTAACCATAAGAACCAACCAAGTCAGTATCAAAACCCATTAACTCACCACTTAGTATGGGGCGAGATGAGCACTCCTGGTACCAAGGGTTTGCTCTAGGCCCTGAGGCGAGCAATCTCGTCTCAATCCATTCTGCACCCCTAGAAACGGCCTCCATTTGAAAGCGGCTCCAAAGATCTTGCTCAGTTATTCCAGGCTTGAAATGATGACGCATCAGCTCCATAGATTTTTCACATGAAAAGATTGAACGCCTCATGGCCATCATTTCGTCATCTGATTTAATGAGCCTAGCGAGCTCCATCACCTCTTCACCATTTGCAAGTTCAAGGCCATGCGACTCAAGCTGATGAACACCCTCAGGCGCGCAATGATCGAGCGCCAACCTCTTGTTTCCTTTGCCATGCTCATTGACTATATCTACAATTTCAGTTGCCCATATCTTCGCTCTCTCTTTACTTTTGTCACCAGCTGTAAAGTACAAATAGGTGACTGCATGCCTGACCTCAGTAATTAATGGGTTATGATTTGAAAGAAATTCATGGGCATCAAACTCAAAAATAATGACAGGCCCCTCAGTCATCACAAGCGCGTAACGAGCAGCGTTATGGGAGGTCCACAAAGACATATTGGTGCTGTCCGTTGCATAGCGAATATTTAAAGGGTCGTAGAGAAGGATGCCTGCACAGTCAAATTCAACGAGTTTTTCTCGAACTCTTTTGAGTCGATACTCCCTAATTTTAGTCATATCTGGGCTGGCTAAACCAGCCTTCAGCCATTCTGACTCAGCAAGCTCTCCAGGGCCGAGTGCGTGTTTATTGAGACTGTAGATATCCTCTTCAACTCTATGATGAGAACCTATTTTTGTCTGGTGTCGTTTAGCTGCTGAAAAACTCATTTAATAATCCACCTGAACCATTACCTCATTTTAGATCCAGACGGATCATAAAGAGGCTCCATAACAATTGATGCCTTCCGAAACTCTCCCAATATCTCTACTTCAAGCTCTGCATTAGAGTCAATTAAATTAACTGGAAGGTAGGTCATCGCAAGAGATTTTTTGACTGAATGACCATAACCACCGGAGGTAATATAGGAAACACATTCGCCATTATGCATCACCGCTTCATCACCACTGACATCAGTTTCAGTATCGATTTGAATTACTGAGAGTTTTTTACTTGGTCCACTCTTTTTCTCAATTAGAGCTGCCTTTTTGCCTATAAAGTCTTTGTCCCAGTCCACGAAGAAATCAAGACCTGACTCCATTATTGTAAAGTCTGGTCTAAAGTCCATGGTCCATGCCCCCCAACTTTTCTCAAGTCGCATAGACATCAATGCTCTGCCGCCAAACCATTTGAGATCCAGGTCGGCTCCTGCCTGCTCTATAGCCTCAAAGAGTTTTAGCTGGTACTGAGGCGCTACATAAATCTCATAACCAAGCTCACCTGTAAATGAAAGTCTTACGCATAATGCAGGCACGCCACCTATAAATGTATCCCTGATATCTCTGAATTTAAATGCCTCTGAACTAACGTTTTCCCGAGTAAGCCTTGATAATAATTCTCCAGAATTTGGACCCGATATTGCAATGCCATGAAAGTCATCTGTCATGTTTTTATAGGCAACATCTTGAACTCCCTCAAGGTGCTTCTCAAACCAGCGAAGGTGCATATTTTGTGCAACGCTTGATCCGAACAAATAATAGGTTTCTTCGTCAATACAGGCTACCGTGAGGTCTCCGTTCAGCTTACCGCTCTCTAAGAGCATGGGAGTTAGATTCACTCTTCCAGGACTTGGAATCCTGCCTGCAAGGACCTTATTCAAAAAAGCCCTAGCACCCGAACCCGTAAACCTATGGTTTGCAAAGCTGGCTACCTCACTTGCTCCAACAGATGATCTCACTGCTTCGACCTCATTAGCGACATACTCATGAGATCTTGACCTATGGAAGGTTGGCTCTTCATAAGCATCCTCTGGTGAGTTGGCAAACCAGAGTGCATTTTCAAGTCCAAAAGTATCCTGCCATACAGCGCCTTTTTGCGTTAATCGATCGTAGATTGAGGTTGTTTTTTGAAGCCTTCCTTTAGGCAAAGTTTCATTAGGGAAAGTCATCACAAAACGGCGCTCATAATTTTCGGATGACTTAATGACGCCCCATTCAGGCGTTGCAAAATCTCCAAATCGGGCAATATCCATCGCCCAAACGTCGACTGATGGCTCTCCTTCAATCATCCATTCGGCCAATGTTTTGCCAACGCCCCCTGCTTGGCAGAAACCTGCCATGACGCCAACAGCTGTCCAGTAGTTTTTCATTCCAGGTACTGGACCAATCATTGGGTTTCCGTCAGGGGAGAAAACGAACGGGCCGTTTATAATGTTCTTGATTCCTGCTGTTCCCAGTGCTGGTATTCTCTCAAAAGCGAGCTCCAATCGATCAGCAATTCGATCCAAGTCTGGCTCGAGCAGGTCATGCCCAAAGGTTTGTGGTGTTCCATCCAAAGACCATGGTGTTGATCTAGGCTCATAAGTGCCAAGCAACATCCCCGTATTTTCCTGACGGGTATAAATATTAGCCTCAAAGTCAATACAACTTGGCAGTCTTTGACCATCCTTTAAGTTAGCAATTTGGTCAATCTCTTCGGTAATTAAGTAGTGATGCTCCATTGGCACAACCGGCAAATGAATTCCGGACATGCGACCAAGCTCTCTAGCCCAAAGACCTCCAGCGTTGACTATATATTCAGCATGTATACTTCCTTTTTCGGTTACAACGTCCCAAGAGCCGTCTGGCCTTTGATTAGTTTCTTCAACGGGAGTATGAGTATAAAACTCTGCCCCATGAACTCGCGCTGATTTAGCATAGGCGTACACAACCCCTGAAGGATCAATGTCTCCATCAGATGGGTCCCAAAGAGCCGCAACATAATGATCAGGGTTAATCAATGGGTGCTTTTCAACTACTTCATCTAAAGACACAAACTCTTGATTCAAGCCCAATGATCTTGCATTAGAACGCTCACGCTTAAGGTAGTCATGCCAATTC
>LUMG01000080.1_pt1 | contig 35421 bp, 36 predicted proteins | sample 729691 | NCBI WGS metagenome assembly LUMG01 (sample SAMN03860269, study PRJNA289734) | marine metagenome | biome: seawater column; feature: ocean; material: water; isolation source: Red Sea water column Station 34 - depth 50m | place: Saudi Arabia: Red Sea | collected 2011-10-15 | depth 50 m
CACCAAAGCCCACTGGAGTATTATATTCTAGACTGACCTTAGTCAGACCGGCCGCTGTCTCTGTGGCAATATAATCAAAGTGTGGTGTTGCACCCCTTACAATTGCACCCAAAGCGATGATTCCATCTGGTTTTTTCTTTTCTGCGACATTCTTCACTGCAAGAGGTAACTCATATGCTCCGGGTACTTTGAAAATCTCAGGATCAGATTGATATCCATTTTTTTCTAAAGTTTGAATTGAACTCTTGATTAAGCTATCAACAATGAGCTCATTGAATTGAGAAGCGACAATGCAGATCTTGATTGATGATTTATCCATTACTCTTTTTATTCCTTGTCAATATATTCTGTTATTTCAAGGTCAAAACCAGATATTGCTTGCATTTTTTTAGGTTCACTCAAAACCCTCATTCTTTTAACACCAATATCTCTCAATATTTGTGAACCTGTGCCATAAGTTCTGAGAACTGATGATTCAGCCTGTGCTTCCTCATCATCAGAATCTTCTGTCTGAATGGCTTTGACCATTTCTATGAAGTCTTTCGGTTGAGATGAATAACAGAGTGCTACCAATATAGACTCTTCTTCTTTTGATAACTGCTTTAAAGCAGATTTCATTGGCCAACCCAGTGATTGATGATCAATTCCAATCGAATCGCGAAGAGAATTCTCAACATGCACCCTAACAAGTGGGCTTGATTGATCAGTGATATCTCCTTTAACCAATGCAAAATGAACATCTCGATTGATATGGTCTTCAAATGTCAGTAGCTTGAATTTCCCAAATTCTGTTTCTACTTCCTGCTCACTGATTCTCTCGATGGATTGCTCATTTGAAACCCGATATCGAATTAGATCAGCTATTGTGCCAATCTTAATATCATGATGCTTTGAGAACTCTATTAAGTCTGGTCTCCTAGCCATTGTCCCATCATCATTGAGAATCTCTACAATCACAGCAGCCGGACTCAATCCTGCAAGCCTAGTAAAGTCACATCCTGCTTCTGTGTGTCCTGCTCTAGTCAAAACCCCACCAGGCTTAGCCATCAGAGGAAAAATATGTCCTGGTTGTTTGATATCTGAAGGTTGAGCACCTGGAGCAGTTGCTACCTTGATGGTTCGAGCCCTATCATGAGCTGATATTCCAGTCGTGACTCCTTCGCTTGCCTCAATTGAAACCGTGAAATTGGTTTCTTCCAAGCCTGTATTCTGAGTTGCCATCAAAGGAAGCCTGAGAAGACTGCATCTTGATTGAGTGAGTGTTAAACAAATCAATCCTCTGCCATATTTGGCCATAAAGTTGATGTCTTCTGGTGTGACCTTATCTGCAGCCATGAGAAGGTCGCCTTCATTCTCTCTTTCTTCATCATCAACAATAATAACCATCTTGCCAATGCGAAGATCGGCAACAATTTCCTCCACCGAGGAAAATTCTAATGCTGACTCTGCTTCAGTCTTTTTTAATGTATCGGTCATTCAGTCAATCCTTCAGATTTTGAACATAGCGTGCCAACATATCATATTCTATGTTCGCTCGAGTACCCTTTTTAAATTCATTGAATGTTGTTTTTTCTAAAGTATGAGGAATGATCATCACCTCAAAGCCAGAATCATTAACCGCATTGACTGTCAAACTCACCCCATTAATTGCTATTGATCCTTTTTTAACAACAAATTTCATGCCCTCTTCACTCAATAAAAAATGAAGTATCCTTGTTTGATCCAATTCCTCTATCTTCTGAACTGTGGATACCTCATCCACATGGCCGAAAACAAAGTGGCCATCAATGCTATCACCTAGCTTAAGCGATTGTTCAATATTAACCACATCCCCTAACTCAAGCTCTCCAATATTGGTACATTTTAGCGTTTCTGTTGAAACATCAACTGAGAAAGAATCTTTATTCAATGATGTGGCAGTCAAGCAAACTCCATTGATTGCAATACTGGCTCCCAGATCTAAATCAACCGGGTTAAATGCAGTGGTTGCAAATTCCATTGTCACGATCGACTCCTTATCTTCCTTGGAAGACAAAATGGCCTGGCCCTGGACTATTCCACTAAACATTCTCTTTCCTCAAAGTTATTTTCATATCAGGTCCAATTGAAGTTAGATCTTTAATGGCAAAAGAATATCGATCCGATAGTTTTTTGATGACTGGTGAATCAAACATATCAATTGCATCGGGGCCAAGTATACATGGGGCCATATAGATTATTAACTCATCAATCAAATTTAACTCAAGAAGAGCTCCATTCATTCTGGGTCCAGCTTCTACGAGGACATTATTGATCTCTATCGATGCAAGATGCTCAAAGAATGCTTCATCGACTCTTTTAGAATGAATCATTGTCTCACCAGGCAATTGAAAGATCTTCTCATTGCCAGTGCACTGCATAGTCGAATCGATCACAACTCTCAGTGGTTGATCATCATCCGAAAAATTATTGATTCTCACATTTAAAGATGGGTCATCTAGGAGAACCGTTTGATTTGAGGTCATCATCGCACAGCTTCTTGCTCTGAGATTCTGAACATCTTCACGAGATTCTGCTGATGTGATCCATTTGCTTTCTCCATTGGAAAGTGCAATTTTTCCATCCAAACTTGATCCGATCTTACTTCTAATAAATGGCCTATTGCGTTTCATCCTTTGAAAGAATCCAATATTTAGCTCACTGGATTCTTCTTCAAGTAACCCATGTGAAACTTCAATGCCTGCTGCACTCAAAATATCAATGCTTTTACCAGAGACTTTGGGATTGGGATCCAAAGAGGAAAAAATTACTTTTGAGACCTTGGCATCAATTAAAGCCTCAATGCATGGAGCAGTTCTACCTTTGTGGGTACATGGCTCAAGAGAAATGAAAACGACTGAACCCTCTGGATTCACTTCGCAATTCTTGAGCGCCATTATTTCAGCATGATCTCCTCCAGTTTTCTTGTGCCACCCCTCTCCAATTATTTTCTCATCTTTTACAATTACACATCCAACTCTGGGATTTGGCTTGCATGTATGTATTCCATTCTTCGCAAGCTCAATGCATCTATACATGTGTTCTTTTTGTTGTAACTGATTCATGATTCATCTTCTTCAGGAAAGATTGAAATTTGAGAGCGACTGTCTGCTGCAGATGGTGTATCTCTCAAAGATTCAATTTCTTTCTCAAATTCCTCAATATCTTGGAATCTTCTATAGACTGATGCGTACCGAACAAAGGCAATCTCATCAATCTCTCTCAATTCAAGCATCACAATTTCCCCCAGGGTTCTCGATTGTATCTCCCTTTCTCCTAATTTTTGAACCTTTCGAATGATTCTTGAGATCAGTTCTTCAATGGATTCGCTGCTGATTGGCCTTTTTTCTGTTGCAACAAGAATTCCCGCTCTCAGTTTTGACTCATTGAAAGGCTCTCTGGATTCATCTCTTTTAATTAATTTTGGTAATACCAACTCAGCAGATTCAAACGTTGTGAACCTCTCGCCGCATGCAATACACTCTCTTCTTCTTCGGGTTTGATATCCATCTCCGGCCAACCTTGAATCAACCACTTTGGTTTCTTGGTGACCACAAAAAGGACAATACATGGAAGTGACTTACTGAAGGTAAACTGGAAAACCCTTACAGAGATCCTTAACTTTATTCTTCACAGAAGAAATATTGCTTTGATTATTGATATCACTTAAAACCTCATGAATCAAATCCACCACATACTCTGCCTCAGAGACACCAAATCCTCTTGTTGTAATGGCCGGTGAACCAATTCTTAGCCCACTGGTTATCATCGGTGACCTTTGTTCATTTGGAACTGAATTTTTATTTAGAGTGATATTTGCCTCTCCCAATACTCTCTCACCATCGGCGCCAGTGATATCTGTATTGCTTAGATCAACCAAAAATAGATGACAATCTGTTCCATCGGATACAATCTGATATCCATGTTCTTGAAACCTTGATGCCATGGCTTTTGCATTCTTTACCACAGCTTCTTGATAAGTCTTGAACTCTGGTTTAAGCGCTTCATTGAATGCATGAGCTTTAGCGGCAATAACGTGCATCAAAGGTCCGCCCTGTGTTCCTGGGAATACTTGCTTATTGATTGCCTTTTGTATGTCTTCATTTTCACGCGCAAGAATGATTCCGCCTCTGGGCCCTCTCAGAGTTTTATGGGTCGTTGAAGTTGTTACATCAGCGATTGGAACTGGATTTGGATAACAACCTCCCGCTATCAGCCCTGAGACATGAGCCATATCTACCATGAAATAAGCACCAATAGAGTCAGCAATATCTCTGAAAACATTCCAGTCGACCAGTCTTGAGTATGCAGAAAAACCAGCGACAATCATTTTTGGACGGTGCGTCTCGGCAAGTTTAGAGACTTGATCATAGTCAATCCTTCCAGTATCAGGATTGATTCCATATGAGAAAAACTCATACATTTGACCAGAAAAGTTAACTTTTGCTCCGTGTGTAAGATGTCCTCCATCTGAAAGGCTCATGCCAAGAATTTTATCTCCATGATCAAGAAGAGACATGCATAATCGGCATCGAAGAGTTGCTTGACTCTCTCAATTGCAAGCACTTCAGCTTCATCAACATGAACGCAGCCACCATAGTATCTTCTACCTGGGTAACCTTCTGCATATTTATTTGTCAGAACCGAGCCTTGGATCTCCATGACCTCCTTAGAGGTATAGTTCTCAGAAGCAATCAGCTCGATATGCTCCTCTTGCCTCTTTTGTTCTGACTCAATTGCAGAAGCAAGTTCTGAATCAAGTTTTGATAATGTTTCTGAAAAAGTCATAATTCCTCACACATAGAATAGAAATTCTACTCACTTCATATAAATAGTTCGATGATTTTTATAAAATAGTTGGCTAACCGATCCAATCTCTTGCATTGACAAAAAATCTAGCCCAAGGTCCATGATCTTTCCAATCATCTGGACACCATGAAAACTGTTCTGTTCTCATTACCCTTTCAGGGTGAGGCATCATGATTGTAGATCGCCCATCCTCGGAACAAAATCCTGCAAAGCCTGACTCTGAACCATTGGGATTGTCTGGATAATTTATAGCTGGTTGGCCAAAATTATCAACATACCTTATGGTCACACCGCTTGCCTCTATCAATGCATTCATATCGCCATCATTTGAATACTGAACGCGTCCTTCTCCGTGTGATGTTGCAATTGGAATCATTGAGCCTTCCATTCCATTCAGAAAAATTGAATTTGATTCTAAAACTTCTACCATATTCAGCCTTGCTTCAAACTGCTCAGACAGGTTTCTGACAAATCTGGGCCAGTGATCTGCACCTGGAATCAGATCTTTCAGCTGAGACATCATCTGGCAACCATTGCATATGCCAAGACTGAATGTTTCCTCCCTATGAAAGAAAGTTTTAAATTGATTTTGTGCATTTTCATTGAATAACACTGACTTTGCCCAGCCACCTCCAGCACCTAAAACATCACCATATGAAAATCCTCCGCATACAACCAAACCAATGTATTCATCCAAATTGACTTGACCATTCAATATGTCAGTCATATGAATATCATATGCATTGAAACCAGCTTTATTGAATGCCACTGCCATCTCAATTTGGCTATTGACCCCTTGATCCCTGAGTATTGCTACTTTTGGACTCGATTTAGTTAGACGTTTATAGTCAATCTGAGTTGGACCAAATTTAATCTTAGGATTTAATCCTGGGTCATTTACATCTAATATTTTTTTAAATCCTTCCTCAGCGGTCTCTGGGTTATCTCTGAGTTTTTGCATTTCATAAGACATTTTTGACCAAGCTTGCCGGAGTGTTTTTAGGTCAAATGAATGGTTAAATTCATTATTCTTAATACTGATTTGCTTATCTTTCACAACTGTTCCGATTGGATATATAGAATTTGATAAAGAAGCTTCATTCAGAATATCTAAAACATCATCTAGATCACCATTTTGAATCTGAATGACGCAACCCAACTCTTCAGAAAATAACAATTTAAGCAACTCTTCTTGATTTGCTGCTTCAAGTGACAAATCAAGGCCCATGTTACCTGCAAACGCCATCTCTGAGACACATGCAAAAAGGCCTCCATCAGATCGATCATGGTATGCCTGAATCAGCATTCTGGATTTTAATTTTGTAATCGCATTGAAAAATTTCTTAAGAACCTCTGGGTTCTCGATATCTGGCGTTTCGCCTAGACTGCGGTTGTAAATTTGAGACAAGCATGAACCACCCATTCGATTTTGCCCTTGTCCGAGATCAATCAACAATAAGATGCTCTCACTTTTATCTTTCAATTGTGGCGTGATGACATTATTCACATCATCGATGGGAGAAAATGCAGAAATAACTAAAGAGAGTGGAGCAGTGTTTTTATATTGTTTTTCTTCGTTTACCCATGATGTTTGCATGGAGAGTGAATCCTTTCCCACAGGGATGGTGATCCCAATTTTGCTACAAAAATCAACTGAAATGGCTTCGACTGTTTCATATAGATCCTGCTTGAGTCTGTCTGTCATGATTGAAGACATCCAATTTGCAGAAAGTTTTATATCTGCAATATCACCAATGGGCGCTGAGAGAATATTTGTGATCGCTTCTCCCACAGCAATCCTTCCTGAAGCTGCGGCGTTATGAACTGCGATTGGGGATCTTTCACCCATTGCCATGGCTTCACCTTGAACACCAAAGTGATCTTTCAATGTAACCGCTACATCACTCACAGGTACTTGCCATGGACCAACAAACTGATCTTGTGAGACCAAACCACCAACTGTTCTGTCTCCGATATGAATCAAAAAAGTTTTATCTGCAACAGTTGGGAACCTTAAAATCTTTAAAGCTGCTTCCTCAATATCAATGCCTTTTAGGCCATCATCAATGATCGATTTTTGCTCTGAAGTAATTTCTAGTTTTGTTTTGGGAGGCTTACCGAAAAGAACATCCATCGGCATATCTATTGGATAATTATCATAAACTTCGTCTTTCAATCTTAAGTTGCCATGTGTTGCAACTTCTCCAACAACAGCATATGGACATCGTTCTCTCTTACAAACCTGATCAAAAACTTCCAAGTCATCGGGGTGAATGGAGAGAACATATCTCTCTTGGGCCTCATTACACCAGATTTCCAAAGGGCTCATTCCAGGCTCAGCATTGTCGATATCTCTCAAGTTTATGTCTGCGGACATTTTGCTGTGATCAGCAACTTCTGGAATGGCATTTGAAAGACCTCCAGCTCCAACATCATGAATGAGTATGATTGGGTTAGCATTGTCTTCTTTATTTTGGACACCCATTGCAAAACAACGAGTAATGACTTCCTGTGCTCTCCTTTCCAATTCGGCATTGTCTCTTTGCACAGATGCAAAATCCAATTCGCTATCGCTGCTACCGGCATTCAAAGATGACGCTGAACCGCCACCCAATCCGATCAACATGGCTGGTCCACCCAAAACGATGATCAAAGAACCGGCATCGATGTCATTTTTTTTGACAGATGAATCTGAAATATTACCCATCCCACCAACAATCATGATGGGCTTATGAAAACCCCAAGAAGTATTCGACTCTTCCTTATTTTCTTCCTCAAAGGTTCTAAAATAACCAAGAATATTGGGTCGACCAAACTCGTTATTGTATGCAGCACCACCAATCGGTCCATCGAGCATAATATCGAGTGCTGATGCAATATGATCGGGTTTACCGATTGTCTTTTCCCAAGATTGAAGATCCCCTGGTATAAATAGGTGCGAAACACTAAAACCAGTTAAACCGGCTTTTGGCATTGCTCCCCTGCCTGTTGCTGCTTCATCTCTGATCTCCCCACCTGAGCCAGTAGCGGCTCCGGGATATGGTGAAATTGCAGTGGGATGATTGTGCGTCTCAACCTTCATCATCGTATGAATCTCATCATGGAATCTTCCGTATTTCTGATCATCGAGATGGGGCAAAAACCAATCTGCTTTATGTCCAGCGATAACAGCAGCATTGTCTTTATAAGCAGATAGAACATTCCTGGAACTGGCCTCATAGGTATTTTTGATCATTTGAAAAAGACTTCTTTCTTTATCAACGCCATCAATGACCCAATCTGCATTGAAGACTTTATGCCTGCAATGTTCTGAATTCGCCTGTGCAAACATCATGAGTTCAGCATCGGTTGGATTTCGATTCAATTTTGTAAATTGTTCCAAAAGGTAATCAATCTCATCATTGTTTAATGCCAATCCCAACTCAATATTTGCAGTCTCCAGAGCCTTCTTGCCATCAGATAATATATCCACATCTGAAAATGGCTGAGGCTCTAGGGAAGAAAAAATTTCTTTTGCTTGCTTAAGATCTGTAATTACGACCTCTGTCATTCGATCATAAAGCATTTCTATTGCTTCTTTGTTTGGTGTTGAATCTTTGTCTTTTAATGCAAGAGTAAAGACGACTCCTCTCTCTATTTTTTCAATAGAAGTAAGTCCACATACTTTTGCGATATCTGTTGCCTTGCTAGACCATGGGGAAGTGGTTCCAAAACGAGGTAAGGTAAAAACTTTAAACCCTTCATCAGTTCCAAAAGGCCAGTCTGGGCCATACTCTAAAATCGAATCTAAGATTCGGTCCTGTTCTTCATCAGGGTCATTCTTTGAATCAATAAGATGGATAAACCTTGCACCCAAATCATCAATATTTTGATCAATACTTTGGAGACGTCTCAGTAATGATTCAAGCTTGAATGGGGAATGCGATGCGGGTCCCTCTTTTACAATCATCCTTCTATATCCAAATTAACTTTTCGATTTATCATCGGGAACAAAAACAGTATTGGGCATTTGTGTCACATTATCTCCTTCTGCTTTACTCACTTTGCTGACTCCTTGCTCATCAACCTCATCGATTCTTAGCACAGAATGCATTGGGACATAAGTTCTCTTGACTCCCTCAAACTCTGTTTTTATTTTTTCTTCTGACGGATCTACAACAAGCGATGTTTTTTCCCCAAAAACGAGTGATTCAATTTCAATAAAGCCAAGAAGATTGCTATTAGAGACTTCTTTTGCATAAAGCTCATAGAGCTTCCCTTGATTGCTAAATGTTATTTTATATAACTTTTTTTTCGAGGGCATTTGTCCGAAATACATGTTGGATAAGAATCCAAATTATACCCTGATTGTAATCTCGTTGAAGAAATATCTTTTCGGTTAGACGTTATTCGTAAAAAAAGATTTAAAATGAGAATGGTTATCACTATCATGGTAAAACTTAAAATTTTAGATGGGCTTATTTGACAAAAAACTAAAAGATCAATTCATTGGCTTTTTTATCATCTTGGTTTTATTTCAAAATCATGAAATACAAGCTGAGATGATCATTGGAACAGGATCTATTGAGCCAGGAGTGGATTTGATTTTTGAAGGGGGAGTCAAAGATGAAATCATGCCAGAAGAATACTATCTCAGTGAAAATGAAACAGATGTTCATATTGAAGTTCTTGCAAACTGGTCAAGTGATGCGCCAAAAGGCTCTCCAGAAGGTGGTCATGTTGCTTACCTGAATATTACTGCGGTATTAATCAATGAAACCACAGGTTCTTCGGATACTCACAAGCTTACCCCTCATGTCAATATGTCTGACAATTTGCACTATGCTAAAAACATCAAGCTGCCTGGAAAAATCGATGAGTCATATACTGTCATCTTTGAAATACGTCCACCAAAGAATGATGAGCTTGGAATGCACTATGACTGGAGATATGCAGTTGATAAAGAACTCATTGTTGCAGAAAGATTTGAGTTTAATAATCTTGATTTTAAAGAAATCGCGATATCAAAAAGACGCTAGATTAAAGAGATTCAGTTTTAATGGGGTCAAATAAAGTTTATGATCCAATAAATGCTTTCACATATTTCCATGAAAAAATCTTTCTTCCTCTTCACTCTTGTTTTTTTATTGGGTTGTTCCGATTCTAAAGATGACTTGAGTCGAGAAATTGATACAGTCATCCTTGATGATCTGATTCAGCACAGCAATGAATTTGATAAGCGAGTTTACTCTTTTGACAATGGCCTTCATCTGGCTGTTGGTTATGGTATCGCGAATTCGATCATGGTCGAGGGTATCGATGGAAATATCATCATTGACGCATCTGATAGTGTTGCTGAAGCAGAGGAAGTGTATTCACACTTCAGTAAAATCAACTCAAATCCAATAAAGGCAATCATTTATACACACAATCATGGTGACCATACTTTTGGTGCTGCCTATTACTATAATCTTGATGAAGAGAAACCCATGGTCATCGCTCATGAGTCGACAAGCGAGTATGTTGAAAGAATCATGGGAATTTTAAATCCAATTATCTCAAAAAGAAGCTCGAGGATGTTCGGTACGGAACTGCCTTCAGGTGATGTCATTAATGTTGGAATTGGACCATATCTGGGAGTCTCACAAAGTCCAATTGGTTATATAAAACCAAATATTACTTTCACCGATGAACTAAAAATCAATATTGCTGGTGTCGACATCGAACTCTATCATGCGCCAGGTGAAACCAATGACCAATTATTCGTCTGGTTACCAAAACACAAAGCTCTGATGCCTGGTGACAATATCTATAGAACCTTTCCAAACCTATACACCATTCGTGGCACACCTCACAGAGATGTTAAAAGTTGGGTTAAAAGCCTTGATCACATGCGTTCACTCAAACCTGATTATCTATTGCCAAGTCATACGAAACCACTCGAGGGTGAAGAGGTATTGGAAACGCTCACAATCTACAGGGATGCCATACAGTTTGTTCATGACCAAACGATCAGGCTTATGAATAAGGGTCATTCTCCAGATGAAATATCACATATGATTCAATTGCCACCGGAAGTCTCTTCATCGCCATTTGTAAGAGAGTTTTATGGGACTGTTCGTTGGTCCGTAAAAAGTATATTTAATGGTTACCTTGGATGGTTTGATGGAAATGTTTCTAATCTTGACCCATTGCCATCTGAAGATTATGCAAGAAGACTTGCTATCCTCTCAGGGGGCGAAGAAAAACTTTTTGAAGCACTGCAAAAAGCTGTCGAAAGTGAAGATATGCAGTGGGCATTGCAATTAAGTGATAACTTACTGGCATTGAATTATAAAATTGATTCCACAAAAAAATTAAGGCAAGAAGCCATACAATATATTGGAGATCGTGCACTCAATCCCAATAAGAGAAACTACTTTTTGAGCTCTGCCAATGAATTGAATGCCAATTATCAGGCAGAGCCGTTGCTTCCACAAACCAGTGAATTATTAAGTGAGATTTCTATAGATATGTTTTTTGATATTCTCTCTGTAAGGTTGAATCCAGAGAAAGCAAAAGGGATCAAGCAAAGGGTGTGTTTTGAATTCGATTCTGGAAATATCAAAACAATAACTTTGAGAAATCAAATTGCAGAAGTCTCATCTGAAAAGACAAATTGCGATATCCTTGTGAAAACAAGCGAACAAATTTTAAAAGAAGCGCTTGCTGGAGTTAGAAATCCAATTATGACTGTGGCTTCTGGTGATATTGATACTGGTGGGCAAAGGACAAATTTCCTGAATTTTCTGTCTAAATTTGCAGAATAAATTCGTTCTATCTTTTTGATTGAAAGAAGCCCTGAATCAAATCCTTGCATTCATTCTCCATCACTCCTCCAATTACATTGATTTTATGATTCAACTTAGGAGAGTTAGAGAGATCAAATGCAGACCCAGCGGCACCTGATCGTGGATCAAATGCACCAAAAATCAATGTTTCAATGCGTGCTTGAATCATCGCTCCCATGCACATCACACAAGGCTCTAAAGTAACAACCAAAGTTCCACCAATCCTATGATTCTTTCTTATTTCCGAGGCCTTTCTCAAGACCATAATTTCTGCATGGCCAGATGGATCATGATTAGAAATAGTGACATTACCCGATTCTGCGATGATTTGATTATCATGAAGATAGATAGCGCCAACTGGTACTTCTCCATTTGACTCACTTTTAATTGCCTGATCATAGGCAAGCTTCATGAGCGATTTTGCGTCTGTCTTCAAATCTATTGGAAAACTTTAATCCATGGTTTCAATGTTAAGCTGACCTTCAAGGCCTGCTGCCCGATGTTTCTCAGATTCTCTGTAATCTTTATCTGAAATCATCTTTAGCATTGCCTTTTTATTTGGATATTCTGCAATGGCAACCATATCCCATAACTCCTCAGCCTCACCGATTAAAAGTCTGCTGACTTTACCTGAAAAAATGATACTCCCTCCCACTTTTGGTAAGTGAATCGTACTCACCTCATGGGCATAGATTCTATATGCTTCCTCTCCAGTCAGATCAGTCTCTCTTCCATCCTCATAAGATGCTTTCTTCTTGAACTTCAATAAGTTCACCATTTTGATAGTCGACTTGGTATCACCCACAAGAAAGCCGGCCATGGCCAAAGCATTTGGTCTGAGTTTATTTTTAACTTTCATAGAAAACTCAATCTCTAGTAAAGCAAACCATCCTTAATGACAACATCAACATTTTCTAATACTGAGATGTCTTCAATGGGATTTCCTTTGACTGCAATTAAATCTGCAAGCTTTCCTGATTCAATTGAACCAAGCTTATCTTCAATTCGAAGTAGTTTAGCCGTTTCCATGGTTGCTGATTGAATGGCTTTCATTGCTGGCATTCCATTTTCAACCATATAGACAAATTCTTTCCAATTGGTGCCATGCTTTTGAACTCCTGCATCTGTCCCAAATGCAATTTTCACTCCTTTTTCATAAGCTTTTCTGAAAGTGTCGCTGATTTGTGGGCCAACACTTGCAGCCTTTGGTCTCACAATTTCAGGAAAAAAGTTATCTATCTTTGATTTCTCTGCTACGAATTCACCCGCTGAAATAGTTGGAACATAGTAAGTCCCATTTTCAATCATCAGATCCATGGCTTCAAGATCCATAAATGTGCCATGCTCGATTGAATCCACACCCGCTTTGATTGCTCTTTTCATCCCTTCAGCACCATGTGCATGAACTGCAACCCACATTCCGTAATCTTTTGCAGCACTCACAACAGCATCGACTTCCTCTTGAGTAAATTGAGGGTTTTGACCTGATTTTGCTACACTCAAAACACCTCCCGTTACCGTTATCTTGATCCCATCTGCACCATCTTTATATCGCTGTCTTACAGCCGCATAAACCTCATATGGTCCGTTGACAACTCCTTGCTCAGGCACTGGATAGTCGTAATCATCTACAGCTTTACCATTAGTGGGATCTGCATGACCGCCTGTAGTCGCAATGGTTTTTCCTGCAGCAAATATCCTTGGACCGGCCAATTTGCCTGAATTGATCGCGTCCCTGAGACTGATAGCAACCAAACCACTATCGCCAACCTGTCTGACTGTAGTAAAGCCAGATTTGAATGTTACATATGCATGTTGTGTTGCAAGTATGGCCTGCATTTCACGTTCAACTTTTATAGGGGCCTGTGCTTTTGATTGATACTCCTGACCAAAATGGACGTGCATATCCATTAACCCCGGTAATACTGTGTGATCTCTTAAATCAATGTAGTCTTCAAAATCATTAGAGGATATGAAGCCCTTTTTTATATCTGAAATTATATTCCCATCGATTACGATACTAATTCTTGATTGCACCTGATCAGATTTACCATCAATAAGTTTTCCCGCGTGAATCAAAGTTTTCGAATTAACATCCATGTGTGCAAATAGGAACACACATGAAAACACGAACCATTTGAGTTTCCTTATTGAATTCATTCTTCTCCCTCCAACAATTTTTTACAAACAAGTGATTGGAGTATGAACTTCATACTCCAATCTCTAATATAAGATATTAACCCTGAAAAAGGGATTTTGCCTAATCTAAAGGCTCAGTCACTTCAAGAGGAACCATGACATGGACAAACTCTGTGCCTTCCCACATGACGTAAGGTCCACCAGCATAAGGATCCGTTGGTAAATCTTTGAGCAGTTCTTGAGGCAGTAAAAGCATCAAGTGTGGACCTTCAGCTACCCGTACCCCTTTGCTCTGATCTGTATTGAACGGTTCATTGTTATCTACAGGTACATCCCCAACCAACATATATGACATTCCGAATGTTGCTTGATTGGGATCATATTCATACGAGAGACCCATTGTGCCTTTCATATATTCTTGCAGCCATTTCTGCCAAGCAGGATCAACACACATTGGATTCACATTTTCATTTGGTGGTGTCCCAGGCATACAAACCCAACCATTCGAGCCTTGTTTTAGAAGCGTTCCATCGTGAGATATTATTGTTGCATCACCACTTACATTTTCTGGTCCAGCTGACATGGCAATCTGCATGATTTGTTCTTTTGTATACCTTTCATGAGTATGTCCTTCGTGTGTATAGACATCCATGGATAAAGCAAAAACAAACAATGAAATTAGTATTTTAATTTTCATTCATTTTTCTCCAATTAATAATAATCCTCATAGTGATATGAAACTAATCTTTGGGATAAAAAAAATCAAATAAAATTTTTTAAAGTATCTAAATCTCGATTTGACCATCAAAAAATAAAGAGGTATGACCTCCTATTTTAATCCTGTCAGTTGAAACTTCACAGAACAATTCCCCACCTCTTTCTGATAGCTGTCTTGCTTTGATTTTATTTCTTCCAAGTACGTCTGACCAATAAGGGATAATAAGAGTATGAGCAGAGCCAGTTACAGGGTCCTCATTAACTCCGTATTTAGGATAAAAGCAACGAGATACAATATTACCCTCAGAATCTTTTGAACTGGCGATAGCTCCCCTAGAATCGAGTTTACTTATCTCTTCATAATTTGCATTTATTGACTTAATTTTCTCCTCTTTATCAAAAATAAACAGGTAATCATCTGTACCCCTCATGACTGTATCTGGAGCATAGCCAAATAAAGTCTCTGAAAAACGTTGTTCCAATACATGTGGTTTATCTTTTGGGAAATCTAGAAAAATTAGATCTCCATCTTTCCGTGCTTTAAGCAAACCTCTCTTTGATTCAAAGACAATTTCTTCAGAATCCATAGATTTCAATTCATCAAACAAAACTCTTGCAGATGCAAGAGTCGCATGACCACACAAGTCAACCTCCCTTTTTGGTGAAAACCAGCGGATACCGATTGGGTCATTCGATAAATTTAAGAATGCGGTCTCTGATAAGTTATTTTCAGCCGCAATAGAAAGCATGAGTTCATCTGAAAGCCATTCATCTAACAAACATACAGCAGCAGGGTTGCCTGAGAATAGCTCGCTGGTAAATGCATCTACTTGAAACATTTTAATCTTCATAATAGTAGTGGTCGATTATGAGATAGGAGAAGAGTGATGTACTTTTATTTTCAGAGTATCACCCACATTAATCAGCAAGAATGTAAAAGCCACCTTGGTCATTTCGTCTGCATCGATGGGCTTAAAATTTAAGGTGCCCATGGCAACAATTGAACCATCCTCTTCGATGGTATTTAACTCTTCTAATGTTATTTCTTCCCATGGTTTCAAAGCAAACCCATTATCCTCAGCAATATCACCCTTAATAAAATATGACAAAGCTAAATCTTTTGAATTCCTGAATATCACTTCTTTGGTGAATGTGGGCTTAAATAAGACATCACCGTTATCAAAGGCATAATGAGATGAAATAAATTTTTCAGCACATTTTTGATAATCGCCCCCTTCAAGATAAACTCTTCCTATTTCTATCACGCCATCTTTCCAAGAAGTTAAAAAAAATTTTATTTGATCTAAGGTCATTGAGAATCGCTTCCTTTTTTATAGCTATTATATGCTTTCAGAATTATTTTTCTTGTATCTGCTGGATCTATCACTGCATCAATTTCAAGATGTGCAGCCGCTTCAATTGCTTTTCCTTTTTCATAAGCAGATGCAACCAATTGATCAAATAAAATTTCACGCTCTTTTGGATCCTCAACCGCATCCAGCTCATTTTTGAATCCAAGCTGAACAGCGCCTTCTAATCCCATTCCTCCAAATTCACCCGTTGGCCATGAGGCAGAGTATATTGGCTCATGAAAACTACCACCCACCATTGCCATTGCTCCCAATCCATATGCCTTTCTGAGGTAAATAGCCACTAAGGGCACTGATAGTTTTGCTCCTGTTTTGAAGAGTTTACTCATCCTGATTACTGCAGATTCTTCTTCACTCTCAGGGCCCACCATGAATCCTGGTGTGTCAACTAAAGAAACGATTGGAATATTGTGCTCATTACACAATGTCAAAAATTCCGATGACTTCTCTGCTGAACTTGCATCAATTGCACCACCCAACTGCTGACAATCGCTTGCCAATAGTGCAAAAGGCTTTCCTTCTAATCTAAAAAATCCAGTCACGACACTTCTACCAAAATTTCTTCTTAGTTCTAGGAAGGATCCTTGATCGCAAATAACCTCTATGATGTCTCTAATTGGGTAACCCCATTTTCTGTCTTCTGGGATTGCTTCTCTTAGTGAATTTTGCTCACTTAATTCAAATGACTCCTCTTCGCCTTGAAAATAACTCAACAATTTCTTTGCAATATCAGTTGCTTCCTTTTCATCTTTTGCTAAATAATCGATGGCACCATTCATTTCATGCATTTTAGAAGGTCCGATATCAGTGGGATCATATTTACCTAGACCGCCTCCCTCGATCATTGCGGGACCGGCCATTCCAATCCAAGATTTTTCAGTGGCTATCCTAAAGTCAGCGGTACCGAATAATGCGGCATTGCCAGCAAAGCAATATCCATTATTGACTGCAATTCTTAATGAGGAACCTGTTAGGCTTGCCCATCTAGAAAATGTGGGTACATTCAATCCTGCAATCTGTGTCTTGACATCGACATCACCCGGTCTTCCACCTCCACCTTCAGTGTAAATGACCACAGGCAAACTATATTTTTTTGCTTTGTCAATGATTCGATCGAGTTTGTGATGATGAAAGTAACCTTGTGTTCCAGCGAGAACGGAATAATCATAAATGATGGCTACTGCGTGAGAGTTTTCTTTACCAATCTGATTTGAATTGATTTCACAGAAACCAGTGATTACACCATCAGCTGATGTCTCTATTTGCAGAGCATCGTATTCCTTTCTTGATCTTTGAGCCGCAACTGCGAATGCTCCAAACTCAATGAAACTGTCCTCATCAATTAAATGCTTAAGATTTTCCCTTGCAGTCCTATTTCCAGATTCATGCCTCTTTAATGCAGCTTCTTGCCGATGTTCATCGCTCAACTTCTCAAGTCGAGATAAGAAAATATTAAATTCTTTGTTTTCACTCATAGGCATTTGATTAAGAGTGAGTCATCTTACAATTATGTATTCATGGATGTAAATTGTTAAAAAATTTGAAACACAAATATAAAAAAACACGAATAACCAAAAGCATTCAAAAAATTAACGCTTAACATGAAATCAATACACTGGTTTAGAAACGACTTACGATTAGCTGACAATCCAGCTCTGAGTGCTGCATCAGGTAACGATGTATTACCAATTTTTATTCTAGATCCAAAGGATTCAGAGAATATGGGTCAGGCATCGAAACTATGGCTTCATCATTCTCTTAATAAACTCAATGAATCTCTTGATGGTAAATTACAATTCATTCATGGCGATACGATTGATGAGATCAGAAAGCTGATCAATTCTGAAAAAATAGATGCCATATACTGGAACAAGATATTCGAGCCCGAACAAGAATTAAAAGATCGTGACCTCATAAACTCACTTCAGATCGATTGTCAGATATTCAATGGGTCACTCTTATGGAAACCAGAATCAATTCTCAAAGACGATGGAACACCATATAAAGTATTTACTCCTTTCTATAGAAAAGGATGTGTGAAATTCGGAGAAACACCAAGAGAACCTTTGCCCAAAGCCAAACTGAACTTTATCCATGCCAATAAAAATTCATCACTTGATGAACTTAATCTCCTGCCACTTCATCCATGGAAAAAGAAAATTGAATCAAAATGGGATATGGGGATCATTTTTGCAGTGAGTTGGGCTGGAGAGAGTTTTCTCATTATTTAATTCACCATTTCTCATTCATGCTGGAAGAAAATCTAAACAGTAACTTTGATGCATTCCCTTGGGAGAATAATACCCAACTCATTGAATCTTGGAAGCGAGGTGAAACTGGGTACCCAATTGTTGATGCTGGAATGAAAGAGTTATGGGAAACCGGTTATATGCACAATAGGGTGAGAATGATTGTTGGATCATTTCTCGTCAAAAATCTGCTGACTCATTGGAGCTATGGAAGAGATTGGTTCAATGATTGCTTGGTTGATGCTGATCTAGCCAATAATACTGCGAGCTGGCAATGGGTCGCTGGAACTGGAGCCGATGCAGCACCCTACTTCAGGATTTTTAACCCAGTAAAACAGGGTCAAGATTTTGACAAAGATGGTGAATACACGAAAAAATATTTGCCTCAACTTTCTAATATGCCAGATAAATATTTATTCAATCCTTGGGAAGCACCTAGAGAAATACTGGATGACGCTGGCATCAAGCTAGGTGAGAACTATCCTCATCCAATTGTTGAACTGAAGTCGTCAAGAGAGAATGCATTGGCATCATTTGCTCAAATAAAGAAGAAAAAATGAGAAATCTCTGCGTAATCCTTGCAGATCAACTCAATCAAGAAATCTCATCATTGAATGATTTTGATAAAGATATTGATGAAGTATTGATCTGTGAATTGAAAAAAAACTTCATTGACATCAATCACCATAAAAAGAAAATCGTCTATCAAATATCCAGCATGAGGCATTTTGGTAAAGAGCTGGATGCTCAGGGTTTCAAAACAAACTATCTCAAACTAGATGATCCAAAAAATCAAAATAGTTATTCATCAGAAATTTCAAAGCTCGTTCAAAAGAAAGACATTGATCGCGTCATTGTTACTGAGTCATCGACTCATACAGAGATGAAGTCAATACAGGGGTGGCAAAAAATCATAGGAAGAAAAGTTGAGATCAGAAAAAATAATCTATTCATCTGTGATACCGATGAATTTGAGTCTTGGGCAAAAGGAAGAAAAGAGTTGAGGCTTGAGTTCTTTTATCGGATGTTGAGAAAAAAACATGATGTTTTAATGGATGGCAATCAACCCGAAGGTGGTGCTTGGAATTTTGATAAAAAAAATAGAAAGCCTTTAGCAAAAAATACTTCGGTCCCAGAAAAATATGCTTGCGTTATTGATGATGAGACTCAAGGTGTAATCAACCTAGTCAATGATGAATTCTCAGATCACTTTGGAAGTACTGATGACTTTATATTCGCTGTTACAAGAAATGAGGCACTTGAAGCTTTGCATCGATTCATTGAAGAGAGGTTGATTTGCTTTGGTGATTATCAGGATGCAATGATTGCAGAGGATCCATGGTTATTTCATAGTCATCTGAGCATGTACCTCAATAATGGCTTACTCAAGCCCAAAGAATGCATTGATCTTGCAGAAAAGGCATTTTATGAATCAAAAGTGCCGATAAACTCTGTAGAAGGTTTCATCAGGCAAATACTTGGCTGGAGAGAATATGTTAGAGGCCTTTATTGGCTGAAAATGCCGAATTATCGAATTCTGAATGAGCTTGCTGCTGAAGTTTCTCTGCCCTCCTTTTATTGGGATGCAGAAACAAAGATGAATTGCTTGAAAACGAGTATTGAGAATACAAGAGATAATGCATACTCACATCACATTCAGAGATTAATGGTCCTGGGTAATTTTGCTCTCATCGCAGGCATCAAGCCAAAAGAAGTAAATGAATGGTTTCTATCAGTATATGCAGATGCATATGAATGGGTTGAACTACCTAATGTTTCAGGAATGGCATTATTTGCAGATGGAGGAATCATGGCATCAAAGCCTTATGCATCCTCCGGTGCTTATATCAATAGGATGTCCAATTACTGTAAAGATTGTCACTATGATGTGAAAGAAAAAATTGGGAAGAAGGCATGTCCCTTTAATTACCTATACTGGAACTTCCTAGATAGGAATAGAGAAAAACTGTCTTCGAATCCACGACTAGGGCTTGCTTATAGAAACTTGAACAATATGTCTGAGGATCAATTGAGTGCTGTAAATGAGAGTGCTCAGATTTTTTTTAGTGTGCTGAATCATGAAAAAATCTGATCTGCCCTCAAAAGTCTGCCCGGTCTGTAAAAGATCATTTAATTGGAGGAAAAAGTGGAAATCAGTCTGGGACGAAGTGAAATACTGCTCCAAGAGGTGTCGTACAATAAAAAAGCCTTGTTAGGATAGAATTCTAAGATACTTTTTCACCAGCAACTGCTGCTCTTTGGAGTCTCCTTGTTTGAGGGTAATAATCTGCAACAGCATAGTGTGAAGTGCATCGATTATCCCAGACAGCTATTGTTCCTGGCTCCCATTTCAACCTTACGCAAAACTCAGGCTTCTCAATAACACTATACAAGAAACTCAGTAATGCTTGGCTCTCATCTTCCTCTAAGCCTTCTACTGATTCTGTAAAAAACTTATTTACAAAAAGACATTTCCTGCCTGTATGTGGATGAGTTCTTACAAGCGGATGTGATACTGGAGGAAAGTCCTTCTGGAATTCTAATTTCTTTTCTTGACCATGCTCCCATTTAGAAAAGATCGGTTCATAGTAGTAGAGAAGACTGTGCTTACATTTTAGTGAAGCTAGAAATTCTTTCATAGAATCAGACAATGACTCGTAGGCCGTTTCATTGCAGGACCAAATGGTATCCCCTCCTTTATCTGGAATGATTACGCCTTCTAGAAAGAAAAGAGCAGGAGGCTCCTCTAATCCTGTCATATCTTGGTGAAATGTATTCAGATAAGGAGGTTTTTCGCTGTTCGTTTCTATGACCAAAAGGTCTTGGTATTTCTCAGATAGTGCGGGTTGAACAAAAGGAGGTCCAAATCGTTTAGCAAGATTTGTTAACTCTTCCCCCTCGAGATTCTGATTTCTGAAGAAAAGGACCTTGTATTCATCAATCGCATCTTGGATCCCTTTAACAGAACCTCTGCTGGATAGTGATATGAGGTCGACATCACTGACCTCAGCACCTAAAACATTCAATGGTTTAATGTCCATCATTCCCTTCTAAAGATTTAAGATATTATCCTCGTCGAGATAAAAAGAATCAATCTTTTGAAACCATATCCTTTATCCAGAATGGTACATAAAGCAGATAAAAAATCACTATCGCTATTGGAACCACAATAGTCATATGAAATGGAGGATCAGGAAAGAAGTTCATCAATGAATCAGCCTCAGGTTTATCCATCAGATACCAGAAATTTGCACCGAGCAATAGATTGATGAAATAGATAAATACCATGAGCATGACACTCACTCCAATGACTTTGTGCACATCCTTAAGGAAGGGTCGTTCGCCGAGTGTAATTACTGCATAAAATACTCCAAGCAAAATCAATGTGTGAGCCCAAAAGAAAGGGAAGAAAACTGGGTTTGGAAAAGCAAAATCAACATCAGGGGTCAATAGAGCCATTGTTGCCCCCCCTAAACCCCAAAAGTAAGCACAATTAAAATATATCTTTTCTCTTGAAATCAAATAATAGGCAATGGATAACGCCGATAGATCGCACATGTGCAAAGGGAACGCTTCTTGCCAATTAAGATTGAATGAAAAGGTATTCAGCACCTGCTCAAATGTATGTGCTAAAAGCAATACAGACAGTGAAACTCCTATTATCTTCTTTGTCTCTGATGATTTCTTTTTGAAATATACAGGTATAAAGAAAATTAAAGCAAAACAGAAAACTAGAGTGACAAGGTGCTGTATCCCAAAGAGTTGAAAAGGCTCTTGATGCATTGCTTTATTATTCCTCTATCTGTGTTTAATTTGAGACAATCTCAATACTCATCATCAGAATACAAAATAACAGAAAAATGTACACATCGATTTAGAAAATTTGAGATTCTTGAATCTTCACAATTCTTTCATATATGGAACTCAAAAAAATATATAATTTCATCAGAGAAATTTGCAGCAAGTAGCTAAACAGTCTCTCTGAGTAACCCAATTATCAAATCTTCAATCCAAAATGTTTTTGGAAGAGAACTATAGTTGGTAATTCAACCCCTAAAAATCCCTAATTAAGGAGTAAAAAAATGAAACATTTCATTAAATTGAATCTTGTAGCTATTCTGTTGCTGCCAACATTCGTTTCTGCAGAAAATTGGTCGTCAATAGAGTCAGATACAGCTATTTACGGAAGAGTAGTGAAAGTAAAAAATACAACCTCTACTGATACCTGTAAAAAGCTAGCTGATAAATATGGTGCAGTTGCCTACAGCATTGATGCAAAAAAAGGCAAATGCAGTGTGCTTAAATCAGTGAGATCAACTACCAATAAAGATGGATTTACATCGCAACGCAAAGTGAGCAACTAATCATCTTCATATAGATCATAAAAAACCCTCCTTATGGAGGGTTTTTTTATGCATGTGTCATGGATGTAATTTTCTTATAAACTTCTATCTTATGAGTATTTATTTGGTAATAAGGATTACCCATTAAGTTGAATATAAAACTAAAGAAATATCTATCTAATGCTGGTTACTGCTCCCGCAGGAAGGCAGATCAATTCATTCAGGATAACTCAATACAAATCAATGCAAATGAGGCATCCCATGATTCCATTCTTCAACACGGTGATGTGATCACAATCAATATGAAGAAAAGCGTTGTAAATCTAAAAACCAAGACAGAGATATTGATCTATCATAAACCCGTAGGAGAAATTTGCTCTTCAATTGGTACCAAAAAAAATACAAGTGTCTACGAATCACTGCCTCCAAGAAATGAAGGCAAATGGATTATGGTTGGAAGATTGGATGTCAATACATCAGGGTTACTTATTTTTTCAAATAATGGTGATTTGGTGCAAAAGCTTTCACACCCAAGCTCCATGATTGAAAGAAATTACCTATGTAGGATCTTTGGTAACCCAACCAAATCTCAAATCAATAATCTATTGAATGGAGTTGAGGTTGATGGAAAAAGATCAAGTTTTGATAAATTGATTTCAATTAATAAAAAATCAAATGCACAAAATACTTGGTATAGAGCAACCCTTCACTCTGGAAGAAATAGAGAAGTCAGAAAACTCTGGGAGTCACAATCACTTCAAGTCAGCAGATTGATACGTATTGGTTTTGGACCAATTAAACTTCCAGAAAATCTTGGATCAGGCCAATATAAGACCCTTGATAAAAATGAGATAAAAAAAGTGATGAAAACAGTTGGTCTAGAAGATTAGGCCTTTGAGACTGATTCAAGTATTTCCTCAGCTAGGTGATTATTATGATTCATGACAATGACTTGTGACCTAAAAAGCGCCAAAAGCTCCACAATGAGTATAAAAATAATCAGCAATGTTCCAACGAATACATATTGTGTAAATATGATCAGCCCAATTCCGGATGCAAGGATGATTAAGTTAATCGCCCCTCTTAAAAACTTACCGAGATAAAAATGATGGAGTCCGGCTACTAGAAGGTAATTCAACACTGCATATGTATCATGATCCTTTAGTGCGGGCTCCAACAATGAATAGTAATGCTTTCTTTGCTCATCACTCAGATTGCTTACTTTCTCTTTCAAATGTTGGTTTTGATACTCAACCAACTCTTTATTCAGTTTTAATCCTTCAAACATTTTCTTTTTCAATAACTGAGGCTTGTTTATCTTCCAAGTGTCACTATCACAGTTTCTCTATTCCAAAATAGCAAAAATCTTCTGTTCTCAATTACTTGAAACACAACTTGCCATCCATCTGCTGCTTCTCTATTCAGAGTGACTTCTAACTTTTCCAATGGCAGTCCAGAACTTCCTAAGAAAACAGTCCCTAAACCACCTTCCATGACATGTATAACTTTGTATTCTTTATAAGCCATCACTCTCTCCAATCAGATAGATTTTTGTTAATATTAACAGATGTTATCCACGCCTGACATCATTGATCAATATCCAGATCTAGAAACATTGATCGAATTTAAACATTTTGGTGGAACAAGGTCATTTCATGGAGAAATTCAGACCATTCAATGCCATGAAGACAATAGCTTTGTAAAGAAAGAATTGAGCAAGATGTCTGACTCTGGCGTCCTAGTTGTCGACGGAAATGCTTCGAAGAATTGTGCACTCTTGGGAGATCTATTGGCTCAGATGGCCAAAGACAATGGATGGTCAGGAATCATCATAAATGGTTTGGTAAGAGACATTGAGATACTCAAAGATATCGATATTGGTGTTATGGCGCTTGGTTCATGTCCTAGAAAAAGTGAGAAAAAAAATATTGGGGAAAGAAATCTAGAAATTCACATCAATGGTATTTCCATCAAACCTGGGAATTGGTGTTATGCAGATGAAAATGGGATTCTGATTTCGAAAGAAAAGCTTGATATCTAATCAAGAACCAGAAATCTTGTCTTTCAACTGGTAAGGCAAATATGTCAAATAAAAAGCGAAAATAGCAGCTGGTATTAATCCAAGTATGTGAAAAGGTGCTGAAGGAAAGAGATTGATAATCGTATCACCATTGGGCTTATCTTTTAGATACCAAAAATTAGCGCCCTCTCCCAACAAATGATTCAAAATAAAGATAATCGCAGTCATTGCCAATGTAACCTTGACGACGAAAATAAAGTCTGCAAATTGAGGTCTTTCTTTTAAAACAAAAACAGGCATGCCCACACCGAGAAGGATCAAACCATGCCCGTAGTAAAAATTAATGTACTCTGGATCTGGATAGCCATAAGTCAATGCCGGCGTTAGCAGAGCCATACTTGCGGGTATGGTTCCCCAAAAAAGTGCACAATGAAAGAGTCTTCTATCATATCCCAAGAGATAAAGACCAATTGCAAGTTTTGAGAAATCACACATATGAAGAGGAATGATCTCCTGCCAGGATAGATCAAAACTAACTGCATGGAGAAACTGCATAAAATAATGCGTAATCAGTAAGACACCTATTGAAACTTCTGCATTCTTTTTTATTTCATTTGATTGATTACTGACCCAAAATAAGATCGCCGCAATGATCAAATAGGTAAGGATAATAGTAACTATATGTGGACCGCTGAATAATGAAAAAGCTTGCATGATATGACCTAATTTATAATCAAAACCCCAATATGTGAAATGATAACAACAGTTGAAAGGATCAATCTCATTTGTTGGTAATACATTTCGTGATCAAAAGTTTTCAACTCATACAAATAAGCAATAAAGAATGATGAAAGAAGAGCGAGAATGAGGGAATCTTCTTGATTGAAAACAAAGGAAAAGATAGCTGCAACAAAAAGAGGCAGAAAAAACAAAAGTATGGGGTAAGTTGGCTCTTTATTGCTCTTTATGCTCAATGACCAAAAGCTGCCTGTAAGAAAAATATAAATCAACAAGCTGTATAAAAAAAACCATTCAAAAATATTCTTGCCATTCCCTTCATTGAGCAGCATCAATAATGGAAGAAAAATAAATGGAAGCAAACCGGAATATCCCAATAACTGAATCTTCTGCTTATTAGACATAAAATAATTAAAAAATATCAATGGATGGATATGGAACTTCATTGACAAGATTATTTTTCATAGAAACATGAAAAGCATTCTTGTTTTCTGAAAAAACGATCGACCGATACGCATCTTCATTGATCAAGTGCAATGCACATCCACCGTCTATTGCAATACAACTATCTATTTCTTGGTCTTTGATCAACTTATGAACAGTTGGTCTTCTTTCTGGCTCTTCATCATAATGGGGGCAACACACGTCATTTACAAAACCAAGACAACTCATGATTTTTAATTCTTCTGCCCAAGAATCAGTAATTCCAGATTCAAACCAACAAATAGCGCCTGCACTCACTCCACACATAATGGTGCCTTTCTGATAAGCAATTTTAAGTAACTTATCTAATTTCCAATCTTTCCAAACAGCTAACATGCTCTTTGTGTTACCGCCCCCAACAAAAATGATGTCCTGATTTAAGATCAGGCTTTCTAAATCTGGAGTTCTTTTAAAGAAATCCAGATGAACTGGATCACAATCAAACATCGAGAATGTTGAGTAATAACTCTCTTTGTATCCTTCATCATCCCCAGTTGCTGTTGGAATAAAGCATACTTTTGGTTTATTTACATCAGATTGCTCTAGTATGTAATTTTCAATGATGCCTTCGCCTGGGTTTCTCCCAAAACCTCCACCACCAATGGCAATGATTTGTCTCTTCAATTATTTTCTCCAGGAATATTTGATCAAATACCGAGGTATTTATAAGCCTCAGCAACTTTCTTTACTGCAATGACCATTGCGGCCATTCTAAAACTTTTAATTTTCCTATCCGAATGAAATGTTTCATGAATGGCGTAATAGCCTTCTTTCATTTTCTCCTCCAGGCCTGATCGAACCAGATCAATTTCACTAGCGCCTTTAATGAATTCATCTTTCATTTCAGTAGGAAAAGAATTACTGGTCATCTGCTCCAATGCAGCAACAAGATTACTCTGTCTTTTTTCTTGATCTCTTTCTTGCATCAAACCATAACGCATCTTGGACAAATTTTTGACCCATTCGAAGTATGAAACAATCACTCCCCCGGAGTTCGCATAGAAATCTGGAATAACAGTGATGCCATTCTTATTCAAAATCTCATCTGCATCTGCTGTCACAGGGCCATTGCCTCCCTCAACAATGAGTTTAGCCTTGATTTTTGCAGCATTGTCTTTGTGAATAACACCTTCGGTAGCAGCAGGAATTAAAATGTCGCATTCTTTGCTAAGAAAATGTCCTCTCGCTGTTGAAAAACCATCAAAGCCTTCAAATGTTCTCTTTCTTGTAAAATGTTTTTTTAGTTTTTGGACATCAATTCCTTTCTCATTCACAACTGAACCATCTCTTTCAATAACTGCAATGATCTTGGCTCCAGATTCATATAAAAGTTCAGCCGCATGAAAGCCCACATTACCAAACCCTTGGATGATGATCCTTTGGCCCTCAATCTCTCTTCTGAGTTTTGATTTTTTGCGATCTTTATCATTATTTAAGAACTCAAGGATAGAATAAAAGACACCTCTCCCAGTGGCTTCTGTTCTGCCATCAACACCGCCCAGCGCAATCGGTTTTCCTGTTACAGAAGCCATTGCATCTATCTCGGTGGGATATAATCTTCGATACTCATCTGCCATCCATGCCATCACATTCTCATCTGTTCCCATATCTGGCCCGGGAACATTTTGTGAAGGGTGAATGAGGTCTCTTTTTGCCAGCTCATTGGTGAAACGCCTTGTAATTCTCTCTAACTCATCATGTTTCCAATGATGCGGATCAACAATCAATGCACCTTTAGAACCTCCAAATGGCAAATCCATCAAAGAACACTTATAAGTCATCAAGGCTGCAAGTGCCTCGACCTCTCCTTCGCTCGAAGACAAAGAATAACGAATACCACCTTTTACAGGCTCATTGTGTTCAGAATGAACGCAACGATACCCTGTGAATGTATATAAATTCTTTCTCAGGCGTACCCCAAAATTCACTTTATAGATGGAGTTTGCTAGCTTGATTTTTAACGCAAGATCTTCAGGAAGTGACAGAAGACTTGCCGCCTCATCAAAAACCTGATTAACAGACTTTAAAAACGTTTTATTATTTGCCAATTTTTATCTTGGTTAACCTACAATTTTTTTAGTATAACAGAGGTACCTTTAAATAAATCAACACTATTTTGATTAACATTCAGGTTAAATATTTTAATAATTTTTTCATTTTGACTATGGACAATCGTAAATTTACTTTTCTAAGAAAACTTTCTTTTATTTTTATTATTTCGGGCATTGCGCCTTTTAATTTGAGTAGCAATGTCCCTATTCTGCAACCTGGTGCACCAGGAAATCCAACCATAGAATTGGATGCTGAAACAGCCATTGCCATTGCTGATTCATCATATACATCTGCTGATGTAGAGTTCTTACAAGGAATGATTATTCACCATTATCAAGCCTTTTTGATGTCAGAAATGGCACCAGCAAGAACCAATAACCAAACAATTCTAGATCTTGCCGGTCGTATTGATATCTCTCAAACAGATGAGATTGATTTCATGAAAAACTGGTTAGTAGACAGGGGGCAATCTATTCCTGATCCATCCATGGACGATATGATGCATCACCATAAAATGATGGGCATGGCGACTCCAGAACAAATGATGCAACTAGAAGCATCTAATTCTACTGATTTTGATCGTTTGTACTTAAATCTCATGATTAAACATCATGACGGTGCCATCGAGATGGTTGATCGATTGAATGAATTCCCAGGCTCTGCCTATGACCCTCAATTGTATGAGTTTGTTACAGACCTTGAAAATGATCAGGCGGTTGAAATTGAAAGAATGAATGGAATTTTGATTAGCCTTTCCGATGACCCTAGAGCTGGACTGAAAGCCGGGGTATATGATGCGGGTGAAGCGATTCTCAATATGGAATTGATCGCTTCTTTGAAAAAGCCCACTGGCTTTTTTGATCCGAAGAATCCCCTAGAAAAAGGAATGGAAGATACAGAAGATGAAGATCAATCCAGTGATTCTGAAGAAGAAGAAAAAGAAAGATCGATAGAATCCATGGCATATAGCCAAAGATTTCCTATGTTGAGCTTCTCCAATACAGATATGGCTTTCAGTGAAGATATGCTTGTTGCTGGAAGTTATCATGGTTTCAATATTTATCGATTAGAAGAAAGTGGGTTTCCTAATCTAATGACATCTGTTGTATGCCCGGGCGGACAGGGAGATGTTTCTGTTGTTGGGAACCTCTTGATCATGTCAGTCCAAGACACCAGGGGCAGGCTTGATTGTGGCTTACAGGGGGTCGATCCAGAGCCGAATGAAGAGCGTTTTCGAGGAATAAGGGTGTTTGATATTTCAGATCCTGAAATGCCCATTCAAGTTGGTGCAGTTCAAACCTGTCGAGGCTCACATACTCATTCTGTTGTAGATGGCCCAGATAAAGATGGAAAAATAATTGTCTTTAATTCTGGTACGTCCAGCATTCGTGATCAAGAGGAAATGGAGGAGTGTTTTGAGAATATTCCAGGAGATGATCGTACTGCTTTATTTAGAATTGATGTAATAGAGATACCTATAAATGAGCCATCAAATTCTAGAATAATTGATAGCCCTACTGTTTTTGCTGATGAGGAAACTGGCGTAATAGCTGGCTTATGGCGGGGTGGAGATCATGGAGACGAAACTCAAGATACATACATCACTGATCAATGCCATGATATAACTGTTTTTCCTTCTGCATCTCTTGCTGCCGGTGCATGTTCAGGCAATGGGATACTTTTTGACATTTCTGATCCAGCAAAACCAAAGAGAATTGATGATGTGACCGATACAGGTTTTGCCTATTGGCACTCAGCAACCTTCAATAATGACGGAACAAAAATTCTATTCACAGATGAATGGGGTGGTGGTGGAATGCCTCGATGTCGTGCTTGGGACCCAATGAATTGGGGTGCCAATGCAATATATGACATTGTCGATAATAAATTAGAATTTCGCAGCCACTTTAAAATGCCTGCTCCACAGAAAGAAACAGAAAACTGTGTAGCCCATAATGGTGCCATAATTCCAATACCTGGAAGGGATATATTTGTCCAAGCATGGTATCAAGGTGGTATTTCTGTAATCGATTTCACAGACTCATCAAATCCAATTGAAATCGCATATTTTGATAGAGGACCTATCCTTGATGATGAGCTGATTACAGGAGGATATTGGTCTGTTTATTATTATGAAGGAACCATTTATGGCACGGAAATAACCAGAGGACTTGATGTGTTTAAACTTTTGCCAAGCGAGTTCCTTTCTGAGAATGAAATCAATGCTGCCGAACTGGCTTATCCACAAATTGGATCGAAACGATTATTTAATCCTCAGCAACAAATTCCTATGGCTTGGCCTGCGAATCCTGCAGTTGCACTTTCATATGTGGATCAGCTTGAGAGAATGGGTGCAATTGATGATGACGCCAAGGAAAATATAAGATCGCTTTTATCATCATATGATGATGAGATCTCCAAAGGTGGAAATAACCGACTCTCCAGGAAGATAAGAAATGTTTCACTGGAAACAAATCCAGATAATGAAGATGCTTCAAAGATTCAAAATCTTCTCTTAGAAAATTTAGATGGGATTGCTGAGAAGTTGAAGCGGAGTTAACTGACTTACCAAGGCAACTCTTTGCCATCATGGTTCAGGAATGATCCGGATTGAGAATGACCTACTGTCTCAATAACTCTGATCATTCGCTTAACGCCCTCTTCTGCTGAGACTGTTGGATAACCTTTGTAGTCAAAATTAGTCGCCTTTTCTGCCTCTTCAAGTGATAGTCCAAATGCCTGTCTGAGTGCCCTAGTATCGACAGCGCCTGGGTTCATTAATATAACAGTCACACCGTCATCCTTTAATCTCATAGCAATCGTCTTCATTGCCATGTTCAAGGCAGCTTTACTGATAGACAAAATTGGTAGTGATGAAGGACGACCCATAGAAGATATTGATCCTGCTACACTTGATATGGCAACTATCTTCTTTTCTTCACTCATAGAGATATTCCTTGAAAATGCTTCGGAAACCTTCAATGCTCCAAATGCATTAATTGACATTAATTTTTCGAATTCCTTTTTATCAATTTGACCCCAAGCTTGATTTGCTCGATCACCACTCATCCCTGCATTATTGATCAGAAGATCTATTGATTGATTCTCATATTTATCTGCTAAAGACAAGATTTCATTGACATTGGTCACATCCATTTTTTCAATCTGAATGTTTGGATTCGCTTTGGCCAGATTAATCAAATCGTTGTCATCAGAGGGTGATCGGCTGGTGGCAATTACATTCCAACCTTTCTCTGCATATTGACTGACAAACTCTAACCCCATTCCCCTGTTTGAACCTGTAACTAGAACAGTCTTTGCTAAAGTAACTTCTATAAAAAGAAATGATGAAAGAAAAATAAGAAAACTGAAATATCTATGACTCATAAAGTAATTCCTTTAATGCTAATTTTTGAAAAATTGAGGATATCATATTTTTTTTGCGGCCAGCTTGATTCTTTCAAGAGCCTCTTTTAGTAGTACTCTTGAGGTTCCAACATTCATCCTGAGATAGTTCTCACCGCCTGTACCAAAACGATATCCTCTGCCCAATTGAATGCCTGATTTTTGTACCAAATGCCTTTCCATATAATCTCCCTTATTCTCGCCTCTTTTTTCTGCATTGCTCTTGGCATCAATCGCATCCATCCAAGTCTTGAAATCTATCCAAGCGAGATATGTTCCCTGTGGTCGATTAAATTTAATCAAGGGAATCTCTTTGTTTATATACTCTTCTACTAAAATCATATTCTCATTGATGTAAGAACTGACTTGGTTGAGCCATTTTTCTGCATGGTTATAAGCGACCTCAGAGGCAATCACGCCAAGAGTGTTTGCAAATTCAACATGCCCTGCTTCTCGAATCTTAGAAATAACATCCGTATCATGCGCATAGACATAACCGGTTTTAAATGCTGATAAATTGAATGACTTTGTGGTTGACTTAAATACAACCGCCTTTTTCTTAACCGCTTCTGAATCCAATGAATAAACTGGGGTAAATGCTGAATCTTCTGCAATGAAATCGCAATGAATCTCATCAGAAAATAGCATGACATTTTTTTGTTCACAGATATCTGCAACCTTTTTTAAATCGTTCTTGCTCCAACAATTTCCAGTTGGATTATGAGGATTGACTAAGAGAAATGCATGCACATCATCCTTGCCTAGTCTTTTGGAGAGATCATCAAAATCAAGGTGATATCTGCCATCTTTCTTTATAAGTGGACTCTCATCAGGCACACAGTGTGCCTTTCTGATATTGACATATAATTCGCTATAGCCAGGTGAGTTCAGAACTACTTTTGAATTTTTAGGACAAAATGCCCTAATGGCACTCTGAATCGCAGGCAAAACACCAGTCGCCAATAAGAGTTGATCTCTTGAAATCTCTTCGCCATATCTTTTTTCAATCCAGTTTATGATTGACTCATAGTAAGAATCTGGAGTGAGAATATACCCCCAGTTTTCATGTAAAACTCTTTTTGTAATTGCCTCTGTAATCACAGGAGCAGTTCTGAAATCTAGGTCTGCTATGCCCATTGCAGCATGAATTTTTTGCCCGGGAAATCTTTTTGTCTGCAAGTCCCATTTAGCTGAATCAGTTTTCCATCTCGGATAAATCTCATCTAGACTAAAAGCATCATGCTTTTTGTAATTTTTTTGATGCTGATCACTAAAAGCAATTGGAGTAGAGACGGCAATAGGAAGTGTTCCTGCAGACTGAATCAACCTTCTCCACCATACCCTCCATAACCGGAATTGATATAAATCATTTTTTCGGATATCACAGGGCCAGTTGCATCAATGGTTCCTCCATTGGCAGGAATTAGATTGATACTTTGAAATTCTTTTCGTGTATTAAATTCCCAAACTGGCTCTCCATTTTTTGTTGATATTGCATACAAGATCCCATTTAAATTTCCAGCAAATACAACGTCATTGGTTGATGATATGGCTGCTGAAAATCCAGAATAGCATTCGAATGTTTCATCAATACAATTGATTACAGCATCATAACTCCATAATTCATCACCGCTAAATGGATCGTATGCATATACTCCAGACCTACTATCACCAATTGCTTTTGGATGATTCCCTATGTCTCCAACTGGTACAAATATTTTTTTTCCATCAGATGATAGCGACCAATGGACACCGCCATGCTCGCCCCCTTTGCCAATTCTCTTCTTCCAAATTGTTTTTCCCTTATCTGGATCGATCGCATACAGCATTCCTGATTTCTGACCAGCAATGATCAAATCACCTTTGCTTTCATCAGAAATTAGAACTGGCGATGCACCAAAATCAAAATTAGCACCAATGTCAAAATCACAATTGATCCTATCTCTCACACATGAGCCATTCCATATATCATCGTCATCAGACTGAAAAGACCAAACCTATCTATGGTTGGGCTTGACCAGACTGGAACCCCAGAAGGTCCCCATTTCTTGGTATCAGCATCATTAAAACCAGTCTCAATTGGTTCATTGACTGTGTGGTATTTCCACTTCGTTTCACCCGTGAACTTATTCATAGCAACTATGCCTCCTCGAAAAGTACAGCACTCATAATCTTTATTAATTGCTGTGACTATTTCTACAGAAGAAAGAGGGATAAAAATTTCATTCTCATAAATTGTTATTGAACCAGTAATAGTGGTAAGTGGATGTTCATTTGGTTTCTTGACCCACTTCTCCTTTCCTGAAATTGCATCCAGTCTATATACCCTTCCCTCAAAATCTCCAAAATATATGTCTATAGGAAGGTTCGATTCATCAAGATCTATAGCAATTGCATTCCTCACTTCTGCTTTTGCCTTGTATGTCCACCATATACATCCGCTTTCAGCATCAATTGCATATACGAGTCCTGACTGGCTGCCAAAAAAGAGTAATCCTCCAGCAACTGAAGGTTGAGATCTAATCCTTCCTGTTTCTGGAATTCCAAATACCCATTTCATCTCTAAATTTGAAATATTCTCAATGTTAATTCTGCTCACTGACTCTTCTTGAAAGCGCTTCTGATCCGGTGAATTACCCCAAGTATTCCATATTGGTCCAATTTTTAGAGAAGGCTCGCCTACACAAAATCCATTTGTTTTTTTTGATGAATCGACTGGCTGTAGATATTCTGCAATGGCGCTGATCTCTGACTGAGATAAGCCTGCAGACTGCATCTTCATGATGCCGCTTTCCATTGATTGTATTATTGATTGCTTCGACATCATTCTCAATGAATCAGGGCTGGGAGCTTTTAATTCTGGATTTAGGTGACAATCAATACAGTTCTTGTTGAATAGATTTTCACCATTCGAGCTTTCCTTGGCAATAGAGGATCCTAGACCCAAAGAAAATACGATGAAAAAACTGATTATAAGCCTATTCAAAGCTTGCTCCATGTTAAAACTTCGTTATGAAGTATAGCTTACAAGGGTTTCAATGCCATATCCTTGATCAGCTATCAGACGGCTTCCACCAAGGTCTGGTAAATCAATCACTGCAAGAATTAATATATTTTCTCTTCGAACATTGAAGTTCTCTGTCAGTAACTCAGCACATGCAATGGCTGTACCTCCAGTTGCAACCAAATCATCGACGATAACAACTCTGTCCGATTCATTTACCATGGTATTTTTTTGAATCTCGATAGAGGTGCTTCCATACTCTAAATCAAAATCCTTAACAAAAGTCTCATTGGGTAACTTCCCAGGTTTTCTAGCAAGAATAAAAGGTAGAGACAGATCTTTTGCTATAGACCCTGCAAATATAAAACCTCTACTTTCAATGCTTGCAATTGAAGTGGCATCAAATGATTTAGTAATGTCAGTCAACTGAGTGCAAGTTTCAACAAATGCATCTGGCGTTTCAATGAGACTGGTTATATCTCTGAAAGTAATCCCGTCAATTGGAAAGTCTTCAACTTTCCTAATATATTGCTTCAAATTATAAGGATCGCTCATATTTATAACTACCAACCAATAAGATAGCCATCTGCCATCTCTTCACTGACTGACCAAAGACGTTCAGCCATTGATTTATTAAATATATGATGGTCTCCACTCACATTGACAGCATTGCAATCTTCAAAAAAGGCACCGCTGACTCCTTTTATATTTGGATTTGTTGCAACATAAACTTGGGTGGCAGCACCCTCTTCTGGTGTTTTTGAAATCAAACCGCCAAACCAATCAAAAGCCGTGCGAAGGACGACAGGAGCATTCCGTGCAATATTGGTTTGAACCAAACCAGGATGAAGAGCATTTGAACTGATACTTGATCCTTCAAGTCGTGATGATAACTCAAGCGAGAATAAGGCGTTAGCCAACTTAGAACGGCCATAAGCCTCCCAATAGTCAAAAGCGCCCTCTCCTCTTAGATTATCGAAATCTATTCCAACAGCAGGTGCTTGTACATATGCAGACTTACTACTTACATGAACAACTCGACTCTCTTCAGACTCTTTTATAAGGGGCATCAACTGATTGACTAATACAAAATGGCCGAGATGGTTAACAACAAAAGTTCTTTCAACACCATTCACCAATTCCAAATCACTAAAGGTATTTATACCTGCATTACAAACCAGAATATCAATGGTTAAACTCAGTTTGGCAATCGCATCTGCACATTCAATAATTGAATCAAAATTGGAGAGCTCCAATGCCACAGG
>LUMG01000088.1_pt1 | contig 35032 bp, 33 predicted proteins | sample 729691 | NCBI WGS metagenome assembly LUMG01 (sample SAMN03860269, study PRJNA289734) | marine metagenome | biome: seawater column; feature: ocean; material: water; isolation source: Red Sea water column Station 34 - depth 50m | place: Saudi Arabia: Red Sea | collected 2011-10-15 | depth 50 m
TTTTGGCTTAGTTCTTGATGGTGCAGCAGGAGTTGAAATTGACCGTTACGACTTATCTTTGGGAACTCCACCTCATGCCTTGTTATTAGCTTCTTCTCACGGGCATTCGGATAACTACCCTCTTTCATCTGAAGATATTTTCTTTTCTCTTCCTGGGATTGGAGGTACCGAGGAAGATCGAGTTAGGGCAGATATAGTATTTTTTAATACTTCCAATAATGGAGCTTGTTTAAGTATAGGCTCAATCGCTTGGAGTTCATCACTTCCAATAAATAATGGTGATAATAATGTTGGAAAAATTATGAGAAATGCTATTGATGCATTCTCCACTGAAGGAGAACTTCCTGGGAGTAAATATGTTGGAGATGAAAAACTATGGCGTTAACTTATTAAATGTCTTGAATGCCATTTAGCTATTATCAGGCTGAAGGATTAACTGTTTAAAAACTTCTCCTCTCTCTGAAAAATCAGAAAACATATCAAAGCTTGCACACCCAGGTGAGAGAAGAACTGCGCCCTCAAGGACATGTTTTTTTGCTGAAGCAATTGCTCCCTCTAACGACTCCTCAATTATCACTAAACATCCACTGATGCTTTGTGCAAAAAAATCTTTAGATTCACCAATCAATACAATAGCATTAACCTTTTTATTAATTAACCTAAACATTTGAGAATAGTCTTCATTCTTTGCTATGCCACCAGCTATTAATGTAATTTTATTGTATCTTTCTGACAGTGCATTAATTGCTGTAATCGTAGAAATGGCATTCGTTGATTTTGAATCATTATAGTAGTCAACCTGATCAATCCTAGTAACGAACTCTAGTCGATGAGCAAGTCCTTTAAATTTTTTAGCTGCATTAATCATAGATTCAATCGATAAGCCAAATTGATTTCCCAGAGATAGTGCAGCCAATAAGTTTTCAATATTATGCTTTCCAACAACTAACAAATCTTGGCTATTAAAGATTAGCTCACCCTTATAAAAAACCTCAAAAAATTTGTCTTTCTTCTTTGCATAAAAATCACAATCAGAGCTATAGTTCTCTATTGCAAAATAACTATCTGCATTTGACTTAGACAAGATTGAATCATCGAGATTTGCGATTGCGTATTGTGAATAACTATATATTGATAGTTTCGAGGCAATATATGCTTCATAGTTCTCATACCTATCCAGGTGATCTGGAGATATATTTGTAATTACTGCAGCAAATAAATCCAGCTGATTAGTATAGTCAAGCTGATAACTAGAAAGCTCAACAACATAAAGATCTGTATTCTCAGCAATGCTCTCTAAAACTGGCGTTCCAATATTGCCACAGATAACAACATTTAAATGATTTGCAAGGGCCATTTCCCCCAGCAGTTGAGTGACAGTCGATTTTCCATTGGAGCCCGTAATGCCGATGATAGGAGCATTTGAGTGCCTTCCAAATAACTCTACGTCACTTATTAAATTTAACTTCCTCTCTCTAATCCATCTTACAATGTCTTCTGATTGAGCAATTCCAGGACTAATTACAACTTCATCGATATCCTTTAAAATTGACTCATTCCAGTCTCCAAAATAACAGTCATCGAGCAAATTTTCTTCTTGGAAAACTTTTAGTAGAGCAGGATTCTTTCGAGAATCTGCGATTCGAAAAATTTCATTATTTTTTGCGAAAAAACGAGCAGCAGATAGACCTGTAATGCCCATTCCTAAAATAAGTTTCATGAAAACCTTGTGTTTTCGAACAAAATTGACTATATTTTACACTTTTACTTATACTAAATAATTATGCCAACAAATGTTCAAACAACTTCGAGTTCGATTGCAATCAACCGAACGCTGAGAAATACATATCAACTTTTATCTGCAACGCTTCTTTTTAGTGGCTTAATGGCATACCTTTCGATGTATCTGAATTTGCCATATTTTGGGCTATTGATAACGCTTGGTGGTTACTTTGGGCTGCTATTTTTAGTCACAAAACTTAGAAATTCTGCCTCTGGAATACTTGCGGTGTTCGCTCTTACAGGCTTTATGGGATTAACGCTTGGACCTATCATTAGTGCTTATACAACAGCCTTTTCTAATGGATCCGAGCTTGTTGCAATGGCTATGACTGGGACAGCAGCAATATTTTTATCGCTTTCTTTTTATGCCATCGTGTCACAAAGAGACTTTAGTTTCTTGGCTGGCTTCTTGACTGCGGGAATTATCGTAGCTTTTTTAGCCGGAATTGCAGCTTATTTCTTTCAAATACCAGTTCTATCTCTAACAGTTTCTGCTGCTTTCATTTTGCTGATGAGTGGCCTGATTTTATATGAGACAAGTAATATTATTCATGGCGGTGAGACCAATTACATTATGGCGACTGTCACGTTATATATCTCGATCTATAATTTGTTTTTGAGCTTACTTCAGTTGCTGGGTGTTTTCTCTGGCAATGACTAGTGATTGATAGCGATGGATATCGCGCTAATGTTGGTATTGTAATTACGAACGATAAAAAACAGATACTATTAGCAAAGCGATTCAAGCAGAATGGGTGGCAACTTCCGCAAGGTGGAATTGATGAAGATGAAACCGAGTTAGATGCTCTTTATCGAGAGCTTCAGGAGGAGGTTGGGCTTGACCCTTCTCACGTCACTCTGATTGCTAAAACCCCCAAATGGCTTAGATATGAGTTACCGGATGAGCACGTCAGAAGAACTCAAAAACCTAAGTGCATTGGTCAAAAACAGGTGTGGTATCTTTTGAAACTTGACTCAAGTGATGATGAAATCTCTCTAGATTTGCATGATGATGTTGAGTTTGATGACTGGAAATGGGTAGACTATTGGAGTCCTGTTGATGAAGTCATAAACTTTAAGAGAGATGTTTATGAGGATATGCTCAAAGCATTAGCGCCAATCCTTTTTGACAATGAACACAAGATACCTTCTAGACTATCAAGGCCTTTACAATTTAGCGCTATAAAACTATAACTGAGATAAGCTCTTTTTGATGATTTCTACTGGCGTCATGATGTGATTTTCAATAAGTTTTGAAATCCCGTTTTTATCTCTTTCAAGAGCCAAATTCATTAATTCTGCATGCTCACTTTGGTTAACTTTAAGCGTCTCTGAATCAGAAACATTTTCCTTAAGCCATAAGTTACGATACCTCTTTGATTTTTCAAATAATGAGTCTCTTATTTGAAGTAGCCTAGGAGATTTGCATCCAGAGACTAGCATATCGTGAAATAGACTATGACGATTCTGCCATTCATTAACATCTATACTTTTTAATTTACTGTATTTATTTAACCTATGAGATGCAGCAATAATGTTTGCCTCCCAATAGTCGTCACCATGATCAATTGCCATATCCAGACAAAGAGACTCTATTTTTGCTCTGGCTTGATAAATATCATATAAATCATCAATCGAAATATCACTGACATAAAATCCTCGCTGATTTTCAGAGATGACCAGGTCCTTAGCAATCAGTTGTGACAAAGCCTCTCTAAGAGGACTTGTGCCAACATTGTATTTTTCTTTTAGAGTCTTTATGTGCAGTTTCTGCTTTGGATAAAATTCACCAGAAACGATATCATTTGTCAATGAATCGAGTATTTGGGCGGCAGTATTTTTGTTTGAATTATCCAAGGGTTAGAAGCTTTATTTACTCAAAATAATTAGCAAATGAATCATAAATATCAAACAAACATGTTTGAATTATAACATAAATGTAGTTATAATCATAAAATGTCGACATTTTAAGATTATCATGAGTGCACATATTGGTTTCGAAGTTAATCCTCACAAAGATTACCAAAGGCTTCAAGTCGTTACACTTTCAAAAGACTTGGTAGAAAAATTTGATGAATTGACCAGTCAATATGACGTTCAGTCAATCGAATATAAGCCCTTTCTTCGTTTTTTTATAGCTAAGTGCCTGAGCGATCTAACTCAAAATACGCTTGGTGACTATTTGACAAGTACACTCAAGAATCGCTCAACTGGAGCTATTTTGATGCAATGTATTGACCCAGAAGGCATTTCTAAAAGTCACGATACATTCATTGACCTAAATATTCGAATTTCTACCGCTATTTCTCATTTAATTGGGCTTCCTAATCTAGATTCAATGTCTGGCAAATTCTATGCAAGATTCAGCGTTAAAAATGAAGATAACAGTGATAGCTACTTGCGCCAAGCACATCGAAGGATGGAGCTACACAATGATGGAACTTACGTTAAAGAAAAGACGGACTGGGTCATCATGCAAAAAATGCTCGAAAAAAATGTTGAGGGTGGTGATTCACTTCTACTGCATCTTGATGACTGGCAAGAATTATCAAAATTTTATGATCATCCTCTAGCCAAAAAAGATTTTCAATGGGGATCACCGTCCAGTAAAAACGTAAGCTACAAAACTTCACACCCAATTTTTCTGGATGACGATAAAGATGGTAATCCAATGATGTCTTATATCGATCAATTTGTTGAGCCAAAGAACATCGAAGAAGGTGTTTATCTTTATGAGCTAGGTGAGTCGCTTGAGAATGAATCAAATACCTATCATGTCAAGCTTCCTGAGGGGAGTATGATTATAATTAATAACTATTTTTGGGTTCATGGCCGTGACAAGTTCACAGCTAACAAAAATCTTCATAGAGAGCTTTTAAGGCAAAGAGGTGTTTTTGCAGAATATAAAAACGAAACTACTTCAAATTAAACTTCGCTCATGACAAATAAACATATCTATGACTTCATAATTGTTGGCGGAGGTATCGTCGGAGTTTCCACAGCTTTGTCACTAATTAAGCAGCACCCTACAAAAAAAATTCTTCTCCTTGAAAAAGAAAACTCATTTGCGACTCATCAAACTGGTCACAATAGCGGAGTCATTCATGCAGGAGTTTATTATGAGCCAGGAAGTCTAAAAGCTGAATTTTGTCGGGAAGGCCTCAAAGAAACCATCAAATTCTGCAAAACGCATAACATTCCGTATGATCAATGCGGAAAATTACTCGTAGCCACAAATGATATTGAACTTCAGAGAATGTCGAAACTGTTCGAGAGATGCAAAGCCAACAATATTGATGCTGAAATACTTGACCAGAAACAATTAAATGAAATTGAACCTAATGTTTTCGGTGTTGGCGCGATATTGGTTAGATCAACTGGAATAGTTGACTACAAGCTAATCACGAAAAAAATGTCTGAGCAATTTGAGTCTCTGGGTGGAGAATTTTTACTAAACTCGGAAGTGTCTCATTTAGAGGAGAAAAAGCAAAGCATTCAAGTCACCACCTCAAATGAAACTCTTAATTCAAAGTATCTCATCTGTTGTGCTGGCCTTATGGCTGATCGAGTAGCTAAATTACTCAAGATACAAATCAATTTTCAAATTATTCCGTTTCGTGGCGAATACTTCAGACTAGATGACAAACACAATAGCTTAGTCAATCATCTCATCTATCCAATTCCTGATCCTAATCTGCCGTTCTTGGGGGTTCATTTAACAAAAATGATCGATGGAAGTATAACGGTTGGTCCCAACGCAGTATTAGGATTTAAACGTGAAGGCTATGGTTTATTTAATTTCAGTCTAAAGGATACAATTCAGTTTTTATCTTATAAAGGTTTCTATCAGGTTATTAAAAAGAATTTTAAATCTGGTCTGCATGAAATCAAAAACTCAATATTTAAGCGCGGCTATTTAAAAGAAGTACAAAAATATAGTCCTCAAGTGAATCTTAAAGATCTCAAGCCTTACCCAGCAGGAATCAGAGCTCAAGCAGTATTAGAAGATGGAACACTTGTTCATGACTTTTTATTTGCAGAAAGTAAGCGATCTATTCATGTCTGTAATGCACCCTCGCCAGCAGCAACATCAGCCATTCCAATTGGAAAATACATTACTGAGAAAGCCACCAAGGCTTATAACAATTTAACTTAAAAAAAACTCTCTAATAGTCTGAGCAAATTGAGATGATTGAACACTTTCGGGCACTTCCTTGAGCTTCTTAAGAGCGGGATCAGTGAATTCCTTTGGAATGATGACTTCTCGTCTAGCATTCAAAAGTGCCTCTGTAAAGTCAATCTTGAATTCTGGATGAGCCTGCATTGTTAAAACTCTATCCTCAATATAAAAGCCAGCATTTTCACAAAACTCTGAGGACGCGTAAAGAGTTGCGTTCTCTGGGAGCTGAAGGACTTGATCTTGATGACAAATATTCAGCGTCAACTCCTCTGACAAGTTACCCATGTAATCAGCACTCTTATCAATCTTATAAGTGTGCAACCCTAGACCCCAACCCTTAGTTGATTTTTCAACATGGCCCCCGAGAGTCTGGGCGATAAGCTGATGACCAAAACAGACTCCAAAAATTGGTAATTTATCATGATAAATATTTTTAATTAATTGACTAACAGTTGGAATCCAAGAATGCTCTTCATACACTCCATGTGGAGAGCCTGTCACTATCCATCCATCGCAATCTAAATGATTTTCTGGGAACTCTGACCTTAAGATATTATAAGTCTCAAATTCAAAAACCTGCTCCTCTGAATCAATCAGTTTAATAAGCATATCTGCATAAGAGCCATACCTTTCAACTAGCTCATCTGACGCCCATCCAACAAGTAGTATTCCAATTTTCATCGTCTTGAAACCTGATCCTATTTTTCGTTTTTCTTTTGTTTTGCTCTTAAAACTAAATAGTCATGAGCTATCGTTGCAGCTGCTATTGCGGTAATATCTGCGTGATCATAGGCGGGAGCAACCTCTACAACATCAGCACCGATAAAGTTAATCTTTTCCAGACCTCTAATGATTCCTAAAGCTTGAGCCGAAGTGAGCCCTCCAGAGACAGGCGTTCCAGTCCCTGGCGCATAAGCTGGATCAAGGCCGTCAATATCAAAAGTCATATAGGCAGGACGGTCTTTAACTACATCAATAATTTTATTAATAACCTTGTTAATACCATTCTCATGGACCCATGGAGCATCAAGTATTGTGACGCCTTTTGTGTTGCTGTTATGGGTTCTTATTCCAATTTGAATCGAGTGTTCAGTGTCAATTAAATTCTCTTTAATGGCTCTTGAAAACATTGTTCCATGGTCAAGCCTTCCATCTTCGTCGGGCCATGTATCAGTATGCGCATCGAAATGGACAAGTGCAATTGGGCCATATTTTTCAGCGTAAGCCCTCAAAAGCGGATAGGTCACAAAATGATCACCACCAAATGTAAGCATTTCGGCACCGGAATCTAGGATAGTTTTGGCATGGCTTTCAATTTCAGAAACAATATTTCCATGAAAACCATAGTCTAGCTCACAGTCTCCATAGTCAGTCACTGCCAAAGTTTTAAATGGATCAATACCATCGGGGAAAGCTAACAATTCTGCAAGCTGAACTGATGCCTCTCTAATGGCCTTAGGACCAAATCTAGCTCCCGGCCTAAAACTGGTTGCTGCATCATAAGGAATGCCGCTAACCGCAATATCAACTCCAGTTAAATCCTTAGTGTATTTGCGCCTGAGAAAACTCAAAGCGCCGCCATAAGTCATTTCATTTGCCCTTCCATAAAGACTTTTTTTGGTAAAGGCTTGATCAGTTTTCATATCCTCAAAGTCATCAATACTCATATATTTCTCTCTTTATATTCTGTCCAATAGCGAATAATAAAGCATACCTATCTTCATGCTTGGGTTTCGCAAAAATCTTCCGCCAGGAAAACTTTTCCTTGGTATTTTTGACATAATATCAAAAGTATCTCCGTTTCCAATTATTTTGTCTGAAACTATTTTCCCAGAATAGCTTGCTAAAGCAACTCCCTGTCCTGAGTAACCTTGAGCTGCAATGACCTTTTCATTATGTAGCATAGTGAAAACAGGTAGACGGTTCATGGTAATTGCAAGCTTCCCTCCCCAGGCATAGTCAATTTTAACGCCCTTAAGGAATGGATAAATTTTTTCTAAAGGTCTAGTGACTATTGGCACTATGTTCTTAGATAAATTTTTTGAATAATTCTCTCCACCCCCAAATAGTAATCGTTTATCAGCACTTAAACGAAAATAGTTAATAACAAATCTTGAGTCTGCAAAGGCAATATCCCTTGGATTGATCTTTTGCACTGTTTCTTCATCAAGTGGCTTGGTTGCAACAATATAGTTGTTCATTGGTAGGATTTTTGAGGTTAATCTCTTTTCTAAATTACCTAGATAGCCGTTACAGGCGAGAATGACTCGGTCAGCTTTGATAGAGCCACTTTGAGTCTGCACCTTTACAAAATCATTTTCGACCTTGTAATCTAGTACAGCACTATTTTCAAAAATTTTTGCGCCCGCTGAAATAGCTGCCCTAGCAATTCCAAGTGCGTAATTGAGTGGGTGACAGTGAGCCTCACCTTCATCATAACTTCCGCCAAAATAGGTATCTGAACCAGTAACCTCTCTCATTTCACTGTCATCAAGATAGACCATATCTTTATAGTCATATTTATCTATCATGTGATCAACATAACGCTTCGACTCATCACAATATCTCTTTTTATGATTTGGGTGAGCGATTCCTTTCTTGTAGTCACACTGAATTTGATATTTATCAATCAAATCTTTTGCATGATATTTTGCCTCTTCACCAATACTCCACAAAGCCTTAGCTTTCTCAAATCCAAAAGCCTTCTCTAAATAAAATTGATCTTTTCTCATTCCGCCAGATACCTGGCCACCATTAGCCCCTGAGGCTCCCGATGCTATTTTGTTTGACTCTACAAGAAGAACATTAAGACCCTCATTTGCTAGGTAAAGAGCAGAAGATAAACCAGTGTAGCCCCCTCCAATGATACAAACGTCGGCCTCATAATCTCCTGAGAGGGATGGCTGATTTATCTCAAAATTTCTAGTAGCCTGATAGTATGACTGCACTCTAAAAAACTTATTTGATTGACTTAGCTGTCAAATCAAGACACTTCCAGACCTTCTCAAGAATTTCATCAATATGGTCATTATTGCAAATTAATGGTGGTGCTATGACCATCTTATTTTTAATGGCTCTCATTACTATACCATTTTCATAACAAAAGTCACGACACCTGCCAACAATCTCTCCACTATTTTCAAATCTTCTACAGTTTTCTTTATCTTCAACTATCTCTATTGCTGCGAGCATTCCAAGATGTCTCGCCTCGCCTACCAAAGGGTGGCTTTCTAACTCTTTCCATTTGCTCGCCAAATATGGTGCGGTGGTATTTTTAACTTGGTCGAGTATTTTTGAATTTTCCATCAACTCAAGATTAGCTACAGCAGCAGCCATGCAAGCAGGGTGTCCAGAGTAAGTATAACCGTGAGCAAATTCTTGATTAGCAGCAACCAGAACATCAACAATGTCATCTCTGACAACGACTCCGCCAACTGGAAGATACCCAGAAGTAACTCCTTTAGCAAATGGCATTAAATCTGGCTTAAAATTAAAGTGTCCCGATCCAAACCATTCACCTGTTCTTCCAAAGCCGCATATCACTTCATCTGCAACTAAAAGAATGTTTCTTTCTTTACAAATCCTACTAATCTCGGGCCAATACGTTTTTGGCGGAATAATTACTCCACCAGCGCCTTGGATTGGTTCAGCAATAAATGCAGCTACACGGTCTTCCCCTAACTCATCAATTTTCTTTTCCAGGCTCTGAGCTACCCTTATTCCATATTCATCGGCATCAATCTTTCCGCCAGCTTCAACACAAGCGTCATAATAGTATGGCTGTTCTACGTGCTCAATATCGGCTATTGGCAGTCCGCCCTGAGAGTGCATAGCACTCATTCCACCTAGGCTAGCTCCAGCCATCGTTGAACCATGGTATGCATTTGTACGACTAATAATCACTGATTTTGATGGGTTACCTCGAGCAGCCCAATAGTGTCTTACTAGTCTAACAACAGTATCATTTGCCTCAGAACCAGAACCACAGAAATAAACTTTGTTCATTCCTTCTGGTGTTTTATCAGCAATCATCTCGGATAACTTAATGGCTGATGGATGGCTCGACCCAAAGAAATTATTGTAGTAAACAAGCTCTTTCATTTGCTCGTTCACTGCATCAATAATGGATTGTTGTCCATAACCCATATTGACGCACCACAAGCCCGACATACTATCTAATATTTTCTTACCATCGTTGTCATAAATATAAACACCATCAGCACGACTAATAATATGTGTCGACTCAGGATTTTTGATGTAACTTAAATCACTGAATGATTGAATAAGATGCTTTGCATTTTTTTGTTGTAAAACTGAAGTAGTTGCTGACATATTAATTCCTTGATTTAGTTGCTTAAAATTTGTATGCTTTATTTTTTTTGATAGCTATCATATATAGTTCGTATACGAACGATAATTATATCACCATACTGATAAATAAAATTATCGATTCAAAGCATCAAAAAAATATGTATATATATTTAGTCTTTTATGTTTAAGTGATATAGTGTAGTCTTTTTTTTATTTTTGACAATAATTATTTAAAAATTTTTAGTAATGAATAACTTTGCAGAGAAATTTCTCACAGAAAACCCCAGTCTAAAAAAAATTGAATTCATTTATGTCGACTTCAATGGCATTTCAAGAGGCAAGAGCGCTTCTCCAAAAACACTCATTAAGGCGGTTAATGGCGGCTTAAAAATGCCAGTATCAAGCTATGTTCTTGATATTTGGGGTGATAATCCAAAGGGCACAGGACTCGTAATGACTACTGGTGATGGTGATGCAATATGCAAAGTTATTGAAAACACTCTTGCATTAACGCCATGGAGCTCGAATCGAACTGCTCAGTGCCTTGTCAGTATGGAAGATAATGATGGAATTCCAATCTATGCTGACCCTCGAAACATACTTAAAAGTGTGCTGAAAAGATTTGATGATCTGGATCTTAGACCAGTCATTGCTCCCGAAATGGAGTTTTATTTAATTGACAACCAACTGACGAAACACGGTCACCCTCAAATGCCGATAATTCCTGGAACGAATAGACGCTTCAAAGAAGTTCAATTACTTAACCTCAATGTCATGGATGATTTTGAGGATTTCTTCGATCTGGTTGATAAGAGTGCTAAGTCTCTTGGCATACCCTCAGAGACCGCTATTGCAGAGTGTGCTCCAGGTCAATTTGAAATTAACTTACTGCATCATGACGACCCCCTTCTGATGGCTGACCAAGCCTTTTTAATGAAAAGATCCATAAAGAACTGTGCTAAGAAGTTTAAATTAAATGCTACATTTATGGCAAAGCCATTTTCGGATGAAGCAGGCAACGGTATGCACGCCCATTTAAGTATTATTGACAAAAAAGGTAATAATCTATTCAAGCTTGATTCGAGTAATCAGCCACAAGGCATTTTTGCTGATGCGATAGCCGGCCTTCTAAAAACAACTCCTGACTTTCTGTCATTTTATGCATCTCACTCGAACTCTTATAGACGTCTAGTTCACAATGCTGATCATGCACCAACCACCCTGAGCTGGGGTCATGAAAATAGAACTGCACTGATTAGAATTCCTGAGGCATCACCAAGTGCCACGAGATTAGAATTCAGACTTCCCGGTGCTGACTCAAACCCTTACTTAGTTTTTGCTTCAATTCTCTCAAGCGTCCTTTCAGGGATTGAAAACAAATACCCACTTGATAAAGAGACCGTAGGTAATGCTCATGCACAACATAAGCCAGAACTTGGAATCACTTGGCGTGAGGCAGTTGATAAAACGAGTAGATCAAAAATTGTCAAAGAGTTTTTTGGTGAACAGTTTCAAAAATCTTATCAAGTCGTTAAAGAACATGAAATCAATCGATTTGAGAGTACAGTTACAGATTTTGAATACAATTCATATTTAAGACATTTGTAATCTTGGACTGTAATTTTAAAAAAGGTGATTATTAAATATAAAAATTTAATATAATCCAATTAGTTGTAAGTAAAAATATAAAAGGAGAGTAATAATGAAATATAAAGTAAATAATCTTCTGATTGCTTCAGCATTGGCTTTTTCAATGCAAACTGCTTTCGCAGAAGAAAATGTTGTTCATGTCTATAACTGGTCAGATTATATTGATGAGCAGGTGAACATCGACTTTGAGGCTGCAACTGGCATCAAGGTAGTATACGACGTGTTTGACTCAAATGAGGTTTTGGAAGCCAAACTACTGGCAGGTGGCTCTGGTTACGATGTTGTTGTGCCGTCAGCAGGCTTCTTGGCAAGACAAATTCAAGCTGGTGTGTTTCAAAAGCTTGACAAGTCTAAACTGTCTAATATAGGAAACATGTGGGATGTTGTTGAAGATCGCGTAGAGCAGTACGGTCCACTCAATGAATATTCAGTTAACTGGATGTGGGGTACTACGGGTATCGGATACAACGAAGGCATGATCAATGAGAGGATGGAGAACGCTCCAACAACTTCTCTTGCAATGGTTTTTGACCCAGATGTTGTATCGAAATTTGCAGATTGTGGAGTACACTTATTGAATGCTCCAACTGAAATCATTCCTGCAGCTTTAGCTTACTTGGGTGAAGATCCATCTACAGATGATCCAGAAATCTTAAAGAAAGCTGAGCCAGTTTTAGAGGCAGTTCGTCCATATATTCAAAAGTTCCATTCGTCGCAATATATTGATGCGCTTGCCAATGGTGATATTTGCTTAGTTGTAGGTTGGTCAGGTGATATCTTTATGGCTCAATATGCAGCTTGGGATGCTGAAAATGGCGTTGAAATAGTCTACTCAATTCCTGATGAAGGCGCCTTGATGTGGTTCGATCAGCTAGCAATTCCGAAGGATGCGCCTCACCCGGATAATGCGCACAAATACATTAACTGGACAATGAATCCTGAGCAAATCGCTACAGCAACCAACTATGTTTGGTATGCAAATGGTAATCTTGCGTCACAGCCTCTTCTAGATGAAGAACTGTTTAACGATCCTGCGGTTTATCCAACTCCAGAAGTTCTCGAAGGCTTGTACACTGTTCCAACATACAATGCCTCAACAAACCGTGTTGTAACTCGTCTTTGGACTAAGATTACAACAGGAAACTAATAAACTGTAACACTACCCCTATGGCTTCATAGTCATAGGGGTTTTTATATATTTACTATGACTGATAGTTCCTCAACTCATCCTTGGCAGGATCCTGACCAAAAACCTTATATTAGAATTGAAAATGTCACTAAGAAATTTGGTGACTTTACTGCGATCGATAATCTGTCATTAGACATTTATAAAAGTGAATTTTTCTCATTACTTGGACCTTCAGGCTGCGGCAAAACTACACTCCTGAGAATGCTTGCAGGCTTTGAAAATGTTACAGACGGCAGAATCCTAGTTGACGGAGAAGATATGTCAGACATCCCACCGCATCTTAGACCCATCAACATGATGTTTCAGTCCTATGCACTTTTTCCTCATATGACTGTTGAAAAAAATATTGCTTTTGGTCTAAAACAGGATAAGTTGCCCGATGATGTCATCAATCAGAGGGTTGAAGAAATGCTAGAGCTTGTTGAGCTAACTAAATTTGCCAAACGCAAACCAAATCAGCTCTCTGGTGGCCAAAGCCAAAGAGTCGCACTTGCGAGAAGTCTCGCTAAAAGCCCTAAACTATTGCTTCTTGATGAGCCTCTTGGCGCCCTCGATAAAAGGTTAAGGGAGCAAACTCAGTTCGAACTCATGGACATCCAAGAAAAACTTGAGGTTACCTTTGTTATTGTTACCCATGACCAAGAAGAGGCGATGACAGTCTCGAGTCGAATTGGGGTCATGGAGTCCGGAAATTTAATTCAAGTAGCAACGCCCACTGAGATTTATGAGGCTCCAGTCAATAAAGATGTGGCCGACTTTATTGGGGATGTTAATTTATTAAAAGGGATTTATAAAGGCAAAGATAAAGAAGGTACTCAGCTACTCTCTGAGGATTCAAACTCAATTGTTTATGCCACTCAAGAAGTCGAAGCAGAACTTGAGGATACAATCTGGTTTGCAATCAGACCAGAGAAACTAGAAATCTCAAAAAGGAAACCCTCAAACGATATCAATGTTTTGCAGGGTGTTATTGAAGATGCAGAATTCTGAAAGCGATTCGGGCAAATCGCGTCAGAACAGAGGAGCACCATTTGACATGGGAAGATGAAGTTTACCTTCACTGGTCAGCACACTCTGCGGTTGTTCTTCTCTCCTAGTCTAGGATAAGTTATGGATACTAAAGACAAAAAACATAACTTTCTCAAACGAATATTTAACGGCAGAAACGCTGTCATATCAATACCTTATCTTTGGCTACTCTTATTATTTCTGTTTCCCTTTGTTATTGTCCTTAAGATTAGTCTTGCCCAGCCGATTATCGCTATGCCTCCCTATACCCCCCTATTTAGCTGGGGTGATTCGTTGTGGCCAAAAATACAAGCAGGCCTAGATAGCTACCTTTTTCTTTTTAGTGACTCTCTCTACATTAAAGCCTATCTCTCAAGCATTAAAATTGCAACCATCTCAACGATATTAACGCTCATTGTTGGTTACGCAATAGCCTACAGTATTGCCAGAGCTCCTAAGCGATGGAGGGGCATCTTATTAATGCTAGTTATTCTTCCCTTTTGGACCTCATTCCTCATTCGAGTCTATGCCTGGATAGGCATCTTAAAAACGGAAGGCCTATTAAATTTAGCATTAATGACAATTGGCATTATCGATAAGCCGCTCATCATTATGAATACCGACTTAGCGGTATATATCGGTATTGTCTATTCTTATTTACCATTTATGATCTTGCCGCTATACGCAAATCTAGAAAAAATGGATATGAGTCTTTTGGAAGCTGCAGCAGATCTTGGCTGTCGACCCATTAAAACTTTCTGGTCAGTAACGATTCCTTTGTCCATGCCTGGAATCATGGCTGGATGCTTTTTAGTCTTTATTCCAGTTGTTGGTGAGTTTGTAATCCCAGACCTTCTGGGTGGAACTAAAACCTTAATGATTGGTAAAGTGCTTTGGGGTGAGTTCTTCTACAATAGGGACTGGCCTGTTGCCTCTGCTGTTGCGATTATCATGCTTTTACTTCTGGTGGTTCCTATCATTCTCTACCAAAAATCTCAAGAAAAGGCTATGAAATGAAAAAGTACGGTAACTTTAATATCTTCGCCTTAATCGTTGGATTTTCATTTCTATATATTCCGATTATTCTTTTGATTTTATTCAGCTTTAATGAATCCAGATTAGTAACTGTTTGGGGCGGATTTTCAACTAAATGGTATGGCGAGCTTATGAATAATCAAGGCATCAAAGATGCCGCATGGGTTACCTTTAAGGTTGCATTTGTCTCTTCAACGGTAGCAACATTTTTAGGAACAATCGCAGGACTCGTCATGAGTCGTTTTGGTAAATTTGGGGGAAGAACACTTTTCTCAGGAATGATTTATGCTCCCATGGTTATGCCAGAGGTGATTCTCGGCCTGTCTATCCTGCTGACGTTTATAACTTTGTCTATTGATAGAGGCGTTTTAACGGTGACACTTGCGCATATCACTTTTTCGATGTGCTATGTCTCGGTCATCATCCAGTCTAGAATGTCTAGTTATGATGAGAGTATTAATGAGGCTGCGCTTGACTTGGGCTGCACACCACTTCGAACGTTTCTTCTAATCACATTCCCAATCATTCTGCCAGCAATTATCTCTGGCTGGTTATTGTCATTTACTATGTCACTTGACGACCTCGTTATAGCTAGCTTTACTTCAGGTCCAGGCTCAACAACCCTGCCTATGAAGATCTACTCGATGGTGAGACTAGGAGTAACACCTGAAATTAATGCTGTTTCAACCATACTGGTAGGGCTGGTCGCTTTGGGCGTTGTAACAGCATCGATAATAGGGAAAAGACAAAAACAACAAACGATCTAATTCTGATAGGTTTCAGGAACACTTTTTCGCTCTAGGCTATTATAATGAGCGTCTTTTAATAAAAATGAACAAGGATTAATTATGTTATCTAACTCCAGTCTTCTTAAAGAGCACGGCTATATCAACGGCAAATGGGTTGGCGATGATGCAAAATCACGCTTTGATGTTACTAATGCCTATTCGAATGAGGTTATTAGTACTCTGCCAGATATGGGTAAAAAAGAGACTGACGAGGCCATTGATGCAGCAAATAATGCCTGGCCTGAATGGAGAGCTAGAACAGCAAAAGAAAGATCAATCATTCTCAAAAAATGGTTTGATTTAATTATGGCTAATCAAGAGGACCTTGCAGTTTTAATGACGGCGGAACAAGGCAAACCAATTGCTGAGGCCAGGGGTGAAGTTGGATATGGAGCATCATTTATTGAATGGTTTGCTGAAGAAGGCAAGAGAACCTATGGTGACGTAATCCCAACACCTGCAAACGATAGAAGAATATTGGTAATCAAACAGCCGATTGGCGTTGTAGCCTCAATTACTCCTTGGAATTTCCCTATAGCAATGATTACTAGAAAATGTGCACCTGCGTTAGCAGCAGGCTGCCCAGTTGTCATTAAGCCAGCAGCTGAGACTCCTCTTTCAGCGCTTGCTATCGCGGAGCTAGCTGATCAGGCAGGAATTCCGAGCGGCATTCTAAACGTAGTCGTTGGAACCAACTCGAGTGAGATTGGAAAAGCCTTAACAGATAGCCCAATAGTTCGCAAACTTTCATTTACTGGGTCTACCGCGGTTGGAAAAATCCTAACAAGAAACTGCGCCGATACAATGAAAAAAGTATCAATGGAGCTGGGTGGTAACGCTCCATTTATCGTTTTTGATGATGCTGATCTTGATTCAGCTGTATCTGGAGCTCTCATCTCAAAATTTAGAAATACTGGACAAACCTGTGTCTGTACAAACCGATTCATTGTTCAGGAAGGTATTTATGATCAGTTTGTTGAAAAACTTGGTGAAGCGGTTAAAACACTCAATGTAGGTCATGGAATGGACGAAGGCGTTAATCAAGGACCACTCATCAGCTTTAAAGCTTTGGACAAAGTGAAAGATCACCTGGCTGATGCTGTGGATCGCGGTGCAGTCATTGTTGCTGGTGGAAAGCCTCACGAGAATGGAGGCACTATGTTCGAGCCCACAGTGATTAGTAATGTTGATACATCTATGAAAATGGCTTCGGAGGAGACATTTGGCCCACTCGCTCCCGTTTTTAAGTTCAAAACAGAAGATGAGGCCATTAACCTTGCAAATGACACTGAGTTTGGATTAGCCTCATATTTCTACACTAAAGATATTAATAGAATCTGGAGAGTCTCTGAAGCTCTAGAATACGGCATGGTTGGTATTAACGAGGGTGTGATATCCAATGAAGTGGCTCCGTTTGGCGGCGTGAAAGAGTCTGGTCTTGGGAGAGAAGGCTCTCACTATGGGATTGATGATTTTATGGAGCTTAAATATATCTGTATGGGTGGGCTTCAGTAGTCTTGCCATTTAGATTATTGGCTAACCTCACTCAACTGTTTTAACAACATTTTTAAACATGATTTCTAGTGAGTCATTTCACTGATTGGTATAATGTCGCATTCGATTTAATAAAATACAAAAATGAAAGTTGGAATTCTTGGCCTCGGAACTGTTGGAGGTGGTGTTGTAAATGTGCTTCAAAAAAATAGCAAGTCTATCAAAAGACGCACTGGAGCAGAAATAGAGCTGGTCATTGCTGGTGTTAGAGATTTAACCAAAAAACGCATTTGCGACACTAAGAAAATCAAATTAACTGAGGATCCGTTTGAAGTTGTCAATCATCCTGAGATTGATGTTGTTCTTGAACTCATTGGAGGCTTTGGACTTGCAAAGGAGCTCGTTGAAACTGCAATTAACAATGGCAAACATATTATCACGGCCAACAAAGCTCTCATAGGAAATCACGGTAATGAGCTCATCAAGCTTGCCAATAAGAAGAAAGTTCGATTCTTGTTTGAGGCTTCTGTTGCTGGTGGTATTCCAATTATTAAAGCCTTAGAACAAGGCCTGAGCGCAAACAATATCGAATCTGTAGCTGGAATCATCAATGGGACTGGTAACTTTATCCTGACTGATATGAAGGAAAAGGGTAGAGATTTCAATGACGTTTTAAAAGAAGCTCAAGCACTTGGTTATGCTGAAGAGGACCCAACCTTTGATATTGAAGGTATTGATGCTGCCCATAAACTCTCTATATTGGCTGCTATAGCGTTTGGAACTGAAATTCAATTTGACAAAATTTATACTAAAGGTATCAGTGAAATTACAACCGAAGATATTCTTCATGCTACCGAGCTCGGTTACACGATAAAGCACCTTGGAATTGCAAAGAGGACAGAAAAGGGAATCGAGTTACGCGTTCACCCTACTTTAGTACCTAATAATCGACTCATTGCTCGAGTGAACGGAGTGATGAATGCTGTTATGGTTAAAAGTGATGCTCTTGGGAAAAGCTTATACTATGGTCCAGGTGCTGGAGACGAAGCGACTGCTTCTGCAGTCATTGCGGACCTCAATGACATCATCAACAATCAGACTAGTAAAAATACGCTGGGATGGAAGTCTCAACAAAAAATTAAAGTGGTTGACAATGACTCAATCTTCAGTGAGTTCTTCTTGAGACTTGTGGTTACTGACGTCAAAGGAGTGCTCGCAAAGGTCACAGGTATATTCAACGACCACAATGTTAGTATCGAAGCTCTTATTCAAAAACAGGTGGATGAAAATAATAATGCTCATATTGCAATCACTACTGACAAGATCAGCACTAAGACTGTGATGAGTATCAAACAGAAAATTGAAGCAAGCGAATTTAATCAGGCTGACGTTCAAATTATTCATATTGAATTATTAGACTAAGTTTATTTAGGGGTAAATATGCGATACACGGGATTAATCGAGAGATATAGAGACAGACTGCCTGTTGGTGATAAGACTCGCTTGATAAGCTTAGGTGAAGGAAATACGCCCTTAATAAGGCTAGAGAATATCCCATGTGAAATGGGAACCCAAGTTAAACTCTACATAAAGTATGAAGGACTGAACCCGACTGGTTCTTTTAAAGACCGCGGAATGACAATGGCTGTTACAAAAGCCGTTGAAAGCGGCTCTAAAGCAATTATTTGTGCTTCCACTGGCAACACTTCTGCGGCAGCTGCTGCTTACGCAGCAAGAGCAGGTATTAAAGCATTTGTCATCATTCCTGAAGGAAAAATTGCACTTGGAAAGCTTGCACAAGCTATGATTCATGGATCAACTATTATTCAAATCAAAGGTAACTTTGACGATGGCATGCAGCTCGTCAAAGAGGTCGCTGAGTTCGCACCGGTTTCAATCGTTAACTCGATCAACCCTTTTAGACTTCAAGGGCAAAAGACAGCTGCGTTTGAGATCATTGAGGAGCTCGGTCATGCGCCAGATTACCACTGCTTGCCGGTCGGAAATGCAGGCAATATAACTGCACACTGGATGGGTTACACCGAGTACTTTGATGCTGGTAAAGCCTCATCCACCCCGACAATGCTTGGTTACCAAGCTGAGGGTGCTGCTCCATTTATTCATGGCTCGAAAGTTGAAAAGCCTGAAACTATTGCAACCGCTATAAGAATTGGAAACCCTCAAAGCTGGGATAAAGCTATAAAGCTCAGCAAAGACTCTAACGGCTGGTTTGACTGCTTTTCAGACAAAGAAATTCTTGCAACACAAAAATTATTGACTGAGAAAGAAGGAATTTTCTGTGAACCTGCTTCTGCCATCTCAGTTGCTGGTGCTTTAAAAGATATTGAATCTGGGAAAATACCAGATGGTTCAAGCGTAGTCTGCACTCTGACAGGACACGGCCTTAAAGATCCAGATACAGCGATTTCACAGTGTGATACGGATGCGATGATCAATATTAATCCAACGCTGGAAGAAGTAAAAAAAGCTATTCTTGAAAATATGTAGTTTTTTTAGGCTGTAGAAGTTTATGATACTATCTAGGGGTTTATGAGCAAACAGCACTACAAAACAATTGATGAATGCGTTGGAGGAACTCCACTTGTTCGACTTCAAAGATTGAACCCAAATCCATCAAACATTATTCTTGCCAAACTTGAAGGGAACAATCCTGCTGGCTCAGTAAAAGATCGTGCGGCTCTCAATATGATTGCTGAAGCTGAAAATAGAGGAGAGATTAAACCTGGAGATAGATTAATTGAGGCTACCAGTGGAAATACTGGTATTGCCCTAGCAATGGTTGCAGCGATTAAGGGCTACAAGATGACTCTTATTATGCAAGAGAATTTGTCACAGGAGAGAAGAGATGCGATGACTGCCTATGGCGCTGAATTAATTTTAGTCTCCAAAGAGCTAGGTATGGAGGGTGCAAGGGATCTTGCAAACCAAATGAGTGAGGAAGGAAAAGGCCTTCAGCTGAATCAGTTTGCAAACCAAGACAACCCTTCAGCTCATGCCTCCTCAACAGCTAAAGAAATTTGGAGAGACACGAATGGTGAAATAACTCATTTTGTCAGTTCAATGGGGACTACTGGAACAATCATGGGCGTCTCAAAATACTTAAAAGAAAAAAAGCCGTCGGTTCAAATTATTGGAATACAGCCTGATGGAGATTCGCATATACCAGGCATTAGACGCTGGCCAGAGGGCTATCTTCCAACTATTTTTGAGCCTTCACGAGTCGATAGAATTATGGATGTATCCCAATCAAGTGCAGAACAGACAACAAGAGATCTTTCAATACATGAGGGAATCTTTTCTGGAATATCTGCTGGTGGTGCAGTGGCATCTGCAATTGAGCTATCAAAGGAGGTTAATAATGCAGTTATTGTTACCATTATCTGTGATCGTGGCGATCGATACCTCTCTACGGGTGTATTTAAAGCCTGAAACCTAAATACTTTTAAAATTTAAAACGTTTTGATGACTGGTTTTAAATCAAAATATGTGTACAATTGTAGGTTCATAAATTCTTAAACACATAAAGGAGAAATAAATGAGTATTAAGTTAGGCTTTAAAAAGTCGTCAATTGCTATTACAGCATTGCTATTGTCAATAGGAATGACTGCTAAAGCAGGCGTTGTTTATGATTACATTAAAAATAACAATGAATTAATGATTGCGACTGATGCAAACTGGGCGCCATTCTCATACATTAATGATGCTGGTGAGATGGAAGGTTTCGACGTCGATGTTGGAAGAGAAATTGCTAAGCGTATGGGCGTTGAAGCTCGCTTTATTACACCTGACTGGGGCGTGATTACAGCGGGTAACTGGAACATGCGTTGGGACGTATCAGTAGGCTCAATGACTCCAACTGAGAGTCGTTCTGAAGTTCTAAACTTCCCTGCAGTTTACTATTACACACCTGCTGCTTTCGCAGTTCACGTTGACTCTCCTGTGACAACTTTAGCAGGCTTAAATGGCAAAAATATATGTACTACAGCTTCCTCAACTTGGGAGATGTATCTAGAAGGTAACTTAAATATGCTTAATGCGCCTGCATTTAAATATAAGGTGACACCAGGAACGATTACTGCTCTAGCAGATGGCCATACATGTCTTGATGACACGCGTTTAGGACCAGGCGTTCGTAATGATGGCATTATTGATTCTGTACCGATGATTCAAGGTGCTATAGAAGACGGATATCCTATTAAATTCTTAGGTGATCCTGCTTTCTATGAGCCTTTATCAATTGCAACTGACAAAGGTAATGATGATCCTGAGTTAGATGCTGAGATTGCTAGAATTATCACTGAAATGCAAAAAGACTACACATTAACTACATTGTCAATGAAGTGGTTTAAAAATGCAGATGGTAGCTCTAACGACTACACTATTGCATATTAAGAACAGAAGTATAAATATAAGTTTTACTTAAGTTCTAGAGAAAGGTATGTTCGTCGATACCGTTGTTGAAGATAAGGCGCTGCATAAACCAGCTTTCCTTGCAGGTCTTTCAATAACGGTATTGGCGATTTTTTTTGCCTTTAACTTCACCAATACCATTTTTGGTGAATTCCTTAGCCCAGTCATTGGAAATCCTGAAGAGAGTGGTTTCTTTGGGCGACTAGCAGTTTCATTTGTCCTTACTATCTTATTTGTAGGCAATTTATTATTAATCAGTTTTGCTAGGCTAAAAATCCAAATTTTAATTGTCTGGTTAGAGTTGTTTCTACTCTTCCTGGCCTTTGCATACTCTTTTGATCTTGAAATAGCCTATATTTTTTCTGGACAGCCAAGCAAAATTGGAATTATGATTTCCAAAGGTCTGTTCACTACGATTTATATTTCAGCAGTATCTATTGTCATTGCAACAGTTATCGCTATCGTTGGAGCAATAGCCAAACTCTCAAATAATGGTTTTGCTTATGCTATTGCAAGCTTTTACACCTCTTTATTCAGAGGACTACCGCTTCTTCTCCAGATTTACCTGATATATATGGGCCTTCCACAATTGGGATTCATGATTGATGCAATTCCATCTGGAATTGCTGCCCTATCCCTTTGTTATGGTGCTTACATGACCGAAATCTTTAGGGCGGGAATCCAAAGCATTCCCAGAGGCCAATGGGAAGCTTCAAGAGCATTAGGTTTTCCATTTCGCCTAATACTTCGAAAAATTATTCTGCCTCAATCGATTCCGCTCATCATTCCGCCAACCGGCAACCAATTCATTGCAATGCTCAAAGACAGTTCACTAGTTTCTGTCCTTGGAATTTGGGAGATTATGTTCCTGGCTAAAAAACTTGGTGCTAAAGATTTTAATCATTTAGAAATGTTGCTTACAGCTGCAATGATTTATTGGATTCTGACAATCATCCTTGAGACAATCCAAGCTCGTATTGAGAGAAAATATCAACAAAAGACTTAATTATGGCTAACAATAATTCAAAAGTTAATCCAATAATATCTCTGAAAAATGTGAGTAAATGGTATGACGATTTTCAGGCCTTAAAGAATATTGACTTAGAAATTAAACTTAAAGAAAAAATTGTGATTTGTGGGCCGTCTGGCTCAGGAAAATCAACATTAATTAGGTGTCTTAATCGGTTAGAAGCACACCAAGAAGGACAAATACATGTTAATGGAATTGAGCTTCACGAAAAAATGAAAGATATTGATACTGTTCGACAAGATATTGGCATGGTCTTTCAGAGCTTTAATTTATTCCCGCACTTAACAGTGCTAGAGAACTGTATGGCTGGTCCAAATTGGGTTAGGGGAATTAGTGAAGATGAGGCAAAAGAGAGAGCGATGTCTCTTCTTGAACAGGTGAAGATTCCAGAGCAAGCTGACAAGTATCCCGAGCAACTCTCTGGAGGGCAACAACAACGTGTAGCGATTGCAAGAAGTTTGTGCATGCAGCCTAAAGTAATGCTGTTCGATGAGCCAACCTCAGCACTCGATCCAGAAATGGTCTCTGAGGTTTTAGACACCATGGTTGAGCTTGCAAAAAGTGGGATGACGATGATTTGTGTTACTCATGAAATGGGCTTTGCAAGACAAGTTGCTGATAGAATAATCTTTATGGATGAAGGTGAAATTGTAGAACAGAATAGTCCAGAAGAATTCTTTAATAATCCTAAATCTGACCGAACAAAAGGATTCTTAGATCAGGTTCTTAGTTAATCTGGCTTCTTAAAATACTCTTTAAAAGCATCAATAACAAATAGGATATCTTTCTCACCTATTCCAAGGTGGCAGACCAGTCTTCCTCGATCAAGATTTGAAACTATGATCTCTTTATCGAATAAAAATTTCTCAAGAGGCGCTCTATGGTTTTTAGGACAATCTACAAAAACCATGTTGGTCTGACTCTCGCTAAAATCGACTGATAGCTCCGCAATTGATGAAAGACCTTTCGCAAGAAGTCTAGCGTTATCATGGTCCTCCTGAAGCCTTTGAATGTTATTTTCTAGTGCATACATTCCGCAAGATGCAATGACACCAACTTGCCTCATACCTCCGCCAAGCATTTTCCTAAGTCGATGAGCCTTATCAATTGTGTCTTGATCAGAAACTAGCAACGAACCCACAGGAGCACCAAGGCCCTTTGATAGGCAGATTGATACACTATCAAAGCATCTAGTTAATTGCTGCATTGATAATCCACTATGAATGTGTGCATTAAATAGTCGAGCACCATCCAAATGGACTTTAAGGTTTTTACTATGGGCAGCGTTTGCGAGCTCGTCAAGTTCGCTCTGTGGCTGAACCCTGCCAGAGGAAGTGTTCTCAAGACAGAGTAATTTTGTTACTGCATAATGTGGGTCATCATCCTTGATTTGCTTAAGCATATCCTCAATGTTCATTGATCCTGAATCAGAAGTCTCAATAGGACAAATACCGACACCCCCGAGCACTGATACGCCCCTCGCTTCATAAAGATTCGTATGATAACTTTTTCCAATAAGAACTTCATCACCTCTCTGACAATGTGAAAGCATTGCAGTCAGGTTACTCTGAGTGCCACTAGGAAAAAATAATGCTGCTTCCTTATCTAACAATTTTGCAGCATACTCTTGAAGTTCATTAACAGCTTCATCCTCATTATAGACATCGTCCCCAAGGCTAGCATCTTGAATGCTTTGCAGCATTTCCTTGGACGGAAGTGTAACCGTATCACTTCTAAAATCAATTGGATTTTTTAAATTGATTCTTTCAGAGTGTTGTGTATTTAAATTGTATTGACTCATAATTCAAAGGCACTAAGGTTTATACTCAGGATATGCTAAAGTAGCCACAAGGTGGGTTCTAGGCTTAAATCCACCATTCAGCGCAGTGTGATAGCCCCTCGTATCAGTAAAATATACTGACCCATCTGCTGGAAGATGCGTGCAATGATGGTTCACTATGAACAATGCTCCAGGGTTGGTATAGATTGGAATGTGAATTCTAGGCTCTGGATCTCTATGCCATGAATTACAATTAAAGCTATCTTTTTCAAGAATGCGAACCCTTCCAATCGGGTATCGAGCTGAAAGTTCATCATAAATGGTTTCAAAATACGTACCCTTGAAAATATCAACAAGCTCACAGAAGGATGCCTCATCAACCAGTTCGTCTTTGGCAACTTCTTTATAGCTCTCATCAACTCGGGTGTAGTATCGACCAACAAGATCTTTATCAGAGTCGACTGAACTATCTTTTCTTTTGGTCATTGCAATAGCATGGAAACCAGAAGCTGCAGTTTTGAATTCTGCACCAGCTTTTATATCATCAAGAGACTTTCTTATTTTTTCTATATCAAACTTAAGCTTTAGTTTTACGATGTGTTCATTACCCTTAAATGATGCAACAGAGTCTATATCAACTCTCTCATTTATATAAGAATCTAATTCCTTTCTATCTTCTGATATGCTCATTTCTATGTTTAAAAAGGTTTCACAACTGCGAGAACAATAATGGAAATCAAGAAAATGACCGGGAACTCATTGAACCATCTAAAAAAAACATGTGACTTGTTGTTTCTATCTTCTGCAAATACTCTTACCAAATAGCCACAGTAAAAGTGATAGGCTATTAACACAGCAACTAGAAGTAGCTTAATCTTCAGCCAATACATCCCACTATAGACCTCCCAAGCATAGTTCTGAACCATCCAGAAACCAAAGATAGTTGTCAATATAAAGCTTGGCATCATGATGCCGTTATAGAGCTTTCGCTCCATAATCTTAAAACGCTCTATACTAATTTCATCCTCTGCCATGGAGTGATAAACAAACAGTCTTGGCAAGTAAAACATCCCAGCCATCCATGAGACAAATCCAAAAACATGTATTGCTTTAACCCAGAGCATAATAAATCCAAAAAAAATAAAAACATAATACCTTTTTGGTATGTTTTTTGTGCATTAATGAAACTTTATAATCTTTCTAACAAGCACTGTATTTGCCTCTCCAATGATCTCTCACGTAGTAAAATTTGAGGTAATTATTAGTCTAAATTATTCATGCTGAATTTTTTTAAAAAAAATCAAGACTCAGACCCTGAGAAAGAAAAAAACAAATCTTCCTTAAAGGATCGGCTTTTTAAATCCAAAAAAAAGCTTGGTGATGGACTATCCTCACTTGTCATTGGCAAAAAGAAGATTGATGAAGATCTCCTTGAGGAGCTTGAAGTTCTTCTAATAAGTTCAGATATAGGCATACAAACGACAGACAAGGTAATCGAAAGCGTTAGAAAAAAAGCATCAAGAAAAGAGCTTAAAGATGAGGACAGTTTATACGAACTAATCAAGATTGAACTTGAATCATTATTGATAACTGAGAGTAGCTTGGAGCCTAGTTTAGAGAGTCCATTTGTAATCCTGGTTGTTGGAATCAACGGTGCGGGCAAGACTACTACCATTGGAAAACTTGCTAAGCTCTTTCAGGGTGAAGGTAAATCTGTCATGCTCGCTGCTGGAGACACTTTCAGAGCTGCTGCAGTGGAGCAGCTCCAGGTCTGGGGTGAGCGAAATGAAATACCTGTAATTGCACAAAAGACTGGCGCTGATGCAGCATCAGTAGTTTATGATGCTTACCAGTCGGCCATTGCAAAAAAAATGGATGTACTCATTGCAGATACAGCAGGAAGACTTCATACCCAAGATAACCTGATGCAGGAACTTGAAAAAATTAAGAGAGTTTTAAAGAAACATAATGAAAATGCGCCTCATGAAACACTTCTCGTTATTGATGGTGGTTCGGGTCAAAATGCTGTTCAACAGGCTAATGAATTCCATAAATCAATTCATTTATCTGGACTGGCAATAACAAAACTTGATGGCACAGCAAAGGGCGGCGTCTTGTTTTCAATTTCTGACTCTCTTAAGCTTCCAATACGTTTTATTGGTGTAGGCGAAGCCATTGAAGATCTCAAACCATTTAATGCAAGAGATTTTGTGGATGCATTGTTTGATTAAAACTCGAGAGCAAGATGCTGAGAATCTATTTTCTTGGCTAATTCAATGTCAAGCTTTGTGATTCCGCCCTCACTATGAGTCACTAGACTAATTTCAACTTTATTATAGACATTTGACCACTCAGGGTGATGGTCCATCATTTCAGCTATTATTGCAATCAAACTCATAAATTCAAAAGCTTGGGCAAAATCTGAAAATTTAAACTCTTTATAGAGCTTGCCATTACTAATGCTCCAGTTGTCAAGCTCCTTTAAGTGGTGGTTTATTTGCTTGTCAGTTAGAATCAATTCATTTCTCATTGAGTAACTCTCTTGCTCCTAAGGATAACAGTTTGTTTGCGGCTCTAATGCCTAAATCTATCGGGTTGCTAGTTTCGCCAAGCTCTTCAACCCTAATTTTCTGCACTGACTTCAGTCATCGTTCTTTTGTGACTAAGAGGCTCAATAAGCCTACTAATTTCATGATCATTAACTTTTATTTCAATTCCAAGCGCGCCCTGACCTACTGCAGGTAAAGACTCATCGGGGCTCAAATCTTGCTTAATTCTGTCTTCAAATCCAAGCCTAGATAAACCTGAACATGCCAAAATTATTGCGTCATACTCACCATCATCGAGTTTTTTTAGGCGAGTATTTACATTACCCCTAAGATCCAAAATCTCAAGATCTGGCCTCATTGCTTTTATCTGGACAATACGTCGCAAGCTACAGGAGCCTAATTTTGCTCCAATTGGTAACTCTTCAATAGTGTTATAGTCATTTGATACAAAGGCGTCAAATGGGTTCTCTCGTTCGAGAATAGCCCCTATTTCAAAACCTTGCGGCAACTCATAAGGAACATCTTTCATAGAATGAACCGCAATATCTGCCCTACCTTCATTCATTCCTACCTCTAACTCTTTGATAAAAAGACTCTTACCACCAATTTTAGATAATGGTGAATTAAGAATTTGATCACCCTGAGTAGTCATCTTAACCAACTCAATCTTTAAATCTGGATACAAACTCGCTAATTTAGACTTTACAAACTCGGCTTGCCAAAGGGCTAAAGGGCTTTTACGTGTGGCAATTTTCAGCACAGAAATGATGCCTCCATTGAAATCGATTTCAATCATATTTTATCGAGTGTTGATTAGGTTTGTTGGTAATTAAAAGAATTTTGTATTCAAAATAAAACTGAAATTTCTTACAGTGATAATAGTGTAAATAGGTTTTTATATCATTTTCAGTAACTTAGGCCTTAGATACTGGAATAATGTGCAGTAATTAAAAAATGTAATATAAAACGAGTAAATATAGCAATGACTTCTGAAACAAATCATTTATGGGGTGGTCGCTTTAACGAGCCTACAGACGAATTTGTAAAAATTTTTGGTGCCTCTGTGTCTTTTGATAAAGCACTTGCACTCTATGATATTGAAGGATCAATTGCTCATGCAACAATGCTTAATGAGGTTGAGGTTTTAACAGATTTTGAATTAAAAGAGATTTTAAACGGCCTTGATATAATCAAAAATGAGATTACTTCAGACAAATTTAATTGGTCAACCGACCTTGAAGATGTCCACATGAATATTGAGTCAAGGTTAACTGAGATTTGTGGCGAGCCAGGCAAAAAACTTCATACAGGTCGCTCGCGAAATGATCAGGTAGCAACAGACATTAGACTTTATCTCAGGGATCATGTTGTCTTGATAAATCAGGAGTTAACTAAGCTTCTAAATGCACTGCTTGATCTTGCTGAAAAGGAAAATAGTACAATCATGCCTGGGTTTACTCACCTTCAGGCTGCGCAGCCTATCACATTTGGGCATCACCTTTTGGCATACTTTGAAATGTTTAAGCGTGACTTGGAGCGACTTCAAGAAAGCTACAAACGTATCAACACTTTGCCTCTTGGAAGTGCAGCACTTGCAGGAACAAGTTATCCAATTAATCGTCAAAGAACTGCTGAGTTACTAGGGTTTGAACGAATCAGTCAAAACTCTCTTGATGCGGTCAGTGATCGTGACTTTGCTATAGAATTTACGGCTCATGCTAGCCTTATCATGATGCATCTTTCAAGGTTTTCTGAAGAGCTTATCCTATGGTCTAGTGCTCAATTTGAGTTTGTATCTCTTCCAGATAGTTTTTGCACGGGTTCATCAATCATGCCTCAAAAGAAAAATCCTGATGTGCCAGAATTGGTTCGCGGTAAAACTGGAAGGGTTACAGGTAACCTAATCTCACTATTAACTTTGATGAAAGGGCAGCCTCTAGCCTATAACAAGGACAATCAAGAAGACAAGGAACCTCTTTTTGACAGCGTTGAAACAATCTACTCTTGCCTTCGAATTTTTGCTGACATGGTGCCAAAAATTAAAGCCAATAAAGAGAATATGCTTAATTCTGCAATCAAAGGCTATACTACTGCAACTGACTTAGCGGACTATCTAGTCAATAAAGGCTTACCATTCAGAGATGCTCATGACGTTGTTGGAAAAGCGGTTGCATTTGGAATAAAAAGCAATAAAGATTTGAGTGAATTTACTCTTGAGGAGCTTCAAGAGTTCAATCCTGGTATTGAGTCTGATGTCTTTGATGCAATTTCTTTAGAAGGATCCATCAACTCTAGAAATCACCTTGGCGGCACCTCTCCAAAGCAAGTTTTGAATGCTATTAAAGTGGGTCGAAATTCAATAAAATAATGCGCATTATTTTTGCAGGAACTCCTGACTTTGCAGTCCCTGCATTGTCTAAAATCCATAACTCCAATCACCAAGTAGTAGCGGTCTATTGTCAGCCAGATAGGCCCAAAGGTAGAGGAAAAGTCTTGACCTCTTGTGCTGTCAAAAACTTTGCTCTTGAAAATAACTTAGACGTGATTCAACCTGAAAATTTTAGTAATGAGCAAAACCTGAAGAAACTTGGCTCTCTTGAGCCAGATTTAATTATTGTTGCTGCTTATGGCCAAATCTTGTCAAAAGAAGTACTGAATCTCCCTAAATTTGGTTGTTTGAATATTCATGCATCACTTCTTCCTCGCTGGAGAGGAGCAGCGCCCATTGAACGTGCAATTCTTTCAGGAGATAAAGAGACTGGGATTTCGATAATGCAGATGAATGAAGGTCTTGATACTGGAGATATTCTATTATCAAGAAAACAAAATATTGCAAATTCAGAAACAGCTGGCTCTTTAACTGAGTCCTTATCGATACTTGGGGCAGACCTCATAATTGAGACAATAGAACTACTTCCTGAGCTTGATGCTAGAACTCAGGACCATACAAAAGCTAACTACGCCAAAAAGATCTTAAAAAATGAGTCGCGAATTGATTGGAATCAAAGTGCAGAAAATATTAATCAAATGATTAGAGCTTTTAATCCAAGGCCTATTGCACAAAGCAATGCAGAAGGTACGGAGTTTAAAGACAAAGTCCTAAGAATCATTGAAGCTGAAGTGATATCAAGTGAAACTTCGAAGCCTCCAGGTACAGTCATTGAGCAAAATAAACAGGCTTGCCATATTGCAACTGGTGCAGGAATACTAAGCTTAAAAAGGGTTCAGCTTGCTGGCAAAAATATAGTTTCAATTAAAGACTTTAATAATGCTTATCAACTAACAAAACTTAAATAATAAATCTCTAGAAATCGTTAGCAATCAGCATGCTTTCAGAATCTGCAATTTCATTTTTGATTCGCGCTATGATTTTAGAATCAATCATCTTGGTATCTAATTCAAATAATCCACAATTACTCAGTGCTTCTCTGATGTTAATCTGCCTTCCTAAATATAAAAATTCAACTCTACTAGCTGCCGGCAAATGTGAACTTCTTCTTCCCACACCGATTGAGATTCCTGATAGCGAATCTACAATATTCTTATAACTTGGACATAAGATGGTGTGTTGAATAAGATTATTAGTTAGTGTTTCAACTTCAGAAATAAATATGCGATCACCTAGATAAAAAACCGCTCCCTTGCCTCTAGTTCGATTTCTTTGAATGTCACCATTTTCTTTATCCCATAGATGCTCAATACTAGTTGAGTAAAACTTATTCTTGTACTCATAGATATGAATTAAACTCCGAATTATCTTGTCAGGCAATGTAGCAGAATAATAGTGGTTGAAATAATATCCTTCATATCGAGATAAATCTTTATTTTTACTAGGTATTAAATTTAAATGTTTCTCAAACACGTTCATCTCAGAATTTGACTCTGATTGAAGAATTTTTGATGTAATTTTAAGGAATTGACTTGATTCTAAATTCAACTCTTCTTCTGAAAATTGGAAATATTGACAAATTTTATTTAAGTTATATTTTGAAGGATAAATTTGACCACTTAAATACTTATTGAATTGCTGTCGATTAATCTCCATCTTTCGACAAACATGAGCTACAGAAACTTGATTATTACATAATGTACGTAAATTTTTTGAAAAATTTTCGTGCTTCATATCTTACATATCTGCTAATAAAACAACATAGAATAACAGCATACAATTCAGAATTCAAATTATCTTAGTCATGGTTTAAAAGCCACAAAAGTTATATAAATATATAAAACTAAAAATAGTCACGCTTAAATTTTTCATCCCAAGTTCGCTTGAAAACCTGTTTATCCCCCTCCCACGCAATCAAAACTGCATGCATGTAAAAATGATCTAAGTCTGAAGTAATTTTAGTAAAGGTATACGTTTTAGTTTGCCAATTACCCCTTCCATACTCCCATTCCCATTCATATTCAGCGTTAGCAGATAATGGATCCAACTCACTAATACTAAAACGATGTAGAGACTTTGATCCCATTTCCATTCCACTTTCTTTAATCCTAATTTTCCCATTATCAGCTTTTATTTCTAAGATGTTCAAATTCTGCTTTTCATCAAAACTAGATTGACGATTTTCGTTAAATTCCCGAATAGTTATTGTGGGCTCCTCTTCAGGTACATTATTTTTAGTGAATTCTTTCAGTACCTCAGTTGACACATTGCCTCCAAGAACTGGCAGTTTTAATAAACTTAAGTCTGAATAAATTGTTAAACAAGTATTAGTTGGAGCAGGCCAAGCAATGGGCCAGTAACTCGTAGAGATAGCTAGTCGAAGCTTATGTCCAATAGGAACAATGTAGCCGACATGGTTCAACTCAACTATAACTTCTTCAACTTCACCTGGAATCATTACCTCAGGATTTGACTTTCCATTTCGCTGAGATAAGTTCAAAATACCACGAGTAATCAGTGTGCTTGAACCGTCAGGCCAGAGATCACAAAGCCTAACTGCAACGAGTCCTTGTGGCTGATCACTACTCAAATTCAAAGTAATTGATGCATTACCTAAAATTTCCAATGGAAGCTTAAGTGTTTCAGTATCAAAAACTAGTGATCCAGAGTCCTCTATATTCTGATTGTCAGGCAATTCATCAGCTAATCCGAATGCAAACCAAGGCATATATTCGCCTGAAAATTGACCTACTGTTTGCGGCGATAAAATTTTCATTGCTTGATTAGGTATTTTTTTGAAAGATAAACCCTCTTGATTTAAATAGAAACACTTAGTTTCAACTTGTTCTGATGGCCAACTAGATAAACCAATCCAACGACCAGGTCGACTATCATAATAAGTTTTTGGCTTAACAGTATCTTGTAAAAAAACTTGGTACTTAGCCTCATCCATAACTCCAGTTTCTTTTTCTTTTAACCAGTGATCAAACCAACGAACCGCATTAGAAAGAAAATCCACAGTAGGTCCAGGAATCCCAAGGTGTGGATACCGATGACACCATGGACCTTGTAAACCGCGAGTTGGCACATCAAGATTCTGCAACAACCGAGGCACAGTATTAGGCCAGCAATCTGCATGTCCACTAATGACATAAACTGGTATTTTGATCTTAGAATAATCAACATCTACTGAGTTGTTCAGCCAATACTCATCATTATGTTGATGTTTAAGCCAACGTTCAAGATAGTGTGGTGTTTTTTCAAGTCGCTCATGCCAGAGAGTTTGCCAATTATCGCCAACTAGTTCAGGATCTGGAGGTCGAGAATTATATCCAAACATAATCGCACCCCAGCCGAGGGTTTGACCTACCATACAGCCCATATAATAACTACCATCGTCATAATAACGCTGGTCAGTTGATCCTAAAGTGATAATTGTTTTAAGTGCTTTAGGTGATCGCTGAGCAAGTTGTAATCCTGTAATTCCACCCCATGAGATTCCCATGGTACCGACATTACCATTACACCAGGACTGACTAGCAATCCAATCAATTACAGCTACACCATCATCTATTTCCTGATCTGTATACTCATCATCCTTAAAACCATCTGAGCTCCCTGCACCGCGCATATCAACTCGGATACAGGCATATCCATGTTTGGCAAAATGAGCAATTGTGTTCGAATCCCGTTTAACTGTGTAATCGTCTTTTCGATATGGTAAATACTCAAGGATAGCTGGGTAAGATTTTTTATCATCTGGCATCCAAAGTCGAGCACCAAGTCGAGCACCGTCAGGCATCGGTATCCAAAAATGATTTGAATGAATTACTCCCATACTTAACTCCTAATTTAGAGGGTAGTGACAGGTCAAAATTTGAGAATTATTAAAAGTATGAATTGGTGGAAACTCATTATCACAATGTTTGCTAGAAAAAGGACATCGTGTATGAAATTCACAACCATTCGGTCGATCCATTAGGCTAGGCACCTCTCCCTGAAGCTCAATTCTATTCTTTAAATTTGCTTCTGAATAAGGCGCTAGATTCGCCGATAATAATGCTAAAGTATAGGGATGTCTGGGCTTTGCAAAGATATCGTCTGTTTGACCCTGTTCGACAAAGCGCCCAAGATACATTACCGCAGTTTTATCAGAGATATGCCTTACAATATTTAAATTATGAGTTATGACAAACAAACTAACTCCTAAGTCATCCTTAAGTTTGTTTAGTAAGTTTAATATTTCACCTTGTACTGAGACATCTAGACCCGCAGTCGGTTCATCAGCAATAATCATTTTTGGATCTAGCGATATAGCTCTTGCAACTCCAACTCGACGAGCCTGTCCTCCACTGAGTTGATGTGGATATCTCTCACTAATTTGTTTAGGCAATCCAACGAGTTTAAGTAATCGATCTGCCTCCATTTTTAGATCTCGATTATTAAGATTGTGTATTTTATAAGCTTCGGTAATTAATGAACCTACACTCATCCTTGGACTAAGCGAACCAATCGAATCTTGCCAGATATACGAAATCTTTTTTCTATAAGCCATTATTTGTGATGATGTCATAGTAGTGACATCCTCATTCATAAATTTTATCTGCCCTTCATCAGCATTTAGTAAGCCGGCAGTCGCTAAAGCTAAGGTAGATTTTCCAGAGCCACTTTCACCAACTAAGGTGAAGGTTTCGCCCTCCTTCATCTCTAATGAAACCTGTCTGACTGCGTCTATATAGGGGTCTTCTATTTTATTAACCATTGCATGAAATGGTGACTTAGTTCGAAACCTAACACGCAGATTTTTTATAGAAAGCAATTTACTCATGATTCTGTTAAGTGACAACTGACAAAATGGGTATTATCAAATTCTTTCCATTTTGGGCTATCATGATTGCAACGATCAATAGATTGACTGCATCGGTTTTTAAATATACACCCCTTGGATAGATTAATAAGATCCGGTATTTCTCCTGGAATTGTTGGTAACAACCGCTGCTTTTTAGAAATACTGGCAGGGTCACATTCTAATAATTTAATTGTATACGGATGAGCTGGCTTGTTAAATATCTCGTATGTACTTCCCTGCTCTACCACCTGTCCCGCGTACATAACTACTACATGATCGCATAGTTCAGCTATGACTCCAAGGTGATGTGAAACAAATAAAATTGAACAGCCCATTTCCTCCTGAAGCTCTTTTAACAATTTAAGTATCTGAACCTCAAGAGTGGCATCGAGTGCAGTAGTTGGCTCGTCAGCAATCAGTAGAGATGGACCTGCTTGAAGCGCCATAGCAATCGATACTCGTTGCTGCATCCCTCCTGATAGCTCATGCGGGTATTGGTTGAACTGAATATGAGGATCCGGCAAGCCAACCTTATTCAACATATCAATCGATCGTTGTTTTTTTAT
>LUMG01000012.1_pt1 | contig 34783 bp, 33 predicted proteins | sample 729691 | NCBI WGS metagenome assembly LUMG01 (sample SAMN03860269, study PRJNA289734) | marine metagenome | biome: seawater column; feature: ocean; material: water; isolation source: Red Sea water column Station 34 - depth 50m | place: Saudi Arabia: Red Sea | collected 2011-10-15 | depth 50 m
CGTTCTTACTGGCAAAGGCTCCGTGATTAATGTAAGGAGGTCTCCAGAAATAACCTCCAGTTGGCAGGTCTCCAAATTGCATCATCCAAGATGTTCCCCAAATATGATAGGACTCTTCACAGCAATCATGATATGAGATATTGTCTTGCGAAAAACCAGGAGTCATACAGTACAAGAAAGTATGTGCTTCTGTGTGAATATCATATTTCAGCAGCTTCAGCATACATCCTGAGGCAACCGATGGAACAATTCTGTTTCCTTGAACCCAAGCTAAATCTTCCATTGAATTGATGATTGACAATCGATGCCTTTCAGCTAGTGGATGGTCCTCATCAGATGGAATAAAGCTTGGCTCGCCGTAGTTATAGAACATGATTACTTTTGCACCACGTTTTACCGTCATTTGCGGCATCGAAACACCTGGAGGAATCAGGAAGTAATATCCCTCTCCATATGTTGTATCTCCATAGGTCACTGAACCTGAGACGACGAACATCTCCAACTCAGAGTAACTCATACCTGGAGGTAATTTGTAACCGCTCTCAAATTTAACAAGCAATGAACAAGCACCAGTATCTGTATCCATACTTAGCATTTTGTAATGCATCCCTTTGCCAAAGCCAGGCAGTGTCATTCTTTTGAATGGTGTTGGCCTCTCGTCATAAGGTTCAATATGTGGTCTAGGCATTTTTTTCCCCTTTTAAAAAATTAATGATCAAAGCCTTTGAGGTCTTTTGCCTCATAAGTGACTCTGTGTTTTCTTCTTGGTGGCTTAGGAAGATTTTCTTTTGCCACGACTGCTCTTGTATCACCATCAATGTTGGTTCCTCGAGTTGATATTGTTTCTAAAAACTCTGCGTACCACTTATTTCTCTTTGGTGTCAGATCTTCCATATCTTGCAAAATTTGTTTGAATCTTTTTTGCTGTTGAGCCAATTCCTTTTTTATCCATGCCTTAGCAGGTTTGGATGTTTTATGCTCTATGGAATTGAGAGGCTTACCCTTTCCTGAAGGTCTTCCTTCAGATGCATCGCCCATTTGATTAGCCATATTTATTCCCCTTAGTTGTAATCAATATTTTAGAGAGAACATAGGTTAAACAATCGACAGGATGCTGTCAATTTCCTATAGAACCATTATGGAATTCAATCTGATTTTTCTGGATTTATTTGCTGAAAAATGAGTTGTAAAGCACCTGATCCTGGACTTCTGACTATTATAATTTCAATATGTCCTAATCCTGGAAAATCAACTAATTGTCTTTGTTTATATATTTCACAGTTTAGCTCTGTGATTGCATTTTCTGAAATCCTGAGATCTTTAACCTCAAATGCTTGGGCTATATAACCAATATTGGGTGCAATGCCATCAGGGACCATATCATGACACTCATAATTCATGGGTTGTGATAAAGCAATTTTTCCAAACATATGATTGCCCTGCATGAATTTGACTGCTGTTTTGGCATCATTTGGTAGCTGAAGAAAATCATTCTGTTCTTCACTTGATAAAATTTCATCAATCAATAGATCGTTTTGCAAAACCTTTCTATGAAACTCAACCGCAAGATCAATATTCCTTGTCGTGTGTGCAGATGTAACAACAGGCGTTAATCCAGTTGGCGTACGTCCATGTTGCTGTGTATAGATCTTCATTTGCCCCACTTTTGATGTAGGATCATCGTCTGTCAATTCAACTAGGTTGATAGCAACATTATCAGGCCCATCAAATATTACCTCAGTTGGTGAACCTTGCCCTTCTGACATTTCATAATAAGTTGGTTTGGACCAAATTTGATAACCCTTGTCTTCAAATTTTTTTGTATCTGATTCGATATCATCTGTATAAAAATTTAGGTTGAAGAGTCCATATGCACGAGAGGTATTTTTTGGTCTAATCAACTCCTTATTTTTTGCTTTGAAATCAAGCAGCAAAACTCTACCTACATTGCAGCCTTTTAGTTCGCAAAAAGATCCAAATGCATATGATCCTGAAGGCAAGTGCCAAATGTTTTCAAAATCTTTGCCGCTCCAATCAAATTTATCGCTTACCGTTAATCCAATTAAATCTCGATAAAACTTTATTGATTGCTCCAAGTCATCAACACCAATGATGGCTGTATTAAGTGGGCTGCCATTTGGTGCAATGATTGAGCTCATGAAGATCTGAGATCAAAGTCAGCCGAAGAGAGTCTCTCAAAACCATCATCTGTTATCAGAATAGTATCTTCCATATGCACCGATCCCCAGCCAATCTCTGTAAAAGGCATGTCGATATTGATGACCATATTTTTTTCTAATGTTTGACTGATCTTAACACCGGGTTGTGTACCAAAATTTTTAGGATCATCGGTATGCTCTAGTCCTAAACCATGCACAACTGGATTCCTGAAAGAATCAAAACCCAATGATCTGATATGGTTGCCAACTTCTTCTGATATCTGGTCATATGTAGTGCCAGGTTTTAGAAATTCTTTGGCTTTTTCCCATCCCTCTAAAATGGCTTGATGACGCTCAATGTGGAGTTGGCTGGGATTGCCAATGACGGCACATCTTCCAAAATCCCCGTGATATCTTTTGTACTGACCCAGCGCATCAAACATAATCGGTTCACCTTTTTCGCAAACCCCGTTGGGTAACTCACCCACACCGCACATCATATAAACGCCTCTTCCTCCTCTCTTAGCCATTTCAGACATATAGAAGTTTTCTAATTCTTCCCAAGTAGCGCCTTCACTCATAAAATCAATGGCTGCGAGCATTGATTGCTCATTAATGATTGCAGCCTCTCTCATGATCTCAATTTCATTTTCTGTTTTAACCATCCTGATCTCATTGAATAACTCAGGTCTGAATATACAATCGATATCAACACCTTTCTCTTCGGATAGCCATTTTTCAATTCTTAGATCATCAATGAGAACTTTCTTCCCGTCCAAATCCGCTGATTTGATTGCACGAATGAGGGCTTGGATTGAATTTTCTGAGTAACTGTCTCTATATTCATCGATGATTGACTTCCATTTTTCCTCAAGAGGATTCAATGATGCTGAAGGATCAACAGGCCAGCCCTTATAATCTTGTCCTTTTGGAAAATCATCATCAAATAACTCACCGTCTCCTTTTGCTGAATACAAAAAAATGTTCTCAATCCAAGGTTTGCCCATCGTCTCTAATCTTCTGACCTCTAATGCTGGAATGACAATCCCTGATGACTTGGTGTTATCTTTTGGCATCACGGAAAAGTAGCAAGAATCAAATCCCAGTGGAGTATAGTACAAGGCCCAATAACCGGATACATAGTAGAAATTTATTGGGGAAGTGACGACTAACCCATCAATATTTTCTCGTTCAAGTATTTCTTCAGCTCTTTCTTGATTAATGAGTTTCTTTGACATGACTTTTACTAAATTTTTTTATGATCATTCCAGAAATCTTCACTGATGCCAAGTGCACCAGTATTCATTTTATTTTTTGGGTCAACATTGCTTTTGATATTCATCAGTAAATCTTTAGACGGCTTGTAAAGATAACCCATGTAGTCATAAGCACGCCCTATTTGATTTGAGGCAGCTCCAATTGAGGCAAAATACCCGATGATCTCTTCCCGAATTTCATAGACCAATTCCCTTGCTTCAATATTGGGCTTCGGTTCCTCAAAGCCTGATAAAAAAGAAGATTCAGCAGTCCTTTTATGAAGCTCAGTCCATTCATCGAGCCATCGCAATACAGGTTCAATTGAATAGGAATGCTGCTGGATCCCAATATTTAGTAGTGTATACCAAACTCCACATGCCTCCATCCTGTCTTTATATCGGTCCATGAGTCTTATAATCTCTTGATTTACTTTCAATGCATCTGAATGAGGGACTTTGGCATTCAATGCAGCCCACCGCTCACCAGCATGTCCCAAAATTCCATTCATGGGAGGAAAAGGATCTGCTCTTGTCGCTTTTGGTACAGTGTTGGGAATTGATTCTCCGTTATCTTTTTGAGCGATCAGTGTCGCTTCTTTTAAATCATAGCGAAGAGCATCTTGGGAATGATTGGAGATGACCATGTGTAAAGAATATGCATCTTCTGGGATTACATCTCTTCCTGTAAAAGCCATTTTAAATGCCTCCTTAAACCCTTCGATCAAGGATGACTGCTCTTTTAAAACTTTAATGACTGATTTTGCGCCATCAACATTGGAAACATCGGTTAGATTTCCTGCAGAACTTGGATCCAATACATAACATTCTTCGGTTAATCCTGATTTAGATATAGATGACAATGCAGCAACTGCGTCATCGAGCGATTTGTATGCAAATGACAAATAACCCAAGCATTTAGGCCAGTAAATCAATGGAAATGTTGCCTGTACCTTTATTCCCAATGAACCTGCATCATGACAAAACAAACCGGTCGTATCTGGTCCATATGTTCTATGATGAGGTTTTGCATCTGCAAATGCATTCTGGCCAGTTTTAATCAAAGTGCCATCAGCAATGATAATCTCCATACCCAACACATTATCAGCAGCAGATCCATATTTGCCTGTGCCAAAAAAAAGTGCTCCATTGGATAACCCGCCCCCAACAGTTGCCATAGAACCCGAATTCGTTCCAAAAAAAGGCAGTCGCAAACCCATGGGTTTGAGTGCTTCATAGATTTTTTTCCAGGTACATCCAGCCTCTACAGTGATGTACATATCATCAGGATTGATTTCAATGATTTGGTTCAACAAGGATGTATCAATAATTGCAGATCTTTTGGTTGAAGGCGTATAACCTCCTGTATATGACATACCGCCACCCCTTGGGATAATCTCATAATCAGATTTTGATAATATTTTTAACGCGTCTGATATTTGATCTTTAGAACTGGGTTGAATGACAAGATCTGTAACCTCATCAATGTCAAAAACATCCATAGAGAAATATTCTCTTTCCTTATTGTCTGTAATAACGGAATCAGTGCCAATGACATCGCATAATTGACTAATTACTTCTTCTGAATTCATCAGTGTTGCTCAGTGGTCACCATGGCGATAAACCTTATTAAAAAATCCTCTATGGATAGAATTTTTCTTTTTTGTCTGCCATTTCTCTTAAACTATCAGGAACTTCAAATCGTTCACCGAAACGTTCACAGTAGTCATCACATCTAGCGACAAACTTTTCAATACCAACCATATCAATATATGAAAATACTCCACCAGTCCATGGCGGAAATCCCCATGCAAAGATGGAACCCAAATCACCATCATCTGGTGTGGTTAGGACATTCTCATCAAGGCAACGATATGCATCAAGTGACTGAACGGTCATCAGCCGATCTTTGATTTCCTGAATATCAGGCTGCTCTTCCTTGACCGGATAGATATCTGCTAAGCCTGGCCATAAGAATTTCTTGCCTCCCTCTGGATATTCATAGAAACCGCCCCCAAATCTCTTACCCAATCTGCCAAGATCATACATCTTTTGCATCACATCAATTGAAGACATTGGTTTATATTCATCACCTAAATCTTCAATCGATTGTTTATGAATCTTAATTGAGAGATCAATGGTTGTCTCATCCTGAACAGCGATTGGCCCAACTGGATAACCAGCATGTCTTGCAGCATTCTCAATCAATGCAGGATTAACCCCTTCTTTGATCATCTCATTGGCTTCATTACAAGAGGTGCTGAATACTCTAGACGTATAGAAACCACGACTATCATTCACCACTATCGGTGTTTTCTTAATTTGAGCAATGTAATCCAAAGACTTTGCCAAAGCTTCATCAGAAGATTGTTCACCCATGATCATTTCGACCAATGGCATTCTTTCGACAGGAGAAAAGAAGTGCATACCGATAAAGTTATGAGGCCTTCCAGATGACTCGGCGAGCCCTGATATCGGAAGCGTTGAAGTATTTGAAGCAAAAACAATGTCTTCTCCGATGACTGCTTCAGTTTTTTGTGTCACATCAGCCTTGATTTCTCTGTTTTCAAAAACTGCTTCTATGATTAAGTCACAATCCTTTAGATCGCTATAGTCAATTGTCGGAATGATATTCTCCAGAATTTCAGCTTTCTTCTCCTCAGTCATTTTCTTTCTGGCAACACTCTTTTGGAAATATTTCTCTGAATAAGCCTTGCCCTTCTCAGCACTCTCAAGTGATGAGTCAAGAAGATAGACTTTCATCCCAGCTCTTGCGCTGACCAAAGCAATGCCTGCTCCCATCATTCCTGCCCCAAGCATACCCAGAGTTTTAACGGTATGTTTTTCCACCCCATCAGGGCGCGCTCTGAGTTTATCTGCAGATTGTTTATTATTAAAAAGACTCCTGATCATATTCCCGGAAACCGGGTCCATGAGAAGACCGACAAAATACTTGGCCTCAATCTCGAGCCCTTTGTCTATTGGAAGCAAGCAACCTTCATATACTGAAGAAACAATAGAAATTGGAGCTGGGTAATTATGGTTTGTATTTTTTGCAACCATGGCGTTTACCACTGAGAACATCTGAATGGTTCCTTTGGTATTTGGATCAAATCCACCTGGAACTTTGAATCCTTTTTTATCCCAAGGCTGAACGGCTTTTCCGCCATCCAATATCCACTGCTTCGCTTTGCTTAATAATTCATCCGGAGCTGCCAGTTCATTAACAATACCCATTGCCATCGCCTGTTGTGGCTTGAGATGTTTCCCTTGTGTCATGAGTTCTAAAGCGGGCTGTATTCCAATAATCCGCGGAAGTCTTTGGGTTCCTCCACCGCCAGGCAATAAACCAACCATGACCTCTGGTAAACCGAGCACAGCGTCTTTTCTGTCAGCTGCAATTCTGTGATGACATGAAAGTGTGATTTCAAGCCCTCCGCCTAAAGCCGTGCCATTGATTGCAGCAACAAATGGCTTGCCTCCAGTTTCCATAGCGCGGTTCACCTTATGACTCTCAATCACTCTCTCTGCCATGGCAGAGGCATCACCGAGTCCAATTAAGCTTGGCAACATGGTCTTAAGGTCAGCGCCAGCCATGAAATCATTCTTTGCTGAAGTGACAACTGCACCAATGATTTTTTCATCGCCAAGGACTTGTTCAACACAATTTTTAAAGTCATCTGCAAAATCAACCGTGATGACATTCATTGGTCGATCTTGAACATCAATCTCAATGACAGCTATGCCATCTTGATCAATGTTCATTTTAATATTCTTGCTCATTCTTATTCCTTCTCAATTAGATTAAACGCGTTCAATGATTGTTGAGGTGCCCATGCCACCACCAATACATAAGTTCACCAGTCCCGTGCTGAGATCTCTTCTCTCAATTTCATCAATCAGCGTTCCCAATACCATACCACCCGTTGCACCAAGTGGATGCCCCATGGCAATTGCTCCACCATTGACATTGATCTCATCGTGTTCGATACCCATTTCTTTCATATAGTGAAGCACAACAACGGCAAAGGCTTCATTGAGCTCAAATAAATCAATGTCATCTGTGTTCATGCCACATCTTTTTAACACTTTCTTCGCCGAGGGTGCTGGTCCAGTCAACATGATGGTTGGCTCAGATCCTGTGGATGCAAACCCAACTATTTTTGCTCTTGGAGTAAGTCCCAGCTCCTCGCCGACTTCTTTAGTGCCTACCAATACAGCGCTCGCTCCATCGACTATTTGGCTTGAATTTCCTGCATGATGAACGTGGTCTATTTTTGCAACTTCAGGATATCTCTGAATCGCAACAGCATTGAATCCAAAATCACCAATTTGCTGAAAAGATGGATTCAGTTTTGCCAAATCGTCAACTGTCGTTCCAGTTCTAATGCATTCATCATGATCCAGTAAGGTTTCTCCTAGACTGTCTTTGATTGGAACAATGGAGTTTTTGAAATAACCCTCGTCTCTGGCATGTGATGCCCTCCGTTGACTCTCCACTGCATACGAGTCAACATCCTCCCTAGTAAAACCATACTTTGAAGCTATGAGATCAGCGCTGATGCCTTGTGGAACAAAATAGCTGCCATAGGCAACCTGTGGGTCAACTGCTAAAGCACCACCGACTGTATCCATGGGAACCCTTGACATGGATTCTAAACCACCACCAATACAAAGATCTGACATACCTGACATGACTTGTGCAGCAGCAGAATTTACCGCTTCAAGCCCAGATGCACAAAAACGATTCAACTGTTTTCCTGCGGCCTCTTCTGCATACCCAGCATGAATTGCCGCCACTCTTGCTGGATTAGATGCTTGCTCGCCCTGATTATGGACCACTCCCATGATGACATCGTCAACACGGCTTGTATCAAGCTCATTTCTATCTCTTAAAGATCCCAAAACTTGGGAAAGTAATTCTACTGGGGTTACTTCATGCAAAGAACCATCGGACTTTCCTCTTCCTCTTGGGCTTCTTACATGGTCAAAAATATACGCGTCAGTCATTGCTCACCTTATAATTTAATTGATGGTAATTTTTAAGAAAAAATATTACCTCATAGTTTACAGAAATCTCTAAATTTACTCAATTTCTTGAATGAATATTCATGATTCAATTGCTTAGATTTTCAGTTACAATTCACAGTCTAGATTTTTTTAAAATACATATATGAGGAAGTTATGGATATAAAAGATAAGACAATTATTATCACTGGAGCAGCTCGTGGACTTGGGGCTGCAATGGCAAAAAGACTGGCTACGCATAACTGCAAATTGGGGCTGATCGATCTAGATAAGGACAGCATTGCAGATACTGCATCAGCATGTGAGAAAGCCGGAGCGGAAGTTATATGCGTTTCAGGCGATATGACAAAAGAAGATGATGTTGCCAATGCCTATGCAGAAGTCATTAATCAAATGGGTCCCTTGGTCGGATCAATCAATAATGCAGGCATAACTCGAGACGGTCTATTGGTAAAATTCAAGGATGGAGAGTTTGTTAAAAGAATGTCTCTAGAGGAATGGCAAGCAGTAATAGATATCAATCTAACGGGTGTATTTTTGTGTGGCAGAGAGGCTGCTCAACACATGATTGAAGGCGGGCAAGGCGGTGTGATCATTAATATTTCGAGTGTTGCTAGGCACGGAAATTTTGGTCAAACAAATTACTCAGCAACGAAGGCAGGTGTTCAATCTATGGCAGTTGTATGGGCAAAGGAGCTCTCAAAGTACGGCATTAGAGTAAACTCAATCGCTCCAGGATTTATCAATACAGAGATGGTTGCAGGCATGCCAGACAATGTTAAAGAAAAGCTATCAAAAATGGTTCCTGTAGGCAGAATTGGAGAGCCTGATGAAGTTGCTCAAGCAGCTGAGTTTATCTTTATGAATGATTACTACTCAGGCAGATGTGTTGATCTTGATGGCGCACAAAGGATGTAACATTTGATGGCTTTATCAATTTTTCACAATCCAAGATGCAGCAAGTCAAGGAAGACATTGGAAATAATTGAAAGTCAGAATATTGAAGCAGAAATAATTCTCTATCTTCAGGATCCGCCTAGCGCATCTGAACTAAGCTCATTGCTTAAGAAATTAGGCATCAAAGCCTCTGATCTGTTGAGAAAAAGTGAGTCAATCATCAAAGAGTTGAAGATTGATTTATCGAGCATTTCTGAAGATGATTTGATTTCAATGATGATTGAGCACCCAATTCTGATTGAGCGCCCAATCGTCTTCAATGAATCATCAGCAATCATAGGCAGACCACCTGAAAATGTGCACGAGCTGATCTGAAAATGACCATGCCAAATAAGTCGAAAAGAATGCTGCTCAAATCAGGATTGGCCCTTGGGCTATCTAATCTTGTTTCCATTCAAAAGATACTTGCAGAAAATGATCCTTTCTTCATGATGGATGCAACCGCACAGGCTGAACTCATCAGAAAAGGAGAAGTCTCTATTGAAGAAATGGTGATGTCAGCCATCAATAGAATTGAAGCTGTGGACGGATATTTGAATGCAGTTGTCACCAAATCTTTCGATGAAGCATTATTGGCTGCAAAAAATCATGATGGGAAAGGGCCTTTTCCTGGCGTTCCCTACCTCATCAAGGATCTCCTTAATCATAAAGGCGTAAGAGCTACAGGCGGTTCTCGCATGTTTGCAAATCGCATTGCCAATAAAAATTCCTCCAATGTTCAGGCTGCATTTGATATGGGACTGATTTCACTTGGCAAAACCAATACACCGGAATTTGGACTTCTGGGAGTAACTGAATCTCTGCTTCTAGGCCCTGCAAGAAATCCATGGAATACGGATCACTCTCCAGGCGGTTCCAGTGGCGGTGCTGCTGCTGCAGTCGCATCTGGAATGGTCTCTATTGCCTCAGCATCTGATGGAGGGGGATCAATTCGTGTACCAGCTTCCTGTTGCGGAATCGTGGGGTTGAAGCCCACCATCCATAGAACGATTGATGATGCTCAACCAAATCGCCCGGTTGATCTGAGCGTGAGATTTGTTCATACAAGAAGTGTCAGGGATTCAATCACTGCGCTTCACCATATGCAATCTCTGAATAATCCTAAACTGAGGCCAGTGCCTGCGAATATCTATCCAAAAGAAAAACGATTCAGAATCGGAATGATCACGACTAATATGCTTGGACAAGAAGCTGCGCCTGAGGTCAAAAATGCAATCGAGAATTCGGCTTTAATCTGTCAAAACCTTGGCCACCAAGTGGAAGAGATAAAGCCGTTTATCAATGGTGATCAATTCACAAATTCATTTTTAACAATGTGGGCTTATGGGGCAAAAGGAATCATTGATTTGGCGCAACAAAATTTTGTATCCAAAAAAACACCCATAGATTCTCTGCTTGAACCCTGGACACTGGATTTGGGGAATTGGTTTGATAACCAACCCGAGGGTCATGTTGAACGTGCGGTCTTGAGTCTTCAAGAAGACACCGTGAAAACTCGTGAACTCTTCAATTCTTTTGATTTCATTCTCTCTCCTGTCACACAAACAGTCGCACCAAGAATCGGGTCAATGGCGCCTGATATAGATTTTGATACCTTGCTTGAAAGATCTCTGAACTTCATCACATTCACGCCCCTTGCCAATGTTACTGGAGACCCAGCAATTTCATTGCCCTTACACTGGTCATCATCAGGTTTGCCGATTGGAACTCACATTCATGCAAACTTCGGGAATGAAGAGGAATTATTGGGGCTCGCATTGGAGCTTGAACTAGCTAAGCCTTGGTCTAATCAATGGCCTAAGATTTAGTATCGGATATTGCTTTTTGGTAAGCGTCCCGGCTCTCCATGGTTTTAAAATAATTAACCACATTTTCCGTTCCAGGCTCACCTGATAATAATTGTAAATTATTTGCCAGTCTCAAAGTATACCCATTGATGATATCAGCAGCTGTAAAATCATCTCCCATGATATAAGTCCTGCCTTCCATGATTGAATTCAATGTTTTGATAATCTTGTCAAAAGACTTTTCAGCACTTTGAATGGAATATTCATGCCGATGCTCCTCTGGCCTGAATACCTTATTAATCAGAATAGATACGATCGGATCAATCAATACAGATTCGCCAAAATTAAGCCATTGGAGATATTCAGCATATTCCTTAGAGTCATGATCAGGCTCCAATCTTCCTTCTCCATATTTTTGTAATATGTACTGGACGATTGCAACAGATTCTGACATCACAATGTCGTCATCTTTGATCGTTGGCAATTTTGTAAATGGACTTGCTTCTAAGAAAGCCTCGTTGATTTCACCCCTTTTTATAACTTCTAGCTCGTAATCCAGCCCTAACTCTTCAAGAAGCCAAATAATTCTGACCGATCGACTTCCGGCCGCATGAAAAACTGTAATCATTTAATTTCCTTATTCATCTGGTGCAATTTCAACCCTTATCCCATCCATTTCATTTGAAAATTCGACCTGGCAGGACAATCGCGATTGCTCTTCCTTAAAAGAGTCGAGGTCCTCCAACAGTTCTTGCTCATCATCGCTACGCTCTCCTAGTTTGGTTGACCATGATTCCTCAATATAACAATGACATGTCGCACAAGAGCACATGCCTCCGCACAATGCGAGCACTCCATTGTCTAAATCTCTCAGGCTTTCCATTAGAGAGAGACCAACCTGTCCCTCAACTGTATGCTCTTCACCTTCGCTGTCAATAACATGTATTTTTGGCATGACTTCTCCTAAAAAATCTACGCCGATTAGAGCATAGATTTATTCATTTTTCTATAAGGAGAAAGTAAAAAGAATCAACTCTGTTTAGTGGGTAAAATAACGCGAACCTCAGCGCCATTGTTTTCATGATTTCGAATTGAGATTTGACCGCCATGTGCATCAACTATTTGCTTTGTGAGATATAAGCCCAAACCATAACCGCCGCTATTCCTGCTTCTTGACTCCTCTGCTCTGTAAAAAGGCTCAAAAACCTTCTCAATATCCTTCATATTTAATCCGGGACCATAGTCTCTTATTATTATCTCAATGAAATGATCTTCTTGATGGGTCTCAACATCGATCTGCTTTTTCTTGTCTGACGTATATCTTGAGGCATTCTCTAATATATTCTTTAACATCACTTGAAATAATATTGGATCAGCATCAATTGTGATCTCTTCACCAAAGTCAAACCGAATTTTTATGCCCTCAAGAAACTGAGAAGTGGAGATTAAGTCCTCTATTGTTTTATGAATATCAACAATCCCCATATCTAATTTCTTGTGCCCATAATTGATCGCTTCACTTTCTAGTAGCGTGGATATGATGCTTTCCATGGCCTGTATTTCATCCAATAGATTTTCTCGCTTGATTGGATCGCTGAGCATCTCAACTTGAAGCTTGGCTCTTGTCAGCGGAGACCTCAGTTCATGGCTGACACCCATGTTTAATCGTTGTTTCGCTTCCAGCATTTCGACAACATTGTCAGCAAGAAAGTTGATTTCCTTGGCTAAAACACCCAGTTCATCCTCTCTGCTCACATTTATTCTATGTTTCAAATCTCCCTGTCCAATCTTGGTCGCAGCTTGTTGAATATTTTGAATGGGATTGATCATTCTCTTTACAAGAAGGAAGGTTAACAGAAGAATCGAAAGACTGATCAAAGCAATTGCCTCGAATAGATATGTCGGTCCAGCTTCAATCGAAACCTTTGGATTGACCATAGTGATGATGTATTCGCCATAAGGAATTTGAAAGTAGGTTCTGTATTGGTATCTGGCAAATTTTGAATCTTCAACTATTTTTGGAGCTTGATCATTTCCATTATTTATTTTGATGCTATCCCATCTGCTTGGCTGAAAATCAATTTCATCTGTATTTGGAAACTTATCGGTTGAACTCCACTCAAAACCACCCCCTGTAATCAAAATATCAAAAGGCATATCTTGTGTAATTTTAGCGGCGGTTTGAGCATTTGGTGGATAACCAAGATCCTCCATTAAATTTCCTAAATAGCTGGTTTGATAGTAATCCAGCGTATCTCTTACCTCTTCATTCAAAATCAAAGACCTGACGCCAAAATCAAGAAGATAAAAATATGCGATGCCAGTGATTAAGAACACTCCAAATAGCTTGATCGAAAGTGAGTTAATCCGCTGAAGCATGCCTCATCTACCTAGTATCGACAAACATATAGCCCTTTCCCCATATGGTCTTTATTAATTTTGGCTCTTTTGGATCGTCTTCAATCTTATGTCTCAATCTTGAAATGAGAATATCAATCGATCTTGAGAATAAATGAGCATCAATGCCTTTGATTTCCTTGATGATTTCATCTCTGGAAAAAATCATTCCTGGGTTCTTTATGAATAGATCCATGAGCTCAAACTCTTTGGTGGTCAAGTCTAAAACATTCCCATTGAGTGAAACTTCAAGTCTCTGTTGGTCAATTTGAAAAATTTGGTCTGATCCAAATGTTGAGCCCTTTTGTGTTCTTCTAAGAAGACTGTGAACTCTTGCGACCAATTCTCTTGCCTCAAACGGTTTGGATAAATAATCATCAGCACCTAAATCAATGCCTTTGATCTTATCATCAGCCTCTCCCCTCGCGCTCAAAATAATGATTGGCTTATCAGATTCTTGTCTGATCATTTTACAGAGCTCAAACCCATTAATATGTGGCATCATCACATCAAGTATCAAGAGGTCTGGATCTTTTCTGTTTATGGTTTCAATTGCTTTTCTTGGGTCGTTGACAACGGATAAGTCGATGTCAAAAGATTTCAGATAATTCTTTAATAAATCGCCAAGCTTTTGATCATCATCAATCAATAATGCTTTAGTCATATGAGTCATTGATTCCATCTATCTTTTGTTTGAGCAATTTGCTCGGTGCCAATTCGCATCTCTAGCATTCGATTGGCTTCCTCTTCTCCAAAAACTTGGATAGGGAGTATATTCATTGGATCATTTCGATAACCCAATTCTCTCACTGCATAATCATATTTTTGTTGCTCATCTCTTCTCTCTATTGGCAATTCTTCCGCTTCATCTAGCCAATCAAACCAACGCTGAATAAATTTCTCCAGATAATCTTCACAATAATCAATATTTGCATCATTGAGTTCTGCATGGGAGCTGACACAGATTGGAGACATAAGTGATCTTAAATAAGTTCCATGACTAACAAAACGGGTCCAATCCTGATTGGCCCGAAATTCCAAAAAATCTTGATTCACTGGCTCATAGTACTTAGATACATAATCTGGATTGGTTCTCAAATCCATTCTGGGAGTATATTCCGCATAAAAATATAATCTGGGTATTGTTCCAAAAATAATTGTTAAGTGAGGGACTTGATTCATTTGTCCAAGAAAAACTGTGGCATTGATATCCAAAATGCTTTTTTGTCTATTTCCGATCCAAGAGTGCACCAACCAATCGACTTCATCACCTGTATATGAGTTAAATGAGCCCTCCATTTTCCCATGAACTTCATGTTCATCTGAAACAAAATACTCTCTTCCATCACATGACGGGTGTCTTTTTACATCATATCGAGCCTTTACCCTTTCGATTATCTTGGTTTGAATCCCCCAACAACGTTCCCATGCAGCACTGACATCTACATTGGGATTCTCGCTGAGAAACTCCATTATTGTCTTTGTCTCTTTATTATTAATGAGTGATCCCCTATTTCATTTTTTCATTGTCAGACTAACAGTATTTGGCAAAGAAAGTAATAGAACAGCCAGATGGCAGTCTATATAATTTTTAAGTGAATAAAATTCAGGAGCCAATATGCCAAGTATCAATATAAATAATCACGAAATGTACTATGAAATACATGGTGAAGGAGATCCAGCGGTTTGCATGGGTGGATGGGGAACATTTTGTCATGGCAATGAAGGTCTCTTGGCAAGAGGATTGACCGATAAATATCAAGTTCTAGTTTTTGACTACAGAGGAATTGCTGATTCCACTGATGATCCCAGCATTGAACCGTCAATGAGAATGCATGCTGACGATTTGACTGGTCTCTTGGATCATCTGGGATGGAGCAATGTGCATCTCATTGGATTGGTCGGCATGGGTTGCTGCGTTGCACAGGAAATAGCGATCAATCGTCCAGATCTGGTTAGAAGCATGGTCAACATGGGCGCATGGGCATATTGCGATACTTATCTTTATGATCAGTTGAAATTATTCAGAGATGTGCATCGTGATTCAGGTTTTCTGACGTTTCAGGAAAAAGTTTCGATCTATTCTTTTCTGCCCGAATATTACAACGAAAACAGAGACAAATTATTGGGTCCAAATGCTGGGTGGAAGGAGCTCAATGGAAATTATGAAACACATGCAAGACTAGTAGAAGCCTGCATAAATCATGATGTCAAAGACAGATTAAATGAGATTTCTGCACCAACTTTAATTATCCATGCTGGCAAAGATCTCGTGACTGGTCCAAGAACCACATTGCCACTTGAAGAAGGCATACCCAATGCTGAGGGGGTTTTGATGGAGGATGTGGCTCATGTTGTAGCCGGAAAGGAGCAAAAAATTGCTTTTTGTGAGATTCTTTTTGACTTCCTTGAGAGACACTAATTCTCTGAAGCTCTTGTATTCAAAAACCAAAGTATACATAATGTGGCACGAACACATAGTGAGCTAGGTTATTAGAGGTAAATATGTCAGAAAATGGTTCAAAAATCCGGATGGATAACGGTAAACTTCAAGTCCCAAATGACCCCATAATCCCATTTATTGAAGGTGATGGAATCGGTCCAGATATTTGGAAAGCATCAGTCAGGGTATTCGATGCAGCAGTTGAAAAGGCATATCAAGGGGAAAGAAAGATAAACTGGCTAGAGGTTTACGCAGGCGAAAAAGCATTCAATAAATTCAATAATTGGCTTCCAGATGACACCATTGAGAAGTGTAAAGAATATCTGGTTTCAATAAAAGGCCCGCTTACTACTCCTATTGGAGGCGGAATGAGATCTTTGAATGTAGCCCTGAGACAATTACTCGATTTATATGTCTGCCTAAGGCCTGTTCGATGGTATCAAGGGGTGCCTTCACCGGTTAAAAATCCTGAGAATGTCGATATGGTGATTTTCAGAGAGAACACGGAAGACATTTATGCTGGAATTGAATTTGAACAAGGAACAGAGCCCAATCAAAAATTCCTATCACTTTTTAAAGAATCATTTCCTGATGAATTTTCAAAAATTCGTTTTCCTGAATCGTCAGGCATAGGCATCAAGCCAGTTTCTCTTGAGGGTTCTGAGAGGCTCCTTAGATCAGCTTTTGATTACGCAATAGAGAATGGTAGAAAAAGTGTCACCTTTGTTCATAAAGGCAATATCATGAAATTCACTGAAGGCGCCTTCAGAAACTGGGGTTATGAACTTGCAGAAAGGGAATATGGCGATCATGTATATACCTGGGATCAATGGGAAAGAACAAAATCAGAAAAAGGAGAAGAAGCTGCCAATCAAGAACAAAATGAAGCCATCGAAAATGGAGCGATCTTGGTTAAAGATGCGATTGCAGACATAACACTTCAACAAGTTCTTACGAGACCAGCAGAATTTGATGTCATCGCAACAATGAACCTCAATGGCGATTATTTGTCAGATGCACTCGCAGCGCAAGTGGGTGGAATTGGTATAGCGCCAGGTGGAAACATGAATAATACCACTGGCCATGCAATATTTGAGGCAACTCATGGTACTGCTCCAAAATACACAGACCTGGATAAAGTGAATCCTGGTTCAGTGATACTATCAGGTGAAATGATGCTGAGATATATGGGCTGGACAGAAGCAGCTGATCTCATAGTTCAGTCAATGGATGCAACCATACAAAAGAAAACGGTCACTTATGACTTTGCAAGGTTAATGGGAAATATCACACCTGTAAAGTGCAGCGAGTTTGGTGATGAGCTCATCAAAAATATGATCTGATTTAGAACACTCTACGAAGTCTCAGATAATAAGATATAAGGAGAAAAATAGTGAAAATAATAAACATTTTCATCTTACTGTTTGTTTCATCGCTGAGCTTGGAATCCATCGCCGCAGATTGTGAACAAGTGATAGAAGGCAATGATGCGCTTCAGTTTAATTCAAAAGCAATGACGGTCAGTGCCGCTTGCGAAACCATCACAGTTACGCTCAAACATACTGGCCAATTGCCAGCAAATATAATGGGGCACAACTGGGTACTTACTAAGTCTTCTGACTTCATGCCCGTAGCTCAAGCTGGAGGTGCAGCCGGTCTGGAAAATGACTATGTTCCTCAAAACGATCCCAGAGTGATCGCTTATTCGAAAATCATCGGTGGAGGAGAAACCACAACAGTGACATTTTCAACCGCTGATCTTTCAAAGGGTGAAAACTACACGTTTTTCTGCTCATTTCCTGGGCACTATGCAATCATGCAAGGATCGTTGAGCCTCACAGACTGAGATTAATATCGCCTTTAACAAGAGATAAAGGACCTGAACGAGCGATCGCAATGAGATCGCTCAAGCTCTCAATCGACTTTAGGAAATCATTAATTGCATTTGGCTCTGCAAGCATCTGAACAATGGTTAACCCATCTTTTTCATTGATTATTTCAGCTGAATAATCATAGAAAATCGTTTTTATTGAACTCAAATTGTCCTCTGAAATCTTAAGCTTAACCATCATCAACTCACTTTCAATGTGATCCATTGGTGTGATATCTAAAACATCAATCACATCGATCAATTTATACAACTGCTTTACGACTTGATCCATTTGTTCATCACTTACATCAGTGACAAGGGTCAACCTCGAGATCATTGAATCTTTAGTGGGTGCCACACTCAATGAATCGATGTTAAAACCTCTGGTTGAAAACATCGATGATACCCGTGTTAGAGCACCTGATTCATTCTGTACCAAAATTGCAATTGTGTGCTTCATTTATTGATTATCTTAAATTTCCTATGATGAAGTGAATTGTACATACTAATGCAAACAAATGAAGAAAGTTATGATTATTACTTTTCACTTATCTTTGTAGTATGGTGTCACCCTTGAAAAAATATAAGAGTAATGTTTTATAGATATTGCTGCTTAAATAATAAAATATAAAAAATGAAAACAGGCTCAGAAATAATCATTGATGTTCTTGCAGAAGAAGGTGTTGAAACCATTTTTGGTTACAGCGGCGGAGCGATTTTGCCAACCTATGATGAAGTCTTCAAATACAATGAGGCCAACCCAAAAAATCCAATGCCATTGATTGTTCCCTCAAATGAACAAGGTGCTGGTTTTATGGCATCAGGGTATGCAAGATCAACAGGTAAACCAGGAGTGGTTATGGTCACATCAGGTCCAGGTGCAACCAATACTGTTACACCTGTGAGGGATGCGATGGCCGATTCAATTCCTATGGTCATCATATGCGGACAAGTCAGCAGAGCAGCAATCGGTAGCGATGCTTTTCAAGAAGCGCCAATAAGCAGTGTAATGGGGTCAGTGGCTAAACATGTTTTTCTGATAACAAATGAGAATAAGTTGGCCGCGACATTAAAGGCTGCATTTGAAGTTGCAAGATCTGGAAGACCAGGCCCTGTCGTTGTTGATATACCAAAAGACATACAAACTGCAGAAATCTCTGATGAAGATCACGAGGAAGCCAACATTGCTGCCTATGCCAATAGAATATCGGCCATTGAAGAATCTCGACTGAGTGAAGAAAAATCATCGGAATTTTTTGATCATCTCTCCAATTCAAAGAAACCTCTCATCTATTTTGGTGGAGGGGTCATCTCTGCAAATGCTTCAGAGGAACTCAGAGAATTTGTTGATCACTTTAATCTGCCTGCGGTATCAACTTTAATGGGCTTGGGTGCGGTTGATACGCAACATCGCTCTTCCCTACATATGTTAGGCATGCATGGGACGCCTTATGCAAATTATGCTGTTCAAGAAAGTGACTTCTTAATTGCAATCGGCTCTCGCTTTGATGATCGTGTTGCAGGTGTTCCTGATAAATTTGCACCCAAGGCGAAAGTGATTGCTCATTTTGATGTCGATGCATCAGAAATTAATAAAGTTAAGAATGCCACTTGGTCCCATCTTGGTTTTCTATCTCTGGCATTAAAAGATCTCATAAAGCATGCAAAAAATAATAATCTTGAGTTTAATTTTGATGATTGGGTTGATCATACCCAAAAATTAAAATCAAAATATCCTCTCAACTTCAATCGATCTTCTGAACTGATTCAGCCAGAACATGTCATTGAATGCATCAATAAAATTACAAGAGGAAATGCGATTGTCACAACTGGCGTAGGTCAGCACCAAATGTGGGCAGCTCAGTATTTTGACTTTAAAGAACCGAGGCTTTGGCTTACATCAGGTAGCATGGGAACCATGGGCTTTGGTATTCCTGCTGCAATTGGTGCTCAATTTGCACATCCAGAGAAAACCGTCATCGATATCGATGGAGATGGAAGCATAAGAATGAATTTGGGAGACTTGGAAACCATCACAAACTATGACTTACCAGTCAAAGTACTGCTTCTAAATAACTCAGGAGATGGGATGGTAAAGCAATGGCAAAAACTTTATTACGGCGGTCGCTTATCAGCAAGTGACAAAACACTTCACACAAAAGACTTCATTATGTCAGCAAAATCAGATGGCTTTCAGTTTGCAGAAAAATTGACCGATCAATCAAAAGTAGAAGAAACAATTGAGCGATTCATCAATTTTGAGAAGGCGGCATTTCTTGAGGTTGTCATCGATCCTGATGCAATGGTTTTTCCAATGATTGGGCCTGGAATGTCATATGATCAAATGATCACGGGGCCATTTATGGAAGGCAAGGATCCTGATCCTGAAATTGATGGAAACGATCCTAAGTCTATGTTTTGACTCTATCGCTCACCCATCGCATTGATGTCATGCGTTTCACCATGCTGAGCATAGAGTACTTTTTTCCTGAAGAATCTAAGCATACCCATTTCGCCCATTCTTGATGCGCCAATACCTGAATATTTGAACCAGTTTTTCTCACCATCAAAAACATAGGTTGTTGCTCCGCAGTCTTGAACTGTGACTGCGCCAGCATCAATATGCTTCGCAATATTTGAAGACTCCTCATGACTGCCTCCTAAAACAGCAGCTGAAAGACCATAGATGGTGTCATTTGCTAGCTCAATGGCATCCTCGATTTTCTCATATGTCATCACAGGAATTACAGGGCCAAATGTCTCATCGGTCATTACTTTCATTGAATGATCAACGTCTTTAATGACGGTTGGCTTAACCCATTTTCCGCCGCCATGATTTTCAATCTCGCCTCCAGTCATTATTGTTGCGCCCTTTTCTTTTGCATCATTTAAATGATCTGCAATGATGTCCGCCTGTTTATCGAAAATTAATGGTCCGATATGACCTTCTCTTACATCGGGATAATTGAGTGTCACCTTGCTGGCTTGATCAGCCAATGATTCAATAAATTGATCTGCAATTGATTGATGAACATAAACCCTTTCTATCGATTGGCATGCTTGTCCTGTGGCTTGAACAGATGCTCTTAGAATGATACGAGCAGAATCAATAGGGTCGGCATTTTCAGTCACTATAACAGGATCTTTCCCGCCCAACTCTGCATAGACAGGTATGAAGTTTCTAGCACCACTTTCATAGACTAATTTTCCTGTTTTCACACTGCCGGTAAAACAAAGTGCATCAACGTTATTAATTAAGTCTTGTCCTGTTTGCCCTCCGCCCTGAACAAATCGACACACTTTGTGAAGCTCAGGTATTTTTTGAATAATATCTTGTATGGGCTTTATGAACCTAGGAGTAATCTCACTGGGCTTTATGATTACTGCAGACCCTGCCATGAGTGCTGGTATTAAATCAATCAGTGTAATTAAAAATGGGAAATTCCATGGCCCGATTATTCCTACAACCTCAAATGGCTTATATTGATGGGTATATGTCACAGTTGGGACAGATGACTGAAGTGGTTCTTGCTCTGCAAAAACTTTGTTTCCTATTGCCCTCCAGCCAGGAACCATCTTCGTTAGTTGTGCAACTTCACCGGTGCAAATAAAATACCGTCCTGTGTCTGCGACCAGTGCATCTAAAAGCTCATCACTTTCAGCAACCATTTTGGCCCATTGATCCAGAACATCTGCCCTCTCATCGACAGTTTTTGCAGCCCAATCGGCTTGGTTTCCTCTTAATTCATCAACAATGCTTGAAATTTCATCAGTTGATGTTGCTTCGAAACTGTAATCATTCTCTCCTGTTCTAGGATTTCTTACTTGTATTGTGCTCATGTTATGGGTCACCTTAAGACTATTGTCAAAAAACCATCATAAGATACGATTTATAAAAAGATACATCAATCATTAATTAATAAGATTACGATGGCGTTCTTTGGAAATATTCCCACCACTCAAAACCGCAACAATATTTTCATCTGGATTAACTGCTTTTTGTTTAATCGCTGAAAGTACAGCAGCCAATGATGCTGCTCCACCTGGCTCAACAATGATTCCAAATTCATGGAATGCCAGACTCATTGAGTCGATCACCTGCTGGTCCGTGACGGTATCGATAGAAGAAACCTGTGATTGATTGATCCTGAATGTGAGCTCGCCAGGCATTTCAGCCATCAAGGAATCACAAAGCGTATCGGGCTGAATCTTGATTATTTCCCTTTTTCCGGAAGAAAATGATTTTTGGGTATCATTTAGAGACTCAGGCTCTACTCCAATGATGATGACATCTGGATTAAATAAATTGAGTGCAGATGATGAGCCAGCAATTAAACCGCCTCCACCAACCGGACAATAGAAACGATCCACTGTTTGACCAATATTTGCCATTTGGTGAAACGCTTCCATGCCAACAGTTCCCTGACCACATATGACATCAAAGTGATCATATGCAGGGATTAAAAATGCGCCACTTTCATTTGAAAAATCTTCTGCAATCTTCTCTCGCGATTCATTATAACGGTCATAAAAGATGACATTTGCTCCCAAAGCTTTGGTGTTATTAATCTTTGAATCTGGTGCGTCAGTCGGCATAACGATGGTTGCCTTCACATTCTGCAGTTTTGCAGCGAGTGCGACACCCTGAGCATGATTGCCTGATGAAAATGCCACAATATCCCGTTTGCCTCGAGTAACAAACTCTTGGTGCATGCAATAATAAGCACCTCTTAATTTAAAAGAACCGGTACGTTGCAGGCATTCTGCTTTTAAATATAGATTGAAACCGAGTGTCTCATTCAATTTTTTTGACCAAAGCAATGGGGTTTGCTTTATGATTCCTGATAAGGCTTCCGCTGCATTAAAAAAATTTTTCTTCTGATACATACACTTGATTCATTTCTAATTGTAAGATGTCACTAAGGCTAAAGTAATTCAAGCAGAGGAAAAATAAAATGGAAACTTACATCGTCACTATTTATGCCAAAGAAGATCATGCTTCAGATGTACAGGAATATTATCAGGACTTACAAAATATGTATGAAGAGGCGCCTGGTTTTATTTCACGAAAAATCTTTAGGGCCAAAACCGGTGCAATGGAACAAGCAGTGAAGGCGACTTACTCAAAAGAGGAACTTGCTAATACTCCAGAGGAAGATCATGACCATGGAGAACATTTTGTGATGATCGAGGAGTGGGAAAGCATTCAAGATAGAATTAATTTTGGAAGAAGCATGAGCAAGGAGCATCACTTAAAAGTCATTCCTTACCTATTGCCAAATCACTCCCATGAATTTTATGAAGCAATTTAAGCCAAGATATTGTCTATTTTCTTTGCACAAATAAAATCATTCTCTGATAATCCCCCGATTGCATGTGTCGTATAAAGCACAGTACAAGATCCATACTTGACAGTTAAGTCTGGATGATGATCTTCAGATTCTGCAATCCATGCCACAGCGTTAACAAATGAAATGGTTTTGTTATAGCCATCGAACTTAAATTCTCTGGAAATTGATTTGAAATCTTCTGCTATTGACCATTGAGGATCAATCGCTTTTGCAATCTGTCTGGCTGCGTCCTCGTCAAGTGGATCAACGCCCCCTTCACAAGGCACGCAGTGTTTTTTTTCTAATTCTTCAATATCCATTCTTCATCTCCTTATAATGTTGGTAGAGCCACAAAAGTGCCTCCATTCTGCTCTGAAAGCTTCCGCATCAGATGTGCAAATTTAGCTCCATTTGATGTTCCTGTCTGAGTTGGAAAACCGATTCCATGTATTCTGACCAATCGATTGCCAAATCGATCCGCTTTATTAATCTGGGCAACATAACGGCATACTGCCTCGACTGAGCCGCGAGAGAAATCATCTCCGAAGACATAAATACTGATCTTTCGATCAGGCGTATAGAAAGTATTGATTGCTTCTGTAATGCCCTCCACAGGACTTGAATCACTGGGAGGATTCCAAAACCTTAGGGTCCGGGTGATGTTTCTTCTGATTTCACTGGAGTCAGGAATCCATTTGCCAGCATAAGATGAAAACATATAATCGCCCTCGTCATTGAGAACTTGAATGCCTTTAATCTCAGGATAAACTGCCAGCGTTTCAGAAACTTTTTCAATAACCAAATTCCATGGACCTTGGAACATACTGCCAGATGTATCGATGACAAAAATGATGTACTCACTATCAACCGGTATACCGCCCACAGTGCCATCATCCAAAGGGTCATAGTCCACCAGCAATCTCTTCATTTCTTCAGTTAATTCCTGCTTCGCTGCAAGTAAATTATTTAGGACCCCATCGGAATCTTCTGCCATTGATTGACTTGCTTTAAATTCTGCTTCTAAAGAGGAAACATCTCCACTGAGTTTATTTTTTCTTTCACTGTTATCAGAAATCTGCTCCTCTAAATCCTGCATCTCTTCATTAAGAACTGTCGATTCACCTTTGAGCTCATTGAGCTGTCTTTCGAGTTCTACAACAAGCTCTTCCATATTGACCTTGCTCTCTTGAATGCTGATCGGTTCATATATCTTAGTAATCACCAAAAGAAGAATGACTGCTCCAAAACCACAACAAACCACGTCTAAAAAAGACAGGTTAAAAGTTTCCATATTGCGTCGCTTTCTCATTAAGGCCAATCACTCGCTGGAGCCATAAAACTTCCTCTTGATCTGATTGCTAAACGCCAATATGCCTCAGCTGCAAAAGGATCTCCATCAATTGGAAATAAGAGAACATTCACTGGAACCGGCGGCAGTTCTCTCAATGCTTGCTCAAAAAAAGTTAATCTTTGCTCAGGTCTAATCATTTCCCGAATTGGCTTTCTCTTGCCTTGTGTCGGAAGACCATCGGTGATTAAAAAAATATTATCTGGCCTAGGTGATAATTGATTGATCTGGCTGAAGGCGTTTACAAGACTTGTTCCCTTATCTGGCACAACTGACTTCAAATCCTGAATGGCAGCATCAACCTCATTCCCATCTGTCACCTCAATCCAATTGCCATCTGACCCAGAAATAATTGTTTGAGCCTCTTCATTGAAAGCATAAATTTGAAATTTTGTTCCAGGTTTCAGCCTGGTGGTCAACCAGTCAACGCTGTTGACTACTTGTCTCCATTTAGGGGCCTTGACTTTCATTTGATCCGACATATTTCGATATCGAATGACATTTACATAAGTCCTGCCAAGCATGCTTGTTGATGAATCAACTAGAAAAAGAACATGGCCTCCTCCCAGTTTCAATTCTGTAAGATATTGACGTTCTCCATCGCCATCAAAGCTTCTCAATGCATCTCCTGGATTGCTACTGGCTCTTTCCATCTGAGACATCATGCGTTTGTTTGCTTCTTCCAACTGTTTCACATCAGACTGAAGTTGATTGATATCTGCCACTGAGGCAACTGAATTATTCTCTAAAAATTCGATTTCCCTGAGGAGATCCTCAATCTTTTTGGCTAAATCAGAGACGCTTCCCTGAATAATTGCATTCTCTGAGTCCATCTGATCAATGGTATTTTTCAACACCACCAATCTTTTTTGTTCATCAAAGATTTTTTCTTCTAAAAGCTGGCTTTCCGCTTGAAGTTCAACATTTGCCTGCTCGCTCCTGGTCTTGGATTGTGTGTTTATGATCATAAAAAATAGAATCACTGCACCAAATCCACATGAGATCACATCTAAGAATGAGAGATTAAATACGTTGAACTGTCTTCTAGCCATGAATCAAGAAGTCATTCACCCTTCAGATGCGTGATTAAATTCTCATCGCAGTAGGTTTCCGTTTCAAAAATTTGTCTTTCTTGAAGCAATTGAAGTTGATGCACCATAAACATAATGACAATACTGATCAGCAAGGCGATAAAGGTCGAGTTAAAGGCAACACCCAAATTCTGAGTGACACCACTGATGTCTCCATCAACGGCTCTGTGTGCCAAAGAAAGTGCAGCCCCAATTCCTCTGACCGTGCCGATGAATCCAATTGAAGGAATTGCCCAAGCAATATACCTGATCATCGAAAGCTCAGATTCCAGCCTCTCAGCCTCAGACTCAACCATTGTGTGTGTTGCGGTCGATACATCTTGAACATTCTTGGTTGTAGTAAAACGTTTCAGTCCATTGATCAATGTTCTGGTTAAGAATAAACCTTTCTTTGAATCATCCAACCCTTCTAACTGTCTTAGATAATCCGTCGCAGAGTCAGGATTGATGCTTTCTCCTACACGAATTGGAATCAGATCTTCCCTCAATAAACCTCGCTCATTGATCGAAGCATTTGCTTTGATTGCCATGATTGCGAAAGCCCAAAGCATCAGAATAAAACAGGCCTCTTGCTCAAAATCTCTAACAATCACATAAAATGATCTCTCAGGAACATAATTGATATCTTGCTCAATCATGATCTGTTGTTCTTTTATGATCTCCTTCGCCTCTGGCCTTATCAACGAAACATAGGTCGCATGCACCAAAATGATTGACACAATCAATGCAAGCGCTTGATATAAAAATTCCTTCGATAAATTATTTCCATTCATGAGTTACTCCTAAATATCAGATGGAAAGCTCACTGCAACATCAGCAGATAATGGCTCCGACGGCACAAATTCCTCCAATGATTCTTCTTCATATGCCTCCTGAATTTTTGCCAATTCCTTTTCAAGCTCTCTATCAATTTCTTCTTGTGATTTTGCCTCGCTCTCTAATTCTTGTGCATAAGACGGTGTCATCTCAAATAATAGCGAAGACCCTATAATGAAGAGTAGTAATGATTTAATTGTTTTTTTCATCTTTTCCATTCTCAAGATCAGTATACCTTGCGATTCTGAATCCAACATCCAATCTTCCTTGAGTGCCATAATCTCTGTATGCAAAACGAAGCTTTGTGAGCGATGAATCTCTCCAGCTTGATCCTTTAATTACTCTCGCAGTTCCATCAGCTGGGCCCGAAGGGTCTTTTTCAACCAACCTAAGTTGCCGCGTTGGCACTGCATAATAATCTGAAACCCACTCAGCGACATTACCTCCCAGATCGTATATTCCTATTTTGTTTGGGTAGAACCTTCCTGACGGTGCGGTCACAGGATAACCGTCCCAGTAATCTTTGAGGACATTTGTCAAAAGACTTTCTGTGGACTCATCTGCATAATTTCCACTTTCTTCTATAGGAGGCATGCTGTCGCCCCATGGGTATCTTTGCTCACCTGCTCCGCCGTTATATCTAGAAACCCATTCCCACTCGGCTTCAGTTGGCAATCTGTATCCATTCGTTATTGGTTGTTTGAGCTTATATTGACCATCAATGTTTTCATAAGCAGGCACCAAAGATTCCTTTTCACTGAGCCAATTACAATATGCTGCAGCATCCGACCAAGTCACCATTACAGTGGGATGCATTCCGTTTGAAAGTTCCCTAAACATTTCAGCACCAGAAGTATGCTTTGGTTTGAAAGCTCTGAATTCATTATTCGTCACTTCCTTTGTGCCAATATAGAATGGCTTGGTGATCTCAACCAATCTCTCATTCTCATTTGATAACCTTCCTTGAGAACGCCTGGGTGTGCCCATAACAAAAGAACCGGGTAAGATTAATTTCATCTCTTGTGATTGAGAGGTCTTCAAAGTCTTTGGAATTGCAGCGAGAACCGTTTGTTCCTCGTTGAGTAGTTTTACTTCAATTTTTTGAGGATAGTTTGGATTAGGAGTCATCTTAATCTCTTGAGTAACCAGACCATCCTTCTTTACTTTCAATATCTGTTCTTCGCTGATCATTTCGATATCAAAGGGAATCACACCGATTAGATCATCTGAACGATAGACCTTTGCACCATCGGTACCAACAAAAGAAACTTGTCCTAGAATTTCCTCAAGAAAATAATCAAGCACCTCGCTGTTTTTACCTTTTGATGACAAACTTTCAATGGTATCCAGTCTAAGTTGATTATTGATATCTTTGTAGCCAGGTTTACTTATCAATATTTTATGTTCAACCAACGGTTCAAGCATGATTTCCATCGGTGTCAAACCTCGATATTCATCATTGATGTTGATCGAAGCACTCTCTGGTTGAGTCATGATCTTTAATGGCACATCCAATCTGGAGAGTATCAATGATTCGAGCGAGACTGAATCCTGTGCAACAATATCTAATTGAATCTCATAATCTTTATATCCTGACTTCCTCAAAGAAAGTGTATTTTTACCTTGAATAAGCTGAATAGTGGAAGGCGTATTGCCCAATCTTTCATTGCCATTGAAGATACTTACATCAACTGGCTCTGTGCTAATAGAAACATCTGCCCATGAAGGATCTAGATCAAATGAATACTCTTGAATTTCTCCTTTTCCATTCACGAATATTTCCTTCTCAATGGGAAAATATCGATCAAATCGAAGCTCAATCTTTCGATTTCCAGCAGAAATGGATGTCTCTGGAGTTGCTTTACTAACCTCTGAATCATCTACATAGAGATCAAAGTCAACACCTGGGTTCGTTGTGAATACAATCTTTCCAGGCAACCTACTTAAATCAAACATTCGATCCTGTGACTCATTTTCATCGATGATCAAAGTTTCATTACTCATAGAAACATAGCCTTCGTTTTGAATACTGATCTCATATTCACCACTTCTCAATAGATATCGTCCGCCTATTTTGAAAGACGGAAATAACCCTCCATCGATTTTTATATCAGAATCTTGAGCGATTAATTCTCCATTTAAATCATCAAAAATATCAATTTTTACGGCCTTTGCTGTGAAAAAGTAAAAAGAGAAATAAAGCACAACCAAAGAGATAGAAAAACCAATGTACCTGATGGTTTGATTCTCAAATATTCCCTTGGATTGTCTTTTCTCAAAAATGGTTGGTTGTTCGCCACTGATATCGCTAACCGAAACCAAAAGATCATTCTCTTGATGTTCAAATTGAATGACTGCATTGTTGATGATTAGTTCATCTTCATTCTCAATCCAATGGCTTCCCTTTAATTTATTTCCATTCATGGAAGCATCAATGGATTGGCTGGTGATTTGCAGAAGGTATTTTTCGCCTATTCGATCAATCGTTGCAGATAAGCCTTCAGCCAAAGAACCTGAAATTACGATTTCAGAATTTAGGTCAGTCCCAATTCTTATTGGGAAATTATTTTGTTCAACCGTCTTAGATTGATTCCCATTTTGGATAATAATTTGGCTCATATTTTCTTATTACAAATAATCCTGACTCGCTGATTTTGCTTATTCGGATCCACTCTGAATCTTATGGTTTCATCTTTGAATCCTTTTCTGCTTCCTCTGGCAGTATAAATTCCAGGCCTCAGGGAAACTATCTTTTGTTGAAACGTCCCCATTTGATCTACTTTAAATATAGTGACCTCAGTGAGTTGATCAGATTCAAAAATCACATCTATCGGTATGAGTGCTATCCGAATCAATGAATCCAGTTTTTGAATGGATTGTTCCAACTTCGGTCCAATCCGCTCGATTGATTTTGCAGTTCCCAATAAGGCTTGAGCTTGACCCAAAACTTTATTGTCATTATAAGCATCGCTTCTGGCAATGATCGAAGTCATTTCTGCATCCAATAAAATTCTTGATTCGACCCTATTGAGACTCTCTTTGACTTCTTCAAGATTGGGGTCAATGACCAGAATTTCTTCGTAAAAACCCTTTGCTTGATTCCATTCTTCATTGACTTCTGCAATCAATCCCTTGTACTTAAGCGATTTTGTTAGACTTGCAATTCTCTTTAAATTGAGTTCATCGAGCGCCTGTAGAGCTTCTTTTGAGTTTGGACGTATCGAAAGAGCTTGCTCAAATAAAATCTTGGCATCATCAAAAGATTCATCATTTAATGATCGATATCCTTTTGATAATGACTCCAGAAACAGATTGTCTGCATATGATTTCTTTGCTTGATTCAGTCCATTGATTGCAGGCTCCCAATTGGGGTCAATCGATAAGGCATCTTGAAATAACTCAATTGCAAGCTTGTAACTTCCTAGTTCGAATTCAGTTTTACCTCTTTGAGTTCTTGCCAACACCTGATCAAGCTTCAGTGCCCTATCCAAGCCTTGTTTCGCGTCAAGGTTGTTGCCATCAATTGCCAACGCAATTTCAAAACTTGCAATCGCATCATCTTTGTTGCCATTAAGGATTGATGACTGTCCTGATTCAAGCGCATTTTTTAATACATCAGGAATTGAGATCTCCATATCTGAGAGCAATTGCAATGCCTCTCGATATCGTTCTGCTGAGACATCATACTGCTGCTCAATGAATGCTGAATCACCCTCTTGCTGCATAATGAGCACATCCTCCCATTTTCCCATTCCCCAAAAAAGAATGCCTTGAAGCTTAAGTGACTCGATCTTAATCAATAATTCAGAAAGCAATGCTTCCGCAATTGGCTTTTGTGCCAATATCTCTTGGTTCAGAATGAGGATTGTTTCTTCTTCGATCGTTTGAATGGGTAGATCCTCTTTATCCTCTTGTACAAGTAATGGGAGAACAAAAATGACGATAACCAACAACAAGCTAAGACCAACTAGAATTCCACCTCCTTTTCGAATACTGATTGAGTTTGAGCGTTCTTTCTCTAATTTTTGTTGGTATAGCGTCTTTTCTTCAGGCTGAACTGATGTGTCAGTGTTCTTTTGATCAACGGACTCATTCATGAGCTTTAATTATTCGGTTTCGGCCTGAGGTATGGTAAAACCAGTCTCATCAATATAGATCTCCTTGAGGAGCCTTCTCCATTCTTGGAATTTTTCTTCGGCAGTGCCAGTGAGACGAATTGTTTGTCCTTCCAATTCGATCACAAACGGTTGCACTTGAGCATCAAAATCAGCTCCTGATTCTTTCAATGATTCCTGATATATTTTCGCTTCAGAAGCTGTAGCAAAACCACTTCTCAACCCTTCAATGCCTCCATAAATAGCCATTTGTCTCATGGTGCTGCTTGCTCTACTGTCTCCATCTGTCGCCAAAGCACCTGCTAATGCAACTGCACCCAATATTTTTCTTGTTCTTGCAGATCTTTGAAGCTCTTCATATGTGATCATGTCTTCTCTTGAGAGTTTTCTCCAATCCTCATAAGGTTGAGAGAGGTTTTCATAAAGTTGTCCATAGTATTCATTGAGTGTATCTAGCAACAAAAACTCTCTTTCTTGCACCTCAAGAATTCTTTGCATAATTTCATCATCCTCAGACGGGAGGCGTTCTAGCGAATAGATATTTTTCTTATTTTTAGAAATGTACTCATCGTAGACAGGGATCAACTCTGAAGCGAAGCGTATTTCACCAGTTTGTGATAAGCGGATGAGATCTTCTCTGTTTTTAGCTTGTTTGATTTGAAGAAGATCATTCGCAATTTTATTGAAAATATTTTGATAAGGATCCTGCGTCAAATCTCTTCTTTTGCTGTAAGAGCTCTTTGCGATATTTGACTTGTATGTTTTATTAACCCATTGTGCGCCAACAATGTCCCATACGCCTATCTTCAGTTCCACATCAAGTCCGTCAGATTTCTCAATTCTTCCAACAATAATAAGATCTATCGCTTTTGATCTCTCAGGAAGCACCCAAACACCGCCCCAGTGACCAGTGCTCTCTAATGTTTTTTTCAGGTGGTATGGCATGTATCTTGCCTCGGCTTTCCTGATTTCAGGAAAAATCATTGGATCTTCCTTCTCTGGTACGTTTGGATCAAATAGCATGATTCCGATATCAAGCAATTCTTCAAAAGGTATTTCAGTTTGAGCAATATCAAGTTGTACCTTTTCGTACTTTATTGTTTTTGCTTCTGCATGATAGATTCCAGAGAAAAATAACAGGGTGAAGGCTAAGAGCGTTCTAGAACATACTTGAATTGACCTAATCACTTCTTAATTCCCATATGCTTTCGATACTCTTCCCATAGTGCCTCTCTAATCAGTGGGTCGTCTTCTTGAATGGCTGCCTCTCTTATTTGTCTAGCAATCACATCCTCGCCTGTTCCATCCATAGGTATGTCATCGGGGATTCGCTCTTTCTCCTTGTCAGCTCGAGATTGAGATGAATCATCACCTGAATCAGACTCTGACTGACTGTCCTGTGCTTCACCTTCTTGGCCTTGTGATGCATCTGCTTCAGAGCCGCTTGAGCCCATTGCACCATCCATTCCACCCTCTAATGCACCTTCACTGATTGCGGCTGCGTCAGCAGATTCTTGTCCAGTCATACCATCGCCACGATCAGCTGAGGCAATAACTACTCTTTCTGAAGCGATATCTTTGTCAAAATCTCCCAATGAGTCCTCGAATATTGAGGATGCAGATCTTTGTGAGCCGCCCATGGCTCCTGTATTTTGAGATGATTGACCAGAAGAAGTGCTCATGCTCCCTTGGCCCATCTGACCTGAATCACTTCCTGCTGGCTGAGAGCTACTGGATGTTTGACCTTGGCTACCCTGACTCCCTTGTGATCCCTGTTGCGGTGAACCACTTTGTGGTGAGCTCGATGAAGAAGATTGTGATCCTGAAGACGGCATTGTTGGGCTCGGTGAGGGCATGCTCACTGAAGGTGAACTGGGCGACTGAGAAGACGGGCTCTGTGGCCCTCCTCCCATTTGTTGTGTTTCACATCCCAGAAGAAACAAAACACTCAGAATGATCGGTAGGTTTTTTATTTCTGACATCTTTTCCTCATATTTGTGCAAGTTCAATAGAACTGACATATATTTATATATCTTACTACTTAATTATTATTACTTAATTATTTCGTCGCAATAAGAATAACAACTCCTTCATTTATTCTTAATTTGCTACGATTTGGTTTTAGAGAAAAAAACAAGGAGAAAAAATGTCTAAAGAAGCTGTACTTAATGAACTCAATAGTCAAGTTGGTTCTTTGATTCATCAAAGTGAATGGATTGATATCTCTCAAGAAAAGATTGATGCATTTGCGGATGCAACAGAGGATCATCAATGGATCCATATTGATCCGGCAAAAGCTGCTGAAGAATCGCCATTTAAAGCAACGATCGCACATGGTTATTTTACTTTATCTCTTTACCCAAAGCTAAGGGGGCTGGTGGATCCTTCAACTCCAGTTTTTCCTGGGACAAAAAACATCATCAATTATGGTATCAATAAACTTCGTTTTCCTGGTCCAGTGATATCTGGAAGTTCTATTAGGGCAAACTGTACACTTGTCTCAGTTGAGGAGATCAAAGGAAGCATTGAATTGGTGGAAGAATATTCTGTTGAGGTTAAAGACCAAGATCGTCCAGCCTGTGTTGCCGAATGCATCATGCGACTTTATTTCTAAATGACAGATATCCTCAAGCAAGATTTGCAAGACTCTGTGCTTGAACTCACCATCAATCGTGAAGATGCGGGCAATGCTTTAAGTAATGAAGTAATTGGCCTTCTCAATGATTCATTAATGCAACATAAGGACCGATCAGACCTCAAATGTGTCCTAATCAGAGGGTCAGGGGAGAAGTTTTTTGTCGCAGGTGGAGATTTAAAGGAATTGACTTCAGTGAGGAAAGATAGGGAAACTGAAGCAATGGCATTGAATGGCAGAGCAATGTTGGATCAGATTCGGTATTTTCCTGTACCAGTTATAGCAAATATCAATGGATATGCACTGGGTGGCGGTGCTGAACTGGCAATGGCATGTGATTATAGGATTGCTTGTGAATCATCTAAATTTGGTTTCATACATTCCACGCTTGGAATTACTACCGCATGGGGTGGAATTATCGATCTGATTGAGACTATTGGAAGCAGCAAGGCGCTCTCGATTCTCATAGAAGGAAAGATTTTTAAGGCAAAGGATGCGCAGAAAGCTGGGATCATAAATGAAGTTGAAAAGACTCATGAAGCATTGGGATCAAGAATCAATGAAATCAAAAAGATGTATCAATCTAGATCAATACAGGTGATTCGTGGAATTAAAGCTGTGAATGTAAAGCAAAAACAATTGATTCATGAGCAACTCAAAGAGGCAGAGCTCGATTCATTTAAGAAAACTTGGATGAGTGATGAGCATTGGAAGAAAGTGGAAGCGTTACTCTCTAAGTGATCGCCTCAATACTTTCCCAACATTTGACTTTGGTAACTCATCAATGAACTCAATGTGCTTTGGAACCTTGTAGCCTGTGAAATTATCTCTGCAGTAGTCCATCACTTCATCGGCACTCAAACTTGGATTATTTTTAACAACGAATAACTTCACTGCTTCACCTGTTTTTTCATCATCAACACCAATACATGCAGCTTCAATAATCTCTGGATGAAGGCTTACTACATCCTCAATCTCATTGGGATATACGTTGAATCCAGAAACCAATATCATGTCTTTTTTCCGATCCACTATCTTGATGAAACCATCACTGTTTAATGTCCCAATGTCTCCCGTTTTAAAGAAACCCTCTTCATCAATGGCCTCCTTTGTCGCCTCTTCATTATTCCAGTATCCCTGCATCACTTGAGGTCCCTTAACACAGATCTCTCCTGGGGCACCTCTTCTGACTTGTTTGCCAGTTTCATCACGAATTGAAATTTCAGTACTGGGTACAGGCAGTCCAACAAATCCATTGAATTTTGTTAAATATGATGGAGAAACAGAAACACTTGGCGATGTCTCAGAGAGTCCGTAACCCTCGAGTAAAACATTGCCGGTCAGCTCTTGCCACCTTTCTGCAGTTGATTGTCTGCAAGCAGAACCGCCTGTGCCAGAGAGTTTCATAGAGTCAAAATTGACACTTTTAATTTCTGGATGGTTCAGCAGGCTTTCATATAGCGTGTTTACACCATTAAAGAAAGTAAAGCGCCACTTCTTGATTTCCTTCACAAATCCATCTGTATCCCTCGGATTTGTAATGAGAACATTGAG
>LUMG01000013.1_pt1 | contig 34584 bp, 37 predicted proteins | sample 729691 | NCBI WGS metagenome assembly LUMG01 (sample SAMN03860269, study PRJNA289734) | marine metagenome | biome: seawater column; feature: ocean; material: water; isolation source: Red Sea water column Station 34 - depth 50m | place: Saudi Arabia: Red Sea | collected 2011-10-15 | depth 50 m
TGGCTTATGGAGAGGATGAGGGAGAAGTCTTCCTAGGCCGTCAAGTCACAAAACATAAGCATATTTCAGATGAAACGTTTACTAAAGTTGATAGTGAAATTCGAAAGATTATTGATACAAATTACTCTGCGGCTTACAAAATTATCGAAGATAACAGAGATATCCTAGATGCAATGGCTGCTGCACTTGTTGAGTTTGAAACTATCGATAGTAATCAGATTGATGACCTAATGGCTAGAGTCCCAATGAGAGAAGCAGCAGAGGTTGTAGACTCTGATGAGGTCTCATCTGAACTGGGCACTGGAGGCGAGGATTCAAAGAGCTCTAAATCTTCATCGGATACAAAAACTGATGCTGATGGCGGTACAGAGCAGTTTGCATAACTTGCTTTAGTCATGAATCCCAGCCAGCCAATCATAATGGGTGTACTGAATGTAACACCCGATTCTTTTTCCGATGGCGGTAAATTTTTTGACTCTGCATCAGCTATTGAGCAGGCTTTATCGATGGTTAATAATGGTGCTGGTATTATCGATATTGGCGGTGAATCTACCCGTCCTGGAGCTTCTGCTGTTAGTGTAAGTGATGAGCTCAATAGGGTCATACCTGTCATTGAAGCGCTCAAAGGTGAAATTGATGTACCTATTTCGATCGATACTTCTAAACCTGAGGTAATGGAGCAAGCTGTTGCATCCGGTGCAAGCATCATTAATGATGTCAATGCGCTCAGAGCAAAAGGAGCCATAGAGATGGCAGCAAAACTTAAGGTTGATGTCTGCCTAATGCATATGCAGGGTAATCCAAGAACTATGCAGAATAATCCGAGTTATGTTGATGTTGTTGAAGATATTAAGCGTTTTTTTAAAGAAAGAATCAAAGAATGTGAGAGAGCTGGAATAGAACTTAGTTCGATTACTTTGGATCCTGGATTTGGTTTTGGAAAGAATTTAGGTCATAATGTAGCCTTACTAAAGAATCTATCAGAGTTTCATGAGTTTGGTGTATCCATTCTGGCAGGACTATCAAGAAAATCAATGATAGGTGCCTTGTTGGGAGATAGAGATGTCGATTCACGAATGATTGGTAGCGTAACAGCAGCTTTGATTGCTGTTGAGAACGGTGCTGATATCATCAGAGTTCATGATGTTGCCGAGACAAATGACGCTTTGAAAGTATGGCAACAAATTAAAAATTTTAGGGAGTAGCTTTGAGTAATTTTTTTGGAACTGATGGTATCCGTGGTGAAGTCGGCAAGTCTCCTATTACAGCTGATGTTTTATTGAAAGTTGGATGGGCAGTTGGTTCTGTCTTGAAGGAGCAAAATGAAAATGCGAGCGTCATTATCGGTAAAGATACAAGAGTTTCCGGCTATTTATTTGAGTCAGCTCTTGAGGCTGGCTTTTTATCCGCGGGTGTAAATGTTGGCATGCTGGGGCCTATGCCATCTCCAGCAATCGCTTATCTTACTCAGGCTTTTGGAGCCACTGCAGGCGTTGTCATAAGTGCATCACACAACCCCTTTCAAGATAATGGAGTGAAGTTTTTTTCTAGTAAGGGAGTAAAGTTAAGTGACGATACTCAAAAAGCAATTGAAAAAAAGATTTCGATGCCAATGACCAGTGTAGATTCTGCATCGATTGGGAAGGCGAAGCGATATGAACAGGCTGTAGGGAGATACATTGAGTTTTGTAAGTCAACATTTGATAAGTCCTGTGATTTATCAAACCTAAACATTATTATTGATTGTGCTAATGGCGCTACATACCATATAGCTGAAGATGTTTTTACTGAGTTGGGCGCTTCAGTTTCGATGATTAATAATTCGCCAGACGGTTACAACATAAACCGTGACTGCGGCGCAACTGATACGAAGCACCTTCAAAAAGTTGTTCTGGAAAATAATGCAGATCTTGGTATAGCCTTTGATGGTGATGGTGATCGACTCATTATGGTGGATCATAAAGGCCATAAAGTTGATGGTGATGAATTGGTTTTTATCATCGCCAATGCGTGGAAAGATAGTGGTGATTTAAAATCAAAGACAGTAGTTGGTACGAAAATGACTAATTTAGGAATTCAGTCAGCATTTGCTGATGCTGGTATTAGTTTTATTGAGGCAGATGTTGGTGATAGACATGTCATGAACCAATTAATTAAACATAAAGCAGTCCTTGGTGGTGAGGGTTCAGGTCATATTATCTGTTTAAACAAATCAACCTCGGGTGACGGAATCATTGCTGCACTTCAAGTTCTAGAGGTTATGTCAAAGACTGGAAAAAATCTTAATGATCTCAAAAGTAGGTTCACAAAATATCCTCAAGTTTTGATTAATATTAAAACTAAATCAAAGGTCAATCTTCAAGGGGAATCCAAATTAACTCAGGCAGTCAATTCGATTGAGTCAAAATTATCAAACACTGGTCGCATCTTAATTAGAGAGTCAGGTACAGAACCTCTAATCAGGGTGATGGTGGAAAGCGCTAATTACAAACTTGCTAAAGATTCTGCGGAGGAGTTAGCAGAAATTATTAAGACAATGTAATTACAATGTAATTACAAATTTATACCCCATAGGGCAACATTGTAATTATGGTATTTACTTCATTTGAAATATTATTTATTTCACTCATTTTTGTATGGATTGGCTTCGTTAGAACAGGCCTAGGTTTTGGTGGGGCAGTTTTAGGACTCCCTCTTCTAATGCTGGTCGGTGGATCCCCCATTGATTGGCTTCCAATTATAGGGATACATTTACTATTTTTTTCTGGAATTGCACTAGCAAGGTCACTCAATGCAATTGATTGGCACTATCTTAAACAGTCACTTCCATGGATCTTGCCAGCCAAAATAATTGGAGTTATTGGTTTGATTAGTCTTCCTCCAACAGTGATGACATTAATTGTCTACTCCATTACTTCTATTTATGCACTGACATGGATACTTAACTATAACATTGCCTCTCGTGAGGGATGGGTTAGTCGATTACTACTCATTTTAGGTGGCTATATCTCGGGCACATCACTGAATGGTGCACCGCTATTAGTAGCGGTTTATATGCAAAATATTGATGTAAAAAGACTCAGAAACACACTTTTTGTTTTATGGTTTTTGCTTGTTACCATTAAGATGAGTGCTTTTTTGATTGTCGACGTTTATATCAACTGGCAATTTTCGTTAATGCTGATTCCTGTGGCAGCCCTAGGTCATTTTGTGGGTCTAAAGGTTCATGATCGAATTATTGAAAATGACACACAATTCAAAAGATGGATGGGGAGCGTATTGATTCTAATCTGTATCGCGGGTCTATCAAAAGTCTTAATCTTTTAGTGGAATTTAAACCCTCGCTTCCATTTGAGTCAAGGGTATTTCAGTTGTGCTTTTAATTTCCTCAATAGCGAAATTAGAGGTCACCTTAAGAAATTGAACCTTTTCAATTAAATTTTTATAAAAAATATCATAGCTCTCAATATCACTGACAACTACTTTTAGAAGATAATCCGTTTCACCACTCATTCGATAGCACTCAATAACTTCAGGTATTTCTTTTATGATTTCAGCAAAAAGGCTTATTCTCTCTTGATTGTGATTGGTGACAGTAACCGCCACCATGGCTGTAACATTAGAGTCAACTCTTTTCCTATCAACAAGTGCTACAGTCTTGCTTATGTAGCCATTGTCCTTTAGTTGATTAATTCTTTTCCAGCAAGGGGTTGTTGACAAATGAACTTCAGAGGATAGCTCTTGAATTGTAAGCTCAGCATTTTTTTGAAGAAGCTTCAGTAGTTTTATGTCAATAGCATCCATAATCTTATAGTAAACAGGTTAAAAATATAATATTTTTCTTCTAATAATATAACAAGTAGAACAAATTTCTTTTTTCTCACTTAAATCTAATTTATTTAGAATATTTTACTATAATTTCCACCATATTTTTAAATAGTTTGTGAAATGTACAAATATAGCGAAAAAGATACGCAGTTTTTGATAGAAAGGGTGGATCAATTTGAAAAGCAGTTAAATCGTCATTTATCGGGCGAATTAGATGAGGACAAGTTTAGAAGTTTAAGGCTTAGAAATGGTCTTTACATGGAGCTTCATGCCCATATGCTGAGAATTGCTATTCCTTATGGGATTTTAAGTTCTGAGCAGCTGAGAGCACTTGCTGATGTTGCTGACAAATATGATAGAGGGTTCGGGCACTTTACTACCAGACAAAATATCCAGTTTAATTGGATACAGTTACCTGAAATTGCTAATCTACTTCGTGATTTGACTGATGTTGGACTTCATGCCATTCAGACCAGTGGAAAGGCAACACGAAACATTACTGCAGATCCCTTATCTGGTTTGACAGAAGGTGAGATTGAGGATGCGAGGCCTTACTGTGAGCTCATTAGGCGCTGGTTTAACCTTCATCCAGAGTTTTCATGGCTGCCAGGTAAATTTAAAATTGCTATTAATGGCGCAAAGCTCGATGAAACAGCTTTGAGAATCCATGATTTAGGTTTGAGACTCGTTAAGAACAAAAAAGGAGAGCTTGGATTTAGTGTTTATGTGGGCGGAGGTTTGGGCGCTGCTGCAATGGTCGGTCCTGAAACTGCTTCTTTTGTTCCAGTTGAAGATATTCTTAGTTATCTTGAGTCGACAATGAGGATCTATAACCTGAAGGGTCGTCGAGACCATCAAAAGAAGCTTCGAATTAAATTCCTAGTGCGTGAGTTAGGTGCAAGTGAGTTTGCTCGATTGGTCGATGAGGATTGGCAAGAAACTAAAGATGATCCAGAACTTAAGTTAAACCTTAAAGAGCTTCAAAGCCTTAAAGAAGTTTTTGCTTTGCCTATTAAGCCTTTAAGTCTAGATGGATTTAAGGATGTTGCAGATTTTAATTACGGTATTTGGAAGAAGAATAATGTAAGAAACCATAAGGTATCTGGTTATAGCATTGTTAATATTTCATTAACAAAGCCGGGAGCTGCTCCCGGAGATATGACATCAGAGCAAATGAGAGTTCTTGCTAAACTAGCTGACCAATATAGCTCTGGTGAACTTAGAACAACCAAAAGACAAACGATTGTTTTCCCTTTTGTGAGGCAAGATCAAATCCATAAATTATGGAAGTCATTAGAAGAATATGGTCTTGATAGTCCTCATCAAGGCACACTTGCTCAGATAGTCGCTTGCCCAGGAAGAGATTATTGCGACCTTGCAAAAGCTGTCTCAATTCCAATAGCAAATAGAGTTCAGGAGCGGTTTAATGACATGAATAGACTGCTTGATATTGGAGATTTAAATATCAACATTTCGGGATGTGAGAACTCATGTGCACACCACCATATAGCCGATATCGGCTTACTTGGAATGCAGAAAAAAGGCGAAGAGTACTATCAGATTACACTGGCTGGTGAGACACTTCATGAGACTAATATAGGTAAAAAGCTTGGTCCATCAGTCAGCAGTGATGATATTGTTGATGCTGTTGAAAGTATTGTCAATGTTTATATTGATAATCGTAAGAAAAATGAGAAGTTCACTGATGTTTTTAAGAGAATTGGTATCGATGCATTCAAGGAGAAGGTTTATGGATGAGATTCAAAATCCCACAAGTCTAATTAATAAAGACTATGAAGAAATTGAACTTGTCACACTTGATGATTGGTTAGATAACTTTGATGAATTATCAAAAAAAGGTGTAGGCCTTATCATAGAGCCTTCAGATGATGTGTATTTGATTAGAGATCAGCTTGAATTCATAGAATTAATTGCACTAGATTTTAAAAACTTTGATGATGGAAGAGGTTATACCCAAGCATATCTGCTTAGTAAAAGATGGAATTATATTGGAGAGATTATAGGTGTCAATGCACATCTTGATCAATTGCAATTTATGCTTAGATCAGGCATTACAACCTATCAATTATTGGAATCATACAAGGGTAGTAATGAAGAAGATTATTCCAATGGTTTTAGTTTGTGTTATCAGGCGGCTGCTAACAATAATGGCCTTAACTTACAGTATTAATTCTTACTAAGAATGTGGAGGTGTTAGATGAAAGAGGATAAGTCTAGATCTGTTGGAAAAACAATCTCTTGGAGGGTTCTTGCCACTTGTGATACGATTCTAATTTCATACATTATTACTGGAAGTTTTACTATTGCAGCTACAATTGGATCAATAGAGGTTATTACTAAAATGTTTCTCTATTATTTTCATGAGAGAGCTTGGAATAAGTTTTCGTTTGGAAGAAGCTAATTTGCAAGTAGGGGTTATTTTTTAGATAGTTATTTAAGGGTATAATATTGTCGGATTTTAAAAATAAGTTAATAGAATTTATAATTCAAGGTAGGTATATATGTCAGTAATGACTGAGCGCGTCACACATGTGCATCATTGGAATGAAAACTTATTTAGTTTTCGAACTACTCGTGATCCTGGGTATCGATTTAAAAATGGCCATTTCACAATGATTGGTCTACCATCTGAAGAGCGTCCTTTAATGCGTGCCTATAGTATCACTAGTTCTAATCATGAGGAAGAGCTTGAATTCTTTAGTATTAAAGTCCAAGATGGCGCCCTTACCTCAAAGCTTCAAAACCTTCAAGTGGGTGACGAAGTTCTAGTTGGTAAACGCTCTACAGGAACGCTAGTGCCGGACAATATGCTCCCTGGAAAAAACCTTTATTTGCTTGCTACTGGAACTGGTCTTGCGCCTTTCATGAGCATCATCAAAGACCCAGAAATTTATGATCAATTTGAAAAAATTATCTTGGCTCATGGTGTTAGAGAGGTTTCAGAGTTAGCCTACTCTGACTACATTGAAAATATACTTCCAAATGATGAATATTTAGGAGAGATGGTTAGAGAAAAACTTGTTTACTACCCTACTGTTACTCGCGAGCCTTTTAAAAATAATGGTCGCCTGACAACTCTTATGGAATGCGGTAAATTGTTTCTTGATTTGAATCAACCCCATCCTACCTTGGAAGATGATCGCTTTATGATGTGCGGAAGTCCAAGCATGCTCAAGGATTTCGTCGCTATTCTAGAATCAAAAGGATTTATTGAAGCTCGAAATATTAATCCAGGGCACTTTGTCATTGAGAGAGCATTTGTTGAATCCTAATTTCACAAAATAAATCTAAGTTCTATCGTAAAAATCATCCTACGGTTAAATCACAAACTCTTAGAGCGTATTTAATTGCGAAAGCCTGCCTCTATAAAAAATCTCAAATATATTAAACCCCACAAAGATTTAAGAGGCTTATAATTTCTATCGTATTTATTCTATTTAGGAGTATCCAATGCATAGCAAACTTAATTCTGTTCGTGTTCTTATGAAAGAAAACCATGTTGATTTAATTGCTCTTGGTCCTGGAACTCACATGAAATGGTTGCTAGGATTCAATCCTACTCCAGATGAAAGGCCTTGCATGTTACTGATAGGATTGGAAAATGAGGCCTTCCTTATGCCATCGGTTAATGTAGAGGATGCAATGAAGCGTTCTGATATCAAAATGTTTAGCTGGAAAGATGAAAATGGCCCTGATATAGCTCTAGTTGAAGCACTTTCTTATACTGGCTCATCAAATGCAAAACACGTTGCAATAGATGAAGCAATGCGCTCTCATTTTGCTTTAATACTTATAGATGCATTGCCAAAACCGACCTATGAGTTTACTAACTCTACAATTGGTGCGCTCAGAATGCGTAAAGATGATAACGAATACTCTAGTCTTAAAGAAAATGCGTTAATTGATGATAGAGCAATGCAGGCTGGTTTTGCTGCAATAAAAGAAGGGGTTACTGAACTTGAGGTAGGTGAGGCAATAAATAAACACTTTATCTCCGAGGGAGCAAAGCCTCAATTTTGTATAGTTGGCTCTGGGCCAAATGGTGCTTTTCCACACCACCATACAGGGGATCGAAAAATTCAAAATGGTGATGTAGTATTAATTGATATTGGTGGAAGAAAAGGCACTTTTCCAAGTGATATGACTCGTATGTCAGTTCTTGGTGAGCCGCCTGAAGAGTATCATGAGGTTCACGCTATTGTAGAGCGTGCTGTTCAAGCCGCTATGAAGGCTGCAAGACCTGGAGTGATGGCTAAAGAGGTTGATGCCGCTGCAAGGGGTGTTATTACCGAAGCGGGTTATGGCGACTATTTTGTTCATCGAACTGGCCATGGACTTGGTATTGATATTCATGAGCCTCCATATATTACTGCAACTTCAGAGGTTATATTAGATGAAGGAATGGTATTTTCAATTGAACCAGGAATCTATCTTCAAGGTAGATTTGGAGTTAGGCTAGAGGAGATAGTCATCTTGAGGTCTGATGGTCCTGAAATACTTTCAGAGTTGTCTCGTAAGACAAATTTCATTAGCTAAAAAATATTTTTTGCTATTTAACTTTAAGAGTCATTTAAGACTAAAAAGTTCATTTAGTTTAAAATTGCATGCAATATGAATGAGAATTATTTAATCCTTCTTGGATTGGGAAGCGAAGCAAAATCTGAGGGAAAGTCTTTGGCTGAGCAGATAGATGCAGTTTTGCCCCAAACTCAATGTACTCAGTGTGATTTTGATGGTTGTAAGCCTTATTCCGAAGCAATTGTTAGTGGAGAAGCAGAAATTAACCAATGTCCACCTGGAGGTCAGGATGGTGTTGATGCTCTTGCAGAACTTTTAGGTCGGCCAACTCTTCCATTAAACGAATCTCATGGTGAAACAAAGCCGAGGAGAGTAGCTGTAGTTGATGAGGAGGTCTGTATTGGCTGCACACTTTGCATAAAGGCATGTCCAGTTGATGCCTTTGTTGGATCATCAAAAGTAATGACTCAAGTAATTGCTAAAGAGTGCACAGGTTGTGACTTATGTCTCCCCGTTTGTCCTGTTGATTGTATTGATATGATTGAGTCTGATCCATTTGCAATTATGCTTCAAAATGATTCAGCGCAATTTGATGATACGCATAATCAAAGGCAGGCCTTAGAGAAAGCAATTCGAGATAATTCGAGAGAAAGATATCAGTTTCATCAAGAGCGGATAGAGAGAGATAAACGTGAGAGAGATGAATTGTTAAAATCTAGAACCATTGCCTTAAAAGAAAAAATGGCCAAAGATAAGGCTCAAAAAGAAAAAATTGAAGCAGCAATGCTTCGCGTAAAAAACTCTAAGAGAAATAATGAAATTAAGTGACTTTGATTTTGACTTGCCTCACTCACTGATTGCTCAATATCCCAGTCCTAATAGAACTGACTCACGTCTTTTAGTAAGAAATGATGAGTTAATTGATAGTTATTTTTCTCAACTAGGTTCGTTTTTAAAACCAAACGACTTGCTCATTCTCAACGATACAAGAGTTATTCCTGCCAGACTATTTGGAAACAAAGAGTCCGGGGGTAAAGTTGAGGTTTTGGTGGAGCGATTAGTTGATGAATTTTCAGCCTTGGTAATGATTAAATCGAGCAGAGCACCAAAAGTAGGAAGCTTTATTGTTTTGGAAAATAATACTCGGTTTGAAGTTGTTGATAAAAATGAAGGTATGTATAAAGTTAATTTTGAGGGCAAAAAAATTCTCAAAACACTTGATGAAATTGGACATATTCCTTTGCCACCTTACATTGAACGAAGTGATTCAGATGAGGACTCTAAAAGATACCAAACGGTTTATGCAAAAAATGATGGTGCTGTAGCCGCCCCGACTGCAGGACTTCACTTTGATGATTTGTTATTATCTAATCTAAAAAATCAAGGCATAGATCATGCTTTCGTCACCTTGCATGTCGGAGCTGGGACTTTCCAGCCTGTAAAGGTTGATGACATAGAGACTCATAAAATGCATAGTGAGCATTATGAGATCAGTCAAAAGACTGTCGACAAAATTATTCTTGCAAAAAAGAATGGAGGTCGAGTTATTGCTGTTGGAACGACCGCAGTCAGAACACTTGAGTCCGCATCTATAAATGGAGAGCTAAAAAGTCAGAAGGGAGACACAGATATTTTTATATATCCAGGCTTTAAGTTTCAAATTGTTGACGCTATGATTACGAACTTCCATTTACCAAAGTCTTCACTATTGATGTTAGTCTCCGCTTTTATTGGATTTGAACAAATGCATCAAACTTATCAGCATGCCATTAATCAAGAGTATCGTTTCTTCAGTTATGGCGACGCTATGTTACTAGAGAGGCTAGACTTCTGATTCCATAGAGAGATGTTTTGAGAGTCTAAAAATAAAGAAGGCCATAATAGGCAAAATCATGAAGCTTGTCTTTATTGACGTAATTTCTGCAAGTAGCCCCAGAAACAATGGGCCAAGCAACATTCCGCCATAGCCAAGTGTTGCTATGCTTGCTATTGCTGTTCCTTGCGATATGTTTTTATCATTACCCGCACGAGAAAATGCCAAAGGAATAATGACTGCTATACCCAACCCTATTAATCCAAAACCCAACAGCAGCAAAAAGAAAGAGTCAAATAATAATAGAATAGATGAGCCAGTTAGCGCCACTAGTCCAGAGTAACGAGCAGTATCAGAAGGTCCAATCTTGTGCGATATTTTGTCACCCATTAACCTCATTGTAAACATACATACTGAAAAAACTGTAAATCCCAATGCTGCATTTCCATCATTCAATGACGTAACACTTTTTAGAAAAATAGCACTCCAGTCGGCGACAGCACCCTCACTGAGTGATGCAAAAAAAGTAATTATAGCAACAGGCATTAAAGATCCTTTTGGAATTGAAATAAAAGGAGATTTAGTCACTTTTTTATTTGTTTGAGATTCAAAAGGAACAAAAGCAACAATTAAAGCTAGAAAAAAAATAACGATTGAGATGAGGCTAAAATGATCTTTATATCCTACATCATTAAAAGCCAATATTGAGCCGAGCCCGGCACCAATTCCAGCACCAAGACTCCACATTGCATGAAAAGAAGACATAACTGGTCGCTTGTATTGTCTCTCAACCTCTGCTGCCCATGCATTCATTGCGACATCATCTCCACCATGTATTGCTCCAAAAAACATAACCGCAAAAACCAGCATCCAAATTGAGTTTGCAAATGCGATAAATATTAATGTTAGTGGTATCAGAAGAATAGTAGCCCTTTTAGTAATGAAGGCTGCACCATAACGATCTGCAGCCCTTCCAAAAACGGAAAATGCAATGACAGCAGAAAGCCCTGCCAAGAAAATTAACAAGCCCAAAGAGCCTGGTGACAAGTTATGAAAATCTACAATGGCTGGAATCCTAGAGGCCCAAGTACCGAATACCATACCATTGATAGCGAAAATTAATGAAACCGCAAACCTGCTGTTTATAAAGATATTCATTCAACTTAAAAGAATATATTGAATAGCTATTATAAGGCCTCAAGTAATGTTTCACCCATTAATGCTGGGGTTGGGGAGACGCTTACACCAGCGTTGTTAAGTGCTTGAATTTTACTATTGGCATCTCCTGAGCCTCCACTAATCACAGCACCAGCATGCCCCATTCTTTTTCCTTTTGGAGCAGTCAGCCCAGCAATATATGAGATTACAGGCTTGGAAACATTTGATTTGATAAACTCTGCAGCCTCCTCTTCGGCACTACCTCCAATCTCACCAACCATGACAATTGAATGTGTATCAATATCAGCCTCAAATAACTCAAGACAATCAATAAAATTCATTCCTTGAACTGGATCACCACCTATACCTATACAGGTGCTTTGACCGAGTCCTGCAAGTGAAGTCTGGTGGACTGCCTCATAGGTTAATGTTCCAGACCTAGAAACAATTCCAACGGTTCCCTTTTTATGGATATTTCCGGGCATAATACCAAGCTTGCATTCATCTGGAGTGATTACTCCAGGGCAGTTAGGGCCTATGAGTCTTGAATTGCTGTCGGCAATGATTGCTTTAACCTTAATCATGTCTTGAACTGGAATCCCTTCTGTAATACATGCAATGACAGGCATTTCTGCCTCAATTGCCTCAACGATAGAGGCATAAGCAAATCTTGGAGGAACGTAAATCATTGAAGCATTGGCACCTGTTTCACTCATAGCCTCTTGAACAGAATTAAATACTGGTCTTTCTAAGTGAGTTTGTCCCCCTTTCCCTGGAGTCACACCTCCAACAAAATTAGTTCCATAGGCAATCGATTGTTCTGAGTGGAAAGTACCTTGTTTTCCTGTAAATCCTTGACAGATTACTTTTGTTTTTTTATTAATTAATACGCTCATTTAGCCATCTCCACAACTTGTTTAGCAGCCTTCGTTAAGTCAGCCTCTGTAATTATGTCAAAGTTACTTGCATTAAGTATTTCTAGACCTTTTTTGGCATTAGTTCCTTCCAGGCGAACAACGATTGGAAGTGTTAAACCAACTTTCTCAATTGCCTGCAGAATGCCATTGGCAATAAGATCACAACGAACAATACCTCCAAAAATATTGACCAAAATCGCTTTTACATTCTCGCCACTCTGGATAATTTCGAATGCTTTTGCGACCCTTTCAGCAGTGGTCCCTCCGCCAACATCTAGAAAGTTTGCGGGCGAGCCACCATGGTATTCTATTAAATCCATAGTTGCCATTGCTAATCCAGCGCCATTAACCATACAGCCAACCGTTCCATCTAAAGAGATATAATTTAATTGATATTCACTAGCACTTCTCTCTTTTTCATCTTCTTGTGAAATATCCCTCAGTGCAATGATTGACTCATTCCTATAGAGCGCATTATCATCAAAATCAATTTTTCCATCAAGAGCCATTATTTGTTTTTCAGCTGTAATGATTAAAGGGTTGATTTCAATGAGGTTGGCATCATTTTCTGTAAAAATATTATATAAACCCATGAGTGTTTGAGAAAATTGCTCATGAAGTGAATTATCTAAACCAAGTCTATTAGAAATTTCATTACAATCTTCAAGTGTAATTTTTCCAAGTGGGTTAATTTTTTTCTTAATAATTTTTTCTGGAGTTTCAGAGGCAACTGCTTCGATATCCATTCCTCCTTCAGTGGAAGCTAAGACTGTAATTCTCTCTGAGCCTCTATCAACCAACAAACCTAAATACAATTCTTTAACAATATCTTGACCTGCCTCAATAATGACCTCGTTGACAGGTTGACCATTTGAGTCAGTTTGAGGAGTGATTAAATTTGAACCCAGTAATTTCTTGCTAGCATTTACAGCATCCTGGATATCTTTACATACAATGACTCCACCACCTTTTCCTCTTCCGCCAGCATGAACTTGAGCTTTTACAACCCAGACAGACCCACCTAATTTTTCACAAGCCTTTGCAGTGTCATCTGCATTTGAAATTACAATAAAGTTTGGTACATTGATATTATTTTTCTTGAATAAGTCTTTTGCCTGGTATTCATGTATGTGCATATAATTAAAAAATCTTGGGTTAAAATATAAGGTCGTATATTTTATCATTCTTAGTTTGAGGTCTTAATTTTATTAGGCTGTTTCTTTAAATTATGAAATATGACTAATCTATCTTATTAAAATATCATTTCAAGATTGAATCCACTTAAAAATTTTAGGATTGATAATTATGAATTACAGCACCAGTCAGTTTAAAAATGGTTTGAAATTAATGCTTGATGGCAATCCATGTTCAATTGTCAATAATGAAATTGTAAAACCTGGAAAAGGACAGGCCTTTAATAGAGTTAAGTTCAAGGATTTAATCACTGGAAAAACTCTAGAAAAAACATTTAAGTCTGGTGAGTCGCTTGAAGCTGCAGATGTTATGGAGCTTGAGATGCAATATCTTTATACAGACGGAGAAAAATGGTACTTTATGGATCCTAACTCTTTTGATCAATTTGATCTTAGTAAAGAGTCTATGGGGAGTGCGCTCAACTATTTAGTAGAGCAAGATACATGCATCGTGACGCTTTGGAATAATAATCCAATTTCAGTATCACCACCTAATCATGTAACTCTAGAGGTAATTGATACTGATCCTGGCCTGAAGGGAGATACAGCAGGAACAGGTGGAAAGCCTGCTACTCTAAATACTGGAGTTGTTGTTCAGGTGCCTTTATTTGTTGCTATTGGTGATAGAATTAAAGTTGACACAAGGACAAATGAATATACTGGGCGTGCTTAGTCCATGAACTCATGTCCCATTTCAAAGAAAATCTTCTACGTTATCAAAATTTAACTCGAAATATTAGAGATTTTTTTTATGCTCGAAACGTTATTGAAGTTGTCACTCCCTCGCTTTTATCTACTCCAACAACTGATGTCTATATTGATAGTATTGAAGTATCAGTAAATCAGGCTCTATCAAAATCTTCAAAGTTTTATTTGCATACCTCGCCTGAACTCGAAATGAAGCGTATGCTTTCTAGAGGCAGTGGCGATATTTTTCAAATTTGTCAGGTATTTCGGGACAATGAGCATGGAAGAATCAACTCTAATGAATTTACAATGCTGGAGTTCTATCGAGTTGGATTTGGTATGCATCAATTAATAGATGAGATTAAAGACTTATTGGTTATTCTTGGGAAGGATGATCCGATAAAACAGATGTCATACTCCGAGGCTTTCTTTGAATTTGCCAATATTGACATATTAAATTCTAGTATTGAAGATTTAAAGAAAATTTTAAATGCTCATAGTCTAAATTCTGATTATGAGTGGATAGAGGATATGCAAACGGTTCTTTTTGTGCACCTAGTAGAGCCAAAACTTAAAGAGTATCCAGTATTTTTTATCTATGATTTTCCTAAACAACAGGCCGCTTTGGCACAGATTGATGGGCTAATTGCACACCGTTTTGAAATGTATATAAATGGTATAGAGATTGCAAATGGCTACCAAGAGATTCAAACCTCAAAAGAATATCGTGATAGGTTTGAAACAGAGCTTGGCAAAAGAAAGTTCTTGTCAAAATCGATAGGCTGCGTAGATGAAGATTTTTTGAATGACCTTAAAGATGGACTTCCAGCATGTTCAGGAGTTGCAATCGGGATTGACAGATTATTTAACTCTTTGAGTTTATAATTGAAGTTAACCTTAGCTTAAATTTGATTTCTTAATTAACTTTGGATAATTCGAGTATACCTTTTTGGGAACGTAAATCGTTAAACGAAATGAGTGAGCAAGAGTGGGAGTCACTCTGTGATGGTTGTGGACGATGCTGTCTTCATAAGTTTGAGGACGATAGCTCCGGTAAAGTCTACTTTACTGATGTAGCATGTCAATACCTAGATGAAGAAACTTGTTCCTGTCCTCATTATCAAGATAGGCAAAATTATGTCCCAGACTGTTTGAGTATAAATCCAAATTGGGAAGAAAAGTTTAATTGGCTTCCTTCAACCTGTGCATATCGGTTACTATATGAGGGGCAGAGTTTGTATGATTGGCATCCGCTTGTTAGCGGGAATAAACAAAGTGTCCATCTTGCAGGTATTTCAGTTAGAGGAAGGACTTACAGAGATAATGAAATCAACGAGAACCAATTATTTGAGCACATTATTCATTGGGTTAAGTAAATGAATAGAGTATTAGTAATAATATCTAGCTTACTTATTTCAATCAATGTTTTAGCATCAGATTGGCCTCATGAGAATATCTCAAATGCCGAGTTTGCTATGGAAATCAAAGATAGAACGCCACTTAATATTATTGAAGAGCTCGACAATTCTTTCGGTAAAATCTATTTTTTTACTAACATCCGCAACCTTCAAGGTCAAAGCATAAGGCATCGCTGGATTTATAAAAATAAGGTAATGGCTGAAGTTGAATTTGATATCAACGGACCAAGATGGAGAGTTTGGTCTTCAAAAAATCTTTGGCCAACCTGGCTAGGTGAATGGTCAGTGGAAGTGCTTAACGCAAATAGCGAAGTGCTTTATAAAAAAGAATTTAACTATATAGAAAAATAATGAAGAAAGTTGTATTGGCGTATTCGGGTGGTTTAGATACCAGCATTATTGCAAAGTGGCTTCAAGATACTTACAGCTGTGAGGTAGTTACTTTTACTGCAGATATTGGTCAGGGCGAAGAAGTGGAGCCAGCTCGACTAAAAGCAGAAGCAATGGGCATCAAGGAAATATATATTGAGGATTTGCGAGAAGAGTTTGCTCGAGATTTTGTTTTCCCAATGTTTAGAGCAAATGCAATTTATGAGGGTGAGTATTTACTCGGGACTTCTATAGCGAGACCTCTAATTTCTAAAAGATTAGTAGAAATCGCTAAAGAGGTTGGTGCAGACGCAATCTCTCATGGCGCTACTGGTAAAGGAAATGATCAAGTTAGGTTTGAACTAAATGCTTATGCCATTAATTCAGATATTCAGATTATTGCTCCATGGCGAGAATGGGACTTATCCTCGCGTGAGAGTTTAATGAATTATGCTGAGCAAAATAATATTGAAGTTGACTATAAAAAGCAGTCAAAAAAATCTCCATACTCGATGGATGCAAATCTACTTCATATTTCTTATGAAGGTGATATCTTAGAAGATCCATGGCAGGAAGCAGAAGATGATATGTGGCGCTGGACAGTTTCTCCTGAGAACGCTCCAGACAAGCCAGAATACGTTGAATTATCTTATGAAAAAGGAGATATAGTTGCAATTAATGGAAAAATGATGTCTCCAGCTAAGGTTATGGAAAAATTGAATGAACTCGCTGGAGCTCATGGTATAGGAAGGCTCGATATTGTTGAAAATCGTTTTGTTGGGATGAAGTCCAGAGGGTGTTATGAAACTCCCGCAGGAACTATCATGCTAAAAGCTCATCGTGCAATAGAATCTTTAACTTTGGATCGTGAGGCTGCCCACCTTAAAGATGAATTAATGCCTAAGTATGCAAAACTAATTTATAACGGGTTTTGGTTTGCTCCTGAGCGTGAAATGATGCAAGCAGCTATCGACGCCTCTCAGGAAAATGTGAGCGGGGAAGTCAGAATCAAGTTATACAAAGGAAGCGCATCAGTTGTTGGTAGAAAATCAAAGAACAGCTTATTCAGTGAAAAAATAGCTACATTTGAGGATGATGAGGGAGCCTATAACCAAAAAGATGCAGAGGGCTTTATAAAATTGAATGCTCTGCGACTCAGGCTTAAATCTCTACAATAACCGTGATAGAAGTAGGTATCCTCTCCGACACACATGGGGTGATTCATCCTGAAGTTATCAAACTCATGAACTCTTGTGATTTTGTTATTCATGCCGGCGATATTGTGGATGAGGCTTCTTTAGAATTTCTCAAGCCAAAACAAAAAATGATTGCTGTGAGAGGAAATAATGATATCCATATCGCCTCTCTTGGAGAAGTTGAGACGTTAGATCTTCCTGGAGGAAATATTGCTATTGAACATGGCCATATGCATGGACACATCCAACCCAGTCATGACTCTTTAAGGGAAGCCTACCCAAATGCCAAGGTAATTGTTTATGGTCATACCCACAAGCAAGTGATTGATAAAGACCAACCAACGTGGGTTGTTAATCCAGGTTCAGCTGGGAAAATTCGAAACTATGGGGCAGCAAAATGTTTAAAGCTCACTATCAAAAATGAACAAGAGTGGGTTATTGAGCCTCAGGTTTTTGATGATATTTTTTAAATAGTTTTGACTCAGTTTTGTTAGTTTTTTAACTGAAAATCCTATTAATCGATAGAACCGCCCTCAATAATTTCATCTGCAGTAGCATCACGTATAGATAAAACTTCAACATAAAAAATAATATCCTTGCCTGCTAGAGGATGATTCCCATCAATAGTGAGCTTTCCATCTTCAATATTAGAAACAATAAAGTCTTTTGTTCCACCTTTATCGTTCTGCATTGTCACAGTAGCACCAATATATCTGTACTCAAGTGGAACATTATTAAGGTCATCAGTAAAAATTAATTCATCAATTTTTGGGCCAAAAGCATCCTCGGCCTTTAAAAGAATTTCAACCTCATCACCAACTGATTTGCCTTCGAGTTCTTTGGTTACTTGATTGAATAATAAAGTATTATCTCCTTGCACATATCCCAAAGGGTCTTCGACTTGTTCGATAACTTCACCATTGGATTTATCTACAATCCTGTAGGTTAATTCAACAAACTTATTTGTAGAAATTGTATCTGCCATAAAAATATCTTAGAAAATTGTCGCACCAAAAATTTTGACTTCATCTTCCTCAATACCTAAAACTAGTCTTCCCAAAAATTCTCCTGGTACCTCGGTACTAGTTTGTTTGTATAGAATAGTAATATAGTCTCCTCTTCTAAGGCATCCCAAATACTCTCGATCAATGGAGAGACTAGAGAGCACTTTATTCTTTGTCCATTGCTTTCCAATTTCAATTTCATTAGCGCCCATCAACATCTCTTTAGAGAAGTGTTTAATAAACCCTAGATAATCCCTTTTATTTGAAGATTCAACCAGATCATCCCACATTGGGTTAGCAATTTCGAGAATTTCTTCATCAGTCTTGTCGAGTAGATTCATTTAATTAACCTTTAAATTAAGTTCGCAAAGATATTATTATATAAAACAACTGAGACCTCTAAAGAGGCCTCAATTTAAAATAGTTAAGAAATTTAATTAATCAACTATATGGTATAGCGGCGCTTTTTCCATCGTCCATTCACCAGAATTTGGATCTCGCCTTGATACCGTTAGGCAATGCCAATTGTCATCATCCAACTTCATGTGATCACCTCTATAATAGTATCCTGGCCAGCGTGTTTCTTCACGGAATAAGGTATGCTGAGCAACACACTCTGACGTTAGAGTTCTATGCTTAAGCTCCCAGGCTCGCATTAACTGATGCAAGTCTTCAGCACCAAGATGCTCAAGATCTTCTTGAAGAATTCCTAGTAATTCAATACCTTTTTTGAGAAGGTTGCCATTTGTCATGTAGTTGACACTGATACCACCAACATACTCATCCATGATTTTTTCAAGTCTTTGAAGTCCTTGAATTGGCAATAGATAGCTTGGTGAAACAGTTCCAGCTGTAATTTCATTTCTTCCAACAGTGTAGTTTTCTAGAGGTTTGAAAATGATTTCTTTAAGGTCATCACACTGTTTGTTACTGACCTGTATTTTTTCATCGCCAAGGTCTAGGATGTACTTAACTGCTGCTTTTGCAGCAATCCTGCCTTCAGTAAACGAGCCTGATGAGAATTTATGTGCAGTGCCTCCAACAGTGTCTCCAGCTCCAAAGAGACCCTCGACAGTAAGCATTCTGTTGTAACCCCAAAAGTACTCTGGTGGTGAGATATCTTCTGGCCCACTCACCCAAGCTCCTGAACAGGTAGCGTGAGAACCCATTACATATGGCTCTGAAGTAGTTAATTCAGGATTGGTATATTTTGGATCAATATTTTGAGATGCCCAGACAACAGCTTGGCCCACTGTCATTCCTAAAAAGTTCTCCCATCCAATGACCTCAAGATGTGGATCTTGGAATGCTTCCATGGTTACCATGTGGATTGGGCCTCTTCCAGCTTTAACCTCTTCTATAAATGCATGATTTCTTAAGCATGTAGGAGTCGGTGTATGGTCAATATATTCTCCAACCATTGCCTTAGTATGCTCATACCACTTGGATTCGTACTCCTCACCATAGGTATTTTGTGTATAAGTTTTGAGATGAAGAAAGTAAGCTCCAACGGGACCATATCCATCCTTGAAACGAGTCAAAACAATACGGTTTTCCATCTGCGTCATTTTTGCACCAACCTGTATTGGTAATGCATATGCTGAGCCGCTACTCCATGGAGCGTACCAAGTCCTTCCCATTCCTTCGCCAACTGATCGAGGCTTAAATATATGAGAAGCGCCACCAGCACCAACAATGACTGCTTTGGCGCGGAATACATGATAATCACCAGTACGACAGTTAAATCCTACTGCTCCACCTACACGGTTTTCTTTGGACTCATCCATCAAAAGATGGGTAACCATGATTCTGTTGTAAATTTTATCAACTGAATTTCTAGCTGCTTCAGCAACGATTGGTTTGTAGCTCTCACCATGGATCATGATTTGCCATTTACCTTCACGCTGATAACGCCCAGTCTCTTCATTTCTCATAATGGGAAGTCCCCACTCTTCAAATTTATGAACAGCTGAGTCAACATGACGAGCCATATCAAAAGCAAGGTCTTCACGAACCAGGCCCATCAGGTCATTCCTAGCATATCTGACATGATCTTCAGGTTGGTTCTCATCCCACTGCATACCCATGTAGCAGTTGATGGCATATAGGCCTTGAGCAACAGCACCACTTCGATCAATATTTGCTTTTTCAGCACAAATGATTCTCATGTCACGACCCCAGTACCTAGCCTCATAGGCTGCACCAGTTCCGGCCATACCTCCGCCCACGACTAGAATGTCACAATCTTCCCAAACAGTTTTTCTTTTAGCCATTAGTAGTAAACTCCTTCTTTAAGCTTATCCTTGCTGATTACAGGCAGACCCGTCTCGACATTAAGTGCGTCTGGTTCAAAACATAATAATTGAGAGTCAAGTGCTTCTTGATCTGGAACTTCCAATTCACCTAGTTTAGGAATTTTTTCACCCCATGGTTGGGTTGTAATAGGAGAAAGGAAATTTTTCTCCCTGCCATCTCTAAATTTAATTTTCCAAGAGATTGTTCCTTTTTCTTCTTCACGAAGAACCCTTACGCTGTGGCCTAGAGGAGCAAAATCAGTATAACCTCTTGCATCTATAGCATTTTGTGGACAAGCTTTCACGCATGAGTAGCATTCCCAGCACATATTTGGTTCGATGTTAACTGCACGACGAATAGTTTTATCAATATGCATAATATCTGATGGACAGATATCTACACAGTGACCGCATCCATCGCATCGAGTCATGTATACAAATGTTGGCATAATATTTTCTCCGAAATTAATTAATAGTGACGTGGTGCTTCACGTTTGATTCCTAAACCAAATTTCTCTGGTAAGTCAGCTGGCTCTGGAAGATTCTCTCTTGACCCATCTGCTTTGGTAACTCTTTTTTGATAAGCAGCAGCAGGCTTGTAAAACATGTGAGCAAATTTAGACCAAAGTACACCTCCAAAAAGAACAGTACTTGAGATGATAAATAGCCCAAAAAATAAAGTTTGCCAAACAGCAATCTGGTTTGACTGAAGATAAGACCAAATTAGAGCAAAGGTTGCCATTGCTATTAGAGAGAGGACAAATAAATCTGCTCTCATAACCCTATACCATTTATTACCTTCAGCAGCTACATCAACTCTAATAAAAAACCAGAACCAATATCCACCAAGACAAAGCATTGCAGCGCCTAAATGCCACATTAATGGCCATAGGGAAGGTGTAATAGAACTTGGAGTAGAGTATGAAAAAATCATTACAACAGTAGCAATAACAAAAAGAACAAAGCCATACATGGTTAGAAGATGAGCTAGTCTTCTTCTAGTACTACAAAATTCAGAAGAGGTGAGTACTTCATTGGTTGCTGTTTTAAAAGCCAAAGATGCTTTCTCACCAGAACTAACATTTCTTGTTGCAGATTTCTTAGCTTTTACTGAGTTGTTAAAAAAGTACTTTGCACTTTTTTTGTGAATGACGTCAAAGATGGTTGCTCCAATGACGAGAAAAAACATAGCTACTACGTATGTTTGCATCACTAATGATGGGATGAAAGTTCCTATTTCAGAAAATGGGTTTATTGAGATCATTTTTTTTCCTTTATTAAATTGTCTTACAAATATTTTTTCAAATTAAATGCACTACATTTCCGAGCGTGCAATTGTAGAAGAAACAAGCTCTAGAAGTGTGAATTTTATAGAACCAGAAAACTCAAAACTAATGGACCAGATTTTTTCTAAATTATTCATATTAATCTATTTCGCCGAATGCCCTTTAAGTTCAACCTTTACTTTATCTCTCTCCTTTATTCCTGCGTAATAATTTTGAAGAATTTTTAATACCTCTGGTCTTGAAAAGTTTTCTGGAACTTCTTCATTTTCACTCAGCAGGTGCCTTAGTTTTGATCCTGAAAGCAGTAATCTATCTTCAGGAGTATGAGGGCATGTTTTCATGCTCGCCATACCTCCACACTTGTTGCACCAAAATGTCCAGTCAATTTTGAGGGGTTTTGTTATCAAATCACTATCAACATCATCAAAGATATTATGTGCATCAAAAGGGCCATAATAATCGCCAACACCAGCGTGATCCCTTCCAACAATCAAATGAGAGCAGCCATAATTTTGCCTAAACAATGCATGTAATAATGCTTCTCTAGGGCCAGCATATCTCATATCTAAAGGATAGCCAGATTGAATAACAGTGTTATCAACAAAATAATTTTCAATTAATGTAGAAATAGCCTCTGAACGGACTTCGGCTGGAATATCTCCAGGTTTAAGCTCTCCCAAGGTTGAATGAATCATGACGCCATCACAAATTTCTATGGCAATTTTTGCTAGATATTCATGGGACCTGTGCATTGGATTTCTGGTTTGAAAAGCAGCTATCGTTGACCAGTTTTTTGATTCAAAATATGAGCGGGTTTCCGAAGGTGTCATATAAAGTTCACCGTATTGATCAGGAAATCCACCATCAGAAATGACTTTTACCTTGCCAGCAAGGTTGTATTTTCCCTGAGACATTACAATTGCGACACCTGGGTGATCTGTATCTGTGGTTTTAAATACCTCTTTGCATTCAAGTTCTTTGTCAATTGTGTATTTTTCAGAAACGAGCATTGTGGCAATTGTTTCGTTTGTTTTTTCATACACGATAGCAATCTCTTGACCTTCATTAATGTCTTCATCATCAGTCGAGAGAGTTATAGGAATTGGCCAAAAAGTACCATTATCTAAAGTCATATTTTTGCAAACATTCAGCCAGTCAGACTTATTCATAAAGCCTTCGAGAGGTGTAAATCCACCAATACCAAACATGATGAGGTCACCAAATTCTCTTGAAGTGCAAAAAACTTTTGTAAGTGTTTCAGACCTCTCTTTCTCCTGCAATGCGTCATTTGCACTTAGGGCAAGCGGCTTTAGTACATTGCTACCATGAGGAGGAACAAGCTTAGACATAAGTTAATAGTAAATTAAGTATTAATATTTCCAGAATTATCTAACTCATATACATGAGTTAGTGATATGTTATCATAGGTTTAATTATTAAAATAAAACAATTAAAACTTGAATCACATCTGTGCTCATTTTTCTAGCAAAAAAGTATACATGAATTAATATATATCTTTAGTTTTTTTTGTTTGAAATTTCTTATAATAGTTCTTTTTGGCTTTTTTAAATTATTATTTATTGAAATGATTCAATCAGCAATAAAAGTTTCGTTGCCAATTATGTTTGGCTTTGTTCCTTTAGGAATAGCGTTTGGTCTGTTGTTTCAAGATCTTGGATATCCATGGTACTTTGCATCTCTTATGGGAATTATTGTTTATGCAGGGGCGGCCCAGTTTATGGCAATTGGGTTTTTATCCGTAGGTTTGGGGATAGTTGAAATTGCGATGTCAACTTTTTTTTTAAATTCAAGGCATATGTTTTATGGGCTTTCATTCTTGGAAAGTTTTGGCAATTGGAATCTAAGAAAACTATATTTAATATTTGGAATGACAGATGAAACATATGCTCTTTTAACAACGATCAAAGTTCCTAAGAGTTTTCAAAAAGAACGATACTATCTTTACATAACACTATTCTCTCAAATATATTGGGTATTCGGATGTACGATTGGTGCACTGCTCGCAGATATTCTAACTTTTAATACAAATGGTATGGAGTTTGCTGCAACCGCTTTGTTTGTAGTCCTCTTGATTGAGCAATGGATAATGGTTAGGAAATTGCTGCCATTTATTGTTGGTTTTATTTCATCCATAATTGCACTTGTGTTTTTTTTAGATCACATGTTGCTAGTTGCCATTATGGTCTCGATTATTTCAATAGTATTGTTGCGTCTAATAAAGGTTAATCATTATGAATGAATTACAATATTTAATAGGCGTCATAATCGCAATGGCATTAGCAACTTACTTTACAAGACTCATCCCTTTCGTCCTTTTTGGAACAGGTAAAGAGAGTTCTTTACTCAACTATGTTGCGAAGAGCACACCACCTATGGTTATGATGATTCTTGTAGTTTATATGTTGAAAGATGTAAATTATCATTCCTTTGAATCTGTTTATACTTTTCTTTCAATTGCTATAACAATAGGTCTTCATGTATATAAAAGAAATGCTCTATTAAGTATTGTAACTGGCACTGCAATTTATATGTTTTTTGTTCAGATGTAGTGTTTTTTTAAATGAATTAATATTTTTTTGCTAGGTTAATTTAGATTGTATTTACTATATAATCTACATCCCACTGTAAACACCCACTTTAAAGACTTTTACCTTTATGAATCAATTAGCAAAAATTTTTCCTTTTATAGTCTGGTTTAGGCTGACTACCCTGGAAACAATTAAGGCTGATTTTTTTGCTGGTTTAACGGGCGCAATAATTGTTCTTCCGCAGAGTGTTGCGTTTGCTACCATAGCTGGAATGCCCGCAGAGTATGGACTATATACTGCAATGGTTGTTCCTATCATTGCGGCACTTTTTGGTTCTTCCTTTCATCTTGTTTCTGGTCCAACAACAGCAATTTCAATTGTCGTATTTGCAGCGGTTAGTAAATATGCGGTCCCAGGAAGTGAAGAGTTTGTTTCATTGGCATTAACCCTAACTTTTTTAGCTGGAGTCTATCAGCTAGTTTTTGGCCTTGCGAAATTTGGATTATTAATTAATTTTGTATCGCACAACGTTGTGATTGGCTTTACTGCAGGAGCGGCTCTTTTAATTGCAAGTAGCCAAATTCCCTATATTGTAGGAATTGACATTCCAAGAGGTGAAGACTTTATTCATACCTGGTTTGATTTATATTGGGGTGTTGCTGAGTTCAATATTTATCTATTGATGGTTGGTTTGGGCACATTATTTAGTGCAATAATAGTCAAAGTTCTGAGGCCAAAATATCCTAATCTATTAATAGGGATGCTTGTTGGAGGTGTTCTAGCCTTTTATTTAGGTAACTTTACTGATGACATTAAAACTGTTGGAGCAATGCCAGCTTATTTTCCGCCTTTATCGACACCTGACTTTTCTCTTGGGTCATTAAAATCACTTGCACCAGAAGCATTCGCTATTGCTCTATTGGGGCTTATTGAGGCTTCGTCTATTGGAAGATCTATCGCGACAAAATCTAATCAAAGAATTGACGCAAACCAGGAGTTTATTGGTCAAGGTGCTTCTAATATTGTTGGAAGCTTCCTTTCAAGTTACGCATCTTCTGGCTCATTTACAAGATCAGGCGTGAATTTTGAGGCTGGTGCTAGGACTCCATTATCAGCAATTCTTGCTGCAGTTTTCTTGATTGCTATTGTGCTTTTGGTTGCGCCATTTATTGCTTACTTGCCTCTAGCAGCAATGGCAGGAGTTATTCTACTTGTGGCCTATAACTTAGTTGATTTTAAAAATATTAAAAAAACGTTTAAATACAGCAAGTCTGAAAGCGTCATTTTTACGGCTACTTTCCTTGCAACTTTACTATTTGAATTAGAGTTCGCTATTTACTTAGGAGTGCTATTGTCATTAATGCTCTTTATCGCCAAAACTTCTACCCCTGAAGTTCATACTCTGGCGTTTGCAACACCTCCAGGAGAAGGAGATAGACGCTTACAGAGTATCAGAAAAGCGCCATTAGTTCAGTGCCCTCAGCTCAAGATAATTCGAATTGATATGTCCATTTATTTTGGTTCAATAAATCATATTCAAAAACAAATTAGTAGGATTGTCGATAACCAAAGGATTTATCACATTTTGATTGTTGCTAGTGGTGTCAACTTTATTGATCTTGCTGGTATTGAAGCTCTCTTGATTGAAAATAAACGCCTTAAGTCGAAAAATGGAAGCCTTTATTTTGTCGCAGTTAAGACTCAAACTATGGATTTTATGGAGAGGGTCAACTTTGTTGATGAAATAGGGCGCGAGAATTTCTTTGATACTAAGTCAGAAGCTATTCATGTCTTATATGATCGACTTGATAAAGCAAAGTGCGAGAAATGCCAGGCACTTGTTTTTGATGAATGTCATTAACAATACTCTAAGAACGATTTGGGAAATAATGAATAATGGAGGCTGGGACCGGAGTCGAACCGGTCTAAAAGGCTTTGCAGGCCCCTGCATAACCGCTTTGCTACCCAGCCATTTTTAGTTTCAACTAAAAAAAAGCCTGTTTTATTACAGGCTAAAACACGCAGTTTGAATTTGGAGCGGGAAACGAGATTCGAACTCGCGACATTCACGTTGGCAACGTGATGCTCTACCAGCTGAGCTATTCCCGCACAAGGTCTGAAATTATAGTGTTTTTTTTCTAACTGTCAAATGTTTTTAAGCCCGCAATAAGATATTTTATGCCCGACCAAAGGGTCAAAATAGTGGCAATGAAAAGTAAAATTCTTCCCATCATGTTTATCTCATTGAATGAAAAAAATAATAGAGGTTGGTGAATTAGTAAAAAGAGAATTGCAACCATCTGCACAAATGTTTTTGACTTACCAATCCAAGATACTGCAACATTGGCTCTTTTCCCAACCTCACTCATCCACTCTCTCAAAGCAGAAACTAAGATTTCCCTAGAAATGATGATGATTGAAGGAATCGTTATAAACCAGGTGTGATAGTAATCGATTAAAAGAATGAGTGCGGTGCACACCATTAGTTTGTCAGCAACTGGATCAAGAAAAGCACCGAGCGCAGAAACTTGATTCAGTCTTCTGGCTAAAAACCCATCAATAAAGTCTGTTGCACTTATGATTATAAAGATTGCAATTAATGCATTATTTATCCAGCCTAGAGGCTCTCCATCAAGATAGTTTGGCTGAAGATAAAATAAACCGATAAAGATAGGTATTAAAAAAATCCTAGCCAGAGTTATAAGGTTTGGAAGAGTCATCATAGTAGGGATAATTCTATCAAAGACTCATGATGTTTAGAATAAACTTTAAAAGGTTGGCGCGCTCGGCAGGAGTCGAACCTGCAACCGCTCGGTTCGTAGCCGAGTACTCTATCCAGTTGAGCTACGAGCGCAGCTGCGTAATTATCGCCATGTTTCATCTAAAGGTCAAGAAGAGTTTGTGGTATTTACTAATTTATCAACCAATTCATTCAGCCTCATCATTCTTGACCCTTTAACTAAAATTGTAGAACTTTTAAGTTTATTTTGTAATGATTCATAGATTGAGTTGATATCCTCAAAATGAATCCCTTGATATTCTTTTGCATCTTCCCCAATTGTTAATAGATAATCAATATTTGACTGTCGAACATACTGACCAATTTCTTGATGTAATTTTTTTGAATCTTCTCCGAGTTCACCCATTGAACCAAGAACCAAGATTTTCTCTCCAGAAAAGTTTGATAGAGTGTCAATTGCTGCCTTCATTGACTGCGGATTTGCATTGTAACTATCATCAAGAATTTTAAAATCTTCTAGTTCTATAAGTTCTAGTCTCCCTTTCTCAGGCATAGTGTTTTCGAGGCCTTTCTTGATCAGTTCAGGCTTTATACCCAGCTCTATTGCGCATGAAGTTGCAGCTAGAGCGTTTTCAACTTGGTGTAATCCAATCATTGAAAGATTAATATCCAGTGATTGATTAGTAAAGTTAAGATTAAATTTAGTGTGAGATTTAAATTCTGTAATTTTAGTTGCATACACACTACTATCATCGCCGAAAAACCTTAGATTTTTTGTTCCAGACATTTCTTTCCATACTTTTATATGGGGAGAAGAGTTATTAAGAATTGCTACTCCATCTTTGGATAAAGATTCAATAATTTCACCTTTGGCTTTAACTAGATTTTCTTCACTTCCAAATTCTCCCAAATGAGCATTATTCGCATTGGTAATGATCGAAATATCTGGACGAGCGATGGAACATAAGAGTGTGATTTCATCTTTATGATTTGCGCCCATCTCAATAATGCAAAACTCGTGAGTATCTTGAAGGTCAAGAAGTGTTTGAGGTACACCAAGATGATTATTCAGATTGCCTTTTGTTGATAACGTTGGCGCTACAAGAGATAATATCGAATTTAGCATATTTTTTGTTGATGTTTTACCATTGCTTCCAGTAAGAGCTATAACAACAGGTGAATGAGATTGACGATGCCAGGAGGCAATATCTTGGTAAGCTTTCTCAGTATTCCTAACCTGGATGATAGGTAGGTTTGAATCTATTTTTTTATGAGCTATTATTGCACAAGCTCCCTTTTCTTCAGCTAGTTTAATGAAGCTATGAGCATCGAAATTTGGACCCTCGAGTGCAATAAAAATCTTTCCTTTGACCTCTGATCTGGTATCGGTACAAAAACCAGTAAACCTTTTAGCTTCTTTGCTCGCTAATTTCCCATTAACGACTTTGGCAATTGTTTGAATATCAGATGAGAGCATCTAGGGCCACCTCGATATCACTAAATGGAATGGACTTTGAGCCAATGACTTGATTTGTTTCATGACCCTTGCCAGCGATAAGCAATACTTCGTCCTCTCCAAGGTTTTGAATAGCTGAGGTTATTGCATCACCTCTGTCTAAAATAACTTGAATATCATTTTCAACTTTAGTGCCAGCTAGAATATCATCAATGATTACTTGAGGCTCCTCACTTCTGGGGTTGTCATTTGTCAGAATGATGCTATCAGCATTTTCGCTTGCTATTTTTCCCATGATCTGTCTTTTGCTTTTATCTCTGTCGCCACCGCAGCCAAAAATAACCCTAATTTTGAATTCAGGGTAGTGCTTCTTGAGTGTAGATAATGCATTATCGAGGGCATCTGGAGTATGGGCGTAGTCTATCCAAATATTGCTATTTTCCAGTTGCTGCATTCTCCCTGTTGGAGGGGAAAGCTTTGCTAAAAAAGGAATAATTTGATCATCACTGTAGCCGAGACATTTGACACTACTGTATGCAGCTATTGCATTAGACAAATTGAATTCACCCACTAGTGGCAATTCAAATACATAGTCATTGAGCTGACAAATAAAGCCATTTTCACTGTTTTTGAAAAACTCAAAATCGTCTATTCCAAAAGTTAGTGGATTTTTGTCAGAAGAAGAATCTAAAAAATATTGATGACTTTCGTCATCTCTATTAATAATGGCTCGTTTTGAGAAATTATGCTGAAATAAACTAGCCTTAGCCTCTCGATAATTTTCCATCGTTTGATGATAATCTAGATGGTCTTGAGTTAAATTAGTAAAGATTCCCTGTATAAATGAGAGCCCCTCTAGACGACCTTGTGTTAAGGCATGTGAGGAGGCTTCTATAATAGCTAGATTGATTCCAAGATTGCTATACTTTTCAAGAGTGCTGTAAATGGAGAAGATGTCAGGGGTTGTATTAATGCTTTTCTTTTGGATTTTGCTCATTCCAAGTGTGCCTATGACACCGTTATCTACCTCTAAAAAATCCAATAACTGAGAAATATAATGACTAACAGACGTCTTGCCATTTGTGCCAGTGATAGCAATAAGTTCTATATCTTTTGCTTTATTGTAGAAGTTGTTAGCAAGAGTTGGAAGATGTTTTCTTAAGTTATCAATTCTGATAGTTGGGACATTGCATTCAAGGTCTCTCCCATCAATTAAAGCCCCTATACATCCATTCTCAATAGCATTACCTATAAACTCAGCGCCATGATTTTTTTCGCCTTGAAGAGCAACAAATAACTCACCTTTTTCAAGGGTTTTAGAGTTTAGTGATAGTCCAGAAACATCAAATGTTTCAGATGTATTGACAATGTTCCTTAAAAGGGATTTTATTTCCATTTGCTAATAATAACTACATTAACAATATAAGTGATTTAGATTAACTTTGCTTGAATCAATGTATTCATATTAATGGCACCAACAATTTTGTTATTTGAGTCAACAACTGGAAAAGAATTAATACTATGTTCTTTCATCAATTGAATTGCCTTTAATGCAGGTTCTTGAGGCTCAATTGATTTACAATCTTTCGTCATGACATCCTCAATAGCCAACTTTTGAAAATCAATATTGGACTCAAGAGCTCTTCTTAAATCTCCATCAGTAAAGATGCCAGCTAACCTCCCATTTTCAGCGATAAGGACCATTCCAAGTGCTTTTTCGCTCATGACTAAAAGACTATCAAGGAGTAATGTGTCCTTGGATACCATTGGAATTTCGTCACCTGATTTCATAATGCTTGAAACAAGTGTAAGAAGTCTTCTTCCTAAAGATCCCGAAGGGTGAGACATAGCAAAGTCATCTGGTGTGAAGTTATTAGCAGTCATTAGAGAGATGGCGATTGCATCACCCATTACTAAAGCTACTGTTGTGCTTGATGTTGGAGCTAAATTATTTGGACAAGCTTCTTTTTCGACACTAACATCCAAATGAAAGTCGCTTGACAGTGCAATAGAGGAGTTTGAGTTGCCAGTAAGACTGATTAATGGCACATTCATTCTTTTCATGCCTGGAAGTAACGAAATAATTTCATCTGCTTCACCAGAATATGAAATCATCATAACAACATCATTTTCAGCAATCATCCCCAAGTCACCATGACCGGCTTCTCCTGGGTGTAAATAGAAAGAAGGGGTTCCTGTTGAGGCTAAGGTAGATGAGATTTTTTTAGCTATATGGCCAGATTTACCTATTCCAATGAGAACTACTTTACCAGCACATCTTTTTAATGTAAGACAGGCCTCCTCAAAATTTTTATCAATTCTATCTTTGAGCAATAAAACCGAGTCAGTTTCAGTTTGTATGACTGATTTCGCAATTTCTATTAATGATTTACCCACAGCCAAAGAAGAATTATTAGATTAATATAGATTATAAATCTTATTAAAATAATTTGGGCCTTATAATTGACCTACAAAATTATTATCTATCAATGCAATTGAAAAATAGAATTTTATTTGTTTGTATGGGAAACATATGCCGATCTCCAACAGCTGAGGGTGCATTCCGCTCTATTGTAAAAAACAACAATGAGTTAGATAATTTCGAAATAGATTCTGCTGGGACACATGCATATCATATTGGTAACTCTCCTGATCAAAGAGCACAACAAACGGCTATCGATAATGGGGTAGATTTGTCAAACCTGAGAGCCAGACAAGTTCATGAGAGTGATTTTTATTATTATGACTATATCATTGCAATGGATTATGACAACCTAGAAAGGTTGAAATCTATCTGTCCAGCTGATAGTCATTCTAAGATTGAATTAATGTTAACTTATTCTCATGAATATCCAGGTGCAAGTGTTCCGGATCCCTATTATGAGGGTAAATTTGATGAAGTTTTTAATATGGTCTACTCTGCCTGTTTAAATTTTTTTGAAAGTATCGAAAAAAAGACCGATATTGATTGACACAATAGATAGCACCAAAGTATAATTGCCCGCTTTATTGACCCCGGTATGTGGGCAAAAATTAAATACTTTGGAGTATAAAGCTATATGTCAACGATTAACCAATTGGTAAGAAAGCCAAGAAGTAAAAAGATTGTTAAAACTGGTGTTCCAGCTTTGGACAGCTGCCCTCAAAAACGTGGTGTTTGTACTCGCGTATACACCACTACACCCAAGAAACCAAACTCTGCGCTGAGAAAAGTAGCTCGTGTTAGATTAACAAATTCTGCAGAAGTAACTACATATATTGGCGGTGAGGGCCACAACTTGCAAGAACACTCAGTAATTTTAATTCGTGGTGGTCGTGTTAAAGATTTACCAGGTGTTCGTTACCACACAGTTCGCGGTGCTTTGGACACAACTGGTGTTGATGGCAGAATGCAAGGTCGTTCAAAATATGGCACGAAAAAACCTAAAAAATAATTATTAAGAGAATACTAATATGAGAAGAAGAGCCGCACCGAAAAGACAAATATTACCAGACCCGAAGTACGGCGATCTCGTACTAGCAAAATTTGTAAACATCTTGATGCTTGATGGGAAAAAATCAGTTGCAGAAAAGATTGTTTATGATGCTCTAGATACTATTGAATCTAAGGGTAACGCTGAGCCAATTGAAACTTTCAAAAAAGCCTTAGATAATATTGGTCCTCAAGTAGAGATTAAATCTCGTCGCGTAGGTGGCTCAACATATCAAGTCCCAGTTGAAGTTAGAGCAGATCGTAAGATGGCTTTAGCTATGCGATGGATTATTGAGGCTTCAAGAAAGCGTGGTGAGAAAGGCATGAAGCTTAGATTAGCAGGAGAAGTTCTGGACGCGGTTCAGAGTCGAGGTACTGCATTCAAAAAGAAAGAAGATACCCATAGAATGGCGGAAGCTAATAAAGCTTTTGCTCATTTCCGCTGGTAATTTAAGGACTTAATCATGGCAAGAACTACACCAATTAATCGTTATCGTAACGTCGGAATCATGGCACATATTGATGCCGGAAAAACAACCACAACTGAACGTATCCTTTTGTACACAGGTCGTACTCACAAGATTGGTGAGGTGCATGATGGTAGTGCAACAATGGACTGGATGGAGCAAGAGCAGGAAAGAGGTATTACTATTACTTCTGCTGCAACAACTTGTTTTTGGAAAGGTATGGACACTCAGTTTGATGACCATCGTATTAATATTATTGATACTCCAGGTCACGTGGACTTTACCATTGAAGTTGAGAGGTCCCTTAAAGTTTTAGACGGCGCTTGCGCCGTTTTTTGTGCTGTTGGTGGTGTGGAACCTCAATCAGAAACAGTTTGGAGACAAGCTAATAAATATAATGTTCCAAGAATTGGTTTTGTCAATAAGATGGATCGAGCTGGTGCTGATTTCTTAAGGGTTGTTGACCAGGTTAAGTCGAGGCTTGGTGCGAGCCCTGTCCCTATGCAAATTGCTATTGGTGCAGAGGATGCTTTTGAGGGAGTTGTTGATCTTATAAGAATGAAAGCAATCTTCTGGAATGAGGCCGATCAAGGGGCAACTTATGAGGTCAAAGATATTCCAGCAGAACTTCAAGATTTAGCTGAAGAAAAGCGTGAATTTATGATTGAGTCTGCCGCTGAGGCTAATGAAGAACTTATGGAGAAGTATCTTGAAGAAGGCACACTTTCAGCTGATGAGATTAATGAGGGTATAAGAGCTCAAACAATCGCAAATGAAATAATTCCGATGTTTTGTGGTTCTGCCTTTAAGAACAAAGGTGTGCAAGCTGTTCTAGATGCGATGATTATGTATATGCCATCTCCACTAGATGTTGACCCAATTAGTGGAATTTTAGATGATGCTGCAGAAACAATGGCACCAAGACTACCATCAGACAATGAGCCGTTTGCTGCTCTAGGTTTTAAGATTGCTACCGATCCTTTTGTTGGTAATTTAACTTTCTTTAGGGTTTATTCAGGCGTATTAAAGTCTGGTGATTTTGTTTTCAATTCTTCAAAAGGTAAAAAAGAGCGTATTGGACGTATTGTACAAATGCACTCCAATGATCGTGAAGAAATTAAAGAAGTACGAGCTGGTGATATTGCAGCAGCAATTGGTCTTAAAGATGTAACGACTGGTGATACTTTATGCGACATGAAAGACAAAATCATTCTTGAAAGAATGGAATTCCCAGATCCAGTAATTGCAGTTGCTGTTGAACCAAAAACTAAGATTGATCAGGAAAAAATGGGTATTGCTTTAGGTAAGCTTGCCAACGAGGATCCATCTTTTAAAGTTTCTTCAGATGAAGAGTCTGGTCAAACAATTATTGCTGGAATGGGCGAACTTCACTTAGATATTATTGTTGACCGCATGATGCGTGAGTTCGATGTAGAGTGTAATGTCGGTGCGCCTCAGGTTGCTTATCGTGAAACAATTACATCCATGGTGGAGCATGAGCACAAGTTTGCAAAACAATCTGGTGGTCGTGGTCAGTATGGTCATGTATACCTTCGTATAGAGCCACAAGAACCAGGAAGTGGTTATGAGTTTGTGGATGAAATTAAAGGCGGTGTAATTCCAAAAGAATATGTACCTGCAGTTAATAAGGGTGTTCAAGAGCAAATGCAAAATGGTGTAATTGCCGGTTTCCCATTAGTTGACGTTAAGGTAACCGTTTATGATGGTTCTTATCACGATGTTGACTCAAATGAAATGGCATTTAAAATTGCTGCTTCAATGTGTATCAAGGAAGGTGTTAAGCTTGCTAACCCTCAGCTACTTGAGCCTATGATGAAAGTAGAAGTTTCAACACCAGAAGACTATATGGGTGATGTAATGGGTGATCTTAATCGCAGAAGAGGCATCGTAAGTGCGATGGACGATACTCCTGCCGGAAAACAAATTAAAGCTGAAGTGCCTTTGGCTGAAATGTTTGGTTATGCGACAGATCTTCGCTCAATGTCACAAGGGCGTGCAAATTACTCAATGGAGTTTGCTAAATATACAGCTGCACCTAGAAATGTTGCAGATGAAGTTATTGAAAAATTAAATTCTTAACAGGGGATTAAAAATGGCAAAAGAAAAATTTGAAAGAACCAAACCACATGTGAATGTGGGAACAATTGGTCACGTTGACCACGGTAAAACGACTTTAA
>LUMG01000029.1_pt1 | contig 34302 bp, 50 predicted proteins | sample 729691 | NCBI WGS metagenome assembly LUMG01 (sample SAMN03860269, study PRJNA289734) | marine metagenome | biome: seawater column; feature: ocean; material: water; isolation source: Red Sea water column Station 34 - depth 50m | place: Saudi Arabia: Red Sea | collected 2011-10-15 | depth 50 m
TGAACAAGAGAAAACAAAAGATCTTGCAAAAGAAGCAATAAAGAAATTCAAATCAATGAATAACTAGCTGAATCCTGCACCAAACTGATCACCTTTTGTGAGAGGATCAACATCACGTGCATTCTTCAAGTCAAGATAGAAAAATGACTCGTTTACCAGCTCTTCAGTAAGAGAGGTATCTACACCTAAAGAGATTGCATATTTTTGCAGATATGAGATTACATCGTGAGTGGGATTAACTGGAGATATGTTTTCAGATATGATTTTAGTTGCAATCTTTTCTACACATTCATTTCTGAAATCATCATCCATGCTATAACACCAAAACCACTGTGTATTAAACAGTCAGGTTTCATTTTCGTCATGCCCTACTATATGTTTGTCACAGTAGTATAGATCATTCATGTTGCAATAGTATGTACAGTCATCATCACATAAAGCACATTTTGGTTTGCGGTCATCAGGGGTGAGACGATAATGATAGGTTCGAGTCATGTCATATGCTCCCGAAGTGACACTATGCTGCGAGTTATCAGTCCACCCAACCCTAAGTTTTGTACAAGTAAGGTTACAGTTTCATTCAAGGCATCACCCCCACGATACCCCTCATCATATAAAATCTCAATCTGACCAATACTTGAATCAAGTATGGCAGTTATTACAGAATAGGGACCAAGTTTTTCATCTGTTGAGATGAGATAATGATTTAAGGAAATCTTGTAAATGTCAACACCGTCCTGTGTGATGGTGCTATCCAATATCAGATAATCAGTATCAGGGATACGATCAATTCGTTCAGGACTTGGGACATCTATTATGCGAGACATTTCTCAGTAATAGAATAAATGAATAACCTTATAACATATTTGAATCTGAACATCATTTGTTATGGATTACAAAAAGCTGTGTAATGAACTACTAGGACATAGTGAAAAGATTCGCTATGTTGGTGTATACAACTCGTACAGCGGAGATGTCTATGAAAATACACAAGGAGGAATAACAAGACATTTTGATCCGGAGCAGACAAAAAAGTCCATGACTCAGGCCATAATGAGATGGAAGACAAGAAAGCAGTTTTCTGCAGAAATTGGAGATCCTGAATTTGCCATGACAAGATATGGAAAGGTAAACAGAGTTACAATGGCATGCGGTAAGGACGGACTGTTAATGTTCAGTACAGAAATTGATGTCCATTTGTGTGATATAATAGACGATGTCACAAAGATAGTCAACAGATACATTGCCGAATCCGAAGATGCCGATGGTACACGAAACATTAGAACCTAAATGCTTATTTTACAAATAACAAAAATTTACACATGAATCATCATCATTTTGAAGGAAAAGACATTCCACACATCAAACTTGACTCTAAAACAACTGTAAAGGAATTAGTAGAGATTTATGCAAATTCAGGGTTTAATGCAAGACAATTAGGAGAGGCAGCAAAATTATATCAAAAAATGATACATGACAATGCGACAATTTGTTTAACAGTGGCAGGAGCAATGACGCCAGTTGGATTTGGAGGAATAATTAAGACATTATTGGAAAAAGGGTTTGTGGATTGGATTGTTACGACAGGTGCCAATGTATATCATGAAGATCATTTTGCATGGGGATTACCCGTAAAACAAGGACATTTTGAGGTGGATGACAACATATTGTATGAAAAAGAAATTGTAAGAATTCGTGACGTATATGTCAAATTTTATGAAACTCTGGAATTACAAGATAACATAATTCAGAATATTTTCAAAGATAAATTATCGCAAGAGCCATTCACTACAGCAGAATTTTGTAATGTTTTGGGCAAGATTAGTAAAGAAAAATCAAAATTTCCAGAGAAAAGTTTTCTTACAACAGCATATGATTTGGATGTTCCAGTTTATGTTTCAACGCTAAAAGATTCATCTCTTGCACTAAATCTTGCAGTTCACAGACTAAAGAATCAGCCATTTAATTTGGATTTTGTGAGAGAGATTATTGAACAGGCTGCAATCGTATACAATGCAAAAAAATCAGGCATCTTAGAATTAGGAGGAGGAGTTCCAAAAAATACTGCACAGCAAACAGGACCATTGTTAGATCAAATTTTAAGAAAAGATCACGGGGGACAAGATTACATCATTCAGATTACAGATGCAAGACCAGACACAGGAGGATTATCCGGTGCTACATTACAAGAAGGGAAAAGCTGGGGAAAGGTACAAGACTCACATGAAGACTTGATTACAGTGTATACTGATTCAACAATTGCATTTCCAGTTCTAGCATTATACGCACTTGCAAATGAAGAACCTAGAGAGCCCAAAAGAATTTACAAAGATTTAGGAAAATTTTATCAAACACTACAAGAATCAGCCATAAAAGTACCTGAAAAATTTGCAGATATTTTGAAGAAAGCTGATATCAAAATAGACTAGGATTTTTTATTAGCTTTTCTTCGTGCTGCTTTTTGGTCTGCAAATCGTGCATGTTTGCCAGCTTTTCTTTTGCCCATGAATGGTTTTGAAAAACTTTTTCAATGTAAATGATTCGGTGTTAGAAGAAATTAATAGAACATTCATAGGATGCAGGCATGGGAAAAATATTTCCAATCATAGTTGTTGCAGTAGCAATTATTGGATTTTCATCATCAGCGTATTTTTTCAGTCAGTCAGAAATTTCAATAGAAAGTCCAATTACAATAGAAACACAAAGTAACAATTCAGTCATGGATGAGATAGAAGCATGTATTGAAGAGAATTTAGCTGGAGGTTCTATTTCACTTAATTCCTTTAATACAAACATGTTGTTGACATTAAAAGAAGCAGCAAGTGAAGCCGAAACAGAAAATGAGTTGGAAGAAATTAGAGAGAGATTACATAATTTAACAGATTGTAAGCCAAATAATCAAGGATTCATGCCTTAATTAGCCACGGTCATATCTAGCACGCTCTAAAGAACGGTCTTCTTTTGTTGCTTTTTTCCATTCTTTGTAACATTTTTTACAAAGTGCAGTTTTTTTTCCAGAAGAATTAACTCGTAATCCAGCATCCTCAACTTTTTTGGTGTTTAGGGAGCGAACTGCAACTTCTTCGCAACCTTCTACATCACAGGTAGAACCTTTTGAGACAATTCCCATGTATGATTTACAATTAAACCGTTAATAAAGTTGAAAAAATAATTTTTGTTCGTTTATAAATAGGAATTAAAGTTGAAGATGCATGGGAGCCAAGAACAAATCTGTATCTTCAAGTGAAAAATCACAAGGAGGAAAGGACAAGGCAAAAAAAGAAAAGAAAGATACTTCAGAAAAGAAAGAAGTTGCAGTATTCATTAATGAAGATGAGGCAAACAAAATTGTCAAATCATCAAAAGTAATTACAATTCAAGATTTAGCAAGACAAACAAATGTAAAAATTTCCACAGCAAATGCATTTCTTAAAAAAGCAGTTTCAGAAGGAACTGTAAAAAAAGTTGGCGGATTTAGTGGCCACTACATCTATCAATCAGCATCACAATAAATAGACACTTCATCGCCAGATTCTGCTTTTAGCAATTCTTGCGAGTCATCTAAAATTTTGCCAATGGGCGTTAGATCCTTTCCTACTTTGGTATCTTTGTGAAAAAAACAAAATGCATGACCTACAGATAAAAATGCAATATCCCCTTTTTTGAATTCCTTTCTAGTTCTTTCTCCACCTGATTCTATATTTGATTCAACATAAACACCACTAGTTCCAAGCATGTGAATTGTGCCAGAGACGGGCAATGAACGATTAATTGTGCCAACCAAAGAAGGAGATAGATGACGCTTTAATTCACATTTGATTTTAAATTTACCAGGTATTTCTAGAGTTACAACAGATTTTGAGACAGATCCACCATCATCCATAAGAAACAAAAATGTTTGGATTATATATTGGCATTTTTCAATTAGTTTACTTGTCTGAACCTGAAGAAACACCAATTACAACTGAAGAGAAAGAAGAAGAACCAGCACCATTAATTGAAGAGGCTACAGTTGATGAGATTATCAAGCCTGAAACCGAAGAAATTGATCCAGATGCAGAAGTTAGCGTTCATGCTACAATGGAAAAGGCAATTGAAAATTATAAGAAAATAAAAGAAGCCAAGGGAGAATTAACTGAAAAAGAACAAGATGAATTAGAAAAACAATGTGAAGCAATTAGACAAAGAGAGATTATTGATATTGACGAACAGCATGAAGCAGTAGAATTAACTGCAGATGGAAAAATTTTGATGGGCCCACCTACATTAACTAGATTTGAAAAAGCAAGAATCATGGGGGCACGTGCATTGCAGTTATCATTAGGAGCACCACCTTTTATTGACATTCCAGTAAGTGCTGCAACTTCACTTGACATATCAATGAAAGAGTTGGAAGAAAGAGTAATACCAATTACAATAAGACGTGTTTTACCTAATGGCGATTATCAGAATATACCTTTATTCGATTTTAAAGAATAGACCATTCGTCTATAAAATTTAAAAGAAGATCAATTACGATTATAATTAAAGATGGAATTGCAAGAAGTTAAACGATCAGAAAATGAAAATAATTATTTCATAAAAGACGAATCAGTTATGGCAAGTGCATTAGAAGTTTTAACACAATTATCGTCTAATAAGCGGATAGTATTACTAGCAAAAGGCGACTTGATTCCAAATGCAGTTGCAGTAGCAAACATCATTACAGAAAATATGTTGAAGGGAAATTCATCAATAAATGATATCAAATTAGATAGTATTATTTCTGAAGAAGATGGTCAAATGACTTCTAATATAGAAATCACACTGATAAAAAATTAGTAAACGCTTCCAGGACCTTTTAGAAGCATGTTTTCACATTCTTTGCAAATTGCTTCATCGATGTCAGTCTCTAAATTATGATGAATGTCACAAATAAGCAGACTTGTTTTGATATAGTTACAAAGACCAATGAATTTGGACAAACTTGATGGAGAATAAGCCATGTCTGATGCAAGATCTGATGATATTTCGTTAATCATTTCAGAGACTTGTTTTTCAGCAGTTAGTTTTTTAATCAATTCAGGATCACCACGAGTTCCACGGATGTAATTACTAATTGCAGCTTGTGTCACTCCCAACATTTTTGAAATTTCATCTTCACGAACATTATGATTTTCTGCTAGATTTTTTGCAAGAATGGCACGAAGTGCAGGAATTAATGTTTTAGATTCAATTTCTGCTGGAAGTAACATGTTGAAAATTAGCATTGTTGGTTTATAACTTTCGCTGAAATTAGCTGAAACTATCTCCTTGATCCATTAACAAATCTTATTTGAAATCCAGTTATCAATAAGTTATGAATGCAGATCAATGCAAAACGATTTTACAAGATGCATGTGAAGAATGTGAATCCAATTGGATTGCATTATCAGGAGGATTAGACAGCAGCATTATTGCAAATTTGATGAGAAAGGAAAAAGCAAATGCCATAACAATAATTACTAAAGATTTTGTGGGAACAGATCTTACTTACGCACAGATAATGGCAAAACATGCAGAGATTCCGTTATCATTAATGCATATAGAGTTGGAAGAAGTTTTAGAATCAATTAACGAAACAGTGAAGATATTAGGAAATTTTAATGATATTGAAATCCGTAATTCTGTAGTTCCATACATTTATCTTAAAAGACTCAAAGAGAAGGGAATAAAATCAGTTCTAACAGGAGATGGTGCAGATGAAGTTTTTGCAGGATATAATTTTCTTTTGAAGAAAAGTGAACAAGAGCTTAACCATGAATTAGACAGAATTAAGAAAATTATGCATTTTCCATCAAAAGAAATTGGGGATTCATTAAACATTAAAGTCGAAATGCCATTTTTGAATGAAAAGGTCTTGGAATTTTCAGAAAGTATTCCAATATCAGAAAAAATTAACAAAAAAAATGGGAAACGTTTTGGTAAATGGATTCTTAGAGAATCATTTGAAAAAGACATTCCAGAAAGTATTGTATGGAGAGAAAAATCCCCCATGCAAGATGGATCAGGTACAGCAAATCTCACAAATCTATTCAATTCAATTATTACAGATGAGATTTTCATTCAGAAAAAAAATGATATACTAGAAGGAGACGGAGTTTATATCAGAACCAAAGAGTCGTTGCACTATTACGAGTGTTTTAGGAAAATAAACTCAATCAAAAGTTCAAGTTCAGACAATAAATGTCCTGATTGTAATTATGAACTTGGTCAAAATTCAAGATTTTGTAGAATGTGTGGGAAATTTCCTATTGTTTAGATTTTTTTGACCATTTTTTTGGTTTTTTAATGAAGATTTTTTTGCATCCATCACAACAAAAATGATACTCTTTAGATTTGTATTCATGAGTTACAGATAGATCCTCGTCAAATTCTAGACCACAGACAGGATCTGTTACCTTCATGCTCTTCACCACCGAGCGGAGTATTTCTATCTAACTAAACAGATAGGACTGATAAATCATAAGACTGTCTTATATGGAAAAAAAATAATCGAGTACATGAAAAAACTTTTTGCAGAATGCCCTAATTGTAGAGAGCAGGGGCTATTCATGACAGAATATAATTGTCTCAAGGTTTTGATGAATGCTAAAAATTGGATTGTGTGTAAAAATTGTGATTATGCAATTCAGATTGAAAAATTAAAGAGCATGTTATGTTGTGTGTGATTAAGAAACTAGTTTCTTAACAAAATCATCAAATTCAGATTTTTCCATTGCACTAATTTTCATTACTTCGAGATTTTCATCTACATGAGTACTTGATTTTTGTCCAATAAGAGGTGCAAGCACACCAGGAGTTGAACGTATGAATTGTAATAGACCCACAGAAGGACTAGAAGTTGAGAAAACGGGTTTTGATTTGGCCCATTCTAATAATCTGCCTTGCATTAATGGAACGCTTGTGAAAACACCAATTCCTAATTCAATTGCAGATTCTAAGATAGAATTCTGAGAACCATTAACTGTTTGATTTTTTAATAATAATGCTTGATCAAAATGTAAATTGAATGGAAGTTGTATGAATCTAAATCCATGTTCAGTACCGCCCACTTCTTGTGCAAGTTTTACCACATCTTCTAATGATAGAAACATCGGATTGTCAGGATTTGCTCTAAAGCATTCCCAGGTAGCCAAGCCATAGAATCTAATTTTACCTTCTTTACGTTTTAATTCATAGAATTCAAAAACTTTTTTCAAATTTTCTAAGAATTGTGATTTTGACATTTCAGGATGACCTTCAACAGCATTATGAAGATACATCAAATCAATACATTCAAGATTTAGATTTTTAAGACTTCTTTCTAGTTGATCTTCAAGATATGGAATCGTCATACAATGATAGCCTGACGAAATATCACCTTCTTTAACAATTCCTGGTTTTCCTAACTCGCGCATGATATATTGCATAAAATCTTCTTTAATGTCACCATCGTTTGTGACATAGCCATTTTTGGTACAAATGAATAATTCATCTCTAGTGACAGAGTTATCAGATATTAATTCAGACAATGCTTGTCCAATACTTCTTTCAGATTTTTGAGCCCTATAGTTAATTGCAGTATCAATAACATTAATTCCAGACATAACTGATTTTTTTACAGCATCTTTAACCATTAAATCAGTTTGAGAGTCAGGTTCACCAAGATACGTTCCTATTCCAACATTGGACAAAGACAAACTTTGGAATTTATTATAATTTTTAGAGAGAAATTTCTCAGAAAAGGTTTTTGTTCCTTCTGGAGTTGCAAATCCGGGAATCATTCTAAGACAAGTCAAACATCATTACTTAAAATTCTATCAAAAACGAGATTACAAATAATGCGCCTGCAATCCTACTAAAGTACAGAGTGTTTGTCATTGATCTAAGCATTGTATGTTCTGATTTTTCTAAATCTTTTAGGTGTAATAATGATAAAATTAGAAACGGTTTGGCAAGTAAAACAATAAGGCTGTATACAGGAAAGGTTCCGCTAATCACACCATATATTATGACACCATATGCAAGTATAGGGAAAATAAGAAATGTTTTCACAATGTTGGATTTACCAAAAATTATAACCAGAGTTCTTCTTCCTTTCTCTTTATCTGCATCATGATCAGGAATTGATGTGATAAATAAAACTAGAGAGGAAAGAATTCCAACAACAATTCCTGCAAGAATTGTAAAATCATCAATGGTTTCAGATTGAATAAAGTATGTGCCTATGACGATAAGAGTTCCCTTGATTGTTACAAATACTTCGGCAAGACCCCAATTGACAATTTTTGTAGAATAAAAGTAGACAGAAAGGATAGCAAAGCCCAAGATTATACCAATTGTAATTCCAAATATGACTACAAAATAAATTCCAATTATGGCACCTAGAGTTAGAAATCCAATTCCAACAAGATAGACAGATTTTGGTTTAAGTAAACCTTCAGGGAGAACTCCAGTCCCACCACTCATCTTAGTTCGTTTTGTTTTTGTGTCAATACCACGTTTAAAATCCCAGTAATCATTGAGTAGATCTACGCTTGCATGTAAGGAAATCACTCCTGCAAAAGTGAGAACTGCATGAATTATCTCAATGGGATATCCAGAATGCCATGCAAGTGACAACCCAAGTGACACAGCAATTACAGAAGCTAAGAGAAATTTTATTCGAATTGCACGTAACCAAACAGAGAGCATTAGATTAACGACTCAGCATCAACACTAATTGGTTTTCGTCCATTAAAACCAGAGTCCTTTTCATGCCAGAATTTTATTTCTGTTTCGCCTTCTTTCCAACAGAGCCAAACTTCTTCGTCAAATCTTTTAGAAGGAAAGTCCAAGAGACCTTGATCTAAACCTTTCATTACAACTCCAGTAGCTTCTAATTCTTCAATAGTTTTATAAAATTTAGACAACTCTTCATTCAATTTCTGTTTTAAAACAACATATTCTTCAAATGTATTGTTATCAGATAATGTAATTTGGAGTTGCTGTTCAGCTTTAATCACTTCCATTTTCTGTTTTTTTATGTTTTCATATTTCTGAATAACAGCAGGTAATACCTCATTTGCAGTCTGTACTGTGAAATATTTGAACAACATCGTAATGATTGAATTGTTTAATTAAAAGATATCTTGATGTAATTACTTATTTATCCATAAATAATGAGAAAAGTATGAGTGCTGAAGAGCAATTACAAGCAATGGTAGATCAAACTATTGAAATGGCTTTGATGAATGTGGATGCATATTATAAAGAAATAGAAGCAAGTAATGAAATTTTGAAAATTAATGACCCAAAAGAATTTGTTTTTGGATTAATTATGGGCCAGATTTTAGGACTAGGAGTTGCAGCATTGGCACAAATGAAAGGTGGTAATCCAACACCACAAGATCAGATGAAGGTAAGAGATATGGCTTATAAACGGGTACCACAAATTAGAGAAAGGATTTTTGAAAAATAATGTCTAACAAAATAAAATGTTCACATATTTTAGTTGAAAAACAAAGTGAAGCTATGAAACTGTACGAGGAGATAAAAAATGGTAAAAAATTTGGTTCAGTTGCAAGAGATATTTCAATGTGCCCAAGTGGAAAAAAGGATGGGGATTTAGGATATTTTACAAAAGGAATGATGGTAAAAGAATTCGAAGATGTGGCATTTAATTTAGAGGTTGGCGAGATGTCACCACCAGTAAAAACCCAATTCGGATACCATCTGATCAAAAGATTAGCTTAGATCTTAAATACAAATTTTGCAATACATGTTGGAGTGAGAGTTCATTTGACCTCTGTGTTTAGAACAACATCTCTCTTCTACTCCACTAAAGATCTTAATAGAATGGATTTTTAGCAACACTGATCGACAAAGTTTTTCACTAAAATTATGAAATACAAGTTCGAATAGAAGTCATTATGCCAGAAATGACTGTTTTTTCTACAAAAGATATCGAGAACATAATTTCGTGGTTTGAGAGAATCTATAGTAGTGATGAAGAGATATCGGACTTCGAACGAGAAACGTATCTAAAACTCGCAAAATACTTCATTTTAGAAGAAAAAGCAATGTGTTAGATATTCACACTCTCTTTTTAATTTAAGGAAATGAGATTATTGTTTTTGCATAACTTGCAAATCTATGGTTTTGTGGTTTAACCTGCTTTTGATGATATTTTTTACATGTAATTCCTAGTGCACCACGGTAGCCTATAGGAGAATCAACCCATTTTTCATCATGTGCAGCCTTTAGAACATCATCGTATGGACTATAGTAATTGGTGATTTTTTTATTTACAATTTTTTGAAATTCGTTGCCATGTATCTTTGGAGACATGGAATTGGCAGGAATTGATGCACCAAAAAGATGGACTGATTCTATTATACCATAGTTTTTTGGGTTTTTAGCCAGAGTTTGAATTGTAGATAATATTACTTGAGCACCTAAGGAATGGCCCATTAATCTAATTTTTATCGAAGGATTTTTTGATTTTAGATCTTTGATAAATTTTGATAGATTTTTTCCATTCTTTTTTGCAATTGTGACTCCAACCCTTAGTGCATGAAGGGCAGTAGACTTGTATTGTACACCTGCGGTGTTAGAATCATAGCTATACCCAACTACATCATACGGATATTTTAGATATTTCAATCTCTTTTCTGCGATAACATATTTTGCAAGTGCGCCAGATTTGTTGTTTCTTAAACCATGTATCATGATAACAATTTCAGATTTTTTTGAGATAGTCTCAAAACTGGTTTTAGGATAAATTTCATAGGAAGTATTTCTGAGAGTTTTTCCAGTTTTAAGATCATAAAATCCTCTAGTAGAGATTTTTGGAAATATTTTTCCAATCATTTTATTTTCCTAGTTTAGATTGTTGTTCATCAATTACAGATTGTTCAATTTTAGAAAATATTGGCTCTACAGCGCCAATTTTATGGCCTGATTTTAAGACAAGCGAAGACATTTCATTCCATAGAACATCAGATACATTTCCTTCCAATCCTAGTTGAGACCAGATTTTTTGAGATGATTTTGGCAAGAAAGGATGTAAACATATTGCAAGTGAACGTACTGCATTTGCAGACAAATAGATACACGTGTTTGTTCCAGGACCTTTTTTCCATGGCTCTTTATGTTGAAAGTACTGATTAAAGTGAGCAGAAAATTCCATCAATTGTTTCAATGCACGATCAAGATGATTCTCTTGCATTAATTTTCCAACATTTTCAGCAAGAGATTTTATTTTTTCTTCAGACTCGGAATCCTTTTCATCAAAGTTTTCAGGTTCAGGTATAACACCATCAAACGCTTTGTTTGTGAACCCAAGTGCACGATTAACCAAATTGCCTAGATTGCCAATCAATTCAGAATTAATTTTTGTGGAGAACTGCTCCCAATCAAAATTTAGATCATCTTGTGAGTACGGGTTTATAGAAATAAGATAGAATCTGAGATAATCAGCAGGAAAAGTTTCCAGAAAATCTTTTAGGCCAATATACCAATTCCTACTTTTTGAGATTTTCTTTCCTTCCAAAGTCAGGTGCCCACGGGTAGGGATGTAATCTGGCAATTTGAATTCTTTATCAATTCCTAATCGCATTGCAGGTAAAAACAAGTAATGATGATAGACAATGTCTTTTCCAATGAAATGATAAATGTCAGCATCATTCCAAAAGTTTTTTCCATCAATGTTTTTGTCTTCTAAAAATTTCAAGGTGGACGATATGTAAGCAAGATGATTGTCAAACCAACCATAGAATACTTTGTCCTTTAAGCCTTCAATTGGAATAGGAACCCCCCAAGAAATATCACGGGTGATATCCCAGTCTACAAGACCTTCTTTAATCCAATTTTCAACATATTTTTTTACGTCTTTTTGAAGATTTGGTGCATTTGTAAGATAATCAAGGAGAGGTTCGGAGAAGTTTTTTAGTTTAAAGAAATAATGGTTGGTCGATTTTTTAACAGGACTTTGACCACAAATAGAGCAATGGGGATTAGAAATTTCTTCAGGAACTCGACCACATTTTTCACATAAATCAGAATATTGATCTTCTGCATCACAATAAGGACAAGTTCCTTTTACAAATCTATCAGGAAGAAATTTTTGATCATTTTCACAGAAAAATTGTATGATTTCTTTTTCATAGATATGTCCATTTTTTTGTAGTTTTTCAAATACTTGTTGTACAAAAGAAATATTTTCTGAAGAGCTAGTTTTGTAAAAGTAATCAAATCCAATGTCAAATGCTGAAAAATCTTCATAGTCACGCTTGTTCCAATGGGCAACGTATTCCTCAGGAGTTTGACCTAATTTTTCAGATTGTATTAGAATAGGAGTTCCAAAATCATCAGATGCACATACATAGTATGCTTCAACTCCATTTTGTTTTAAAAATCGTGTAGTAACATCAGCTGGAAGGTATGTTGATGCAACATGGCCAAGATGGATTTCTCCATTAGAATAAGGCAACGCACTAGTGATTATTGCTTTTTTGTTCATTTGACATGTCTGGATTTTTTTAACTATTAAGGTATGGTTTTTAAAGAGATTGAGAAGGATGTACGATATGAGTAAGGTGAAGAACCCAAAATTAGCAAAGCAAGGTAAAATTGCATACGAATGGGCACGCACTCACATGGATATTTTAGATAATACATTAAATCGATTAAAAAAATCAAAGCCACTAAAAGGCGTTACAGTTGCATTTTGTCTTCACATCACAAAAGAGACATCAGTCTTAGTTATGGGCGCAAAAGAACTAGGCGCAAATGTGGCAGTATGTGGTGGAAATCCATTAACTACACAAGATCACATTGCAGCATTTCTTGCAACACAAGGAATTCACATTTATGCATGGAATGGTCAGACCAACAAAGAATACGACTGGTGTATAGATCAAGTACTAAGTCACAAACCAAGTTTAATTTGTGACGATGGTGCAGACATGAATGTCAAAGTACATTTTGATAAAAAATTCAAATCTCTGCAAGTCTTAGGTTCAACTGAAGAAACAACAGCAGGAGTTACCAGAGTTAAAGCAATGGAGAAACAAGGAAAACTAAAGTATCCCGTAATCATTGTTAATGACGCAGATACCAAACACATGTTTGACAACAGATATGGTACAGGTCAAAGTACAATTGATGGATATCTTAGAGCAATGGGACTTTTGTTCACATCCAAGAAAATTGTAGTAGTTGGATACGGATGGGTTGGAAGAGGAGTTGCAGAAAGATCAAGAGGAATGGGCGGAAAAGTAATTGTTACTGAAGTCGACCCAGTAAAGGCATTAGAAGCTCATATGGATGGATTTGATGTTATGCCAATGGCACAAGCTGCAAAAATTGGCCAAATATTTATCACAACTACCGGAATGACAAGTGTAATCAGAAAAGAGCATCTCTTAGCAATGAAAGATGGAGCAGTTGTTGGAAACGTAGGTCATTTTGATGTAGAAATTGATACAAAATTCTTGTTAGAAAAATCAAAATCAGTAAGAGAAGTAAGACCATCACTTGATGAATGTATTTTAAGAAATGGAAGAAAAATTTACCTCATAGGTAAAGGTAGATTAGCAAATCTTGTTGCTGCAGAAGGCCATCCACCAGAAGTCATGGCACAATCATTCTCAAATCAGATCTTATCATTATTGTATATTTTGAAGAATCACAAGAAAATGGGCATAAAGACAATGATTGTTCCAAAAGAGATTGACAGACAGATTGCCGTAGATGCACTAAAAGCAATGAATGTCAAGATTGATACTTTAACAAAAGAACAAAGAAAGTATGCAGAAAGTTGGTAATAAGAATAAGTAAATAAAGAAGATTATTTCAAAAGCAACAGATGACGTGGACAAAGGTTGCTGAGAAAGGCGAGATTCAAACTGGAAAGAGTAAAGAGTTTGATGTAGACGGTAAAAAAATTGCAGTTTTTAATCAAGATGGTTTTCATGCATTAGATGGCATTTGCCAACATCAAGATGGTTCAATTGCACCAGAAGGAAAACTTGAAGGAGACATAGTAGAATGTCCATTACATTTCTGGCATTATAATATCAAAACTGGAGAATTAATGGATTATCTCAAAGGTGTTAAATTACAAAAGTATGAAGTCGAAGTTAGAGACGATGGCATCTATGTCGATGCATAATCTGATAGACTTTTTATGAGATTATTTTAAAAAGAATCTGTGAATCAAGATATTCTAAAAGAAATCACCAAACAAGATTACAAAAGCATAGCAGATAGAATTCAAGAAGGATTAGTGCAAAGAATCTCAGATACCAGTTCGAAAGGGGTTATTTTCGGATTAAGTGGAGGAATAGATTCAGCAGTTATTGCTTATTTGTGTCATAATGCAATAAAAGAAAAAACTCTAGCACTCATAATGCCAGATTCAAAAATTTCACCAGAATCTGAAACAAGCGATGCAATAAAGATTGTAGATCAATTAGGATTAGATTACAAATTGTTAGACATTAATTCAATTCATAAAGAATTCAACATGATTTTAGAGCCAAATGATAGAGCGTTAGGAAATTTGCGTGCAAGAATTAGAATGAATATACTGTACTACTATGCAAATCTAAAGAATCTAGTTGCTTTAGGTTCAAGCGATAAAAGTGAATTTAACATAGGTTATTTTACAAAGTTTGGAGATGGTGCAGCAGATGCGTTACCAATTGTCTCATTATATAAGACACAGGTTAGAGAATTAGCACGACATTTAGGAATTAATGAAACAATCATTACAAAAAAGAGTAGTCCACATTTGTGGCCAAACCATGAAGCAGAGCATGAAATAGGATTAGAATATGAACAAATTGATGTGATACTGTACTGCATGTTGGACAAAAATTTGTCACTTGAAGATACAGCAAAACAGACAGATATTGATATTGAATCAGTTAAGAAGATCCATCAGATGTACCAAAATAGTGAACATAAACGTGTCAATCCAAAAGCACTGTAAATTAGAAATATTTTTACGCAAATAAGATAAATGATGCTCCTTTCTGTTATTAACAAATGAAGATTTCAGATACACTAACAAATCAAAAAAAAGAATTAGAATATTCAGATAAGGTCCGAATTTATCTATGTGGAGTGACAGTTTATGATCAGTCCCATATAGGACATGCTAGAACAATAATAGTATTTGATACATTACGGAGATTTTTAGAAGCAAACAATATTCCAGTTGAACTTATTCAAAATTTTACAGATGTGGATGACAAAATAATTAATCGTGCAAAAGAGCAAGGAGAATCGGCAAATGGATTATCAAGAAAATATATTCAAACCTATTTTGAGGATTCAGACAGATTAAACATCAAAAGAGCAACAAATTATCCAAAGGCTACAGAGCACATAGAAGATATGATTGATTTGATAAAAAATTTAGTAAATAATGAAATTGCATACACATCTAAAAATGGAGTTTATTTTCGTGTTTCAAAATTTTCAGATTACGGAAAATTATCAAAAAAGAAAACAGAAGATCTAGAAAGCGGAGCTAGAATAGAAGTAGATGAGGCAAAAGAAAGTCCTCTTGATTTTGCATTATGGAAGTTTTCAGAAGAACCGCCAAATTGGGACAGCCCATGGGGAAAAGGAAGACCAGGATGGCACATAGAATGTTCTGCAATGAGTATCAAGTATCTTGGAAAAAATTTCGAGATACACGGAGGAGGAAGAGATTTAATTTTTCCACACCATGAAAATGAGATTGCACAATCAGAGTCTTTTACCTGTGAGCAATTTGCAAAAATTTGGATGCATGCAGGCATGATTACAATAAATGGTGAAAAAATGTCAAAATCAGTCGGAAATATCAAGTCAATCAACCATGTACTTGAGTCATGGGGACCTAATGTTGCAAGATTGTTTTGCATATCAGGGCATTATTCAAAACCAATCGACTATACAGAAGATTTGTTAAAAGAAAACTTGATCAAATTACGTCAGATTGAAACCTGTTACTATGAACTAAGATTAGCCGAAGAACAAGAGCAATCAGAAGACATTTCATCATTGTTAGCAGAATCAAGAGAGAAATTTGACGCGGCATTAAATGATGATTTCAATACACCGTTGGGACTATCTGTATTCTTTAACATGATTAAGATGATAAACAGTTTTGCAGCAGATGAAAAGATTACAAAGCAAATGGCAGAACAAGCATTGCCGGTTTTAGAATATATGTTAGAGGTTTTGGGAATAAAGGTTCAAACCGTATCTGATGAAGAGGTTAAATCCATTTTTGATTTAATCAACAAAAGAGAAACACTAAGAGCTGAAAAACAATTTGATGAGGCAGACAAGATTCGAGACCAAATTGCAGGATTAGGAATATCATTAATTGATCATAAAAATAGAACGTTATGGATGAAAAAAGAGCCAATCAAGGCAGAGAATCAATAGCAGATAATTTGTGGATCATATTTAATAATGATTTTGACGTAGTAAAGTTCCATTAGTAAGTAGCCGTTTTTTGGCAAAATTGAGATGGACCTTTTTTGTCCTCTCTATTTTTACTAGTGGTTATTTTATGATTAGAACTGGAGGTCGTGCTTTGTGTAAAACAAATTGGGAAGTACTTCCAAAGAAGATTTCTTTTGCTGAACTTCGTCCACGAGAGCCTATTATGACCATGTCGATTTTATTTCTTGCAGAGTTTGCAAATTTTGTTATTTCATATCCGGGATTCCCATATCCAATTTTTTCAATAAATTCAACGCCTGCCTTTTCACACTGCTTTTCTGCAATTGTCATCATTGATTTTACCTGTTTTTTATGATCTTTGTTAAAACGACCAGATGTATCAAAATCACCTTTTGGAGCAGCATATACAGAATGTATGCCAATTATTTTGGCATCACATTGTTTTGCAAGATAAATAGCAGTTGAAAGACCTCTAAAGGAGTTTTTTGAGTTGTCAAGTGGAACCAGTATTTTCTTGATGTTTGTAACCATAAGATTACGTATTATTTAGAACATAAAAAAGAAACGCCGGGAGAGGGATTTGAACCCCCGCGTGCAGTGCACAGACGCTATCCAGTATTTTGATTTCGAGGCGTCCGCCTTGGACCAGGCTTGGCTATCCCGACATGCAAAGTAAGAATTTCTAGTATAAAATCGAATCAGTAAACAAAAAAACTAGGAATTATTCAATTATTGTATGGGTTTAGATCTAAAACCACTTCTTGTCAGGGATAAAACACAGCTTGAAGCATTTACAAACAAAGTGGTAGCAATTGATGCATACAATGCAATCTATCAATTTTTGGCAATAATTAGAGGTCCAGAAGGACTTCATCTGACAGATTCACAAGGACGAGTAACAAGTCACATTACAGGATTATTGTTTAGGAACATCAATTTCTTAACAATGGGGATTAAACCAGTTTACGTGTTTGATGGAAAACCACCATCGCTAAAATCTGCAGAAATTGAAAAAAGAAAACAGATTAAAAAAGAAGCTACCGTCAAATATGAAAAAGCAGTTTCATCAGGAGATATGGAAGAAGCAAGAAAGTACGCACAGCAAACTACATCAATGAAGGATGGGATGGTAGAAGATTCAAAGAAATTACTTGATTTATTCGGAATACCACACATACAGGCACCTTCTGAAGGAGAAGCAACTGCTGCAAGTTTGACAACAACTGGACAAGCATATGCCTCAGCAAGTCAGGACTTTGATTCAATCTTATTTGGTGCAAAAAGACTAGTTAGAAATTTTACAAATAGCGGAAGGAGGAAACTTCCAAATAGAAATTCATACATCGAAGTACTTCCAGAAATAATTGAATTTCAAAAAAATCTAGACAGTATGGGATTAACAAGAGAAGAATTAGTAGATACAGGAATTTTAATTGGTACTGATTTCAATCCAGATGGATTTGAACGAGTGGGTCCAAAAACGGCAATCAAGATGATTAAGCAGCATAAGAGACTAGAAGACATACCTCAAATTCAAGAACAACTACAAGAGATTCCATTTGATCAGATAAGAAAAATTTTTCTGGAGCCAGAGGTTGCAAAAGTGGATAAAATAGAGTTTGCAGAGACAGATTATGAAGGAATTGTGAAATATCTTTCAGAAGAGAGAGATTTCTCAAAAGACAGAGTTGAAACATCACTAAATCGATTAAAGAAAAGTTTAGAGAAGAAAAGCCAGACATTAGATCAGTTCTTTTAATTAACAGAATATACCGCACTGAGAAGTTGGTCAGTTTGGGAATATACTGAATACCAAACAATCCATCTCGTGTTGGTGGACTTGCTGAACGGCCAATGTCTAAACTATAAATCAAATAAGATTTAGAGAAAAATATGACAGAAAACGAAGATGCCAAGCACAATTTACTTCTAAACATTAAACGTCTTGAAGGAATGCTTGAAAGAATTGATAATTTCTGTCATAATTATGACCAAGAGAAGATGGATGCATCAGTGGCGGTTCTAAAAATTAAAAGCGTAATTGAAAATCTTCGAGAAGTAATTCCAGAGATGAGCAAAGCAGCAGAATCAATAGATCAGGAAAAAGATTAACTATAGAATCTTTTTTTGAAAATTCATGAGTTATGAAGAAGACGTTGATGTCTACGGCGAATGTAGAAACTTTATCAAATTCTGTAAAGAGCAACAAATTCAAGTTACTTCAGAAGCTGTAGCAACAGTATGGGCAGCATTTCAAACTAATGTTGCATTGGATGAGGATGAAGAAGATGATGACGAACCAACACTAGATGATTACTAACTATTGTTGATTTTGTACATTTTTCTGTAATTCATCAAATGCAGATTGAATTTCACTTACTGCAGCTCCATCTTCAAGAGTGCTTACATCACCAATTTTCTCATTATTTGCAATTGCCTTTAGTAAGCGTCTCATAATTTTTCCACTTCTAGTCTTTGGCAGTTTATTTACAATATAGAATTGGCTTGGTGTTGCAATTGGTCCAATTTGTGTTCTAATTGTCTCACGTAATTCAGTACGTAGTTTTTCATCAGAAGATTGTGCACTTTCCTTTAAGACAACAAATGCAATTATTGATTCACCTTTTACCTCATCAGGAATTCCACATACTGCAGATTCTGCAACCTCATTATGAGATACAATACTGCTTTCTAACTCTGCAGTTCCTATTCTATGACCTGCAACTTTGAGTACATCATCAGAACGTCCAAGAAGCCAAAGATAACCATCAGAATCTTTGATAGCATAGTCACCAGGATAGTAAACAGATGGAAACTTTGACCAATACACGTCTTTGTATTTTTGTTCATCTTTCCATAATCCCAAAAGCATTCCTGGCCAAGGAGTTTTGATTATCAAAGAACCTTTTGTTTCAGGTTCAACTTCATTTCCAGATTCATCAACAACTTGAATGTCCAAACCAGGAATTGGAAGAGTGGCAGAGCCAGGTTTTAACGGAATGGTTTCAATTCCAGGTAGAGGACTGATTAACATTCCACCAGTTTCTGTTTGCCACCATGTATCAATAATTGGACAATTCTTTTTTCCAATTATATCAAAGTACCATTTCCAAACTTGAGGATTGATTGGTTCACCGACAGTTCCAAGTAAACGCAAAGAAGAAAGATCAAATGAATTTGGAATATCATCGCCAAACTTCATTAACATTCTAAGAGCTGTTGGAGTAGTGTAGAAAATTGTTACACCGTATTTTTGAATAATGTCCCACATTCTGGATGAATCAGGATAGTCAGGTGCACCTTCGTACATTACTTGTGTTGCACCATGTAACAAAGGACCATAAACTACATAGCTGTGACCTGTAACCCATCCAATATCTGCAGTACAAAAATACACATCAGAATCTTTGATATCAAAAGCCCACTTGTATGTAGAGTAGAGATGGGTCAGATAGCCACCAATACCATGTAAAACACCTTTAGGTTTTCCAGTTGTGCCAGAGGTATACAAAATGTATAATGAATCAGTACTATCTAGAACTTCAGCATCACATTCAGAAGAGGCATAATCCATTACATCAGACCACAACAGGTCTTTTTCATTCGTTTGAATATCCTGACCTGTTCGTTGATAGACAATGACATTTTTTACAAATTGAACTGATGATGCCGATTCGTCAACGATTTCTTTAAGATTAATGATTTTTCCTTTTCGATATCCACCATCAGCTGTAATGATTACTTTAGATTGAGAATCCTCTACCCGGTCAGAAAGAGATGTAGCGCTAAATCCAGAAAATACAACAGTATGAACAGCACCTATTCGTGCACATGCAAGCATCGAAATTGGAAGTTCGGGAATCATAGGAAGGTAAATTGTTACTCGATCACCTTTTTTGACGCCTAAAGATTTTAGGACATTAGCCAGTTTTTGTACCTGGGTAAACATTTCTTTGTATGAAATTTTTCTATCAGTTCCATCCTCACCTTCCCATAAAATTGCAGGTTTTTCAGATTTTGAATCCTGATGTACATCAAGGGCATTATATGCCGCATTGATTTTTCCGCCAGTAAACCATCGGGCAAAAGGAGGATTCCACTGTAGAGTTTCAGTCCAAGGTTCAAACCAAGACAATGATTTTGCACATTCATCCCAAAATGAAATATAGTCTTTTTTTGCAGACTCTCGTATAGCAGAATCACTATTTCCTAAACCAATATCAAATTTTTCAGAATCCAATAATGAAAGTTGAAAACAAGAATGTTTTAAGAATTTTGAATGATTATTGAGAATTCATTCTTTTTATCCAGTCAGATTCAGGTTCTGCTGGAGATTCTACCTGTGGAGGAATTGTCATCATCTGAGTTTCGTTTGAAACTTGCGAAGTTTCAGTTCCAGGTGGTTCTGGTAAACGAGCTTCTGTTTCATCGGTTTCAGGAACTTCTGGTAGATAGGTTCCTGGCATCACCGAAGATTGTGATACCGGTGGAATCATATCTTCGAGTGAGAGATTTGCAAGTCTGGATTTAACTTTTGCAATCTCATCTTTCTCATGTTTCATATGCTGAAGCATTTCGTCTGTTTCGCTTTGAACATGATCGAAGGTCTCCTGAGAAATTTCGTTACTTTTGAGTTGAACTTTTGCATCAAACAAAAGTACTTTGACAGATTTTTCCTGTTCTTCAATTTCGACGACTCTATTATCTAATTCAGAGTTTATTTCATATTCAGTACGTTGGAGTGTCATTAATTTTGTGTTGTACTTTTCATGAATTATTTCTGCATCAGCTTTCATGCTGTCGTTGTCAGAGACAATTTCCATCAATGCGTTAAGACGGCGGATTACAAGTTCTTTTTGTTTTAGTAAACGTTGTGAATCCAATCTCCACTTTGGAATGAAAATTACTACTTCAGATTGGACTACGAGTTGATCAAAAGCAATTTGTTTTAGGCCTTCAGAGCCGCAATTGATGCCGACTGTCTGTATAGAACCATCAACATCAGTTGTGGTGCCTAAAATTTTGCCCATTGGTGCACCATACATGTCTTTTACAGGTTTACCAATGATTTCAACTTCGCAGTTGCTCATGAATGGAAGTTGACAGATCGGTATAACCAACCAAGTGTTAACAAGGTTGACAATTTTGGTACAAAGAAATTAACTAAATTGAAATTTCACGACTGAGAGTAATTTTATTATTGGATTTTAATCAAAATTGATTATGATTGATAAAGAAGAGTTGGGCCAAGTCCTAAAATTCGTATCAGAGTACTGGGAAAAATTGAAAAATGAACCAGAAAATGAGGCACTGAAAATTCTTCCATCAAAATTTTGGATGAAGTCACTTGGAGGTCCTGTGGGAAATGAGAAAGGAGTCAAAGGAAGATGGGTTACGACTTTGATGTATCTTGAAGATGAAGAGATGGAAAAAGCATTTCGTGAAGTCCTAACAAGATGGCAAGCAAAGGGACAACAAACTGCAACCGAGCTTCCAACTAAATCACCCGATCTGATTCAAATTGGAAGAAGATAAAGATAAAACCAATTACGAAAAGTAAGATTATTGTCTGAATTTTCCAAGAATGAAAGAAAAATTTTAGAAAAACATTTTTCCAATTCCGACAAGAACGTCTTTGCAGTGATCACACCACGACAAGTAGATCGTGGTGCACTGATGTCGCGATATAGTAGAACTGACAAAAGCATGAGGAAAATTTTCTTAGATGAGTTTTTGAAAAATAAAAATCGAGGAGAAGAATTCTATGACAGAGTTTTATTAGAATATGGAGATGATTCAGTTGCAGAACTAGGTATTGGACAAATTGCAGTAGAAGGGTTATCAAATATTGCAGTAAAAAAAATCGAAGATAGGAGGATTGGATTTTCATATTTGGAAAAATCATCAAGATATGTGTCATGGGATAAGAAAGTTAAAGGAAAGTACAAGTTTCTTTATGAACCCACAATTATGAAAACAAAGTTTGCAGATGAGTATGTCGATGCATGTAATTTTGATTTTGACGTGTATTCAAAAAATATAGAACCAATGTTAAAACTAATTCGAGAAAAAGATTCGATAAACAATTACAAGTTTAGGGATAAGGATGGAAAAGAAAAAAAGTTTAATGCAATAAATGACGATGCAGTAATCAAGTCTGCGATCAGAATTTACAATGCTGCGACAAAAGCAAAAGCATTAGATGCACTAAGAAGTCTTCTTCCAGCTTCAACATTAACAAATGTAGGAGTAACTGGCAATGGCAGAGCCTTCGAATATCTTTTATCAATATTATTTGCATCAAAATTAAAAGAAGAAAATGAGCTAGCAAGTAAAATTAAACATGAGCTTGATACTACAATCAAATCATTTGTCAGAAGAGCAGATGACAAATATGGAAAAGTTTTGCAAAACTATCTCAATCAGATAAAAAAGTCAGCACAGAATGCAGCAAAAATGAGTATTTCAGGCATGCCTGTCAAAGGAAAGATTGTCAAATTGGCTGAAAGTGAGAATGAAGGAAAAGCAATCAACAGCGTAATTTCTGCGATAATTTACGAACAATCTCAAGGAATTTCCTTTGATAAAATTTTGAAGCAGGTAAAAAAGATGAGTCAATCAAAGAAAAAGAAAATAATATCAGAAATGTCTAATGCCAGAAAAAATAGACGTCATAGACCATCACGTGCATTTGAAATGACCGATTACACATTTGATTTAGTCACAAATTTTGGAATGTTTAGAGATTTTCATAGACACAGAGCATTAACATTAGAAAGGCAATTACTTACTACACTTCATGGATTTGATACGCCTCAAGAGGTGAAAGAACTTGGAATTCAGAAAGAATTCAAAGAGTGTATGACCAATACAGATTACATTTTCAGAAAAATTCAGAAAAAGAATCCAGAAGAAGCACAATACGTTGTAAATTTTGCATACAACTATCCATACATGATGAAGATGAATTTAAGAGAAGCAACTCACATGATTGAACTAAGAACGGTACCTCAGGGACATCAGGATTATAGAATTGTTGCACAAAAAATGTATCAAGCAATTAACAAAAAACATCCAATGCTTAGCAAGATTATGAAATATGTGGATATGAATAAATATGATTTAGAAAGATTTGAATCTGAAAAAAGAACAGAAGCTAAAAGGACAAAACAATGAGTGAAAAAATTACAAAAACAGATGAAGAATGGAAAAAAGAACTAAGCCCAGACGAATATGAAGTTTGTAGACAAAAAGGTACTGAGCGTGCATTTACTGGAATGTATTGGGATTGTAAAGACAAAGGAGTTTACAAATGCAGAGGTTGCGGAATAGAATTATTTTCATCAGAAACAAAATTTGATTCGGGTACAGGTTGGCCAAGTTTTTTCAAACCAGAAGAAGATGAACGAATTGAGTATATTGAAGATAGAAGTTTTGGAATGGTGAGAGTAGAAGTTAATTGTAAAAGATGTGGCTCGCATTTGGGGCATGTATTTGACGATGGTCCAAATCCAACTAAACTTCGATACTGTATTAACTCATTATCTCTCAAATTAGACAAGTCAGATTAAATAATCCATCTGATTTTACGAAACTATGCGAATAATACTATGTGGATTTGGAGTAGTTGCACAAAGCTTCTCAGAGCTTTTGGAATCACGTACTCATGATCTTTATTCAAAATTTGGATTAAATCCAAGAATTGTTGGCGTATTTGATAGTAAAGGATGTGCATATAATGAAGCAGGATTGGATTTAAAGAAACTAAACAAAGCGAAAAAACAAACAGGTTCAGTTAGAGGATACGACAAATCACTAAAACAAATTCCGGGAAAAGAAATTATCGACAGCATTGATGCAGACGTATTAATTGAAACAACTGCAAGCAATTACAAAGATGCAGAGCCAGGAATGAGTCACATTATCTCTGCAATGAAAAAAAAGATGCATGTTATTTCAGTTAACAAAGGACCACTAGCACTTGCATTTCCATCCCTAATGGAATTGGCAAATTATAATCAGGTAATGTTACGATTTAGTGGAACAGTAGGAGGAGGAACACCAATTCTCGATTATGCCAAAAATAGTTTGAGAGGCGAGAGAATATTATCATTTCAAGGAATTCTAAACGGCACGACCAATTACATCTTAACTAACATGGCAGAAGGCATGTCATTTGATGATGCACTCAAAGATGCACAATCAAAAGGATATGTTGAAGCTGATGAATCACTTGATCTAGACGGATTAGATGCTGCAGCAAAGCTTGTCATCTTAGCAAATTGGATCATGGGCATGAAAGTTACAATGCCAGATATAATAAAAAAAGGAATTCGTAAAGTGAATACAAATGACATCAAAAATGCACAAAAAAGAGGATGTGCAGTGAAGTTGATTGCTTCATGTAATAAGGAATTAACCGTATCACCAGTTGAAATAAAGATTAACGACCCATTATGCGTGAATGGAACATTAAATGCAATTTCATTTACATCAGAACATTCAGGAACTCAAACAATCATTGGAAGAGGGGCAGGCGGAATAGAAACTGCCAGTGCAATATTAAGAGACCTGATAGACATTAGAAAAGAGATTACAAAGGCTTGAAGACAAATCTAATTTCAAAGACTGAAACAACACAATTACTAAAAATTGTGTCTGAAAAATGGAAAATTGACGTTCCAAAAATAAAGAATCTCAAAGTGTATGAAATTGATAATGAGACACAATTAATCACAGGCAAAGATATCAAAATTCTAAAAATCAAAGACGAGTATCTTCCTTTTCTCAGCGAGATTTCAACTTTGGAAAAGTTTCCATTTGTTCAAGTAGACATGGGCGCAGTCAAGTTCATGTGTAAGGGAGCAAACCTCATGAGGCCAGGAATAAAGAAATTTTCTGAATTTTCAAGAGATGATATTGTTTGTATCGTAGAAGAATCACAGAATAAATTTTTAGCCATAGGCAAATCTGAAGTCGATAGTTCAGAATTAGACAGTATGGATAAAGGCGAAGTATTGAAAAATTTACACTACATATCAGATAAAGCGTGGGAAATTTCTAAGACACTGTAGATTACTTGACATCTTCAGTAAATTCAGTAATTCCGTCCTGATTTACAACTAGAACATCAATGCCATCACCACTAAATGAGTCTCTCATTGTAGCAGAACGAACTGCCTTTACAGCAAGGTCGACAGCATCTTTTTCATTCATATTTTCTTTGAATTGAGGGTCTAAAACACCAAGTGCCATTTCAGCACCAGTACCAACTGCAGCATAATCATCAGGCAACACAGAACCAAGTGGGTCTAAAGTGTAGATGACAGGTTTGTCAGTTACACCGCCAACAATTACTTGTGTTAGTAATGGGAAATAACGTCTTTCATACATCATATTTGACATCATCTTTGCAATTGTGTTTGGAGGAATATCTCGTTTCAAATCCATTTTTCTAATTTTTGCCAAAGCAGAAATTTGTAATGAAAGCAATTGCATGTCAGCTACCAAACCAGCACATGTAGCTCCGACTTTAGGAGTTATAGGAAATGTTTTCTTTGTAGATTTACTTACAAGGAAGTTTCCATATGCAATTCGTTTTTCGCTGGCAAATACCACACCATTATCAAATGTAATACCTACAGCGGTTGCACCTGGCATGTAGCTCATAATAACACTCCGAAAATAGACAATAAAAGGATTAGTAAAAATTTGTGAATACCCTAAGTTAGGGTGGTATCTAAAAAATCGTAGATCGTCAATTGCCGAGAACGCATCAGCGTGTTACACGCGGTCAACGTTACTGACATTATATTCGATCAGTTTAACGACGACGTCGTTTTGGAGCTGCTTTTCGCTTTGCTGCCTTACGTTTTGGAGCTGCTTTTCGCTTTGCTGCCTTACGTTTTGGAGCTGCTTTTCGCTTTGCTGCCTTACGTTTTGGAGCTGCACCTTTCTTTGCGGCTTTGCGCTTTGGTGCTGCTTTACGTTTTGCTGCCTTACGTTTTGGTGCGGCCTTACGTTTTGCACCGCCTTTTGCGGCTGCTCTCTTACGTTTGCGTGCTGCTGCAGCTTTCTTCTTTGATGCTGCTGCAGCTGCGGCTGCTGCTCTTCTTTTGCGAGTGCGTGCTGCTTTCTTAGCTGCTGCGCTTCTCTTAGCTTTAGACATAGCCATAACCTTCTGCCGGATCTTTACAGTGTTATATCATACAAGTTACTTGTTTTCACACATGTTGTGTAATTAATTCAAGTAAATTTTGCAAATTATGATCGTGAAAAATGTTCTAAGAGTAAACAAATGTTCTTTGTAGTCTTGTTTAGAAGATCGATTTTTGCAAATTCGTTAGGAGAATGCATTCTACAAAAGATGTAAGATGCACCAACAGAAATGCATGGTACAGACAAAATGTTTGTAAACGCGTGCATTGGTCCTGTTCCTGCATTGGAAATGTTCAAAACATAATCACCAAAAATTTTTTTTGTACTTTCACAAACTGTTGAAACAATTTTTTCATTAGGATTTGTTCTTGCAGCAGCTTCTGCGTTTAAAACATTGATCGATATATCATCAAACCCATTAACATGAAGATGTTTTTTTAGTAATTTGATTAGTTTTTTTGGATCCATGTTTGGTACCAATCTAAAGTCAATTTTCACTTTTGCAGTACCAGGAAGGACTGTTTTTGCGCCATCACCAGTATAACCTGATTCAATGCCAGCAATGTTACATGTTACCCCAGAGACCAATGCTTTCTTTGCATCTAGTGCATTTTTGTTTCCGACAAAACTTTTCACTCCATATTCTTTTTTGAATCCAGCAGCATCAAATGGTTCTTTTTTGATTAGCTTGATGTCATTTTTAGACAATGGTTTCACATCATCATACCAACCTTTAATCAGAATTTTTCCATTTTCATTACGCATTGTGTTTAATGCCTGGACTAATCTCCATGCAGGATTTTTAATTATGACGGCAAAACTAGAATGAACATCACGTACAGATTCTTTTACAGTTAGTTCTACATACAATAGCCCTTTCATTCCAAGTCCAATAATTGGCCTATTTTTTTGATCAACGTACCCAAACTCCCAAACTACACCGTCACAAGAAAATTTCTTTTTGTATTTTTTTAGATAACTACCAATGTTTTCACTTCCATTTTCTTCTTCACCTTCAATTACAAATTTCACATTGCATGGAACATCACCTTCAGTTTTCAAGTATGATTCAACAGCTTTGATACGTGTGATGAGTTCACCTTTATCATCAGATGCACCACGACCAAAAATTTTGTTTCCAATTATTTTTCCACTAAATGGTGGATCATCCCATAATTCAAGAGGCTCAACGGGTTGTACGTCATAGTGATTGTAAAATAACAAAGTGGTATTTGGGTTAGTTTTGGATTTGACTTCACCATATACCAGAGGGGCTGCATTTTTTCCTAATCGTAAAATTTCAGATTTTATGCCTGATTTTTTTAAAATTTTTGAAACTAGAATACTGCACTCTTCAATTCCTTCATTTTTTGCAGATATGCTGGGTTGGTGAATTAATGTTTGAAGATCTTTTAGTAGGGAGTTACTGTTTTTGTCTATGAATTTTAGTGCGTTGGCAGAGTTCATGTTAGTTATTAAATGAGTTAAGAACTGTCGGTAATTTAGAGATTAAATCACTTGCAAGGATATGATTTCCAATTTCTTTTTGAAGTAATTCGCCTGTAGTACCGTTAACAAATGTTGCAATACTTGCAGCCTCAATCATATTTTTGTTTCTAGATAAGAATCCTGCAACAAGTCCAGACAGTACATCACCTGTTCCACCAACTGTCATGCAAGGAGAGTTGGTGGAATTAGTATACGAGATTTCACCATTAGTTATGATATCTTCTTGACCCTTTAGGAGTATTGTAAGCGAATGTTGTTTTGCAAATTTTTCACAAGTGATTAGTCGAGAAGATGTATCATTCCCAACAGATTCACCAAAGAGTCTCTTGAATTCTCCTGAATGAGGAGTGACAACAACATTTTGACCTTCAATTATTGGGAGAATTTCTTTGATTAGAGAACTGGCATCTAAAGAAACCCTAACATTTCGATCTAGTAATGATTTTACAAGTAGTTTTATTGCTTCAACATCTTGTATTGCAAGACCCATACCAATTGCAGTAGAATCTATATCCACAGGAACCTGTCCCAACAATTTGTTAACAGTTCCACGTGTAAGTTTGGAGTCAGCCATTGGGATTACTATCAAATCAGGGGAAATCGAGCGTGTCGAAGATGCATTGATTTTTGGAACACATGTGTAAACTAAATCACTGCCAGAGCGTAATGCTGCAAGTGAGGAAAGTACAGGTGCGCCGTGATAAATGTAACTTCCTCCAACTATCAGAACTTTTCCGTTATCTCCTTTTCTTGAATGGTTTTCACGAGAGGTGAGAAATTTTTCAATTAGTTCTTTTGTTATGGCAGTTGCAGTCAATTAGTTCACTTTTTCTTTGAGCGTTTCTTGTTAAAATACACTTTTCTTGCCATTGCAAGATAGGTTGTATGGCCAATTCCTTGATAAGAATGACGGGTTTTTCCATCCCTTGCCTCAATTCGACGTAGAATATGCTCTGTAGATTCAATATCTGTGAATTCATTTTCCACAAATGCAGCAGATAGTTTTTCAAGTTGGTTCATAGTAGGGCAAATTGCAACGACACTTCCACTGCTTTTTAGCATTTTTCGAACCTGGGGCAATACTTCCCATGGATCACCAAGATCAATTATTGCTAAATCGCATTCGTCAACAGGAATTTTTTTTGATTTTTTCAGATTTTGGTTGTGCATTGTGACATATTTTGACATGCCGGCTTTTTTGATATTTTTTTCAGCAATTTCCATAAATTTTGGTTCTACATCAAAAGTGTATACGTGTCCTCGAGGTTTTACAATACTTGCAAGAAATGTGGTTAATGAGCCACTACCAGTACCAATTTCAACAACTTTGTAACCCGATTGAAGACCGGTTCTTGCAGCAATGTAACCAAGATCTTTTGGATATACAATTTGGGTGCCATGTTGCATCTTCATCACATGATCGTGAATTGTTGGCTTGAGGAGATAGACATACTTGTCTTTGTTAGTTATCAATCTACTTCCAAATTCTTTTCCAATAGCATCTGCGTGTTTTATTATTCCAATATGAGAATGAAATTGTTCTTTTTTTGAGATTTTTAATAGCCATTTTTTTGAGTCGTTATAAAAAAACAAGACAAGATCACCGGCCTTTATTTTTGTCATGTTCAGAATCCTAATTTCATTGGGTTATAATTATTTTCCACGTTGAGCACCCCACATAGCCACATGCAGTCGTGGGGAAAATAGGAAATTATTGGCTTTTGCCAATTCAGAAATTGATTTTTCTCGTGCACTGATTTCTTCTTTAGTTGATGCCTGAGTCATCAATTGCACACGATTTTCAGGAATATTATATTTAGCAACAAATTTTTTGATTTCTGAAATGTCAGATTCATCTTCTACGACATACTTGAAAAAGCAATTTTCTTGATTTGCAAAAAAGTAATAACACTCATCATTTTCGTATAATTCTAAAGGATTGCCTGAGTTTTCTGTTTTTGGAGATACATTCCATTGATCAACAAGATCAGTCAACATTTTGTTTGGTAATATTGTACAGTTAGTTTCAATTTCAACATAAAAATTCGGTTTTAGAAATGAAAGTAGGTCAGCAAGATCATCTTGTTGAAGTAATGGCTCTCCACCTGTTATGACTAGATGTTTTATTTCAAGATCTAAAAGCTGCTCTTTGATTTCTTCAAGTGTCATTTCTTTTACTTCCTTTGTGTAATCATAATTTTCCCAGTCCCACGTGTATTTAGTATCGCACCAGGTACATTTCAAATTACATTGAGCGGTTCTTAGAAATATTGCAGGTTTACCAAAGTTTGGCCCTTCACCTTGAATTGATTTGAAAATTTCATTTATCTGCATATTGAATATTATTTCATATACCTTATATCCTAAACTCTCACTCTAGTCAGTAGTGATTAAAGAATTAATCATACGATTTGATTATCATAGTGGAAAAACAGTAAAAAGATTACGAGAATTAGAATTAGAGAAAAAGACAGTAAAAGATACTGAAAAAATTGACGAACTCAAAGAAGAGATAGATCTACTTCAACAAGAATACGAATCAAGATTAAAACCAATAGCACTAGAAATCGCATTTAACATTGAGGCACAAATGGGAAAGATGTCAGAAGATGAGATTTTTGACAAGTTTCAAGTTAGAAATGCAAAGCCATCAATGATAGGAGATTGTGTTTACAAAATTTGCCAGCAATTAGAAAGACAGCCATCGCGTAAATTAATTTTAGAAATGATGCCAAAGAGATTCAAAGAAGATTAGATTTCAGGACTGTAACTAACAATTTTTTTCCAGCCTTCAGTGTCAGTACACTGTTCATTAGTCATTCGGGAAAATAGCAAGTCATTCATTTTTGCAAATTTTTCTGGATCAAAGTTTGATTCCTCCATGTTTTCAATCATTTGATTTGCCAGGCTCATACATGCCTGTTCATGAAGATTTATCGCATTGTTAGGGTAGATTGTATTGGTTATGGCTATTGTGGCAATTATTCCAATTCCTGCAATTAGCCCAATTTTTACAACTTTGCTCAAGTCCATACAATTTTTCACATAATAGATAAAATAAAGAATGTCATTATTCAGGAATAAAAGAGAAAATCATTTTAAGATCTAAGCACTATAACTTACGATGAAACTTTTTGCCAAAGCCGAAGAAAGCACTACAAAATGTAAGAAATGTGGTTCAGAGTTGCATGATGCAGAGAGGCTAAAAAGACATGAAAAAATTGCACATGCAAGAAAGATTGATGTCAAATGTAGGAATTGCGGAGCAGAGTTTAGAGACCCAGATGATTTAAGAAAACACAAAAAGAAATGTAAATGATTACAAGTGAGAATCAAGATTTTCTTTAGAATTTTTCTTTAGTTTTACTCGACGACGACGTATTAGAACATAATATTGAATAATTTCGTAAATTTGTTCTTCTGCAGTATTACTATACTCATTACTTTCAAGAAGAAAGTCAAGATAGTCTTTTTCACTTAGACGTACAGTAATTTTTCTCAAAATTTTAGTAAGATGGTGAAGGATATTACAGATTCAATATGCAATTCATTAAGTAGTAGTCAATCAGAATTACACGTAAGAAAATGAAAAAATGTGTTATTTGTGGATGTAAAGACCACAGATTGGTAGGATGTGTACGTCACAAGGCAAAACAGTGCAGTTGTTATAAACAGGAATAATTATTAAAAAACATGGGATTGTTTGGGAAAAAAGAAGATCCAGAAGATTTGATGTATCAGGCAATGGCGTTTTTAGAAAAAAATCAGCCAAAGGCTGCAGCAACATTATTTAAAAAAGTCACAAAAATTGAGCCAGAAAATGTTAACGCATGGTATAACCAGGGTTTGGCACTAAACCAGTTGAAAAAATATGCAGACGCAATAACATGTTTTGATATGATAATACAAAAGAATTCAAAAGATGCGCCAGCACTAAACAATAGAGGCATTGCAATGGCAGAGCTTGGAGATGCAGAGGGTGCAATGGAATATTATGACAAAGCAATACAAGCAGATTCAAGTTATGCACCAGCATATTATAACAAAGGCGTATTACTCGATAAGAAACTGGAACATGAGAAGGCACTGGAAGCATTAGATGAGGCAATTAGAATTGATCCAAAAAAACCAAACCCACGATTTTACAAAGGAATAGTACTTGGCAAGACAGGAAAGCACGAGTTGGCGTTGAATTGTTTTGAAAATGTTTACAGAGCAAATCCACAGCATCTTGACTCTTTGTTTCATAAAGGAATAGAATTGGCAGAATTAGAAAGACACGAAAAGGCAATAGAGGTTTTTGACAAGATTTTATCCAAGCACCAAGGAAACATCAATGTAGTTTATGCAAAAGCCAGAAGTAAAGCAGCACTAAACGATGTCGAAGAGGCATTTGCTTTACTAAATGTTGCAATAAAGAATTCTAAAACAATCAAGTTATGGGCAAGAAAAGAGAAAATTTTTGAAAAATTTTATGATGACCCAGAATTTCAGAAGATGGTAAAGTGATTATAGGATTTTTTTCCTAATTGCATCAATTCGTAGTATTTTGATTCGTTTTTTAGGACCAATCAATCTAGCCTCAAAAATTGGAACGTAAATTTCAAGTAGATCTTTTAGTTCAATGGTTTCTTCTGAAGATTTGATACCAGTTTCAGCAGGTTTTTTTAATTTGGAAATTAGTTTAGAGATTACTGCATCAGATGTAATTTCAGGTCTACGTACAGAGTCTTTATCTTCATTTATGGATTTTTTTGGATGTTTGTCTAGTAATTTTAGCGTGTCATTGTAAGAAAGTGTCATTTCTTTTCCATGGTGATCAAAGGAAATATCGTCAGTGTTTTCAAGCATGACGCGTTCTTGCATTTCGATTTTTACTTTATTTTTGAATGATGGTTCTAGTTTACTAAGAACCCCTTTCTTTTTTTTAACAGGGAAAACCTCATCATTAATTATCACTTCTTGGACATTTTTGTCAACAGATAGAGTATGGGATGCATCTCGTATGAAATCTACAGAATATTTACCAGACAGTAAGAGTATAGCCTCAAAATGTAATGTTAGAGAATGTAGATGAACTTCACTTTTTTTGGGTTTGTGCAATAATGTTTGAAAGAGTTTCACTTTACGTGATTCAATCATCTCTTCGGCAGTATCATAATCTAGATGAGGTTTAAGCGAGATTACTTTTGTTTTAACATCAATTTTTGCCATTTCTACATATCATATGTTCAAGTATTTTTAAGTCCTATTAACTAAAAGTCATATACAGCATAACAGGCACAGAAATTATGAACAAAGAGAATCTATTCACAAAAACTGGAATTCCAAGTAAAAAAGCTAAAACAAACTACTTTACAGGAAAAATTGCGGCTAAAGACATTTCAGCAAAAATCAAGCCATCTGCAGAGAAAATCTATCATGTGACATTCAAAGGCGGAGCAAGAACAAAATTACATTTTCATGATGCAGGTCAGACACTGATAGTTACTAAAGGAAAAGGGAGTCTTGTAATGTATAAGAAAATTGGTACAGGGATGAAGACATTTAGAATTAAACAAATGAAGAGAATGAACCTCAACAAAGGAGATTGTGTTCATATTCCGGCAAATAAACTACATACGCATGGCTCAATAAACAAAAAGGAAGATTTTTCACACATTGCAATAAACTCATTTCCAAAAAAGAATACAGAACCTAAAACAATATGGTTTGAGTCAGATTTTAAATCAAAAGTGACAGAAAAATTACCATAAATTGATTATAAAAAAAATAGCAGACATCAAGGCATTTGAAGGTAATGAGGGTACACAAATAAAACAGATTATTTCACCTGGAGAGACAGACAACGCAATTCGATATAGCATAGCACACTGCACAATCATTCCAGGTAAGAGTTCCAAGCCTCACACAATGAAAACAAGTGAGATGTATTACATCTTACAAGGAGAAGGAATTATGCATATAGATTCAGAAACAAGACAGGTAAATCAAAATGACCTAATTTTTGTTCCACCAATGTCAAAACAATTTTTGGAAAATAATGGTGAATCAGATCTAACCGTATTGTGTATAGTAGATCCTGCATGGAAGCAAGAAGATGAGATCTTAGAGTAGGTCATGTTTTTATCATATCGCATCTAAATAGAATCGATGAACTCTAGTCAAGCGTACAAGACATTGCAA